>Ga0123353_10004193_pt1 | contig 18509 bp, 21 predicted proteins | sample TergutLab28metaG_3_FD_92763 | JGI IMG/M metagenome (GOLD analysis project Ga0123353, IMG submission 92763) | Labiotermes labralis P3 segment gut microbial communities from Petit-Saut dam, French Guiana - Lab288 P3 | ecosystem: Host-associated > Arthropoda: Insects > Digestive system > Gut ... | reverse complement strand
TGTAGATAAATTATAGCACAATCTTTTGTTTTAAGTCCAAAATAAGTCCAAAAGCACCTTTTTTCTTAACAATTACGTTTAAAAATGAACAATGGGGTGGGTGATGGGACTTGAACCCACGACCTTCAGGGCCACAACCTGACGCCCTAACCGCTAGGCCACACCCACCATAAAACATGCAGGCTCAATTATAAACTAAAGATGCATACCTTTTCAATTCTAAAACATTGCATGAGTTATAAATGAATTTAGTATTATCTATAAGTAAGATAAACCGCCGTTACACCCATTTCACCTTCATTATTTTGTCCACTACGAAAAGAATCTACCAGTGAATGATCTTGCAGCATTGCGTGCACCATTTTGCGTAGTACAGTGCCGGTTTTGCCATGTACGATGTAGCATACGCGTATTCTAGCCATAAAGCACTTATCCAAGAAAGCTTCTACCAAAGGTCTAGCTTCATCTTGAGTCATCATGCGTATGTGTAGAGTGTCCGATACTTTTTCTTTTTTACCGTCGTGTTGATAATAGATACTCATAGATTTATTCTAACAAAAAAACTTATCTTTATGTAGTTATATTTTCAACCATATAAATGGCATATTTAGTTAAAAAATACGGTAAATACAGCTAAATCGCCTTGTACATTAACGGCAATTTATTATATTATTAAGAGAAGTTGTAGTATTAAATTTTAAATACTTAATGTTTTTATCACCCAAGGTAATTTTTGCTATTTAAACTTCTATAAGAGGTGTTTTATGGCTATAAAAGGGCGTGGACGCGAAGTAGAGCGCGAACAGAATGCCATACTTAAAATCTTAAGTGAAGGCAATGGTCCGGTAGGCTCCAATATTATTGCCCGTAAGTTAAAAGAAGAGCATGCTATTGTACTTTCAGAACGGGCGGTGCGCTATCATTTAAGCTTACTTGACGGACGTGGTTTGACCGCTAAAATTTCCCGTCGTGATGGTCGTATTATTACTAAACATGGTATTGAAGAGCTTTCTAATGCTATGGTCAGTGATAAAGTGGGTTTTGCCATAGATAACATTGAGCGCATAGCTTATATATCCTCTTTCGACGTATTTAGATTATCCGGTAAAATTCCGGTAAATATATCTTTCTGTGCTGCTGAAGATATGCCTAGAGTTATGTTGGCTATGCGTAGTGCCTTTAAAGCTGGCCTTTGTCTTTCTGATAAAATGTTTATAGCTTTAGAAAAAGAGTCTATTTCCGGTGTGCCGGTACCTAAAGGTATGGTTGGTATAGCTACAGTTTGCGCTATTGTAGTCAATGCTGCTTTAATACGAGCCGGCGTACCAGTGGAGTCTATTTTTGGGGGTATATTGCAATACAGAGGTGGACAGCCTTGGCGCTTTACCGAGATTATAAACTACAATGGCTGCTCGCTAGATCCTTCAGAGATTTTTATAAATAGCGGCATGACTACAGTGCGCGCTACTGCTGAAGTCGGTGATGGTAAAGTTCTAGCCAATTTTCGCCAAATACCGGCAGTGTGTTTGTCTAAAGTAAAAAAAGTGGTAGATAAACTTAAAGAAATTGGCATAGGTAATGTACTGACCTTGGGTGAGCCCGGTAAATCGGTATGTGAAATACCAGTAGGGGTTAACAAAGTAGGTATAGTGCTGGCCGGTGGCTTAAACCCTTTAGCAGCGGCTACTGAAGAAGGTATTAAAATTACTAATAAAGCCATGAGCAACTTGGTAGAGATCGATAAACTTATTTCATTTTGGACTTATTTGGAAGATTATATTTAAAAGTTATTTTATAAATTTTTATAATAAAACTGCGAATTTAAACTTGCGTTTTTATATCATTAGCTATGGGATTTGTGTGGCAGAGATTTTGTGGCGTTAAAGATTACAGGCCTTTATTTAAAATCTCATAAATTTTAGCCATATCCACATTTTGACGCACAATATCTGCCAGTTTGTTGTATTCGGCATTTTTGTTAACGCCGGTCATATCGTAGCGTTGGGGTAGGCCATAATATTTTCGTACATTGTTTAATAAAATTGATGTAAACTCCGAGCTATCAAAAATACCATGTAAATAAGTGCCGAAGGCATTTCCTTCTTTGTTTAGTGCCCCATCATGTACGACACAAGCCTTGCCTCCCTGTGTGCAAAGATTAAAAGCGCAGGAACCTTCTACTGTAGTGCGACCCATATGTATTTCATAGCCGCTAAGTTTAATGCCGGCCATATTGTCCAAGATACTGCGATTTTGTATAGTCTGAGCAGTGGTTTGGCATGTGCGTTTTTCATCTGCAAAGATAGTATGAGAGTCTAATATGCCCAGCCCGCTGTCTTCCTGTGTCCAATTGGTTTGATCTTCAGGGTCTTTTTCTATACCTAGCGGGTCGGAAAGAGTTTTACCCATTATTTGATAACCGCCGCAGATACCTATAATGACAGTACCTTGAGAGTTTTTAATTTGGATAACATTAAAAAGACCGTTGTCTTTAAGCCACTTAAGATCAGCAAAAGTGTTTTTGCTGCCTGGTAGTATAATAATATGCGGGTTGCCCAGTTCAGAAACTTTTTGTACATAGCGTAGGGCGCCACCAAAAGCTTTTATAGGGTCAAAATCATCATAATTGGATATATGGGGTAAGCGCACAATAACTACATCCAAATCGCATTTGGCGCTTTCTTCCTGCGGATTATCTAAATACACACTGTCTTCCTGCGCAATAGTAATATTTTTAAAATAGGGCACCACGCCTATTATGGGAATATGGGTTTTCTTTTCCAATATTTTATTGGCCGGTGCTAAAAGCGAGCCGTCTCCGCGCAGTTTATTTATCACATAACCTTTAATATATTTGCGGTCTTCTTTAGACAAAAGTTGCACTGTGCCGTAACAAGAAGCATATACACCGCCTCTATCTATATCTCCTACTAAAAGTACTGGGGCGGCAGCTTCTCTGGCGATGCGCATATTAGCTATCTCATGTTTACTTAGATTTATTTCAGCCGGACTGCCGGCACCTTCTATAACTACAACATCATATTCGTTGCGTAGCTTAACTAAACTATCCATGGCAATTTTTAACAAGTCATCGGTCAATTTATAGTATTCTTTAGCTTTAACGGTGGTTTGCACTTTACCAAGTACCACTACTTGTGAACGTGCATCAGCTTCAGGTTTTAGCAAAATGGGGTTCATGTGCACACTGGGATCTATGCCGGCGGCTTCAGCTTGCACAACTTGAGCACGTCCCATTTCACCGCCTTCTTTAGTAACAAAAGCATTTAGGGCCATATTTTGTGATTTATAAGGAGCTACGCTATAACCATCTTGTTTGAATATGCGGCATAGAGCAGCTACCAATATACTTTTACCAACGTTAGAAGAAGTGCCTTGCACCATAATAGCTTTTGCCTGTTTAGTCATATAACACCTTTTATTTATAAAAGTAAATTTTTCTTGTTTTAAACGTTATATTATAACATTATTACTATTAAGACGCTAGCGTCTTATAGTATAATAAGTTTATGATTACTAAAGCTGTAACTGTATATAATACTCTTAAACAAATGTATCCTGATGCCCGTCCCAGTTTACATTTTAGCAATTCTTGGCAAGTGTTGGTGGCTACTATTCTTTCAGCTCAGTGTACCGATGCTAAAGTAAACCAAGTAACGCCTACTCTTTTTAAATACTATCCTTTGCCTGGAGATCTAGCGGAAGCCGATATAGATGATGTGATCGCTATTATCTACTCAACGGGTTTTTATAATAATAAAGCTAAAAATATTATTGCCACTGCCCAAATTATTACTCATGATTTCGGAGGACAGGTGCCTGATAATATGGCCGATCTCTTAAAATTAAGAGGAGTAGCACGCAAAACAGCTAATATTGTATTGACCGACGGTTTTCATATAGTAGATGGTATTGCCGTAGACACCCACGTGGGGCGTATATCACGCCGCTTGGGCTTTACTGTTAATACCGACTCTGATAAAGTGGAAAAAGATATCTGTACGGCTTTTCCTAAAGAAGACTGGGGCAATATTAATCATCTGATGATCTACTTCGGACGTGATATATGTGCATCACAACGTCCCCAGTGTATACGTTGCCCATTTTTTCACAAAGAATGCCTTTCTAACGGTACTTTTTAAAATTATATCGGCATCTTAATGCCGATTTGATTATTTATTTTGCGTGTCTATATATTTTTGAAATTTTTGTTCCAATAAGACAATTTTATTGTTGTAGTCGTCTTTCAGCATTGTTATATCATGTTGATATTGTTGCTTTAAGATGTCAAGCTCTTTTTTAGTTCGTTCATTTTGAGTTAAAGATATAATAATACCTGATATTATACAGATTGCAGATATCATCATTAACCAATCTATTGAAATACCCATTTTTTTCTCCTAAAACGCAAGATCTTCTTGCGGTTCTTTGTTTTTTAAATTTGGCAAGTTAAAAAAATGTATGGCGTTTTGTGTAGTATGTTCAGTCAGTTCGCTTAAACTTACCTCTCGTATTTCTGCTACTTTTTGTGCTGTTTCTATAATATATGAAGGCTCATTGCGCTCGCCTCTATGACTTTGCGGCGGCAGAAAAGGCGCATCTGTTTCTAGCATCAGACGATAAGATGGTATATTTTTAAGCATGGGATATAATTTCTGACTGTTTTTGTAAGTTATAGCTCCGCCAACAGCAATATAAAACCCTATTGAGACATATCTTTGCATGACCTGTTCACTTTGGCTAAAGCAATGCAAAAGACATAGCGGCATGGGTTTAGTTTGACTCCACTGATTTATAAAATCCAATAATTCTTGAGTAGCCTCTCGGCAGTGCAATATTACCGGCTTTTCTACTTTATTAGCCAGTTCGAGGTGCTTTTCCAGCAATTTTTTTTGTGGTATTAGTGGCACATCGCGATATAGATCAAGGCCTGTTTCACCAATAGCTACTACACGCGGATCAGTAGCTATTGCTTCTATTTTTGCCCAGTCTTTATCATTAAAACTTAAAGCGTCGTTAGGATGCAGTCCGACAGTAGCATAAAAGTTAGCATACTTATAAGATAAGTCTAAACAAGCCTTACAGGAAGCTGCTGATGTGCCAACGTTAATTACCGCTTGCAGTTCAGAACTGGCTCGTGCGCATATTTTAGCACGATCTTCATGGTAGTGTTCAAAATCCAAATGGGCATGTGTATCTATTAATTTCATGCTCTAATTATGTATCATAAAGAAGGTATGTTTCAACATCTGTTTATTGACAAAGCTGCTCGTGGCTTGTAAGCTTATAAGTATAAAAAAGATTTTTCGTAAGGAGCAGCTTCTGTTATGAGACTATTTATTATTGGCGTAGGGCAGTGCGGCGGACGTATCGCTGATGAATTTGTGCGCATGAATAAAGTAGCCAAGAGAAACCATGATGCCTCTTTTCTTGTAGATGCCATCGCTGTTAACAGTGATATGGCCGACTTATTGGTCTTAAAAGATATTAAAAAAGATGCTGTTCATCGTGTAGTGGTAGGCCTTGAACGCACCGGAGGCCATGGTACTGCCAAAGAAGCAGCTGTGGGAGCTGAACTTATGGTGGCCGAAGGTCAAAATTTATTATCGGCTATTCGTACTAATAGTTCAGTAGCAGCAGCCGATGCTTTTTTACTGATTTGCGGCACGGCCGGTGGCATGGGTAGCGGTGCTACTCCCATAATTGCCAATCTTTTACGGGAAAACTTCAGAAAACCTATCTATGCTTTTACGGTATTACCTTTTTCTCATGAAGAAGCCGTAGAAGAACGCTCATCCCATAATACGGCTATTGCTCTGAATACTTTGTATGATGCCTGTGAAGCCGTCTTCGTAGCCGATAACGCTCTTTTTATGCGTCAGAGCGATTCTTTAAACGAAAATATGAATGCTATAAATCGTCAATATGTAGGTTATTTCACTAATTTCTTATTGAGCGGTGAGAGCAAGAAATACGCTGCTAATCTGGCGCTGGGAGTAGGAGAGCTGCTTTACAATCTTAAAGGTTTTTGTGTATTGGCACGTGGCATAGCCGAGCTTAATAATGGGGGCGGCTCTTTTAACAAAAGAAGTGCTCGTATACAAAGTGCTATCCATGCTATGGAGGCAGCTATCGGCCAGCCTACTTGCCACTTAAATCTTAAAGAGACTCCTTTGGTGTACATGATATGCAATGTGGAAGCCAAAAAAATTGATGAAGACATGCTTAAAGATGTTAGCCAAAGTCTTAAAAACGCCTGTCCCAATGCTAATGTGATAATATCTGAATACAATCGTACCCAAGGCAATGTAGTAGATATGTCTTTATTATTCGTGGATAACGACCTGTCTATTGTGCACAGTTACTACGAAAAAGGTACTGAACTGCAGATGCGTATGGACGAGCGTGAAAAGAGTCGCCGCGAAGAAAAAGCGCGTACCGACGATTTAGCTAAAGACCTGCCATTACTTTTAGATTTCTAAATTATTTTATATATAGCAATATTTGCTGGTAGGCTTTTATTAAATCTTGCATATTGTAACGATTGTTAGCCGAACTGGTAGACGGTAAGGCTATAGCTTGCATGCCTAATTTATCTTTCAGAAATTTATTATATAGAATATTAGCAGTGCTGCCGATAGTAAATACAGCTTTAATTGGTGCTGTTTTAAATATGAAGCTTAAATTATTAGGTATGGCCTTGCGTATAGAACTATCGGCAGCACCTTTGATCTTGCAGCTTTGCAGTACATCCCATATAGCTACGCCATATTTTAAGCACATAGCTTTCTTTTCTTGATTATTTGGCGGCAATTCCTGATTTAACACAGATGACAGCACTTTCCAAAAACGGTTTTGTGGATGTCCATAATAAAAGAGTGCTTTTCTGCTGGCTGGCGAGGGGAAAGATCCTAAAATAAGCACGTGTGAATTTTTATCGTATAATGGCTCTAGCGGGTGGGTTAATTCAATGGTATTTTGCTGTCTTTCATTCATATTTTTTAAATTTTAACATAAATTTAAAAATCTATCGCTATGTTTTTATAAATCTTTTTGTTACAATAAAATATAATTCACATAAGATTAAAGAGAGAAGTGCTAATGTGTAAGACGATAGCCGAGATTAATGCCAAAATTAAAGAGGGCAAAGCTGTCGTCATGACGGCCGAGGAGATTATTCCTTATACTAAAGAACATGGTCTGAAAAATACAGCCAAAACCGTAGATGTAGTTACTACCGGTACTTTTGGTCCCATGTGCTCTTCTGGAGCCTATATAAATACTGGCCAGCCTAAACCAAAGATTAAATTTGGCGGTGGTACAATTACCTTAAACGGCGTACAGGCTTATGCCGGTTTTGCTGCTGTTGATCTGATGATTGGTGCTGGTGCTTTACCGCTTGATGACCCGCGCAATAGACGTCACCCAGGTGATTTTGACTATGGTGGCGGACATGTTATTGAAGATTTAGTGTCCGGCAAAGATATAGCTTTAGTATCTCATGCTTATGGTACTGACTGTTATCCGCGTAAAGAACTGCAAGCACTTATTAATATTAAAGATTTAAATCAGGCTGTATTATGTAATTTTCGCAATGGTTATCAAAACTACAATGTGGCTGTAAATAAATCCGGTGAAACCATTTATACTTATATGGGTATTTTAAAAGCCTATCTGGCTAATGCCAACTATTGTTCGGCCGGTGCCCTTTCGCCATTATTAAATGACCCGTATTATAAAACCATAGGTATCGGTACCCGTATTTTCTTAGGCGGCGGTCAAGGTTATATAGTATCGGCCGGTACCCAGCACAATCCTGAAGCGCCTCGCACAGAAAACGGCGTGCCTACTAGTGGCGCCGGTACTTTAGCAGTAACCGGTGATCTTAAGAATATGAAATCACGCTATTTGGTCGGTACCAGTATTATAGGCTACGGTACTACTTTGTCGGTAGGTATTGGTATACCCATTCCGATTTTAGATGAAGAAATATTACAATATACTTTAGTGGAAGATAAGGATATTTATGCTCCGGTAATAGATTACTCAGAAGATTATCCTTTAAATACCGGCAAAGTGTTGGGCAACGTCTCTTATGCTGATTTACGCAGCGGCAAGATAAATTTAAACGGTAGGTTTATTCCAACAGCTGCTCTTTCCAGTTTGTCGCGTGCTAGGGAAATAGCTGATGAACTGCGTAGAAGTATTCAAAACGCTTCTTTTACTCTTACCGAGATGCTAGAGCCTTTACCGCAAGCCGGCAGCGGTTATAGTGTGCATGGTTTAAAAGAACGTCCCCTGGAAGAAGATTTTTAGGAAAGAGCAGGAGATAGTAAAATGTCTATAGAGAGAAAAATTATCCTGCACTTTTCGGCCGAAAAAGCCGATAAACCTTTGGTAAACAAGCTTATTCGCGATTACAATTTAGAACTTAATTTTTTACATGCTTCAATGGAAAACGGTGTAGGCACGATGGTGGTAGGCGTGGTGGGCAGCTCCGAAGATTATGATAAAGGCATGGGATATTTGGCCAAAGTAGGGGTAGCTGTAGAAGACATTTCCCGCGGCATATATCGCAACGAAGACCGTTGTACTGGTTGCGGTGCTTGTATAGGATTTTGCCCCAGTGGTGCTTTTACTTTGGATAAACAAACGGCTAATACTGTTTTTAACAGTAATAGATGCATATCTTGCGGTGTATGCGTTAAAGCTTGTTTATCACGCTGCATGCATCGCAAATTTTAAAAGTTATGTATGAAGAACGCCGTTATAGGCAATTTTCGCATTCTGAAGGCCTGTCTTCTTTTATCATTCGTGTAAAAGAGACAGACCTTTTTATTTCTGTTGGTAGAGATTTAAGTACCAAAGTCCGCAGCTTAGTTACTAAACTACGCACCGATATTGAAAACTATATTATTATCTATCCTGATTTTGCCACTTCATTAGTACCTTTACCTCTTGATTATGCTGCTCCTGCTATTGTACGCCAAATGTTAAAAGCCGGCAAAAAAGCTGGCGTGGGACCGATGGCGGCTGTAGCCGGTGCCATAGCTCAAGCAGTAGCTGTAAGTTTACATAAAGAAAGTGCCGATGTACTGGTGGAAAACGGCGGTGACGTATTTATGTATTCTATGCGCGATAGAGTATTGGGTATATGGGCCGGAGAAAATAGTTCTTTTAATAAATACGGTCTAAAAATAAAGGCTGCCGATACCCCTGTTTCAATATGCTGCTCTTCTGGTAAAGTAGGGCACTCTCTCAGCTTTGGTCTGGCCGATGTGGCTATTGTTATAGCTAAAAACGGTGCTTTAGCCGATGCTTGCGCTACTGCTTTGGGCAATAGAATATCTGTTAAAGAAGATTTGCAAGCTGCTATTAATTATATTCAAAATATTAAAGGTGTTTTAGGTGTTGTTGCTATTATAGGCCAGGATATGGCTGTTTGGGGTCAAGTAGAACTACTGCTGATTTGATTTTATTTTGGTATTGTAAATCGGCTATTTTCAATAATATAGTGTCGTTTTTTATTATAAATGATTGACAACAAAGCAATTTTTAGTTTTAATTATAAGCAACAGAAATAGTTAAAAGATTTTAATTAAATTATTTTAAAGAACATTATGCTTAGCCACGATTTTGAAACTTTATATCTGAAGTTTAGGGCCAATTTTTACAAGCGTATGGTCGCTAGGATAGGTACGCGCAAAGGTAGCCTTTCAGCCACAGAGCTTTTTTGTGTGGAGGTTATACTTTTGTTAGGCAACCCTACTATCAGTGAGTTTGCTTCATATTTAAATATATCCTTACCGAACGCCAACTACAAAATAAACTCGCTTATTGAGAAAGACTATGTACAGAAAATAAACTCTGCTGATGATAAACGTGAATATCGCTTAGCTTCCACCAGTAAATATGAAAATTATCGTGATTTTAATAAAGACTTTAATAACCATCTTATGAAAAGAGTATATGAGATATTTACGCCGGAAGAACAACAGCAAATGTCTTATATATTACAGCGTCTAATAAAAATAATGGACGAACAATCTTCAGAGGAGGCGTTGCGCAATGATTAAAATATATACAGATTCTGCTGCTGACATTACTCGTAAGCAAGCTGCCGAGATGAGTGTCGGCTTAATTCCTTTAAAGATTAGTTTTCAGGGGACAACCTATTATCAAGAAGACGATGAGGGTTTTATAGGCTTTTATGAACTTTTAAAAGATTCAAAATACTTACCTACTACCAGCCAAGCCAGCCCGGCTGAGTATATGCAGATTTTTGAAGACGCCAAAAAAAACGGAGACAGCGTTATTATCATTACTATTTCCAGTAAGCTTTCAGGTACTGTGCTGGCCGCCCATGTAGCTAAAGAAAACTGCGGATATGCTGATATATTTATTATAGACTCATTAGGGGCAGTCATCTCCCAGCGTATTTTAGTGGAGTATGCCGTAACTCTAAGGGATCGGGGTTTAAGTGCATCTGAAATTTATGATAAAGTGATGGAAGCCCGCTTGCGTGTGCGTTTATGGGCCTTTGTAGATACTTTAGAGTATCTACACAAAGGTGGCCGCCTTTCCAAAAGCGCAGCTTTTGTGGGCGGCGTGCTCAATATTAAACCTATTATCCATTTTAGCGATGGAGCTTTGGCGATGACGGAAAAGGCTCGTGGCGTTAAGAGCGCTCTACGTATTATAATGGAACATATTGAAGAAGATGGCGAACGGGACGAAGAAGTGCCGGTATATTTTGCATATTCCGGCGCTGATACTTCGGTATGTGAAAATTTTAGGAAAATGGTTAAAGAAAAATTTAACTGCTATGGTCAAATGTATCCCATCGGCGGTGTAGTAGGCATACATGTTGGCCCGAATGCTATGGCTATTGTCTATTTGCAAAAGAAAAAATAAAAATTTCCTTCTGACTAATTAGTCAGAAGGAAAGTAGTATACTGCGGTGCTTTTTTGTATAGAGATTTGCGTTGCTGTACGCGTACGTTTTTTTAAGATGCTTCTTTGTTCTTTCTATTGCTTTTTTTATGACTTTCTTTAGTTGTTTTGGCATCTGGTGTGGTGGGTTGTTCTACTTCATGGTATGGTCTATCGGCTTGTTCACGCAGCCAGCGATTAATATCGTTTAGAACTGGCGGTGCTACTGAAAAAACCTCAATATCGCTGTCTAGATGCAACTGTTCGTATTCTCTTAAGAAAAGTACAGCAGCTTGACTGGGCATCAAAGTTCCGTTTATTTTTTGGCTCATATAAATAAAACGTTCTTTAGTGTTTTGCACATAAGCATCGGAAGCTATTTTAGCTACTGCTTGCGAAGCAATGCCGATCATCATAAAACGTTCCCAATCAGTGGTGGCCAAAATAAGCTCACGATCTTCTAAAGCCTCTAGCTTAGCACCTGTGTTAATTGCTTTTTCAATAATAGGATAAGTGCCGCTGCTAAGTTTTTTCAAAGAATCCAAGGCATCGGTCTCATTACTTACAGCTTCGTGATATATATGGTTTACACACCCAATAGAGTTCTCCAAATTTTCAAGCTGTTTTTCTACTTGTTGCCAATATTCTTTAGCCATATCTTTAAATTCTTGCGGTGCCTTATCTGAAGAAAGAAGTAAAGGCACAGCATAGAGCTTGCGTTTATCTTGGTATTTACTTATGGGTGGTTTTTCTATTTTGCCTAAATCTTTGCTCATTTTTATCCCTTTCCTTTAAACTACCTTATATTTTACTTGGTATTAGCCAAAAGTAGCAATTCTTGACCATTGAGATTAAAATATTTAAAATAAAAACATGTATTTGCAGAGGGAAGATACTTGAACGTCAAAATTGTACCGGCATTACTGACAAATAATCAACATGAATTTGTAGAACTGCAAAAAAAACTGTCTTTTGCTCCGCTTATTCAGTTGGATATCATGGATGGCGCTTTTGTGCCTTCTTGCAGTATTTCTATAGAGATATTGAAGCAGCACCCTTTCTTAAGCCCTTTTGAAGTGCACTTAATGACTTATCACCCCGAGGTCTATTTTAAAGATTTTAAAGATATGGGTGCTAGCGGCGTGGTGTTCCATGCTGAATCTACCGATAATATAAGTTTAGTTATTGAAGAAGCTAAAGCTTTAGATTTAAAAGTTTCCTTAGCTATTAATCCTGATACTGCGCATAGCATCCTTAATCATTATATAGAAAACGTAGATAGTGTTTTGTTTATGACTGTCTACCCCGGTTTTTACGGAGCTAAATTTGAAGATAGAGTATTAAAGAAAATACAGCAATTTCGTACTCTTTACCCGCAAGCAACTATTGCCATAGACGGCGGTGTCAAAGAGAGCAATATAGCTAAGATAAGAAAAGCTGGCATAAACATTATATGCGTGGGCAGTGCTATTGTCAAAGCAGCAGACGCTGAAATGGCTTATCAAAAACTGCAGCACCTAGCTAACAGTTAAGATTAGCGGCTATCTTAAAAACGAGGCCGAGGCTTATCTAATAGATTCTTTTTCTAATTCCAACACTTTATTTAAACGGCGCACATGACGTTCTTGGCTGCTAAATTTAGCGTTAACAAACTTATAAAGTATTTCTTTAGCTACTTCTATGCCAATAATACGACCGCCCAGACATAAAACATTCATATCATCATGCTCTACACCTTGATGAGCTGAGTAAGTATCATGACATACGCAAGCACGTACGCCTTTAAATTTATTGGCAGTAACACAAGCGCCCACACCACTACCGCACACTAGGATAGCTTTAACAGCTTGTTTACCAACAATACTTTGAGCGGCCAGTACGGCAAAATCGGGATAGTCGTCCCAAGCGTTGTATTCTTTAGCACCCAAATCTAAAATCTGCACGTCAGAAAACGAACCTAAGTAGTTTTTTAATTGTTCTTTGAGTTCAAAACCACCATGATCGGCAGCAATGGCTATGGTCTGCATTTTTTATCTCTTCAGTTTTATTTTAAAAGCTCCAAAGCTTTAATTACGATATTTTCCTGAGTTATACCAAAGTATTCATATATCTCATTGGCCGGAGCAGAGATACCAAAATCGTCCACGCCGATGTTAACGGCAGCATACTTCTGCCAACTCATAGTGGATGCGGCCTCTATGGAGATACGTTTAGTTATTGAAGAAGGCAGTATACTTTCTTGGTATTCCATACTTTGCTGCTCAAAAAGCTCCCACGATGGCATGGAAACCAGTCTTATAGGCTTACCGCTTTTTTCAGCTGTTTTTCTAGCAGCATCTAAACTTAATGCTACTTCCGAACCGCTGGATATTAATATAAGCTGTGGATTATCAACACTACTTTGCCACAGGGTATAAGCACCTTTAAGCAGGCCTTCGGCAGTAGTCAAAGTACTTCTGTCAAGATATGGTACTTTTTGACGAGTGGTAATAATTGCCGAAGGGCCATTGTGAGACAGAGCAGCTTGCCAAGCATAAACTGTTTCTTCACTATCGCAGGGACGTAAAGTTAGCAGGCGCGGCACGCTACGCAGACCTAAAATCTGCTCTACCGGTTGATGAGTAGGGCCATCTTCACCCATGCCAATAGAGTCATGTGAAAAAATAAATATGGATTTAATGCCCATTAAAGCTGCCAAGCGTATAGGAGCGCGCATATAGTCATAAAAAGCTAGGAAAGTAGCACAATAGGGAGTAATGCCGCCGTGTAGAGCCATGCCGTTTGTAATAGCACCCATGGCCTGTTCGCGCACACCGAATTGCATATTGCGTCCACTTCTGTTGGTACTTGAAAAATAACTTTGCTTTTCCAATTTAGTTTTATTGGAAGGACCTAAATCGGCACTGCCGCCTATAATGCTGTTTATGCGATCGGCCAGTTCGTTTAACACTAAACCAGAAGCTTCGCGAGTGGCCAGTGGCCGGCCGGCCGGCAAGGTGTTGGTTAAATTATCATTCCAGCCGGCAGCATATTGTCCACTAAGTTGTTCTTGTAAGGCTTTAGCTTGGGAAGGATAATCTTTCTGATATTTATTAAATAATTCTTGCCACTCTTTTTGGTATTTTAGACCACGCGCTATTGCTTGATCCATATAATCTTTAGCTTCCGGCGGCACGTAAAAAGTTTTATTTTCATCCCAGCCCAAAGTTTTTTTAGTGAGAGCTACTTCGGTTTCGCCAAGAGGTTCACCATGGCTTTGGGCTTTACCGGCACGGTTGGGTGAACCATAGCCGATAATAGTACGGCAGATAATTAAAGAAGGTTTTTCTTTTTCTTGTTGGGCTTCTTTAATGGATGCTTGTACTTCCTGTACGTTCATGCCATCTATCGGGCCAATAACTTGAAAATTGAAAGCTTCAAAGCGTTGTTTAACGTTTTCATTAAAAAAAGAAGCAGTATCGCCTTCTATACTTATTTTGTTGTCGTCATATAAATAAATAAGCTTACCAAGTTTAAGAGTACCGGCCAGTGAAGCAGCTTCGCTGCTAATACCTTCCATCAAATCGCCGTCTGAACAGAAAACATATATGAAATGATCGATGATGTTATAATCAGGGCGATTATATGCTTCTGCCAAATGACTTTCGGCTATAGCCATACCAACACCCATAGCAAAGCCCTGTCCTAAAGGTCCGGTGGTAGCTTCTACGCCTATACAATGACCGTATTCTGGGTGACCGGCAGTGCAATAGCCTTTTTGTCGGAAGTTTTTGAGATCATCTAAGTTTATATTATAACCGCTCATATATAGCAAAGCATAAAGCATTGCCGAAGCATGGCCGGCTGAAAGTATAAAGCGGTCACGATTAGGCCATTGCGGGTTTTGTGGGTTATGTTTTAAAAAACGGTCCCACAGAGTATAAACGGCAGGAGTAGCGCCCAGTGGCGTCCCAGGATGGCCAGAACTGGCTTTTTGTATGGCATCTACTGCCAAAAAGCGCAAAGTATTTATGCATTTTTCATCTAAATTACCGCTCAAAACTAATCAGCCTCCGTATTATTGCTCTGATCAAACCTGCCTGCTATTGTTTTAGTCATTATAAGTCAAACAGTCCTTTCATTCAATTTATCTTAAATGGAAGAGGAGAGATGCTTTTTTCGTCTTTTTAAGCTAGACTTATATCAAATATATTTTTATCAAACGAGGAGAAAACAACATGAATACTATAGAGGCTATACTTTCGCGGCGCAGTATCCGCCGCTTTACGCAAGAGCCGTTAACCGAAGAACAAATAGAAACCATACTTAAGTGTGCCTGTGCTGCTCCTTCAGCCATGAATGGCCAGCCGTGGTATTTTCTGGTCATCACCGACCGGCAAAAATTGAATGAAATTTCCGAGCATCACCCTTACTCTTCTATGTTAAAAGAAGCGCCTATGGCTATTTTGGTAATGGGTAAGATCTCGCAAAATCTGTCTGACAGATATATCGCTCAAGATTTGTCGGCGTCTACACAGAATATCTTGCTTGCCGCCCATGATATGGGTTTAGGTGCGGTATGGATGGGTATTTTCCCGGTAGACGAGCGAGCGCAGGAATTAACTAAGGTAATAAATATACCTCAGCCGTATTTTCCGTTTTCTCTTATCGCCGTAGGGCATGCGGCTGAAGCCAAAGGTTTGCGTTATAACTATACGCCAAACAGAGTTTTTTGGGAAAAAATCTAGACTCTAATTTTAACTTTTTTAAAGTCCGCATTTTTGCGGACTTTTTGTTTGACAAATCATATATGGCATGCTAATATATTATTGCTATTAATAATTATTAGTAATAAAGGTTTTAAAATATGAACAGTCTTAGCCGCCATACTAGGCAAAAAGAGATTATCTTAGAAATATTGCAGGAAGCTGACACACACCTAGACGCTTTACAGATTTTTGAACGTGCTTCACAAAAAATGCCGCGTTTATCTTTAGCTACTGTTTACCGTAATCTGAAAAGCATGAGCGAACAAGGCGCAATAGCTGTTGGTAATTTTGGCGAAGGGCATGCTCATTATGAAATAGTCAATACTTTAAGTAGTGGACATCATCATTTAAAATGTCTTAGTTGCGGGAATATATGGGAATTTGACAGGTCGGCTGCCCAGCTAGTTACCGGCGTAAAAGAAGTCAACGGTTTTAAAATATATTCAGCTAGATTATATATAGAGGGTTTATGCCTTTTATGCCAAAAGAAAGAAACTTGTTAATATGCCCATTGCTATCAAGCTTAGTCATCTAAAAAATGGGCAGAGTTCTACGATAAGCCAGATCTTGTTGCCGTCGACTGAAACAGACCGCTTGTCAGTTATGGGTATATATATCGGTAAGAAAATTATCAAAAAACATGCTCAGCCTTTGGGCGGGCCGGTATCCGTACAAATGGACGGCTCCATCGTGGCTTTAAGCTCGCGTCTGGCGGCTAAAATCATGGTGCAGCCTGATGAGTAAATCTTACAGTAGTTTTAGTCGGTCAGATGTCAATAAACCAAGGTTTTTTGGTAACAGGCGGCGCCCTCAAGAACCAAAAATCTCAGATCTGTGTTTAAAAGATCACGAAAAAGTCATACTTATGGTGGGTAATCCCAATGTCGGCAAATCAGCCATATTTTCCAAGCTGACTGGTGTTACTGCTGAAAGTTCCAATTATGCTGGTACTACTGTGGGTTTTACCAGCGGCGAAATTGTTTTTAAAGATGGCCTGGCTACTTTACTTGATGTACCGGGCAATTATACTCTAACTCCAACATCAGATACTGAGAGAGTAGTCTCTAAGATTATTGCTTGCGGCGATATTATTATTAACATCGTAGACGCTACTAATTTGGAGCGTAATCTATATCTGACCACTGAGCTTTTAGAACTGGGAAAGCCCATGATTTTAGCTTTAAATATGTGGGATGAAGTGGCTCATCAAGGCTTAGAAATAGATCTGCCCGCGCTTTCTGAGGAATTAGGTATTGCAGTGGTAACTACCAGTGCTATGACCGGGCAGGGTCTAAAAGAACTAGTACGTCAACTGTCTTATGCTGAAAAACCAAATTCTCCTAAACGTAACCAAGACGAGCGTTGGGCTTATGTAGGGAGCTTGGTGGCAAAGGTACAAAAGCGTAAGCAACGTCAACATAAATGGTATGAACGTCTGTCAGACGCTACCGTGCGACCTTTTCCCGGTATTTTGATAGCTTTTTTTGTGATGGTGTTGGGATTTTTACTGGTACGCTTTATCGGTGAAGGACTTATCAATTATCTTTTTGACCCGATATTTGAAAGCTGGTGGTTGCCAGTGGTGGTAAAATTGGGGGATGTTTTGGGTGGCAGCGGTTTTTGGTACGATATTTTGATAGGTTATAACACAACAGACGGTATAGACTTTGTTACATCTTTTGGTTTACTTACTTCCGGCCTATATGTACCTTTTGCGCTTATCTTGCCTTATATTATCGCTTTTTATATCTTACTGGGCTTATTGGAGGACAGTGGTTACCTGCCGCGTCTGGCTGTACTTTTGGATAGTTTAATGCATAAAGTAGGTTTACATGGTTATGCTATTATCCCTACTTTTTTAGCTTTTGGCTGCAATGTACCGGCTATTATTGGCACGCGCGTACTGGGGAATGATCGGGCTCGTTTTATTGCTGCTACTTTAGTGGCTATTGCTGTGCCTTGTGCTGGATTACAAGCTATGATTTTTGGTTTAATAGGGCAATATGGTTTTCAGTATGTGCTTTTAATATACGGCATTTTGGCTTTGGTTTGGCTGGTGCTGGGTCTTATTCTTAATAAAGTAATGAAAGGTTATACACCCGAGTTGATTATGGAGGTGCCGCCATATAGGTTGCCGCCCATGAGATTAGTGTTGACCAAATTGTGGCGACGCATACGTGATTTTATTAAGGAGGCTGTTCCCGTTATGGTTTTAGCTATTTTAGCTATTAATATTCTGATATCTTTTGGTTTGATGGATATCATCGGTGTGATATTTGGACCTATAGTAATAAATATTTTAGGCCTACCGCCTGAGGCAGCTGTTCCTTTAATATTGGGTGCTTTAAGAAAAGATGCAGCTTTAGGTATTATGGCTACACTATCACTTACGGCCGGTCAAATGGTGGTAGGTGCCTTGGTTTTAGCTATGATATTCCCTTGTGTAGCTGTATTTACCGTGATGTTTAAAGAATTAGGCCCTAGGCGTATGTTATTGTCCACATTACTTATGTTAGCCACCGCTATCATTGTGGGTGGCTTGGTAAATTTGGGGTTTCATATATTTTCTTAGCAAAATAACAACTCAGTTCATATCTACTTATATTTAATCTCGTTTTCTTGCCATACGAGTTTAACTTTGCTAAAATAAATACTGTTTTTGGGCCGTTAGCTCAGTTGGCAGAGCATCTGACTTTTAATCAGGGTGTCACAGGTTCGAATCCTGTACGGCCTACCATTCCATTATCATCCGAACACACTTCTTCTACGTTTGTACGCTTGAATTTCTTGGTAATTGGCGCAGTCCCAATA
>Ga0123353_10004192_pt1 | contig 18509 bp, 14 predicted proteins | sample TergutLab28metaG_3_FD_92763 | JGI IMG/M metagenome (GOLD analysis project Ga0123353, IMG submission 92763) | Labiotermes labralis P3 segment gut microbial communities from Petit-Saut dam, French Guiana - Lab288 P3 | ecosystem: Host-associated > Arthropoda: Insects > Digestive system > Gut ... | reverse complement strand
TTTCCCGTAAAAATGGCGTGTCCTTTTTCCGCTGGTCATAATAAGCACTTTTTATCATTTTTTCATATCGCCTATAACTAAAGTTTACACTCATAATTTCCCGCGGCGTTTTTCGCTCCAGCAACATTTGTTCGATAATCTCAAAGTCCTTCCGCTGCCCCTGTGGGAACATTATATTGAGTGCGTTTGAATAGTGCAAATTATTATTGACATTACAGGGAGATATGTTATATTTATATGTGCAATCGCGAGACAGTTTATTTATGTAAAAGTTTGTCCCTGTAGCCACGAAGCTCTTAATGTTATGTGGCAGCATTGAGAGCTTTTTATCGGCTGGATATGCATCCATAGATATATGCCTTGGCGTTCCGGCGAAAATGGAGGTTGTTATGAAAATAGGAATCGGTATTGATACAGGCGGCACCTATACCGACGCGGTAATCTATAGCTTTGACAAAAAAAAGATCCTCGGAACCGCGAAATCTCTTACGACGAAAGAGGACTTATCCATCGGTATTTTAGGCGCGATCGACGAGCTTCCGGTTGACTTCGTACAGCAGGCGGAACTGATTTCGCTTTCCACAACACTTGCGACCAACGCCTGTGTCGAAGAAAAAGGCGGACAGGCAAGGCTGATTTTTTTCGGAGGCGACGAAAAAGTTATTGATAAATTTGGCGGCAAATATGGGCTCCCGCCGTCCAAGGATATATTGATACAGGATAGTTTCACAAACTTTTCCGGTGAAATCGAGCGGGAACCGGATTGGGAATCGTTCAGCAGTCAACTGGAAAACGAATTGAACGATTTGGATGGCGTGGGCATTGTTGAGATGAACGCCATGCGAAACGGCGCGGCCTTCGAAAAGAAGGCAAAGGCGATTTTTCAGGAGAAATATGATATCCCTGTGGTGTGCGGGCATGAACTGTTTTCAGAGTTGAATTGTTTACAACGCGGAGCGAGCACCCTCTTAAACGCCGGGCTGTTTCCCGTCATCAAGGAATTTCTGTCTGCCGTGAAAAAGGCGCTTGCCGTTCGCGACGTCCACACAACGTTGGTAGTCGTACGCAGCGACGGCAGTCTGATGTCGGAAACATTTGCGTCTCTGCGTCCTGTGGAGACGCTTTTGTGCGGCCCCGCCGCCAGCGCAATCGGAGGCACACAGCTCACGGACAATCCAAACAGCATCATTGTGGATATGGGCGGCACCACAACCGACATCGCGCTGGTCAAAGACGGCTTTCCCGTAACCGTATTGGACGGCGTCTCCATTGGAAAATGGAAAACTTTCGTGGACGGCCTATATGTAAAAACTTTCGGCCTGGGCGGCGACAGCGCAATACACTACGACGGGAAAAAGCTATACTTAGAGGATTACCGCGTTGTCCCGCTCTGCATTGCCGCGCGGCAATATCCTTCGATTCTTGATAATCTAAAAAAACTGCCGCCGCAAAAACAGGCACATTTTCTATATGAGCATTATATCCTCATTAAGGACATCCATGAAAACACGCGGTACACGGACAAAGAAAAAGCGTTTTGTGACACTTTAAAAGAAAAACCCGTACTCATATCCGAGGCGGCGACAGCGGCCGGCAAAGATATTTTTTCATTTTCGCTCACGGTAAAAAGGCTGATCAAAGACGGCGTCGTGCAGATTTGCGGACTCACGCCTACGGACATCATGCACATCAAAGGGGATTTTGATGCGTATTGTTCCGAGGCCTCCCTGTTGGGCGCAACGTTTGCCGCGTATAATCTGAATGTACCCGTATCAGAACTTTGCGAGTTGGTTTACGCCGAAGTAAAACGCAAACTGTACTTAAACATTGTGAAGGCAATGCTGGAAAACAAATACCCTGATTATATGAAAAACGGCGTCAATCAAGATGTAGAACGGTTTATCAACGATACTTATGAAGCGACGAGAACCGGAAACCGGGACAAGCTGCTCTCGATGACATTTTGTACGGAATATTCGCTGGTTGGCATTGGCGCGCCCATCCACGTTTTTTTAGAGGACGTGGCCAAACTGCTGGGCACCCATGCGGTCATTCCGGAGCATTATGAAGTGGCAAACGCGTTGGGGGCCATTATGGGCAGTGTCAGCGCGTCCCACTCGGTGGAAATCAAGCCGAACAACAGCGCGAAAGGCATCACCGGCTACACGGTTTTTGGGAACAGTGAAAACAGGGTTTTCAAAAAAATGGAGGACGCGATCACTTATGCCATCGCGGAGGCAGAAGAGGGCGCCAAGGCCGAAGCACTAAAACGCGGCGCAACGGGAAAGCTGACCGTCACATCCGATGTCCACAGCAATGACGCGGAAGCAAAGGAATGCATGATTTATTTGGGAACGACCGTCACGGCCCGCGCGGTTGGGGCGGCAGGCTGGTGCGGATAACATTCATGACGCAAATGAGGAAGATCACCACAAACAGCCCGATAAGCAAACGAAATGCCGTTTTATCGCTGATGTGCCTGTGAATTGGCCGCCCCGCGAAGCCGCCGAGAATCCCGCCCGCTGCCATTGCCGCCAGCGTAAGCGGTGAAAATTCCGGGATATTTCCGGTTACAAAAGTTGCGGCAAGGTTCGCGAGTTGCCCGAAAAAGATGACAATAAGGCTCGTCCGTACCGCGTTGCGTCCGTCCATAGAGAAAAATAAGAACAAAACCGCCAAGTTGAGCGGGCCGCCTCCGATCCCCAAAAAGGAGGAGACCACGCCGAGAAAAACGCCGATACAAAGACAGGCGGCCGGGTTTTGCACCCGCAGCGTTTTGATTTTTGCGCGGTTGCAAGTGAGCAGGAGGACTGCGAGCGTGATGAGTCCCAGGCAGGCGGCCTGCACCGCGCCAACGCGCGCGGGATTGCTCGTATACGCTTTTACAAGCGAAAAAAGCCACATCCCCAAAATGCCGCCGACAGCCGAGCCGGGCGCCAGGAAGCGCCCTGTTTTGCGGCCTGCCGCGGCATCTTTTTTCGCGGCGGAGAGAAGGAGAGAGCAAGCGCTCATCGAGAATACGGTGCAGTTCGAGAGGAAGCTTGTAACCGCCGCGTCTCCGGCGTGCAGCGCGTCGAATACAGGTTTGATTATGATGCCGCCGCCGATTCCGCAAACAGCGCCGATGGTGCAGGTGACGAAGCAGAGTAAAAACAACAAGAAATCCAAGCAGACAGCACTCCTATATTAAAAATGGATGCGCTCGGCGTGTTTACAATTCCAATACATACATCGCGTAAAGTTCCATCTTGTCAAAATGAACGGTGGTCACTCCGTCCGCGTAGTCGAACTCGAGGGGTTTTTCATCTGGCAGCAGGTAGGCGCTGGAGGGCTTGATCCCGGTCGTGACGCGCACATCGAGGTCATACACGGGCAGCGCATGGAAGCTCTCCTGTAAATTAATCACACCCATCAGCTTGGCATTGTGCTCCGGCGCGTCAAACAGCACGCACTCCACACACTCTGGCACCTTAGCACTGAACACAAATTTGTTGCCGCAGAGCTCCGCCATGATGTGGGCAAAAATATTGCTGTGCTGCTCGCGCTCCATTTTTTCGATGGGCGCGGCGCACCACACGGCCTTGCCCTTTCCGTACTCGGCGCGAATCAGCGCGGGTTCGGCTGTGTATTTCCCGGGCGGATTGGAGTGAATGGACGCGAAGCGGACGAGCGCCGGGTCGTTCATCTCCTCTTCCGAGAGTTCCCACTTGGCAAAAAACGGCTCGATGCAGTCGCCGCCTTCGGAGGTGGCGGGAACCGTATAGGGCAATGTGGCCGTCCCCAGGACTTCGCCCTTGGGCGAGCCCTTCACCTTGGCCTGCGTCTCAAACAGCACCAGTGGGTATTCCTTTGTATACTCCATGCCCATCAGGGATTCCCCCGCCTCTGTGGGCGAGATATAGGTCTGCGTTTCCCGGGTATAGCCGTCATACTCGAGATTAAAAATCTCTTTCAGGATTTTGGGCGCGGTCGCGCCGCTCATGTACAGGCTCCCGCCGTCCCGGACGAAGGCGAGGATGTCATCTTGTTGCTGTTCGCTCACGCCGGGTACGTCGCACAGGGCGACGGCCTTGCCTTCCCGCATACGCTCCGGCTTCCAGTTGTTGATTACAGTGTAGGGGATGTGGTGCGTCCAGAGGGAACGCGCCGCGCCGAGTTGCGCATGCAGCATCGGCACGTAGCGGGCGTCCTCGACGCCGCTGCCGATGGCCGCGGGGTTCTGTTTGGCGTTGTATTTTCCGTTCAGGTCGAAGTACAGGGACACATCGAATGCCTGCTTGCCCCAGCTGAGCCATTTCTCGTATGCTTCGGTTTCGCGGAAGACCTCGCCGATGCGCTCGTATACGCGCCGGTCCAAGGTGCCGCTGGGGTCAATCGCGTCAATCAGCAGGCAGGCACCGTGGTGCAGATAGGTCATCATCACCGACAGGCGGAGCAAATCCAAGGACTTGGTGGTGGTGTGCTCCGCCAGCCCGGGATAACAGCGGCTGGTCATGTACTCAAAGGGCTGATTCTGCGTCACTCCGTAGTACAGCTTGCAGGCAAAACTCTGCTCCGCGATGCCGCCGTAGAGGTCCCCGCCGGCGTAGTCGCTGGCGGCGGAGATGTTTTCCGTGACGCCCATGCGCCAGCAGTCCATGATGGTGGAATACTGGTGTTCCAACGTACAGCCCGGCTTATATTTTTGAATCAGGCCGGTCGACCAGCGGGCAAATTCGCCAATCCACTCGCTGCGCTTTTTCACGAAGTCCAGCCAGGCCGGGTCACGCCAGTCGAGTTCGGTTGGTATCTTGCCGCCCATTTCCGTGGCCCATCTGGCCTTGCACGCGTCGCAGTAACACACCATCGGCCAATAGGTCATGTCCAGAAAGATGCCCTCGAAATTGAAGTATGCGCAGAATTCCTGAATCTGTGTGTCCACAAACGCCCTGTAAGTTTCATTGTTGGGGCAGCACAGGCCGTAGCGGTAACCGGAGGACCGCAGGCCCTTGCCGTTGCCGTCGAGCATGCGCCAGCCCGGATGGGTATCGTAGGCCCAGTTGTTGTAGATCAGGCTGTAGTAGGCAACCACGTTCAGGCCCGCTTCGTGGCACTTGCGTTCCACCTGTTTCATCATGTCCGGCTGGCGCTGGAACGCTTCATGCATCTTCCCGGACTGGGTAGGCCAGTAGCACAGGCCCACATGGGACTGGAAATAGAGCATCGGCGCGCCGATATGCCCCAGTTTGAGCATCTCTACGTAGTTGTCCGAGTCAAACTGCGAGAGGAAGATGTCGTCCCAGTCCTCGATGTGCATGTCGATTAAATTTCGCCTGAATTGTTTCTGATACCATTCCATATTGTTCCTCTTTTCCTCAATTGGATTTTTTGTTTTTTTATTATACTAAACGCGCGATCCAAAATGCAACAGATTAACACAATGTTGTTTGAAAACGCGTCATTATTTGTGCTATACTGTAGTTGCCAAGTCAATCTGTCCTGGCGGAAATAAAAAACGCAAACCATAAAATGTAGGAGGACTACTATGACAAACCGCGAACACGCCATGGCAATTCTGAATTACGAAGACTACGACCGGCTGCCACTGGTACACTTCGGCTTTTGGAAGAAAACCCTGCAAAAATGGCACCGGGAGGGGCATATCACAAAGGAGGAAGCGGTCGGCTGGGTGGACGGAAACGAATACGACCAATCCATAGCCGAAAAGCTGGGCTTTGACTTCAACTGGGAGCCGCCGTTTGTTCTGGGAACCTCCCTGTTTCCCGAGTTTGAGCAGAAGGTAATCCGGGAGCTTGGCAACGGCAAACGGCATATGCTGAACGAAGATGGGGTCATCGTGCTGCTGGACGACAGTATCTCTTCGATCCCCATGGAAATCAGCCACCTGCTCACGGACCGGAAATCCTGGGAAGAGCACTACCTGCCGCGCCTGCAATATTCGGACAAGCGCGTCAACCTGGCGGGGATTTTATATTTCCAGTCCCTGGCCGAAAAGACGGACCGGCCCCATGGCCTGTATCTCGGCAGTCTCTACGGCTACATCCGCAACTGGCTTGGTGTGGAGGGCTCCTGCTATTTGCTCTGCGACGACGAGCCGCTCTTTGATGAAATTATCAACACCTTGGGGGAACTGTGCTACCGCGTGACCAAAACGGTTCTGGAAAGCACGGAGTTTACAATTGACCATGCGCACTTCTGGGAGGATATCTGCTTCAATACCGGCCCATTGATCAATCCGGCTGTCTTCGCGGAAAAAGTGGGGCCGCACTACAGGCGCATCACGGATTTGCTGCGCGAATACGGCATAAAAATCGTATCCCTGGACTGCGACGGCTGCATCGACGCCCTATTGCCCATCTGGCTGGAAAACGGCGTGAACACCATGTTTCCCATAGAGGTCGGCACCTGGAACGCCAGCATCACGCCCTGGCGGGAACAATATGGCAAGGAACTGCGCGGCGTGGGCGGCATGAACAAAAACGTTTTTTCGCGCGACCGCGCGGCCATAGAGGCCGAAGTGGAACGCTTGAAGCCGCTAGTGGCTCTGGGCGGATACATTCCATGCCCGGACCACCGCATTGCCCCGGACGCGAAGTGGGAATTGGTGCAGTATTACACGGAGCGGATGAAGGAAGCTTTTTGGGTGTAGGGGACGATGCCTACATCGTCCCAAATGCGGCGCTTCGCATTTGCTTAGTTTTACATAAAGAAACGGAGGGAAATCCCCATGTCGAAGTTATGCTATAAAGGCCCCGCAAAAATAAAAGCAAATCAACTCTTCCGCTGTACGCTGACCGTAATTCTGGAAGAAACCATCTCGGCAGGCGGTTTGATTTGCATTGCCTCCCGGCACGTGAGCGATATCGGTCTCGCGCAGCACAAAAATCCGGATGACGACAACTATGTGGACTTTTCCTCCAGCAACGCGTTCGTGCGCCTGGAGCTTGTAATTGACCCGGGCTGGGATCGCCATCCCTGGAACCGGGGATTTTCCCTGGCTGTTACAGAAGGCGCGCTGCAAAAAGGCGACATGGTCACGATTGAAATGGGCGGGAACCGGGGCTTCCGCGCGCAAAGTTTCAGCGAGACCAGCTCCGGATTCCGGCTTGGAATCAAACGTTATGCAGACGATGCGTGGACCGTCTCACCCGCGGAACCCCTGTTTGAAGTCACAGGGGCCGAAGCGGTTAGAATCAAAGCATATGTGAAAGATATCAATAATGAGGACGATAAAAAGCTCTTATGCGTAAAAACAGAAGACGCATATTCAAATATTGCCCTCGCTGAACAAATAAATTTGGATATGCTGCTTGACGATACTGCCTATTTGGGTTCATTGACGGTTACCGAAGGCACCGCCGCTGCGGCAATCGCCGTGCCGCGGGACAATCAATGGCATAGGATCACACTCTCATCCCCGGACGGCAAATTTTTTGCCCGGACAAATCCCTTCGGCCCGCCGCTCGTCGAAAACTTGAAACTGTATTTTGGCGATATTCATGCCCAATCTGGTCTGTGCGACGGAACCAACAGCCCGGAATATCTGTACAGCTACGCAAAAACCGCGGCGGGGCTTGATTTCGCCTCGGTCACCAGCCACGATATGGAACTGGACGCCGCCGACTGGGAGGCAATCCAAAAGGCGACCAAACAGGCAAATCAACCGAACGAGTTTGTGACTTTTTTGGGCTACGAATGGTCCGGCGGCAGCGAAGCCGGCGGGGACCACAATATTTATTTTAAATCGGACAGCGGGCCGCTGATTCGAAACACAGTTTATCCTAGTCAATGGTGTGTGCCCCATGTCCAAGTGAAAGACTGCAATCTTACCGAAACGATTTCCCGGCTGAAACAGGCTTCGGGCGAGTTTATGGTCATCCCGCACTGCGGCGGACGCATTGCCAACTTTGATTATTATGATCCCTCTGTCATGCACGTGTTTGAAATCCATTCCACCCATAAAAATTATGAAAATGTGTGGCGCAACGCGGTGGAGCGCGGCTTACAATTGGGTTTGATCGGCGGAAGCGACGACCACAGGGGCATGATTGGCGACTGTGCGCTTACCGCGCGGGACTGGTTCTTTTCGGGGCACTGCGGGCTGATTTGTGTCTATGCCAAAAGCTTGACGCGGGAGGCCTTGTGGGACGCGATCCAAAAGCGTCACACCTACGCCACCAACGGCCCTCATATCGCGCTCAGTTTTACATTGGGACAAGCGATAATGGGCGACGAGGTGAAATTAAATACCGGGAGCCTGCTGCAATTCAGCTTCAAAGTGGTGTGCGACCGGTATTTTGACAAAGCGGAGCTTTACCGGAACAATGAAATTATTCAAACATTCAGTGAATTGGAAAACCAAATCCAGGAATATGAGGGAAGCTATGAAGCTGCGGTGGAAGAGGGCCACAGCCTGTATTATCTGAAAATTCTTCAAATCGACGGCGGTACCGCCTGGTCCTCCCCGATTTTTGTCAACGGTACACAAAGGAGCTAAGGCAATGAAAAAGCCCAATATTTTATGGATCCTGACAGACCAGCAAAGCGCCGGTATGATGTCCTGCGCCGGAAACCGCTCTATAGACACCCCAAACATGGACCGCATCGCGAAGGACGGTCTGCGGTTTACAAACGCCTACTGTACCAATCCCATCTGTATGCCTTCCCGGTTCAGTCTGCTCAGCGGGGTATACCCGCTGGACGCGGCGATTATCCACAACGAGCCCGAACGGACTTCCCCCGGGCTGCCCGCGGAGGTCGAAACAAACGGCTTAGGTAAGCTGCTGAAAGGGCAGGGGTATAACGCGGTTTATGGCGGCCAAGAACACCTGCCCTTCACGTCAAGCACCGGGCTGGGCTTTGACAATATTTGTTCCGACCAGCGGGAGAAACTGGCGGACACCTGCGCGGATTATATTCGTAATTACAGGGACGGCAAACCCTTCGCCATGGTCGCTTCCTTCATAAACCCGCACGACATCTGCTTTATGGCCATTTTAGACGAAATCGAACACCGGAATAAACGGGTGCTTCCCGAATGGCTGGCCGGGATGGAAATCGACGCCGCAACCTGCCGGGAAGCGGAAAAACTGCCGGAGGGCATCAGCAGAAAACAATTTTTCAGCGAAGTTTGCCCTCCGCTTCCTTTGAATTTTCTGCCTGCTCCCGACGAGCCCGAAGCCATAGCCGCTTTGCAAACGGACCGCAGCTTTAAACAATTTGTGCGGGAGTCCTATACCGACGAGCGCTGGCGTATCCACCGCTGGGCATATAAAAATCTGACGGAAAAAGTGGACGGCCAAATCGGGAAATTGCTGGACGCACTTTTCGGTGCGGGGCTGTGGGAAGACACCGTCATTATCTTCACCAGCGACCACGGGGACATGGACGCCTCCCATAAAATGGAACACAAGGAGTGCCTGTATCGGGAATGCTGCAATATTCCACTCATCATAAAAGGGATTGGTGGGCCGGCAGGCGGGAGTGAAGAAAAGCCGGTGAGCAACGGCCTGGATATTTTCCCCACCATATTGGAATATGCCGGCATCCGGCCGCCCGGATATCTGGAAGGTTTTTCTTTGAAAGAAAACGTACAGGGAACAAGAGCTCTGCCGCGCCGGCCGCTTGTGGTGGAGTGTGAATACGGGTTGGCGGCCACAGACGGGCGCTACAAATATACCCACTATTACAGAGGTGCGCGGGCGGACCAGTTCTACGACCTCAGCGTGAATCCCGGCGAGATGTACAACCAAATCGTGGAAGAACGGTACAGGGAAAAAGCAGATGAACTGCGAAGCGCCATAGACAACCACCTTGCGCTGCGCCCCGCGCGGTTTGGGATAGGGAGGCTGATAGAACATGTCCAAGCAACCTAATATTTTATTAATTCTGTCCGACCAGCACAGAGCGGATTGCGTCGGCATAGAAAACCATCCTGTATTGCTGACCCCCACCCTCGACCACATTGCGGCGGAAGGTACGTATTTTTCGCGCTGTTACTCCACTTGCCCGGTGTGTGTTCCCGCCAGAAGGTCTCTGTTATCCGGCCAGTTTCCCCACACACACGGCGCCCGGAGTCACGTTGAAAACGAATGGCAATGCGCCAATATCCTGCCCGCCCTGTTGGGGCGGGCAGGATACCACAGCTATCTCGTGGGGCGCGATATGCACCAATACCCCATCCGGAAGCGTTTCGGATACGACCATGTCGTGTCGCAATATGATTATTTTTCATGGCTGGATCAAAAAACGCAGGACAACGTCTACCCAAAAGGCATAAGCCATTACAGCGGCGGCTATTATAGCGCCGGTATCCTGCACAACGATTGGACCGCGCGTCCCTGGCATCTGGATGAAACGCTGCACATGACGAACTGGACGGTCAGCAGGGCGATAGAATTTCTACAAAACAGGGATCCCTCCTGTCCGTTTTTCTTGACCCTGTCTTTCCTGGCGCCCCACCCTCCTTTTACGCCCCCCGCTTTTTATATGGAACGGTACCTGCGCCAAACACTTCCGGCACCCGTTGTGGGAGACTGGGCGGAAATACCTCCGCATGGCGGCCGGGGTCTTGCGCCGGACAGTCCGCAGATATCTCTTTCCGGGGAAGCGCTGCAATCCTGCCTGGCGGGATACTATGGCCTGATCAACCATATGGATGATCAATTGAGAAGGATTCTCAACCCGGTTGACGGGCTGTATCGCGGGGACAATGAGGATACCGTGATTATTTACACGAGCGACCACGGCGAAATGCTGGGCGACCACTGCCTGTTCAGAAAAAGCCAACCCTACGAGGGCTCTGCCCGTGTGCCCCTTTTTATACGCCTGCCCGAAGGGCGTTTCCCCCGAAAACTGAAAAACAATGCTATAAACGCGCCCGTATGCCTGGAGGACATCCTGCCGACCCTGTTAGACATCGCCGGGCTGGAGATACCGGCTTCCGTACAGGGAGAAAGCCTGTTGTCTGCCCTCAGAGGGGAAAGCACGGAGGTTCGCAGGGAAACCCATATTGAGTATGAAAACGCCTTTCACGCGCTGACAGACGGGCACGAGAAGTATATATTCCTAAAGAGCAAAAATACCGAGCAGTTGTTTGACCTGGACAACGACCCCAATGAAACCATAAATCTGGCCGCGGGCGGAAGTCATGCGGAGCGGGTCTCCGGATGGCGGCAAAGACTTTTAGCAGTGTTACGGGAACACCCAGAGGTCTATTGTGACGATATTCACCGTGTTGAAACTTTGCAATAAAAACAAATAAAGGCACAATGGGCACGGCAGCCAGCCGTGCCCGTATCTATTTTGCTGTATAAAACTCCGTTAGTAAAATGCGGTTCGTCACTTCAGACGGATCGTTTAACGATTGTCCGCCTGCATCATCGCCGCGGCGACGGCGTATAAATCCCCGACCAGAGGCAGGTCCGCCAGCTTCAGGATGGGCGCCTCCGCGTCTTGGTTGACCGCAATCAGGGACTCCGCCTGCCGGATGCCCGCCAGAAACTGCAGGGAACCGGAAATACCGAAGGTGACCAGCAGTTTCGGCGCGACGCTGTTGCCGCTCAGGCCGATTTGCTGCGAAGGCGGCAGCCAACCGCGCTCTACTAAACTCCGAGAGCAATACAAGGCTGCGCCTGTCTGCGCGCACAGAGTCTGAAACAGCTGGATATCCACTTTGGCTCTCAACCCACCGCCTATGGCAAAAATCAACTCCTCCCACGCCGCCGTTCCGTTTTCCAGTGATTCCGCCGGGCGCAGTACTCTAGTTTGACAGGCTTCCGCAGGCCTGAAGTTTTCCCGAATGTGGAGGACAGGCTCCTGTCCCCTGTCCCCTGTCTTCTGCCTCCGATGCAGGGTCTGTCCCTGGCGCAACGTCGCGATCTGCGGCCGAGCCTTTGGCGTAATGATTTCAGCCATTACGTTGCCGCCGAAGGCGGGGCGCGTCTGGATCAGCAGACCGTTTTCGTCCAGTTCCAGGACGGTACAGTCCGCCGTGACGCCGGTTTCGAGCCGCGCGGCCAGCATCGGCGCGAGGGCGCGGCCCTCCAGCGTGGCCCCAAACAGAACCGTGTCGGGCTCCCGCCGCACGACGCAGTCCAGCAGAGGTTCACAGAAGCACTCCGCGACAAATTGCGCGTAGGAAACTCCGGTATAAATATCAATCGCGTCCAGTCTGCACGCACACAGGGCCTCTCGCAAAGTCGGAGTCAAATCCGGCGCGAGACAAACGCCGCAGGTTTTGACTCCGCGCCCCCGGGCCAGCTCCGCCGCCACAGCGGACAGCTCCGCCGCGCCGGGATGCAAACCCCCGCCCAGCGGCTGGAGATAGACTAAAATATCACGCAACTCAGCCGCCTCCCTTCCGCAGCAGCGCGACGGCTTCCAGAATCCGCCGGGCCGCCGCTTCCGGCGGTTCCGTGATGGGCACGGCCTTCCGGACCATCTCCGGCGCGTAGAGTTTGCGTACCCGCGTCGGCGAGCCCTTCAATCCATAGCGTTCCGGGTTTTGTTCCGGCATATCGCCGATGTCCCAGCGCGTGAGCTCTTTTTTCTGCGCCTGCAGGCGGCTTCTCAGGGAGGGCAAGCGCGGCTGTACCGCGTCCCTGCCGATGGCCAGTATCGCCGGGAAGGGTACGCTCACCGTCTGCGTACCGCCCGTCACCTCCTGTTCGACCGTGATTTGCCGCGCGTCTTGCTCCACAAGCCGCGTCACCCAGCCGATGACCGGGATACCCAGCTGAACGCCCAAAGAAAAGGGCAGCTGCGCGGTGTCCCCGTCCGTGGTCTGTTGCCCGCAGCAGATCAAATCAAAGCCGCCTGCTTTGCGGATGCCCTGCGCCAGGGTATAGGCCGTCGCGTAGACATCCGCGCCCGCGAAAGCGGGACCGCAGAGGTGAATGCCCCCGGAGACACCCATGGCCATGGCCTCGCGCAGCGTCTTCTCGGCGGAGGGCGGCCCCATGGTGACGACCGTCACACTGCCGCCCAGCGCCTCGGCGATTTGCAGCGCCGCCTCTATGGCATAGGGGTCGTAGGGGTTCAGCATACTGTCGGCCGCGAGGCGAATCAATACACCCTTTTCCGGATCCATGACGGTGCCCTGCCCGGCGGGGACCTGTTTGACGCAGACGGCGATGTTCATGGTGATATCCATCCTTTAAGATTACCTACTATTATTACAAATATTACGATACATGTAATAGATATAAGACTACCATACAGATTTTTAAACGCAGTTCTCGGTCTTTTTAGAACAAGGACTACTCCAGCTGTGGTGCCAATAATCCATATTCCGTATATTACAAAAAAATAGGTCAATGCAGCAAGCCACATTAAGACAGTCAATAATGCTTCCATCCGTACACCCCCTTTCCTCGTTGTTTCATAGGCGATTCTTGAATCGCCCCTACAGTTGGCTATCCATCAAATGATAGGGATCAAAGATTTTCCGCGCGTCTTGTAAAAACGCCATAATCGGCTCCGGGATGTAGGCGCGTATCAAATCTGCCTTGAGTTTTCCGACACCATTTTCCGCCGCTAAAATTCCCCCGTCCCGCACGACCTGTTCCGCCCAGGTTTTCAGCAATGCCCGGCCATTGCCCAGCTGCTCCTCCGATTCCGGCAACAAATTGACATGAAAATGATTCTCCAGAATGTGACCAAACACAAAGCCCCGCAGACCGGTGCCGGCTATATCCCCATGATAACGACGCAGATAGTCCGCCGCCAGTTCGGGCGGGGCCTTGTAGTCCGCCGTCGTCTTGACCAATTCCGGGAAAGCCTGGCGGAGCCGGTCTATCTCCGTGTTGAGCGCTTCCGGCACCGCGTGGCGCAGCTCCCGGTAGCGCTCCAGCTCCGCGAAACTGCCCGCCGCCCAGGTGTCCGCCTCCTCGCCTCCCGCCTCCGCGAAGAGCTCCAGCTGTGTGTACAGCGCCTCCTCCAACCGCGCGGGGTCGCCGCCGCAGAGCTCCACATAGACTGCCGCCAGGGCGTTCGGCGGGAAATCCGGCAGGGCTTTGAACGCCGTGATCTGCTGTTTCCGCTCCCGGACCAGATTCAACACGGCACTGTCGTAATATTCCGCGCCGCATAGATATCCCACAGAATCGGTATCCCGCCAATCCCGCAGGTTTTCCGAAAAGCGAAATACCTGCTCTTCCTTTTGGAAAAAGTACAGCACACCCCAGCCCTCCGCCGGCTGCGGCGTCAGGCATACTTCCATCTCTGCGGCGGCCCCGTAGTACCCCTCGCTGGCCACCAGAAAATCAATCAGGTCCATGCCTTCCCGCGGTAGGCGCAGAGAATGCGGGGCGGCGGGCAAATCCGTCCGGCAGGAAAAACGCGTACCGTTCGGCAGGCTGCAACCGTTCTCGTCAAAGAGATATTGGACGCGCCGTACCTCCCAGATTTCCCCGCTTGGCGTCACCCAGGTCAAGGCCCGGACTTGCCGCGCGGTACGCCCGTAGCGCAGGCTGTTGATGCCGCCCGCGTCGCAGGCGAACAGGCCGCCCAGCGTGGCCGACTTCTCTGTGGGGTTCGGGCCAAAGAAGTGCCTGCCCGCCCGCTTCAACGCCGCGACGGCGGCTCGCTCCGCTTCCGCGGCCTCCGCCGGCGTTTCGGGGTAGCGCCCATAGGCCTCCAGCTGCTGGAGCGTAACGCCAGCCTGTACCCGCAGGAAAAAGCGGCCCTCCTCTTTTCTCAGCCCGAGGATGCGGTTCATTTTTTCCGTGCAGACAATCAAACCGCCCCGGGGCGACGCGCCGCCAACGATACCGGTCCTGCCGCCCTGCAACGTGACGCATAGATTCTCTTCCCGCGCATACTGAAACGCGGCGGCCATATCGGCGGGGCTTTCCGGGAATGCGATTTTCTCCGCGTGGCCCGTCAGGCGGGACTCGTCCCGCAGATAGCTCTCATATTTCGGCAGTACGGATTCTATATGGATACCCATAGATATGACCATCCTTTCCGGCGAGGCGGAAGTTTTGGGCGGTTTGCGAAGCAAATTCACACCATCCTTTGCGGTGTGAAAGCACAAAACTTGCCGTTTGAAAAAACATGCGGTTTCTTCAAACTTTCTCCTTTTGTAACAATAAATCGATTACCGCTTCCGCGTCCGCCACGATACCGGCGTCGCAGCAGCGAAAAATGGGCGCATCCAGGTCGGTGTTGACGGCGTATAGACGTTCCGCCGCCTCCACCCCGGCCAAAAAGGCCGCCGCACCGGACACCCCGAAGGTGATACAGCGCTTCGGCGCGGCGATGACCCCGGACTGGCCGACCACCGCGTCCAGCGGCCCGAAACCGTTGATGGCCGCCTGGCGGGACCAGGCCAGCGCGGCCCCCCAGCGCTGTGCCAGCAGCCGCAGCTTGTCGCAGGCCACCTTGTTCCCCAGGCCTTTGCCGCCGACGAGCAGTAGCTGGGCCGTCTCCAGGGGGTTTTGCTCCGTGGATTCCAGCGATTCCCGCCCCAGCAGATAATCGGGCCGCTCCGTTGGCCAGGGGATTTCCTCTGACTTTATACTGTGTTTCGGGACGCAGAGGACTGCATCCCCTACAGGCATCACCCGTCTTTTTTGCAGGGCAATCACAGCTGGAAACGTTGAAGATGCCGACTCCCAAGTGAGATAGGAGCTGCAGACCTTCTTTTTGGCCAGCAGGGCCTCTCCCCCCTTTTCCAGCGTAAAAATCTGCGTCAGGCAGGGGCAGCCCAGGCGCGCGGAGAGCCGCACCGCCAGCTCCTGCCCGGCGATGCTGCCGTAACAGAGCAGCAAATCCGGCCGGAAGCGGCTGTATAAACCTTCCGTCCAGCGTATGGCCTGCTCCGGCAGGACGCAACCCTGCGCTTTCCCATAAACAACATGGGAGACCGCCTCCGGCAGAGCCGAAAGCTCCACCCGGACCTCCTGGCCGGAACCCGGCAGCCACAGGGCGACCGTATCGGCATCGCCGAGCACCGGAGACACCGTCTCCCACATAGCGGCAAATGCCCCAGGCATATCGCCGCAGGGCGGCAGAAGCAACGCGACGCGCATTAGGGGTCCCCCTTTTCATCCTTTATTTCTACCCAGACGTAACAACCGGCAGGAGGCATTAGTATTCCAATGGAATTTGGCGTGACATAGAAATCCGGTTCAGCATCAATTGATTCCACTGTTCGATGCAATATTTCGATTATTTGTTGTTTGGTAAAATCATCCCTCGTGCTAAAAACATCATCTGAGGCAAGAATTCTGCTTATGAAAGCTTCGTCAACCGTAACAAAATCAGAAAGTTTTAGTACTCGCATTGTATTTACATCTATCGTCAAGCATTGTGCCATCGGGTATGGATGCATACCGCCTTTCATATATTCTTCGCCTACATAAAAGATGCTAATAAGTTCTGGCGTGCTTAACGTTACCTTATACTCGCGGTTTGAATAGCCGATATCATCCACAATATCGCCGAAGTCTTCATGATGTAATATATGCTTCAATGCATCCTGCGCAATAAACTCATTTAGTTCATCTTGTTTCTTTTTATCCGGTAATCCAAAAAATTGTGGATACTGGATGTGAATTTGATCTTGCTTAAATTCATTTTTCACTTGCCAATAGTCCCCCTTCAGCGTTCGGTCATATTTTTGTCCGATTAGTGGGTTCGTTGTTTGCTCCGCTGTAGCGGCAACACTTGTCCCGTCAACAATGCTTTCTGAGGATGTTTGTTCACTTGGCAATGTAGTATCTGTGCATCCTACAAAAAGAGTAAGCACGATCACAAAAATAAAAAAGAGGATCTTTTTCATTTGCTCCATCCCTACATCCCCTTACAAAAATCATATAAAGCCTGCGCCAGTTCCTGCACATCCTCCCCCGAGAGCATCTCCCCGGCCCGTCGATGCTGTTCTCTGCGCAGCTGTACGGAAACCCCCGCTCCGCCGGGCACCTGCCGGACATCCATCTCCCGTTTGGCCGCTAGCAGCTGCGCGCGCAGGGTGGCCGGGCGCAGCACAGCGGCGGGGCTGTTCCCTATTGAGGCTAAAATGGGCGGGCGGACGACCAGTCGCTCCCTGCCGAAATCTGTGGCCCGGGTCAGCGCAAACCCCAGCTCGTGCAATTCTACCGTTTCCACTTCCGTCACAGCCGAGAGGCCCAACGCCTCCGCCAGCAACAGCGGCACCGTGCCGGTGTCCGCATAGCCGGCCTGTTTGCCGGTTAGAATGAGATCATACGCGCCTTCGCGGGCGAACTCCGCCAACACTGCGGCGGTTTTATTGGACTGAAACTCCAGGTAATTGTTTTCCAGCACCTGGATTTGGTCGAAGCCGACCGCGAACAGCAGCTTTCGAACGAAGGCGGGCGGCGCGGGGCCTGCGGTGACCGCCGCGCAGAACGCCGGCTCGCCTTTTTCCAAGAGCGCCTCCCGCAGTTGCAGCGCGATTTCCAGCGCGGACTCGTCAAAGCAGTTGAGGGCGCGTTTTGCGTAGGAGATATCGCTCTGGAGTGTGAAATCGTCCCAGTCCGCGTCCAGCACATTTTCAAATACCGGGAGCACTTTAAAGCAAACCAGTATACGCATCGAGCCGTCGCCCTCCTTTTTCGTCATTGGGCCTGTCCTAAAACCACAGTTTTGCGTAGGGGCGGCCTTTGGCCGTCCGTTGGGAATACTGCATTTCTGCGGACGGCTAAAAGCCTCCCCTACATCTTTTAACGAAAATCATCTTTCTACCAGCAGTACGCCTTTGTTTAATATGCCGTTCGGGTCCAGGGCCGCCTTCAGGCGGTACAGCAGTTCATAGGAGCTGCCATGTTCCTCCGGCATCCACTGGGTGCGGTATTTCCCGGAGCCGTGGTGGTGGGCGATGCTGCCGCCGCGCTTGAGGGTCTCCTCCAGAATCACGCGTATCACGGTCATGTAGTCGCCCTCGGCGGCCTCAATCGGATTCTTCATCATCATAAAGCCGAAGGTGAAGTAGATGTTCGTGCCGGTGGTGTAGCTGTGGGAGGAGTGCCCGCCCACGGTAATCAGGTTGCGCACTTCCTCCGGCAAGCGCTCCTTCACGGCCTCATAGATGTCGCCGATTTCGCTCCAAGTTGCGGAGATTTCGCAGGTGTCCGCCACCGCGCCGTATTTGGAATAGGTGGGTTCGTCCATTTTGTCGCACTCGTCGTTGCGGGTTTCCAGCCAGGCCTCCACCGGCTTCTCCCCCAAGTCGATGACATCGCAGCCGGAATTGTTCACAATGTCCTCAATGGCAGCCCCGGTCACATCGCAGATGCCCTTCGGCCCCTCCGCCATAAAGAGCAGCAGGCAGTAATCCTCCGGGTAGGCGCCGCCGAAGAGGGTCTCCACCTCGCTCTCGTCGTGCAGGCGAACCACCGCCGGCCGGTAACCCTGGGTGATGATTTTACGGATCACTTCCAGGCCGTTTTTCATCCCCATGATGCTGTAGGCGTGCATCCAGCGGTTTTCCGGCTGATAGGGGAAAATCTTCAGGGTCGCTTCGGTGATGAAGCCCAGCATCCCCT
>Ga0123353_10004191_pt1 | contig 18511 bp, 11 predicted proteins | sample TergutLab28metaG_3_FD_92763 | JGI IMG/M metagenome (GOLD analysis project Ga0123353, IMG submission 92763) | Labiotermes labralis P3 segment gut microbial communities from Petit-Saut dam, French Guiana - Lab288 P3 | ecosystem: Host-associated > Arthropoda: Insects > Digestive system > Gut ... | reverse complement strand
TTAATAGTTATAGTTAAGTTAGCATCTGAAACTCCAATACCATTTGCATCAGTTAATATTCCAGATATATTGATATTTTCCAATGTAGTAACATTAGTTGGAACATCAATGGTAGAATTAGTACCTAAAAGATTAACAACTAAAAGTGTAGTATTTGTAAAGTTATCATAAATACCACCACCAGCCCAAGATACTAAAATTGTAAAGTTTCCAGCAATAGTAGAATTATAATATAAAACCCAATTACCATTAGAATCTGTTGTACTTGATGTATAATTGATTCCATTTATAGTAATAGTTAAATTAACATCAGAAATAGGATTATTATTTTCATCAGTTAAAACACCTGTAATATTAATGTTTTCTAATGTGGTAGCATTACTTGGAACATCAATTGTTGAATTGGTTACTAATGTTATAAATTCAGTTAGTGATAAATTCCAATTATCAACAGTAAAATTAAAAATTATATTTCCAGCATTTCCATTTAATGGAACATTTACAGTTCCTGAAGAGTTTGCTCCAAACGTTCCATTATAAAAGTTAGGATTTGTAGTAATATTTCCCAAAAAAACAGCCAAACTACTTGAATTAAAGCTTCCACTATTGTTTAAAGTTATTGTATAATTAAAAGTAGCTATTTCTCCTGAAGCATTATTAAAAACAATATTTACTACAAAGTAGTTGCTAATTATTGCATGAGCATTTGAACTAAGATTAGGAAGTGAGTTATTTCCCCACCAATTATAGCTTAAAGTACCATTTGAAATAGCATCATTAACATATATAACCTGACCACTAGGACCAGTATTGTTGAAAAAACGATTATAATTAATCTGTATTGGATGGTTACCCCAAATAAGTATAGCACTACAAGCTGTTGAATCTGAATTTAAAACATTGTAATTGTTAACAAAATTACATCCTGTAATGAAGAGTCCAGCATTAGTGTTACCTGACCAAGATCCAATTGCTCCTCCTCTAAGGTAAGCTCCATTATTTGTGAAGTTTGATGCTGTGATTGTAACGACTCCATCCCTATTATAAATAGCTCCACCTTGAGAATCACTAGTATCATTTCCTGCATAGTTACCTGTGAAAGCAGAGTTATTTATATTCAAGTAACAAGGAGGGGATTGAGCATAAAAACTAAAAACTCCTCCATTAGAATAAGCAGTATTATTGGTGAAAATACAGTTATTTACTGTTATGATACAATTCGTACCATAGCTAAAGTCCATAACTCCTCCATATGCTGATGCATTGTTTCCAGTAAAATTAGAGTTAACCATCGTTGCATTCATATAGCTAACTTCAATAACTCCACTAGAATGAGCTGAATTGTTATTAAAGCTTGAATTTGTTATATAAATAAGATTTCCACTAGAAACAGAAATAGCTCCTCCATAATTACCAGCAGTATTATTATTAAATGTACAATTGATAATTGTAATATTAGTACTAGTGGTAGAAGAAGCAGTAAAGTATATAGCTCCTCCTTCAGTAGAAGCAGTATTATGTTGGAAAATACAATTGGTTAAAGTTAGATTAAAAGAGTTTGATGAGGCAGTAATAGTTCCTCCAGATCCAGAAGTCCTAGCATTCACAAAGTGTATATTGGAAATATTAACATTTACATTGTTAGAAATAGTTATAATTTGGTTAGTGTTTAAACCATCGATAGTAACTATTTGATTAGTATCTCCCATTATTGTAAGATTATTGTTAATAGTAAGTCCATAATTTCCAGTTCCAGAATAATTTCCCCCTATAATAAAAACAGTGCCTCCAGAGCCTGCAGCACTTATTCCTCCAGAAATAGTTTGTTTAGCTGTTGCTTGTGTTGAGCCATTGTTACTATCATTACCAGAAGTAGAAACATAAATTTCATTTGCAGAAATAGCTTGTAAACTAGAAAAAATAATTATAAAAGTGATAATTAGTAATATTAAAGAGATTAATTGTTTTTTATAGCTTTTTATTTGCATCATACTTATTTTCACCTCCATTTAAACTGATTAATTTATATTATTCTTATATAATAATTATACACAAAATCTATATAATTTAATTTTTTTTATTTAAAAAATTATTTCTTTTTTATATAAAGATTTTATATATAAAAATAATTCAAAAAATTGTGTATATATATTATACTATTAATAGTTATATAATACTTACTCAATAGTTGAAAATTTTAGTTAATTTTCAACATTTTTTATAAAAAATCCTACAATATAATTAAATATAAATGTAATTAAATATAATAAGTATAACTAATTACAATTGATATAAGTAAATATGACATAATTAATTTAAATTATAAATATAAATATATAACAATTATTTTAAACTAATTTAAACATATAAAAATTATTATAAATTTATTTAAAGTTATTAATGATGAAGATAATTTAATTGGGATTGTTAGAAGAGGAGACATTGTTAAAACTTTAGTTAATTATAAAGTTGAAGAATAATTTTATTTTTTTATTTATAAATTAAACTTAAAAATTTCTATTTATAAATTAAACTTAAAAATTTTTATTATAAATTAAATTAAAAATTTCTATTTATAAATTAAATTAAAAATTTCTATTTATAAATTAAATTAAAAAAAAACAGTGAATAATATGAGTATAATAATTATTTTAGTATATATATTGAATAATAATAAAATTATATAAAAAATAATCCTTGAAATGTATATTCAACTTTGGAAATTGTATATTGTACACATTTTAAATTTTCTATTATATATAAGCAGAAGTATTAAAAGAGTCATTAGACTTTAAATAACTATTAATATATTAAATTATTTGAATAATTTTAGTATTTTTAAATCTATTCATTTATGGTGAATCAATGTCAAAAATAAAAAGAATAGCTATTTATGGCAAAGGAGGAATTGGAAAATCAACAACTGTAGCTAATTTAGCTGCTTCATTTGCAAATGATGGAAAAAAAGTCATGGTTATTGGTTGTGATCCTAAAGCAGATACAACTAGAACTCTCTGTGGAAGGAGACTTCCAACTATTTTAAATACTATTAAAGAGAATAAAAAACCAAATCTCAATGATATTTTGTTTACAGGATTTGGTGGTGTTTTATGTACTGAAAGTGGAGGTCCTGAACCAGGTGTTGGTTGTGCAGGACGTGGTGTTATAGTAGCTATGAAGCTTCTTAATCAACTTGGAGCATTTGATAATGATTTAGATGTTATAATATATGATGTTTTAGGTGATGTTGTCTGTGGTGGTTTTGCAGTACCTCTTAAAGAGGACTATGCAGATGAAGTATTTATTGTTTCATCAGGTGAATATATGTCTCTTTATGCAGCTAATAATATTTCAAAAGGGATTAAAAAATTAAATGCTAATCTTTCTGGAATAATTTGTAATTGTAAAGGAATTGAAAATGAGATAGAAATAGTTGAATTATTTGCAGATAAACTAGATACTAAATTGGCAGGTATAATAGAAAGAAGTCAACTTATTCAAGATAGTGAAATTGAAGCAAAAACTGTGGTTGAAAAATTTCCTAATTCATCTGAATCTGAGGATTATGGAAAATTAGCTAAGTCTATTTTAAAAAATAAATTCAATTCTTCTTTAAATGTAATGGACGATGAAGAATTTGAAGAATTTTTCTTAAAGTTTCTTAAATAATTTATTTCAATTTAGATAATATTTTAATTAACATCTATATTTATATATAAGAATTTATAAATTATTATTAGATATATTCATTAATTATAGTATAGAATTTATATTTATAATATAGTTTATAATAAATTAAAATATTATATAAAATTTTGAATTATAATATGAAATTTAAATTATATTGTAAGTTGGTTTAAATTTATATAATATACTAAATTATATAATGTATATAGATACATTTAAATATATATTCTGTACATATTATAAATATCAATAATATAGATATATATAATAAATATAATTTATTTATAAATAAGTATATATAAATAAAAAACATATTATAGTTTACACAATTTATTTTTTGATATAAAATAGAATACAATAATTATATATATTATTAGATATAATGTTTAATTAGGGAGGGGAACACCACCCAAACCACATCCCCTCCCTTTTTATGGGGAGGAAGTCACCACCCATAAACAACTTCCTCCCCCACACTTTAATTATTTTTTTTTAAATGTTATTTTTTGTTTTATTGATTTTGTTAGTTTTTATTTTGTATTATTCCTTGTTTTCTCATTGTATTCTTTTAAAAAACTCTTTTTCAATGAATTTTTCAAATTATATATATATATATATATATAATATTTTATTTTAAAAACATGAATATTTTATTCTATTAAAGATTTAAAATATTTTAAATCATTATATTGAATATTTAAATCATCATAACTGTTTTTAACAGAATTTAAACAATTTTCATAATTATTAAAATAAATTAAATGAGAATTACAGTTACAGTCAGAACAGCCGAATTTAGCTATTTCTTCCCCATTTTTTGAAATTGATTTAGCTAATTTACATTCAATTCGTTTTTCATCAATATTAAAAATAATCTCTTTTATGTTTGAATTTTCATTAGCTAAAAAATAGTCAATATGCCAATGAATCTTTTTTTCATGAGATAAGTGTCTTTTGATTCGAGGTATTAATGAATTCATAGCTGAACCTATGTAAACATAATAACCTTTTTTAAATAACTTTTCCTCCAGACTACCTACTTTAATTTCATTGGATGTTTTCATATCAATTATTAAACAATATGTTCCTTTCATTATTTTATATAGTATTTGAAGTAATAAGTATATTTTTCTGCATAATCTTTGATAGTAATAAGTATATTTTTCTTCATAATCTTTGAAGAATTATATAAATTATATGGGTATTTGGAGAATTATATAAATATGTAATTGTTTTTTAATTTAAGATTGGATTTTGGAAAATTTAAAAAGGAAAATTTAAAATATATTTTAAAATAAATTCAATAAAGATATTATGAATTTTAAAATTAAAGCTAAAGGTCATTCAAATATTCTTTCAAAACATAAGTCTACATTTGAAATTACAAAAGATCCAAATTTAACATTATCTGGAGATTGTATAATTGGAGTAGCTATGGATAAAACCATGAATAATTTTCCAACAGAACTCAAAAAAAAGATAGCTAATGATGATGCAAAAATAACTGTTAAGTTGCAGACTGAAAATGCAGAAGACGAAATAATAGGATATGGTCATTCTAAACTGACATTAACACATCCAACAGATATTGTTTGTAGAAAAAGTAGTTTTGTTTGTAGTCGCACACTTATGATAAAATCAGATAAAGCAGCATGTGATTTAAAAAAAGAACTAATAGATGATTTACAAAAAGGAAAATCTCTTGATTTTGAGATTATTATTGATTAGTTATGGATTTATAATTTTAGATTTCACAAGTTTCATCTGGATTTAAACCTAAGGTTCCTTTTATAGTATCAATTATACAATTAGCATTCCAACCTACAAGTCCAGTAGCTAAGTTTTCTAAGTTTTCAGGAACTTCTTCAAGACCATAAGGTCTAACTAAAATTATTGGTATATTATATTTTTTTGCAGATTCAACAATAGTATCTATGTTTTTTTTATTATTTTCATATAATCCAGATAATATAATTACAACATCAAGATTTTTTAAAAATTTTTCAGACATATTGGCATATGAACCTGCAGCTGATTCTTTCCATAAAAATTCAGTTTTTGAATATAGCTTTTCTACAAATTTAGGATATTCTTGATTAGGATCATTTCCATTACTTATTAAAAGATTATAAATTTTATCATCCATTTCATCCTCAAACATTTTACCACTTTTTTGTTTTTATTATTATCTTTATTTTTATTTATTTTATTTATTTTCATTATCTTTATTTTTATTCTTTTTATTTTTTCTTATGTATTTATTTTATTATTTCATTTTATATTAATATAATATTAAATATATTTTGAATATAAATAATATAGAAAACTTAATATTTTAATAAGTCTAATTTATTATTAGAACTTATTTATAATTATATATTTTAATTTTTATAATTTTATAATATTTCATAATTTTATATAAATTTTAAATATTTTATAATAAATTTTATGAATAAATTTATAATTATTTCTATAATAAATTTATAATTATTTTATAATATTTTATAATTTCATATATATTTTATATTAAATTCTATACAATATTATTAAAATGATATTAGAGTATTTATAATATATTTTGAAAATTAAATTTTATTTAAAAGTGAATTAAAAATGAAAGCAGCAGTTATTGGTCTAGGTGTTGAAGGGAAAAAAGCCACTAAATCTTTGTTAATAAATGGGTGGGATGTTTATGCTACTGATTTAGATACAAATATTGATTTAGAAGAATTAGTAAGCAGTGATTTTGACTATAATTTTTCTATTAATCAAAAAAAGTTAAAAATAGCTAATGAAAATTTAACCATTGATTTAGGGTTTAATGATAATGAAATAATAAATAATTGTGATGCAGTTGTTTTGAGTCCAAGTTTATGGAATACAAAATTAGCTAAAAAAATTTTATCATCTAATAAACTTATTAGTGATATTTTAGTTAATCATAAAAATACTTTTACAATTGGAATAACTGGAACCAATGGAAAAACAACAACAGTCACTATGCTTAAGGAAATATTGGAAAGTGCTGGTAAAAAAGTTTTTATTGGTGGAAATGCAGGTGGTGGTTTTAATGGTTATTGTGATTTAATTTTAGAGACACAAAAAGATTTTTATGATATTATAATCATTGAAGTTTGTGATATGACTTTAGCATTCTGTGATTATACATTTGATTTTGATTTAATTGGTTTAACAAATATAGCTAATGATCATATGAATGTTCATGGTTCTTTAGAAAATTATAAGAATTCTGTTTTAGAATTTTCAAAAAATAAAACTCTTTTTTTAGATAAAGATTTACCTTGTTTAGATGAGTTTAATAATGAGTTTAATAATGAGTTTGATAATGAGTTTGATAATGAGTTTGATAATGAGTTTGATAATGAGTTTGATAATGAGTTTCACAATGATATTTTAACTTTCACAGAATTTACAAATGAATTAAAAGTATTTGGAAAGTTCAACAGACTTAATGCAGGATTAGCTAGTTCTATTGCTAAATATCTTAATATCAATAATGAAATTATTCAAAATACTTTAAAAAATTTTGAAGCTATTGAGGGGCGACTTAAAACTTTTAAATTAAATGATTCAACAATTTTTATTGGAAAAACAGATAATTCTCATGCTGTAAAATCATTACTAGAAGAGAAAAACTTTTATGCTATTTTTATAGGTACTCCTAGATTTAATGAAGAACATAGATTAGATATATTAAATGAAGTAGCTTATTCTAATCCTGAAGTTATAGTTCTCTTTCCTGGTTTAGATGATACTGTTGATCATGCATTATATAGGTTAAAGTCAATAGCTTATGAAGGACGAATTGAAGTAGTTAATAACTTAAATGATATAATTACTCTTTTAGCTGAATATTCTCATGAAGAGGCTATTTTCATTGGAGGAAATGGTCAAGACACTATAATCGAAATTCAAGAGAGATTAGAACTTTTAACTGATAGTTGTGGGAATAGTGATACTTGTTAAAGTGGTTATTTTTTCTTTTTATTAATTTTGATTTTATTTAACATTATTTTAACATTATTTTAGCCTTATTTTAATATTATTTTAACATTATTTTAACATTATTTTAGTCTTATTTTAATATTATTTTAATATTATTTTTTAATTTTTTTATAAATAAAATTTTATAATAAGTATATAATTATTTACAATAAGTATATAATTATTTATAATAAATATCTAATTTTATATAATATAATTATAATATTTTTTTATATATTATTTTAAAATAAATAATTTCTCTTAAATAATTTATAAAACCTAAATATTTATAAATTATTAAAAAGATATAAAATAATGTATATATATTTAAGATTATCTTTTATGATTGGTTTAAATTAAAGTTTTTTTAATTTTAATTGTGTAATTTAAAAAATTTTTAATTTAATAGTTTAATATTTATCTTATTTGATTATATACAATTTATAAGATATACTATACAATTTATAGAATATATTTAATAGAATATAATTTATAGAATATAATTTATAGGATATAATTATAGAATATATCTTATAGAATATAATTTATAAGATATTTAACTCATTATTAGCTTTCTACAGAGGATATTGTGATTAATGGAAAAAAAGTTCTTGTTGTTGGTGCAGGAAATGCAGGAAGACCAGTAGCTAATCTTTTAAACTACTTGGGAAATCAAATTGTTGTTACAGATAGTAAAAAATATGAAGATCTTCCGAAAAAAGCTCAAAGAAAAATAAATTTGCTTAAAGAAAGAGGAATTTCTTTTGATTTAGGATTTCATGACTTTGATATTTTGAATTCCATTGACGCAGTTTATATTTCTCCAAATATTCCTGAAACTGTTGATTTTATTGTAAAAATACATGAATTAGTTAACACTGGAAAATTGGATATTATTGGTAATAGAGATGTTGGAAAAATATTAAATTCTTTAATAGCTATGCCTATGCTGGGAATTGCTGGAACTGATGGTAAAACAACAACTACAAATATGATTAATTTTCAAGTAGAAAATTCATACAATACTCTTACTTTTTCATCACTTCAAGATTCTCTTGTAATTGAAGGTTTAGTTGAGATGTTAGTTAATGGAGTGTCTAAAAACAAAGATTTAGCTATTTTTGAACTTCCTCATGGAACTATTCGTATGGCAGATGGTCTTGAACTTGATGCTTGTATTGTAACAAATTTAACACCAGATCATATGGATGAATTTAATAGCTACAGTGAATATATTGATAGAAATATAGCTATTGAAAAGCTTTTGATGGAAAATGGTTTAGTTCTTGTTAATGGCGACGATCCAATTATTAGTACGCGTTTAAATAGTTTTACTCATGATTATATTGTTTATGGATTAGTTAATCCACAAACTATTGAATTTGAAGGAACTACTTATTATAATGATAAAATAAAATATGATTTTATGGCTATTGACATTGAACTTAATGGTTTAGGGGGTTCTAGTTATAAAATCAAATCTAAAGAGATTCCAACTCTTATTTGTAATAATTGTGGTTTTTTTAAAGAATTTTGCAACTGTGGAAATTTTATTAGAAAGATTATAGCTCCTTTTAAAGTTGATGTAAATATTAATGTTCCTGGAATGGTAAATGTTGAAAATTCTCTTGCTACAATATTAATGTCTCTAATTTTAGGATTTGAAATTGATGATGCAATTAAAAGAATAAGTAACTTTAATGGAGTTAAAGGTCGTTTTGAAAAAATTGATACTTTTAATGGTATTAATATTTTCATGGATGCAGCTCATAATCCTGAAAGTATGGAAAAATTATTTAATGGTTTAGATGTTTCTGGAAGATTGATTTTAAGTTTAGATAATCCAGATACTTTAACTTCTAGAGATAAAACTAAAATTGGTGAAATCCTTGGAAAAGTTGTAGATGTTTTAATTACTTCTTCTAAAAATGAAACTACTGAAGTTGTTGATTGTGGAGCTGCAATAGAAGTTTTAGAAGGTGCTGGAGAAATAGAAAGTTATATTACTGATTCTGTCTCGGAATCTATTTCTTATGCTTTATCTATAGCTGATACTGGGGATACAATAATTCATATTGGTCCAGGTGTAGTTAATGCATATGATAATGTTAAAAATGATATTAAAGAAGCTATTGATTTTTTTAAAGCTATTTTTGGAAAAGTTGTTGTTATTGGTGGGTGTGGGACTGTTGGAAGTTTGATTGGAAGAGTTTTAGCAGCTAATAATGTAGATGTGACTATTTCTGATTTAGTTGAAGATAGTCCTTTAAAAGAAGTTTTTGAAAAAGAAGGTATTGAATTAGATTTAGGTTCAAATCATGATAAAAATCTTTTAGCTAATGCTTCTTCATTTTTCTTAGCTCCTAGTCTTATGAGAAATAGTAAATTGATAGCTGATTTAAAGGAGTCTAATTCTAATGAAAATGTTCCTATTTTAGGTATTGATGAAATATTCAAGTTTTTTAAAACAAATAAACTCGTTTTTGGCGTAACGGGTACTAATGGTAAAACTACAACCACAGAAATGCTTAAACATGTTTTTAAGACTGCTGGTTTAAAAGTTCCTCAACATTATTTAAATATTCAAGGAAATACTGAATTTATTCCTTCATTACAATCTAGACTTTCTGGTGATATAGCTGTTATAGAAGTTGGTACTTTTGGAAATAAAGGTGAAATTGAAGCTATTTCTAGAAGGGCTAATGTGGATACTGGAATTATTACTAACATCACTCCAGATCATTTAAAAAGTTCAAACAATAATGATTGTAGTGGTTTTGAGGATTATATTTCATGTAAAAAAGAAATGGTTGATGTAGCTGATAATTTGATATTATGTGGAGATGATCCAATAGTTAGCTATTTTGGAAGCTATAAAGATAAGGAAGATTTATTATTTTTTGGAATAAATAATAGTTCTAATTTTGCTACTGGAAACTATGATGTTAATGATAATGTTGATAATAGTGTTAATGTCAGCGAGGATATTAATAAGAATATTAATGATGATGTTAATGTTAGTGAGAATATTAATGATGATACTATTAATAAAGATTTGAACGACATTAGATTTTGTCCTATTTGTAGTAAAGAATTAAATTATAACATTCACTATTTAGGTCATTTAGGTTCTTATAATTGTGATTGTGGTTTTAAAAATCCAGATTTAGATGTTGAAGCTAGAAATATACAATATCAACCAAATGGTTTAATGAAATATACTTTAAAAATACATGAAAACCAAGGAGAAGTTATTTTACAAAATCCTGGTATAGCTAATGTTTATAATTCTTTAGCTACAGCTACTGGGGCTTGGCTTTCTGGAATTGATTTTGAGGATATAATTAAAGGAATTAATTCTTTTAAAGGAGTCTCTGGAAGGTTTGAAATTATTGCTGATGGATGTAGTAAACCTATGGTTATTTTGGATTATGCTCATAATCCTGCAGGAGTTAATTCTGTTATCCAAACTCTTCGTTCTATTAGAAAAGGCAATGAAAATCAAGGAAAACTTATTGTTTTAAATACAATCTCTTCAGAAAGTGGTGAAGAAGGAGACTTAGAAATAGCTAAATTATTATCTAATGCAGATATAGTTATTCCTATTTCTCATGCCGCTTATCTTTCTTCTAAATATATTGATGTTGATAATTTTAATTGTGAAGTTAAACATATTAAATCAAGTATTGAAGGAACTAAAGTTGGAACTTTAGGTGCTAGCTATAATCAGGTTAAAGAAGGTATAGAATTAGCTATTGATTTAGCTAATGATAATCAGTTTAGTGTTGATTCTAAATCTGAAGAGGATAATTCTAATATTAAAGAAGGTATTGGGGATTGTAGTAATAAGGATATTATTTTAATTATTGGAGAAGGTGGACTTAAATATTCTCGAGAAATAATTGATGAATTAGATAATATGGAAAAATTATAGCTTTAATTATTAAAATAAGAACTTTATAGAATAGTATACTATTAAAATATTAGATATATAAAATATAATACAGGTATAGAAAAATATTTAAAATTTTATTATAAATTATATAATATTATAATACTATAATAAAATATCTAATTGATTATTAAATTATATAAAATATATTTGAAATATATAATATTATAATAAAATTATAATAAAAAATAATAAGATATAATAAAATATATTTAAAAATTAGTTTAAATGTAGATAATATTTTATATAAAATCCAAAAATTTAATAAGGCTTATTAAATATATATTATATTAATATATATTTATGCATTATATCATCATAATTAATTCTTATTTTGGTAATTGTTTTATTATATATTATAAGATATATTGTAGATGGGATTATAGTAAATAATGAAATTCAAATAATATTCGATTTGATTAAATAACATTTATTATTTGATTAAATAGGGTTAATTATTTGGTTAAATAGTTTTTATTATTTGATTTAATAACTTTTATATTTTGCTTAATAACTTTTATAATTTGATTAAATAACTTTTATTATTTGAATAAATAAAATTTATATAAATACAATGTATTTATAAAAATTCTCTCAAATTAATAAAAACAGTTTTTTAAATTGCAGGTGTTAAATATTTCAAGAAAAAGAGGAGATAATTGGTCATTAAAAACCATATTGGTATTGTTTTTGCTTTTAGCTATATTTGGAGCATTTTCATTTATTCAGAATGATAATATGGATAATGTGGATGTTAAAAGAATAGCTAAGCATGAAATGGGAGCCACTGTTTTAGCAGGGGATGATGTTATAAATGAAAATAACATTAATAAATATCCAATTGCTAGTAATTTGCCTTACCTAGTTTATCAAATAAAAATAATTGATATTTTAGGTATCATACAAGCTATTACTACTGGAGCAGTTCCATTACCTATTTCTGAATTTACAAAATATGGTATTTCTGATGCTGGTGAAGCTGAAGGTTTTATTGGTCCAGGTATTCTCACGGCAGAAGATAATAGGTTAGTGGTTAAACCTCCAGATAATTTTGTATGGGGCTATAAAACTCCTTATACTTTTGGTGTTAAAACTGAAAATGGTTTAAATATTGTTGAAAATAATGAAATTATCCAAAGCATTTCTGTAAATAATATTAATAATAATACAATACCTAATAAATATTTATCTGGAGAAGATGTAAATAAATGGTTTGATCGTAGTGATTTTGGAGATAATATTACTTTAGATTATGGATTAAGTCATTTTTCTGATAATAGAACAACCATTGCTCCTAATGATATTGAACATTTTTTTGGTATAGGTGTAGTTAATTATACTCAAATTTATCCAAATGGATCACCTGTAATGGTATATATGGCAAATTATGAAGAAAAAATAGTTTCTGATTCATATACTTATTTAGGTTCTTATCCCCAATACAATGATAATAATAGGGCTTATAATGCTAAACAATTTGCTATAGCATGGAATGGCACAATCATTCCTCCAAATTCTACTTCCTCTGGAACTGAAATTATTGGTTTTGTATCCTCTGCAGATCCTAAAGCTCCGGGAGGTTATGCTGCCCATGGAGTTTGTCCTCCTGCAAGAACTTTAAGGGCTATAGCTATGTCTCTAGGTTTTCCTCTTCCACAAGGAATGAATACTGGTTCAGAAGCTGTTAATTTTGGTGTAAATCCAGGTTCTGGTATTAAAGTTACAAATACAGGTAATGTTCCTGTAAAAATCATTATGTGGACTGAAGGTGAAGGTCCTAATATGATTATTTATGCAAAAATGATTGAATTCATTCCTGAAGGATATGATTTAGGTAATGGTACTAATAGTGACAATAATATTTAGTACTTTACATTAATTTTATATATTATCCTCAATTTGATTGAAATTTGTTCTAATATTGTAAATAATTGAAGTTTATTCTAAGTTTGTAAATAATTGAAATTTGTTCTAAGTTTGTAAGTAGTTGAACTTTGTTCTAAGTTTGTAAGTAGTTGAAGTTTGTTCTAAGTTTGTAAGTAGTTGAAGTTTATTATAAAATTGTAAATAGTTTTTAAATGTTGTTTTGGTTTGATTAATTATGTTGGTTTCAGCTATTATTACTGCAGCTGGGAGAAATTCTCGAATGGAACAAAGTCAGATTGAAAATAATCTTCCAGTTACAAATAAATTACTTCTTCCATTTGATAACAATAATTTAGACAGTGAAGATGTTTTAAAAAAGACAATTATTGAAACAACTATATCTAATGTATTATCTGCAAATGTTGATGAATGTATTGTAGTTTTAGGTTATTTTGCTAATGAAATTAGGAGAGTTATATCTAATATTTCTGATGATAGAATCAAGATTGTTGAAAATAAAAATCTTGATGTAGGTCTTTCAAAATCATTGTTAAATGGATTGAAACATTCTAAAAGTGATTTAGTATTATGTTTGGCTGGTGATCAACCTACTATTTCTAGCACTACTTATAAAAAAATTATTGATATTATATCTAATTCAAAACATCCAGATAAAACTGTTTCTATATTAAGACGAAGAAATATTGGTATTTTAAATAGTCCTGAAGGTCTTGGAATGCCTTTTGCTATTGATAAAAATGTTTTAGTGAAATACCTTAAAAATGAAGATGATAATTTAAATCCAATTCTTAGAAAAATATTTAATGACAATTTTTGCTTTTACGGTGTAAAAGAAGAAAATAGTCTTGAATTGATTAATATTAATGATTGTAAAGATTATAATTTTGTTCTAAACAATAAATGATTTAGTTTATGATTTAATTAATGATATCCTATTGAATTGATTTAAATAGTTTCATCAGTATTCTATTATTCTTTAATGTAATGTTTTGAAAGTATTCTATCAACATTGTCATATTAATTTATTCTAAAATTATAAAGCATTCGTGGAAAAAGTTTTTTAGTTTTTCATCTCCAGAGTTTTCAGAAAACATTTCAATATTTCTTGTTAACTCATCCCATACACTATCAATTTTTTCAAAAGGTATACTTTTTGAATTTTTTATTATAAACACAGGTTCTAACTCATAATAAGGATCTTCATTTGTATATTTAACTTTTCCTAAATTGTATTTCTCACATTGTTCTTCTAAAAAGTTTTTTATTTTATCTTGAGGTTTTGAGTTTATACTTCTTTTTTCTTCATATTCATATTCAATACTTACTTTAGTTTTTTCACTTTTTTCTTCTATTGACATATTATCACTTACCTTTATTTACTAATTTGTTATTACTATAAATTATTAATTTATTATTTTCAAATTAGTTATTTTTTTAATTATGTATTGTACTTAGTCATATATAAATCATTAAGTATTTTTAACCATTAAATTTTACTTTAAGAAAAAATTAACTCTTTAAAATAATTTTACACCTTTAAAATTATTTTTACTTTTTTAAAAAATATTTACTTCAATTTAAAGTATTACTTAAAATAATTTTTTTTATTTTAAATAATTTTTTTATAAGATTATTTTTTTAACTATTTTCAAAATATTTTGCATTTAAATTTTATTCTGTATTTAAAATTTATTTTAGTTTTAAAAATTATTTTTTTGGGGAGAAGGTATAAATTTTTGTGAGATTTGGAAATTTTTTCATAAATAAATTTTTTTCATAAATAAATTTTTTTTATAGCTAAAACTTTTTTAAAAAATAAGAGATTTACAAGATATTTAAATAAATAACTTTAATTAATTTATAACAAAATATATTAATTTGTAAAACAAATATTTTTATAATATTAATCAGATTTTATGAGGAATTTTATGGTAAATATTAGAGGAAAAATCTTTTCAGTATGCAGTTTTGGTTCTAGTCATGGAAAAGCTATTGGAACAGTTATTGATGGGTGTCCAGCTAATTTAGAACTAAATGAAGAAGACATCCAAAAAGAACTTAATAGACGAAAACCAGGAACTAGTTCAATAACAAGTCCTCGAAAAGAAAAAGATAAAATTCAAATTTTATCAGGGATTTTTGAAGGAAAAACAGATGGAACACCAATTACTGGAATTGTTTTTAATGAAGACCAGAAATCCAAAGATTATAGCTATCTAAAAAATACTCCACGACCTGGACATGGTGATTTCACATGGAAAAAAAAGTATGGTAACTATGATTATAATGGAGGAGGTCGTGGAAGTGGCAGAGTTACTATTTCTCATGTAATTGGAGGAGCAGTAGCTAAAAAACTACTTTCAAATTTTGGAATTAAAATTATATCTCATGTTGTTCAAATTGGAGATATAAAAGCTAAAACTGTTAATATGAATTTAATTGAAGAAAAAGCATCACAAAATCCAGTTCATTGTAGTGATCCCGAAGCAGCTAAAAAGATGGAAGAGTTAATATTAGAATATAAAAATAAAGGAGATTCAATTGGGGGAATTGTTGAAACAATAGTTATAGGAGCTCCAATTGGACTTGGTAATCCTATATTTGGAAAACTTGATGGTGATTTAGCTAAAGCTCTTATGGAAATAGGCTCAGTTAAAGGGGTGGAAATTGGTCTTGGTTTTGATGTAGCTACTTCTACCGCTTCTGAGATAAATGATGAATTTTATATCAAAGATAAAAACAATCCAAATGAGAAAACTAAAAATTCTTCTATTGGAACAACAACTAATACCTCAGGAGGAATTTTAGGAGGAATTAGTAATGGAATGCCTATTGTTACTAGAATAGCAGTTAAACCAACACCTTCAATATCAATGATTCAAAATACTGTTGATTTAGAGAAAGAAAAAGGATGTGAAATAGAAATTAAAGGTCGTCATGATCCTTGTATTTGTCCAAGAGTAACTGTTGTTAGTGAGTCTGCAGTAGCTATTGTATTAGCAGACCACATGATAAGATCTGGATTTATTCATCCGTCTAATTTAGAATTTAATAAGGAATAAATCTTAATTTGGTATATAATTAGAAGTATTATTTATTAATTTTCTATTATTATATGATAATTAGTATATTAAAATCATTGATTAATTAATTATTGAATTATGAAAGATTGAATAATGTAGATTTATATATAATAAATTTAATATTATAATAATATAACTATAAATTTAAATATAGGATTAAAGTCTATTATTATAATATTATGGGATTTAAATCGTATTATTATAAAATTATATGACTAAAATTGTATTATTATAATATTATAGGATTAAAGTCTATTATTCTAAAATGAATTATTTGGAGAGGATGTTCTGACAAAGTATATAATTATCACTGGTGGGGTTGTTAGTTCTATCGGAAAAGGAATCACTTCTGCGTCTATTGGAAGAATTTTACGTTCTTATGGACTTAAAGTAGGAGCTATTAAAATAGATCCTTACTTAAATTGGGATTCTGGAACATTGAACCCTTATCAACATGGAGAAGTTTTTGTAACTCGTGATGGGATGGAGTCTGATTTAGATTTAGGTCATTATGAACGTTTTTTAGATGTTGAATTACCTGGAGTTTCTAATATAACTACTGGAAAAGTTTACAAAACTGTTATTGAAAAAGAAAGAAATGGTGATTTCCTTGGTGCTTGTGTTCAGATTATTCCACACATTACTGATGAAATTAAATCAATGATAAGAAGTACAACCGATGTCAATGATTATGATGTTATTCTTATTGAATTAGGTGGAACTGTTGGAGATATTGAAAGTCAACCTTTTTTAGAAGCTCTTAGACAGCTTAGAAATGAAGAAGGATATAATAATGTTATGTTTGTTCATGTTACATTTGTTCCTTACTTGAAAGCTGCTGGAGAGTTTAAAACTAAACCAACACAACATAGTACTAAAGAACTTCGAAGTACAGGTATAAGTCCAGACATGATTGTATGTAGGAGTCAAGAACCAATTGATGAAGATCTTAAACGTAAAATTGCTCATTTTTGTGATGTTGCTCCTAATGCAGTAGTTAATGCTCCTGATGCATCATCCATTTATGAAGTTCCATTAACTCTTGATAAAGAAAATGTAGGTAGCTATATAGCAGATAGAATAAATCTTAATGTTGATACTAGTTCTGCTGATTTAGAGCAATGGAAAAATATTGTTAAATCATTGCAAAAAGAAAGCCCTATTGTCACAATAGCTATTATTGGAAAATATATTGAGTTAGAAGATTCTTATATTAGTATTAGAGAAGCTTTATTACATGCTGCAGCTAATATTGGGGTAAAATTAAATCTTAGTTATATTAGTTCTGATGTTGATGATTTAGATAAAGAAGAATTGTCTAAACTTGATGGAATTCTTATTCCCGGTGGATTTGGAGAAAGAGGTATTGAAGGTAAATTAGAAGCTGTTGAATATGCAATAACTAATGATGTTCCTATTTTTGGAATTTGTTTAGGAATGCATTCTATGGTTATTCAATTTGCAAGAAGAAATAATATGAAAAATGCTAATAGTACTGAATTTAGTATAGATACTGAATATCCTGTTATTGATCTTATGGAAAAACAAAAAGAAATTAAACAAATGGGAGGTACTATGCGTTTAGGTTCTTATGATTGTAAACTCATTAAAGATACTAAGGCATATAATTCTTATAAACAAGACGATATTACAGAACGTCACAGACATAGATATGAATTTAATAATGAGTTTCGAGAAGAACTTAGCAATGCAGGACTAGTTATTTCAGGCATTTCACCAGATGATTTTCTTGTAGAAATGGTTGAATTACCAGATCATCCTTGGTTTTTAGGATGTCAATTCCATCCTGAATTTAAATCCAGACCTAATAATGCTCATCCATTGTTTGTATCTTTTATGGAAGCAGCTTACAACTTTTCTAAAAATAGATAATTTT
>Ga0123353_10004190_pt1 | contig 18511 bp, 21 predicted proteins | sample TergutLab28metaG_3_FD_92763 | JGI IMG/M metagenome (GOLD analysis project Ga0123353, IMG submission 92763) | Labiotermes labralis P3 segment gut microbial communities from Petit-Saut dam, French Guiana - Lab288 P3 | ecosystem: Host-associated > Arthropoda: Insects > Digestive system > Gut ... | reverse complement strand
TTGCTGAAGGAAACTTTGTCTCCGTCTCTGGTGAAAACGAATAGAATTTGTTTCTTTTCAAAGGTGTCGAGCGACATCATGCCCTGCCTCCAAACACGAATTCCCGCACATTGGCTCATATATGCAATTGGAGCACTTGCAGGGATTAGTCTGGAGGAATTCATTCGGATCAAAGATGCGCATACTTGAGATCGTGGCCTCAAACTTACTTACCATCTCAGGATCATTTTCCGGAAGGAGAATCTCATGACTTTTATTGTCTGCCATACTGTACATTTTTATGGCGTTCACACCGTATCCCATCTCCGTCAGTGCGAAGTATTGAGCGTATACCTGAAATACATGCCCATCAAACAATCTGGATATCTTTTTCTTCCTTTCTGTGAGCACTCCTTTTTTTGTGTCGAACAAGTCTATTTTCCCCGACAGACCGTACTTTTCACAATAGACCTCCATTCCCTGCAACACATCTCTTTTCGATGTGTACTCTCTGTTCTCTATTGTTCTGTGTGAATGTGTTCCGTTAATCTGAAATGTTGATTGATATGTTATCCTGTCCGCATTGCCCATCAAATTGTGAAAATATATCGAGACGGGGCAGAAAGTGAAATCATTTATGTTCGATATTAGGATTGCGTTCTCAGTCATTGTTCACCTCTGGTCTGCATGAATTTGAACCATGTCGCGTGTTCCATTCTCGGGATGTTTAATTTTTTCTCCGAATCATAGTTCTCGGCAATCATCTGTAGCATCAGTTTTCCTTTGAGCGCTATGTTGTATGCACCGTTCGCATCCGAATCTTTCGGAATGTCCGTTCGGTTTTGGTCCGTTGTGAAAAATTCTCCCATGCGGTTCTTTACCGGAGATATGATATAATCTTTATCGCCGTCACTGTTTCTCATTCTGATGGTGTCCAAAAATGAGAAGTATATCTTGCTGATCAGATTGTCGTCATTGGTTTGTAATATCTTATCCAGTATATTCTCTCCGTATGCGTATTTTATTCCTGAAAAAGAGAGAGCGTCTGAGATCTCTTTTGTTGGGTCCGTTGTATAATAGTGCTTCTCTTTAGTGTCATACTTTATACGTTCGCCGTTCGTGTACACGCTCCATTTATTCTTATAATCTGTCTTTGACGTATTGAAATTGCTGTACCTGAACGTGAAAATGAAAAGATTATCTTCTGAAGATATTGAATCAAACCGTTGCAGGAAATCCTTCCTTCCTTTTGCATTCGTTATATCTGAAACATTGAACAGATCTGCGAATCCGGTCGTGGGATCAATCTTTGAAGTATATGCAGGATTAACGTAGAACAATATTCCGGTCTGCTTACCTATTTTGGTGAAGCTCTCGAAAGGATTAGTGAGCTGATATGCATTGAGAATTCCCCCTGTTTCTTTCGTCGGGGTAATATTTTTGAATGCGAGGTAGTTCAATTTGTCTATCAGTGCCTTCTCGAATTTTTGATATATCTGTTTCTCCACCTTGAAGCGGCCACGTTTGAAACCATAATTGAGATCCTCGAGCACAACAATCGCATTGTATTTAATTACCATCTCGGATATCTTGTGAACCGCCTGTGAAAGATAGCCTTCTTTCAGATCCTTTATCTTCCCGATAGTGTTCCAATTTCTTCTCGCTTCTTGTCTTTCTTTCTCTCTTTGATCAAGTTTCTCATGATAGTCAAATCCGCCCATCTCATTGAAACTTTCTTGGTATACAATCTCACCTTTACGGTTTATGACTGATACATAAATGAGATTTTTTTCTCCGCGATCAATTCCGATTATGTGCGTATCTTTATCATTGATGAACTTCTCTATCACCATTCGATTGATTTCTTTTTCCTCGCCCGCTTTAAAATTCAGTGTAAGCGGAATGTGGAAATGAACTTTGTCTTCCAAATATCTTCGATCCTTAATTATATCATAATGCGCCTCGAATGCTCTCGTTTTATCGATCTGTTTTTTCGCGTCAGAACTTAACTCGCCTTTCTTTCCCGAATAATAGTCTGAGATCTCTTTGTGTATGCGATCCGGGAGCGGCTTTCCATCTGTGTATGTTCTGTTTACCAGCATCGTCCCCTTCTTGTGGACAATTTTTTCGATGTTGCTCTTATCCCTGTAAAAAAGTTCCGCCTCGCCATTCAGCTTTATGACCACATCTTCAAGATTTTCTTCCGAAAATGCTGCATTCCAATACATGGTGTGCATATTCTTTCTGCCCTTTGTTCCTTCTGCAAAATCCTTATTGTATATCTGGAAAAGGAACATGTTACCTTTTTCGACATATTTGTCTATTATGTTCGCAGATATGTTCTTAAAAGTTAGTTTGTACCCCTGTGCCAATACTTCTTTGTAAAATTCACTGATATCGTTGTATGACTCTGTTCGAGAGAATTTAAAATCGAAAACCTTCCAGTCTTCATGTTTCTTTAGCGATTCTTTGAAGAAGTCAATTAATTTATGACAAAAAGTAAGATCGAAATTGTCACCTTTTTTGTGTTTTCCCGTTAGATACTCTTTGTGTATCTCACCGGACGGATCATAGCGGCTCATGTGCTTCTCTGAGAAAAAAACCTTTGGGAGCATCTTGTTCGGGCCGGGGAGGAGCTTGTATTCCATTTTCTGGTAGCACGGCCCTGAATCCGTGCTTTCGTTGAATACTATGTCCCTCTTCTTTCTCGGATCCATTATTCCGAGATAGTATTTCTCCTCGCGTCGGAGGATGACTGCCGTGTTATCTTTTTCTTTATTGAGATCCCAGCCATGTGCCAGCGTCGGATTCTTGAAATTCAGTTTTATTTTCTTGGTGTTGAATTTTTTCACAGTTAAATAATTCCTCGTCCGATTGTAGAGAGGGATTACGGCAAAGAGTTTATCACGAATCATGTCGAACTCCGTGTAAAATGTTGTATCTCTCTGGAGTTCACGGCGTGTATCGAACGGGCGTAACATCTGCTGGAATTTCAGAACGGAATCCAGCAAATCCTTTACGGCTTCAACGGCATCAGCATTGCCAGATATTTTTTCGGAAAAACTCCCCAATACTTTTTTTGCAAGATCTATATTTAGCTTTAGTGTACTCATTTTTTTAACATATTCGTCGAATGTTTTTTCAGAGATTGACAGTGCCGATATTATATCAGACAGTGTAAATTCTTTAGAATTCAACCATTTATCGACTATTTTGCTTGTTTTCTCGATGTTGCTGTCACCAATAGAGTTTGCCTTGAATATCCTTAACAGTCCTCCAAGTTTGTCCCATCTGTCGAATAACGCCACAGACATATTGTTCAAATCCGCTTGTTTCACATGTATCTTCGTTGTCTCAAACTCAGAGTATGAAGATATCAGATCCAGTGCTCTTTCAAATATCTCGTCATTTTCCAGCTCTCTGAAAAGGAGATTCAGAGAGAATAATAATTCAGTGTCATTCCCGAAAGCTTGCGGTATGTATGAGAAAGAGGTTCTGTCGCTGAGTATCTGTTTGCGGAGAGGAGTCATGCGAATCTTTTCTTTAGTTTGATTCCGTTGACGATATAGGTTCAGGAACTCATTGAATCCGCGTAATTTTTTGTGATCGTTTGGTGAAGAGCCGCCTATTGCAAGATTATATCTGTCAATACCGTCCTGCGTCAGGACTGTATCAAAACTGCTCAGGGAGAAAATCTCATCCATTTTTATACCGTAAGGTGCAAGTTCGTCTTCTGCTTGTTTGATAACCTCCCGAATCTCTTTGCGCACTTTTTCATAGGTGTTACTATTGTCCAAAAATATAGGAAAATTCTCATTTACTATGCGGTTGGATATTGCGGTTGTTTCATCCTGCTTCGAATATATGTTTTTTCTATTCTCATGAAATCCTATGAAATATCCGGAAAACCTATTAAAACGGTCTATTGCGTCCTTTAAATCTCCTCCGTTGCGAATGAAGTCGAGAATGGCTTTTGAATCCGGATCGTCAGCATTCTCGCACATTTCCATGAGTTCGCAGGTAATAAAACCAGGCAGAAGTTTTGAAAATAGTTTCTCGCTGAAAAGATTTTCAAAACGACCATCATTCTCGAAGAACGATACTATCTCTTCTCTCATGCGCTTTTGCTCCGATTCCAGTGCCTTTTTGTCTTTCTCTTCTCTGCTTCTTCTGTATCTCTCCATTGCTTCTTCCAGAGGCCTCCAGTTCAGAGAAACGGAAGAAAGAGATTCGTTTATGAACTTCTTATGATATTTATCGATCACTTTCTTCAAAAGTGCATATTTATCTGCTTTTTCTCGATCGTCTTCCAGAAATCCGGAGTTGCGAAAATGTTCCATCGTTTTTCCTTGCGGCACCAGTTCGAATCTGAGAGTTTTTTGTATGGGATAAATTCTTGTGAAATTGCTGAAGCCGTTCATGCGTGTTAAAATTCATAATGATATATAAAATTTGAGAGAGATGATTTTAAAAAAAAACGAAACAATAAATTGTAATAAAATAATATTTGTATATTTGTACAGAAATACTGACAATATGATATCCGGGCGAAGAGAAAGAGTTGTAATCTCGTGTGTTACATTTGAAACCGTGAAGATTACGGATCCAATAAAATTCTATGAAGCTACAAGAGTGCACCTTATACACTACATAAGGAATCCTGACAGCCCTAACGGAAAGATATATGCTGAATTTCATGACCGTGTTTGTGAAATAATAAATGACAACACTACCGCTTTTGTTGAAGTGGTGAGCCATAAGGAGAATGTGAATGATTTTACGGCAATGTTGAGAACAATCCTCCAAATTGTCGAGAAAGAAAATCAGAAAGAGGAGCCCGTGGATGTTTTTGTGAATATTTCCGCAGGTACATCAGAATATGCGGCCGCGGCGGCTATTGCATCGATGATGATGCCCAATACCATACCATTCTCCGTTCGCACTGACCTCTACCAAGTAGACGAGATGGAAAAAGTAAAAAGGACATTTTATGAAAACGAAAAACCCGTCGGACTGTCGAAATCAGTTAAACCTCCAAGGCGTCTTCCAAAATACTCTATGCCAATCCCTGACAGAAATATTGTCCTCGGATTAAGACTGTTGAATGATATGAATAAAAATAAACATCCGCCCAAGGGGCCGGAGATGATAAGAATTCTTAAGGATAATAATCTATGGCGCAGAGAAGTTGACAAAGATATTCCAAATGATCAATGCTCTGGAGATAACAATTCCAGATCCGATTCTGTATATTATTATCGAGATTATGTTTCCAGATGGCTTTCCAACGAATGGGTATACAGAGACGACTTCAAAAAAAGATATTTTCTCACGGAGAAAGGAGAAATTGTTCTCGGCACGTTCTATTATCCTTGACCCGAGTTTGACATCTTACCTCGGGCCTACCAGGTATGTTCAAAAACAGTCCGCGGTAACTCAAGTCTGTGAGGCTATTCCCAACAGACGGAACATTCTGTCTCATCGAATCCCGAAGCCGGAACCGGTTGTGCTTCATTCCGTCGCGCTCGGCTTCTTCCTCGGCTCCTTATGTGCTATCACATCCGCACTTCCCGCTTCGCAAAGTGTGCATATCTCTATGTCCTGCACATCCACGTTCTGGAAGTAGCTTTTCGCTTCTCCCATGTTCTCAAAGGTCTTTCTTATCTCAAATCCGTCATCATATTTTGTGTATACTTCATACATACTATTTTCTCCTTGTTACGCGAATGCGGTTGCCGCTTATTGATGTTCCATCGCCCTCAATGTCTATGTTCTTTTCTCTTGACCCCATTGATTCATTCATTGTATTCGCTCCGAATTGCCTGTCCTTGTGTCTTCTCATCGGTTTATTCGTAACGGCCCCACAAGTGCACCGTGACCGTTTTGCCGTTATCGATCACTTCCATATACGGCTCTTGCAGAACACAGTCATCGCCCCAGTCCTCCAGTATATGTTCTTCCTTCGCTTCCCGTCTCCAAACGGTATCGCATCCGAGTTCCGAGTAATATTTCAGCAGATCGCTGTATCGGAGTATTGATCCGTACCAGCCTTCTTTCTTCAGTTCCTTTGTCTTCTTTTTTGCGGTGAAATCTTGTTCGCCGTACGCAGAGTTATAGAACCCGCCTGTGAATATCTTTCCTCTGTTCCACTCTCTGTCTACAAGGTAGGCTTCTCCCTTTTTCCACGCTTCGAACGTTTCTTTACTTGCGTGTATGAAAGTATGGGACGATGAACTGTTTGTCTCGAATACCGATCTTCTTACCGTGATCTTCATGTTGTCTCACCTTCACCATTGTTCAGTATAGCCGCCCCAGATGCGCACCGTTACGTTCTTTCCGTCATCTTCCGTTTCCATGTATTTGTTCTGATACACGAGATGATCGTCCTCAGCCCTTTTCCACTCTTCCGGGTCCACGTACTTTTCCTTCGCGTCTCTCTTCAGAACTTTTTCTCCTGCGATCTTCGAGTAATATTCCAGTATATCTTTGTACGTACCTCCTTGTGCATAGGTGTCTATCCATCTGCTCTCTTTTTCTATACGTATGAAATCGTCGCAACCGTATACCATCTCGGCGAGTGATCCGTCATTAAGTATAACCTCTCCGCGCTTCCATGCTTCGAATGTCTCCTTGTCTGTGCATATTACCGTCTCTGCGGCATCGTAGCTGCCCGGGCCCCATATAACAATTTTCACATGGTCTCCGATGAATGATGCACAATCTCCCTCCTCTTCTGAAAGCTCCTCGAAGGTGCATCCTATCGGCTTACCGCATTTTTCCCATTCTTCCGTGGTCATGAAGCTATCCTCTCCATAGGTTTTGTAAAGGCATCCTTCCACCAGTATCTTCTCTCCGCGTTTCCACTCGTCAAATGTTTTTTTGCTGACATACACGAACGTGTGCAACGAAGAACTGTTGGTCTCGAATACTGATGTTCTTATTGTCATCTTCATGTTCTTTTCCTCCTTCATATCATATGATCCAGTGTTCCCTTTACGATCGCAAACATCTCGTCTATCGTGTCTTTCAGTTCATATCTTTCATCTGATGTGCTTGTTGCCGCGAATTCCTTCTTTACGAGGTCAATGTACATTGTGTGCGTTGCATCGCTTCCCTGATAACATGCGTTCCATATCCTTTCGGAGATGTGTTCCTTTACGTTCAATTGCCTGAGTGCCAGGTTGTCGAACGATACCACTTTGAACTCTTTGAACAGACGGTTGATGTTCCTTTCCGTTTCGTTTATCTTCTCTTTTATCTCGTTCTCATGTTCTTTGTGATGTGTTGCTCCTCTGCCGCGGTCCTTGTATCCGAGGATCAGAAGTTTCAGGCCTTTGTTTCCGTATCGGTATATCGTTTCCATTGAAGTATGGCCGGTGATCACGTGTAACACCGTGTTTCGGTTCTTTTCCGCGAATTCACATATCTTTTCGCTGAATTCGGAATGTAAGGACGCCCCTATCCCTTTTATCATGTCGTTATTGATCCATTCCTTTATTCTGTCCATGTTGTCCGTCAGTTCCTTCTCATGCAGCGTCATGTTTGCCAATATCTCCTTATCTTTCAGATATTCCAGCAATTCATCTATCTGCGGATGTGATGTTGCCGCTCCGCCTCCTATGGCGATCTCGGTATGCGGCCTCAGAGTTCCCATGAATGTGTCATTGAGGTTCGACAGATCTGCGTGCTCTCCGTCCTCGGTGCTTTCCTCGTGACACATGGCGCAGCCCATCTTACAATGGTTCGTGATCTTCATGTCCACGGATTCAGGAAAATCGGCTGAGAATTCATCATCCATCGTCGTTCGTATCTTCGTTCCGTCGTGTATGTTGATGAACACGCGTATGTTGCCGTTCGTGTATTCTCTCCAGCTGTTGTCTGCGGACATTTCATTTCTCCTTTCTTTTTTGGTTATCGATTTCCTTTTGTTCTTTGTTTGAGTGGGGAGGGGGCAAGCCCGGAAAGAAGAATGAGTGTACACAGAAGGGAACGCAGATACATGATTCTGAAATATTGACGGTTATCTATGTGACGATATTATATACACATAGATTGTTATCTATATGTGACGCTCGGATCGAACAACAGATACGTTGAGAACGTTAAGCTCTTCAAGGCCTTATCAGACACTAACCGTCTTATGATCGTGGACATGCTCTCCTGTCATGAGTTATGCGCCTGCCGTATATTGGAGAGATTCAACATCACGCAGCCCACGCTCTCACATCACATGAAGATACTCTGCGACTGCGGCATCGCGATCGGAAGAAAAGAAGGTAAATGGATGTACTATTCGCTGGACGAAACAGTTTTACAGGACTTCAAGACCTTTTTGGCTGAAATAACGTCATACAAAGAAGATTGCATCTGCTGTGTTGAGAAACGATGCTGCGGAGGAAACAGTAATGAATAACATAATCGAAGATGTGAAGGAATACTACGGCAAGAGATTACAGAGCAAAGACGACCTGAAGACCAGTTCCTGCTGTTCCAGTGAAAGGCCGTCTGCGGAGATGAAAGGCGTCATACCGATGATAGCATCGGAGATCCTGGACCGCTCTTATGGATGCGGATCGCCTCTTCCGCCTCTGCTTGAAGGAAAGACCGTATTGGATCTGGGATGCGGAACCGGACGCGACGTATACATCGCATCAAAACTTGTCGGCGAGTCGGGACGTGTGATAGGCGTTGACATGACGACGGAGCAGATCGAGACCGCCAAGAAATATCAGGAAGTACATTACAAGCGCTTCGGATTCAAAGAATCGAACGTGGAGTTCATTCAAGGTTACATAGAAGATCTGAAGTCCTTGGGCATAAAGGATAACAGTGTCGATGTAGTGATCTCGAACTGTGTCATCAATCTCTCACCGTCCAAAGAACAGGTGTTCAAGGAGATCTACCGGATACTCAAACCGGGCGGAGAACTGTTCTTCTCAGATGTTTTCGCAGACCGTCGAATACCTGAATCGCTGACGACGGATCCCGTTCTGCGCGGCGAATGTCTGGCCGGAGCACTGTACACGGAGGACTTCCGCAGGCTCATGGAAAAATGCGGCTGGCCGGATTTCCGTTACACGAACATCCGTGACCTTACCACTAAGAACGAAGAGATAAAGAACAAACTCGGATTTGCAACGTTCTCCTCGCGTACCGTACGTGCATTCAAGCTTGACGATCTGGAGGACATCTGCGAGGATTACGGTCAAGTGGCTTACTATGACGGTACTATCTCGGGACACCCTCACTTCTTCGACCTCGACGATCACCACCGCTTCTTCACGGGCAAGCCGATGCTCGTGTGCGGAAATACAGCGTCAATGGTATCGGATACACGTTACGGCAAGGCGTTCAAGGTCATTGGAAATCGCGACACACATCACGGTGCGTTCGATGGATGCGGGAATGAAAAGAAGGATGATATGCCGAGCGGCGGTTCGTGCTGCTGAATATGTGAGACTTATTTGAAAAACAATGAAATGATGGAGGAATTGAAAAATGAGACCGGTAGTAGACATGAAACGGTGCTTTGCGAGCAGGAAGGTCTGCATGGCGATCAAAAGCTGTCCCGTCGGGGCGATCAGTTACATGGAAGCGGTGGAACCGATATCGGATAAGACCCTGAAATGCAATTGCAACGACCGTGAAGCATTGGGGTTAAAGCCCATGTCGGTCAAAGGGTACAGCGGCGGTTGCGATTGCGAGGGCGGTTGTGATAACGACGACCCTCTGTACAGCTGCGGCGGAACACCGTACGGACGCATAGTGATCGATTATGATTTGTGTACGGAATGCGAAATATGTGTGAAAGAATGCTGCGGGACCGCGATCCATCTTGAGATCTGACAGTATACTGTCAAATGACTTGATAAACGAAGAGTAAGGAAGGTCTGCATAATGAACTGCGAGAATGTGAAGGAATGCGCTTGTCCCAAGAAGACATGTGCGAACAACGGCAAATGCTGCGCATGTGTGATCAAACACAAGAACACGGACAGCTTACCGTACTGTCTGTTCTTGGACAACGGAGGCGACAAGAGCCTGAAGAACTTCTATCTTAAACTGAGGGAGAGATTCGAGGATGAATGACCGCGTTGACAGAGCATCGAAACTCTATGACGGCGGGCTGTACTGCTCGCAGGCCGTCCTGGGAGCTTTCTGTGAGGAATACGGAGTGGACGAGGGCCTCGCATACAAAATTTCCTTTGGCTTGAACAGCGGCTGTAGGTGCGCCGACGTGTGCGGCGCAGTCTCCGGAGCGATACTGGTCATCGGCCTGAAATACGGTGATGAGAAGAATCTATGCAATCTGAAGACAGAAGAATACACAGATGCCTTCAGAAGGAAGAACGGAAGCATAATATGCCGTGAACTGCTCGGTTGCGACATCTCCACACAGAAAGGGAAAGTGAAGGCATTGACTGAGAACCTGTTCAGTACCCGTTGCAGGGATATGGTCGCAAGCGCAGCTCAGATCCTGATCGACCTGGGATACGGCCGCCGAAAGAAACCGGCGGGAATCTGAATGATTTGAAATTGAATTGAAAGAGGGATCTGAGGAATTGGTATGACATCAAAGACACATGATAGGATCAAGATCGGCATCGTTGCGTGCGAGATACTGAAGGATGAGATAGAACATCTTACCAAGGATGACCCGGATTTTGTTCACCGTGAGTATCTGGAATTTGCGTTGCATGAGGATTCACAGAACATGAAAAGACTGCTGATCGAGAAAGTGAACGCACTGCACGGAAAAGTAGATGCCGTTCTTCTCGGATATGCGATATGCCAGTCGCTTGAGAATGTTACTAAGGAGATGAAAGTTCCCACAGTGATGTTAGAAGGGGCGGACTGCATTGACGCATTGCTCGGAAGGGATGAATACAACCGCGAAAAGAAAATATGCGCGACCACATGGTTCATGTCCCCGGGATGGACCAGGATCGGTGTTCAGGGACTCATAAAACAATTCCGCCTTGATTCCGTGGAGGGATATCCTCCGTCGTTCTTCCTCGACCTGCTCTTCGAATCGTATGAAAGATGTTTGTTCATCGACTCCGGTGTTATTGATAGCGAAGAGTACACGAAACTCGCTCAGGAGTACGCCAACGAATTGAAATTAAAATTGGACTGCAGGAAATGCGGCATCGGTACGATAGAGAATGCGGTGAAGGAAGTGAAGAGATGTCAAAAGTCGTAGCTGTGATGAACACGTGCAGCAAGACACATACCGTCCATGCAGCAATGAATGAGGACGGGAATGTGGATATAAGCATAGAATCCGACTGTGAGAAGATAATGGACCTCAGTAAGAGGCTGAAGTATGTCACCATCAATGACGTAACGAATTTCCATGAAAGCCGACTGAACGATGAAGAGATGAGATGCGGCATCGGTTTCTGCTGTCTCATATTCACTGCCGTCACTCAGGCCGCATGGATGGAACTGGGGATGCTTTCCGAAGGTCACGCAAAGAAAGTGAAATGCAACATGGTGAGTTACGAATGACCCGCAGCTCCTTCGGAAAGGAACATGAGATCGACGTCCGAGGAATGTAATTGAAAAAACTGTATGCAGGTGATAAGGCACCTGATTTCACGATGCCATGTGTTCTCGGCGATACGTTCACGCTGTCGTCGGAAACTAAGGAACGTCCGGTCCTTCTGTATTTCTATCCTGCTAACTACGGTATGATATGCACATTCTACAGCGAGGCGATGAATGATTATTTCAACGATTTTGAAGAGATCGGGATAAAGGTCTTCCACGTGAATGACGCTTCCGTCGAAGGCCATATCAAATGGATGGATCGTCTTGATTCGAAATATGACCACATATCCGATACGGGACAGGAAGTAAGCCGTGCGTACGGGATGATCGTGAACGATTATGACGGGCCCGGCAGCATAATCAACAGAGGTTTCGTCCTCATTGACAAGAATATGGTCATCCGTTACGTGTGGAAGGCCGAGATGCCTGTGAATACACACAATTTGAGAGAACTTTTAACAGACATACGAAGAGCGATGAAGCGGGCATAGCCGCATGTAAATCGGATCATCATAAGTTCAACAAACTCAGATTGTGCTAAATCGTGCAGACGCCGTCTGCACAATTTTAACAATGGTTAAAGCGTCACATAATTCCTTGACTTCTCGGAGGATAACATCACTTTTCAGAACCGTCTTCTTCTTTCAGTCGAGTAGGGTCAATTAAGGTCAAATGGAGTGTCGATAGAGACTCTAATGTCTCGAATCGGAACTGATCTACTTGACCTTGTAATGTCCGTTGCGGTTGTTGCCCATTGCCTTCACGTACTCATGCAGGATCCAGTTGTCCCTTATGCATGCGTACACTTTCTGTGTCTCGCTGTTTGAACATACATGGCATTCGTTCTGAATGCCATAGATGCTGTGCGTTCGTCCTTCGTTGCTTGTGTCACTCATTTTTATTTCTCCTGAGGGCTTGCCCTCGGGAACGGCCATCCGAGGAGGCCTTACGGCGGTTTGAGGTCCAAAAAGAACAACAACAAAAACAGACCCAAACCGGTGATATGCCGCCTCCGAGGATAGTCTGAGGGGCAAGCCTGTGAAGAAAAATGAGGGTGCAATGAACGGACACGCAATGCGAGGATTCAATTGAATTGATGTCGGCTCGCAAACATTCTTAACGGCTTTCCTCACGGACTCGTTTGATTAACATTTTTCAAATATGAGTCGTAATCAATTTTGTCTCGTTCAACGAGTCCCCAGAACCTAATGTTGATGCCCCTACACTTCTCAACTTCTTCTTTAGTACAGACTCTGCCCTCGTGCATCAACTCTTTTCTTACCTCATAACATTCTTTGAGATTTTTAGCTACCTTGATCGGAATGTATTTACTACGGAGATATCGCTTTCGTTTGATCTTTTTTCCATTGTTATCAATGCCGATTAATGAGTTAAGGAGGGATGTAATGTCTAACTTCTTCCCAGAATAGTTCTTTAAAAAAAGTTCAATCAATACCCAATATGATGCAAAAGCTGTATCGAAATTGCCCTGTGAGAAGTTCTTCAGTGCCTCATACTCTCGCATGTACGAGTCTATCTGCTTCGATCTGTAGAATTCATTAGCTAATTCTATCACTTGATCAATAATATCTTTTTGAATTAGACCGATCATGGAAAATCTAACTTCGTCTTCAAAGTGGTCTTTTGAAGATGCCACTACTCTACCTATGGACCAGTGATTGTTTATTTGAGGGCTCAGGTCGCCACTAGGTTCAATAGTTATCTTGTTCAGATCGTCCCTCTGGCAAAAAAAGCACGTCCATCCTTTTAGAAGAGCCAGCGCGAGTAAAAATGAATTGAATATTTTTCTTACTTTATCATTGTCATTCGATTCCGCAATGATCGTTCCCGAAGAAGTAATCAAAACTTCTACTGAATCTCCGTCTTTGGAGAATGTAGCAGATTTAATAGATTCACCAATGAAACTTCTTAGGGTCTGCTCTGTGCCACTAAGTGAATTTTTCACTAATTCCTTCTTATCATTGAGTTCTTTCTTTGAATCAGATGAATAGAAGAAGACTAATGGATACATCACATGATATAATCCGGCACTGCCCCTTTGCATACAGACTAATGCTTTTGTATATTAATAAGAACCATCGGAATAAGATTTCAAATCGCTCATTTATGAAACAACCATGACATGTCTTTTATAGGCACACCCGTGATATGATTTCGTGACCGACCAGAATATCGACGAAGCGATGGATTTTCTGAATATGCTGTTAAAAACCGGACTGGATGTGTCCGAGGCGATTCAATTCTTCAACATGGAGGAACGGTTCATAGGAATAATCGAAAAGATCGGAAAGGGCATTGTTTCTGAAAACTCGGGTTTCAATCTGATGAGCGATTTGGAAGCGGATATCCTTACCTGGAACCTGACTCCGCTCGGCTCGAATCTGCCGTTTCTCGACATCGGTCTTTTCGCACGTATAATGAAGATTACGATAGTCAAATTCCTAAAATTTTGGGACACGCCGGGAGAAGGTGATATAGCTCTCGGAGGAATATATGGAGAAGGCATATTCCACGGGCAAAGGATATTCGAAGACAGTCTCGACAGATACAGAAGAATCGGCTCGAACGAATTCCGCGACAAAAGTGTTTTAGAGATAATCCGGGACACGACCGACCTCTATAAGGGTGCATTTGAAGGAGTATACAAGATACGGTACGATTTCATAAGAAACCTTGCGAAAGGGATGGGTTTGAAATCGGGTGAGGCTCATGACATTGCAGAAGACATACTGTCGATATATGTGACGGGGAAACCTAAAGAACACAGCGATTCAGCCACAGGAAAACTCCAGTCGGACTATCGCTGCGTGCGGAACGCGATCGGTCATGTGACATACAGAGATGAAGGCGATGTCATCCACTTTGATGTCACCGACGGAAAGGGAACTGTCATAATGGATCCTATAGAAATGAACTGGAAAGAGTTCACCAAGTGGCCTTTCTACATAGAGATGAAATCCTGCGTGATCGATCTGGTATTCACCATCCTGAACCTGTTGATCGCATTGGAAAGACTGAGAGGATATCAGTCCGAAGACATTGCGGCGCGTGTACTGAAGGTCGAATACGACCGGGCTTTGCACCTTAAGTCAAATTTTTACTGAATCGTGAAGAGCTCATTTATCTGCTCATCAGGTCCATTAGGTCGATTAGGTTGGCAATCAGGTTGATTAGGCTCATTAGGTTCACTTAATAGGCTCAATCAGTTCATTAGGTTCAGATTGTGTTCAATTGTGCTGATCAGGTTCAACGATGATGACATGTCCGCCCGCCGACGTTATAGCAAGCACATCAAAAATCATTAATTGATGTCAAACAATGTCTCTCCCCTATGAAGAAACTGTCCGTGGATCCCAAGGATGAGAAATATTTCATTGAAAAGTACAGACTTGACGAGGTCATGGACAATGCTACGCTAAGGAAGAACATAGCACTTACACTTCAATACATACACTTCAATCTCGATCTCATAAGAACTTACGGTCTGAAGAAAAATCTCAAGGCACTGACATGCAAACAGCTGCTGATAAGCACATTCTCAGTGCTGGAAGGCATAATGCTAGGAGCCACGGAAACAATAAAGACATGGTGCGACTCCATGGGATCGTGCCAATCAGATTGTAAATTCTATTTCAAGAAGGATCTGTCGAAACCCATCCGTTTTAACGTAATCAAAAAATATATTCACGATATCAATGCACATAGATTCACGGAACATCGCGGAGTAGAATTCATCAAGATAGCAAAGGATCTGAGAAACAATGTCCACATAGGTAAAAGTTCTGAGATTGAAAGCGAGAATGAGTATTACACTGTAGAGTTCGTAGAAGAATCACTTAATGCGATCTTTCAGGCATCCCTAGTTTTGGGTTCCTTTATCTTCAAGCAGAAAAGTGAATTCTACCAACCTGCCATTAAGATGTGTCCTCGGTGCAATTGACGGAATTTTCTAATGCATTTAATCACCGCGTGAAAGACGGAACATGATGACTGGGTCTCTAATTTTGCAGACGCCGTCTGCAAAAATTAACAATGATTAAAAATGGTGTAATTCAGTTCCTTCCATCGGATCTTATCACTTTTTGGAACCGTCTTCTTCTTTCATACTGAGAATAACCCTTTTCTCGATATCTTCGGCCGTCGGCAGAACGTTCTTGTAACCTTTGGGTATTTTTCCGGTAAGCTTGTACTCGCTTATACCCATCGGTTTCGACAGGTCGCGTAATGAATACTCGGCAACTATGTTGTTCTTGCTTCTGCACAGCAGCATACCTATCGTCGGGTTATCCTTTTCTTTCTTCACCAGGTCATCTATCGCGGAAAGGTAGAAATTCAGTTTCCCCGCATATTCAGGTTTGAATGCGCCCGTTTTCAGCTCTATGGCAACGTAGCATGATAAGTTCAGGTTGTAGAATAAAAGATCGACATAGAAGTCCTCTCCTCCTACCTCGAGATGATACTGTCTTCCGACGAAGGCAAATCCCGTTCCCAGTTCGAGCAGGAACTTCGTGATGTTCCTTGTGAGCTCGTCTTCAATCTCATGTTCAAGGATGTCCTCACGGTTCTGTATGAAACCGAAAACGTACGGATCATTCATCTGCTGAAGCGCAAGTTCACTCTGCGGCGCAGGCAGATGCTTTTCGAAATTACTTACCTTCGGATTCGTGACCTGTCTCTTGTACAGATCGGATTCGATCTGATGAACCAATACGTCAACAGACCAGCCGTTCTCGATCGCCTTCTTTGCGTACCATTCCCTCTTATCGGCGATTCTCACTTTGTCCAGCAGAGTGATGTTGTGCGACCACGGTAATTTTGCAGACACCGTCTGCACAAATTCAAGATCGGGATATGTTCTCGCGAATTTCACCATGTAATTCAGATTTCTGACGGAATAGCCTGTTGTTCCAGGAAAATCCGATCTGATATCACGGGAAAGATTCTCAACGAATTTGGAACCCCATGAACTGTGTTCGTTTATGACGCGGCCGATGTTCCAATACAATTCGATCAGCTCACGGTTCGCACTCAGAGCGGCACGGTGCTGTGCGGATCTGATACGCGTCTTTATGTCTGCGACCGTGGAGATGTATTCTTTGCCGTTCATCAGATCTGCCATGTCTTCTCCTCATTGTGCATTCGATTCATATCTTTATGTCTTATCAGGATTCCTTCACCGAATCCCGAACTGACGAGGATGCGCCGTGACTTGATGACCCTATTCTCTTTCCGCTCTTCATTGCTTTGATCAATGAAAGGAACCGTTCACCTTCTTCCGTCAGCGAGATGAGTTTTATGTTCATATTCTCCCCGGGCGTCTGATCCAACAGTCCGGATTCGATCATCCTGTCCGTAAGTGCCCGCGGTTTCAGTGACGTCGTTCCCAACTTCTCATACAGTGTTGATTTCCTTATCCCGGGGTTCTCTGACACGATGGTAATGATGTCAACTACGTAATCTTCGAACAGGACATCTACAGGGTTGGTCACGTTCTCCGTAACGTATTATCGGTTTAATATAACTTTTCATTATTTGTTGTCGATTTTGCACAATACTTTTATATTCAATATCTATTATCGACAATAGCGGAGTGAGACAGGACGCATTGAACAGGATTACAAGGTCACACAGGAAAAATCCCATTGACCTGCCGCTCCGCATCCGAATCACAAAGAGGTAGGAGAATGAAGAACAACACAACAAGAAGGGCCGCAGGAGCATTGCATGATGCTCTAACGGACGAAGGAGGAGGTGGGCATGTCGAAATTCCCTCAAACGCCTAAAGCAACGGTCGAGAAGATGTGTGCCGATATCAAAGCAGAGAGCACATTATCCGAGAGGACGATACGCTTCTACCGTGAGGAAGTGAACACCATCATCAAGGTGTTCGCTGAGAATGAACGTGAGCACACCATGCCTTGGCAGATCGACAAAGCTGATGTGAAGTGGCTGCTTGACTACTATCAGCAGCAGGGATACACTGTTCAGACCAGAACGGGATACATTTCTGCACTGCGTAAGTGGACAGCCCATTACGGCAACAATGTCGTTAAAGAAATGAAGATCCGGTGGCCGGTCGATATGCGTCCTAACGCTGATTGGCTGTCCACCGCTCAGGCGGAGAAGCTTCTTGTCGTTCCTAAAAATCCGATACAAGAGCTTCTAGTTCATTGTGAACTTTGCTTGGGAATGCGCAGGATCGAGGTTTTACGGTTAACGCCGGAGAGTTTCAGCGGAACGTTCGTTGATGTTCTCGGAAAAGGTCCGCAGGGCGGGAAACCTCGTCGCATCCCTTATCACAGGGATACTGATCGTGTGTTCAAGCGGTACATGGAGTATCGTGATACAGTGATCAAACTCGCAAGGTCTCAGTTCCCGGTATCGACCAAAGTGCCGGATTCGCTTCTTATATGGTCACGTGGCAACCGTCTTTTCGAGTATTCTCGGAAGGGCGAAAGCGTTGACCGCCACTTGAAGAAGCTTGGACCGGACATCGGTTATCCTGACCTCTCGAACCATACGCTGCGCCGAACCTTCGGTCGCGAGATGTACCGGAGCATGGTGAAACTGAACAAAGTTCGGATACCAACGATAGCCAAGATAATGGGTCATGACTCCATCGAACAGTGTCTGAAGTACCTGGGAATCGACCTTGACGATATGGCATCCGCGATGAATGATTTTGCCTTGGGAACATCGTGAAAACTATGAAAAAAGAGGGGAATTTTGAAAACAAGCGTCAAAGGGTACACTATCCAACTCAGCCAGACAGTTCGAAGTGGGCCCGAAGAATTCAGTCTAAAACCCTTATTACGGCTTCAAGAGCTCTGAAAAACGCATCACCCAGTATAGTTGAAGTGGGCCCGCCCGGATTTGAACCGGAGTCAATAGCACCCCAAGCTACAAGGATACCAAGCTACCCCACGGGCCCGTGCGAATAAAGAAAGTTTGGATTAAG
>Ga0123353_10004189_pt1 | contig 18512 bp, 22 predicted proteins | sample TergutLab28metaG_3_FD_92763 | JGI IMG/M metagenome (GOLD analysis project Ga0123353, IMG submission 92763) | Labiotermes labralis P3 segment gut microbial communities from Petit-Saut dam, French Guiana - Lab288 P3 | ecosystem: Host-associated > Arthropoda: Insects > Digestive system > Gut ... | reverse complement strand
GAATGAATTAAAAATCAGCCGTTCTGCACTTGCTCTTTATGAAACAGGGAAAAGAAGCGTGCCCAACGACTTGATACCAAAAATTGCAAAATATTTTAACGTATCGACGGATTATTTATTTGGCCTAGAGAATTAATCAGATACGCCAGATGGCAAATTTTTACTTAGTTCAGCACATTCTTTACGACGTAAATCTTTTTTGTTTTGGTGCTGTGCAGGATACCCACACGTTTTATAAGGATTGCCCGCGAATAGAAAACAAACGCCAAAAGCACCGAGAACACAAACGCCAACCAGGCAACAAGGTGCATCCAAATCTCGGTGTCAAAAATATTAATTGCCATCACAATGCCAAGCGCAAGCATGAGCACCGCACACACGATAAACCCGATGAAATAATCAATGGACGGTGTGTGTTCGCGTACCCGGTCGCGCGACGTATTTTTTATACCGCTTTTTACCGCTTTTTGTTTGGATTCTGCCACTTTGTGACGGTGCTCTATTTTAGTATATGCCGCCGCATAGTTGATGTACTTGATATTCCAACCTGCCCAGTTATCCATAGCACGCAAAAACTTGTTGCGCTCGGGCAGCGCAACAATAACATCCGCCACCGCACGGGAAAACAGGGAAATATGCGTCTTGCCCGTGTATTTGCCGTCCACACCAAAGAAACGGGCGGAACGTTTGACAAGCGCATCGCTTACACGCATTTTAAAGGCATCCGAGCCGTGTTTTTCACGGCGGGCATAGACAATCTTTTCGCCGCCCCGGAACTCGTCCACTATTCTTTTAATTATTCCAAGTGGGTTTCCTACGTCAATGTCGGCCAGAATAAGGGCGGCGGACTTTTCATCCGCGGCATCCATTCCGGCGTTTATGGCGGCCTGTTTACCCCATCGTCCGTCAAGGTTTATCACGCGCAGACTGCGGTTTAACTTGGCATTTGATTTTAATATGTCCAGAGAGCCGTCCGTGCTCCCGTCGTTTACCGCGATTATTTCGTATGCGAATCCGGTACTTTTAAGGTCGGCAAAATACTTGGTCAAAACCTCTTGCAAAATGGCTGCCTCGTTGTATATTGGTAGTATTAAAGATATCTTCCCCACGATACTTTGATGATACCTCAAAAAGGAGACGCACGTCAAATGAAATTAGCAACTTTAAAAGAATTAACGGACTGGGCCGCCAAACACAACCGCGCAATATGTGCTTTTAACGTCAATAATATGGAATTAATCCAGGCAGTAACCGAAACGGCAAACGAACTGGGAACTCCGATTATTTTGCAGGTCTCAAGCGGTGCACGCAAGTATGCAAGTATGGCGTACCTTATGAAATTGGTCGAAGCCGCCGTCCAAAGTATCAAGGTCCCCGTTTGTCTGCACCTTGACCATGGCGACAGTTTTGAACTTTGCAAAAGTTGTATTGACGGCGGGTTTTCCTCGGTAATGTTCGACGGCAGTCACCTTCCATTTGAAGAAAATATAAAGTTAACAAAAAAAGTTGTGGCATACGCAAAAAAACGCGGGGTATCGGTAGAGGCAGAGTTGGGACAACTTGCGGGCATCGAGGACGACGTATCAAGCGAACATTCGCACTATACCGACCCGGCAATGGCGCGCGAGTTCGTAACGAAAACCGGCGTGGATGCGTTGGCAATATCCATTGGCACCGCGCACGGGGCATTCAAGTACAAAAGTGAACCGAACTTGCGGTTTGATATCTTGGCAGAGATACAAAAGCAAATCCCCGGGACACCTCTTGTGTTGCATGGGGCAAGTTCGGTAACACCCGAATATGTGAATATAATCAATACGTACGGCGGCAAGATTGAAAATGCGCTTGGTGTCGGTGAAGAATACCTTGCCCGATGTATTCCGCTTGGCGTGCGAAAAATCAATATTGACAGCGACCTGCGGTTGGCGATGACCTCGGCAATACGCGAGTATTTTGCAAAAAATCCGGCTCATTTTGACCCAAGGCAATATTTGTCCTTTGCAAAGTTGCGCGTAAAAGAAATTGTAAAAAAGAAATTGCAGGTTTTTTCTGTTGTTTAACGCGTACGCTCATTCGGGTTCGGGACAGGCACTATTTTGGTGGCGCCCGGAATAAAAGCCTGGACTTCTTCAAAGGTCATGCTTGCGGGCAGACCAATAATGGTCCCGTTGTCCTTGGCAGAGTAAATCGCATAGAATTTGCTTCCCGCAGGTTTGGCGGCCGGTTGGGTTGTCGGTTGTGCGGTGTAATTGGTTGCCGGTTGGGCTGCCCTTGCCGGTGCTGTACTTGATGCCGTGTAGTGTGTTTGACCGCCTATGAATTGGTCGCCATTGGTACTTAATTCATATGACCTGTTCGCGCCGCCCGTTGTACGGTGATATTGCATCTGCATGTTGCGCGGGTCCGTTATTTCTTTTACAAGAGTCTTTTCCCATGACAGTTCTTCTTGCAAAGACATTCCGTGATGTTCCACTCTCTTTTTGTTGATGTGATATTGGCCCCAGCTGTATGCCCTGTCCGTGATTTCTTCAAATGAAATACATTCGAATCTGTATTTGGCCTGGAAAGCGTCGAATTTGTCAACGCCTACTTGCAATACTATGGTCTTTGCATTATTGGCGCACGCATTGTCAATTTCATTTTTATAGTTTGCGTACGAACCGCGACCGTTGCCGTATTTGCTTTGAATCCCTGCCACTTCCTTACGAAACCTGTCCATGGCGTTATAGTACGCAATACGGTCGTCGCGTGTAAGTATCACGGTGACCAATTCCGTTTTTGCCCGCGCCGTTGCAGGGTTATTAACAAAAACCATGTTGCGGGCGGGCGGGGTAATCCTTTGCCCCTGGGCCTTTGCGGTGCTTTCACCGATACCGGCAATGGTGGCGGCGGCGGCGATTGTGACTACTGCCGCAGCCTCTTTTGCGAATTTTTCAAATTTATCCATGCAGCAAGTATATCATTAATTACTTCATTCGTCCAACTGATTTCATACGCATGGGCTTAAAGGCTTTTTTTGCCTGTATGCACGGTAAATACACCTGCCCGCGGGCGTCGCGGAGATGTGCCTGGCTGCGTCGGTCAAAGTCTTTCATTATTTAAAGTTTGTGCGGTTTCAGCGGTTTATATACTCTGAATATATCATCAGTTTATCAACAAATTTATTTTCGTTCACTTCGATGATTCGGTTGGCAACGGTTTCCATTATTTCCTCGTCCTGGGTGGCGAACATCATGACACCTTTGTATCGTTTCATTCCTTCGTTAAGCGCGGTAATGCTCTCAAGGTCAAGGTGGTTTGTGGGTTCGTCCAGTATCAAAAAGTTACCGCGCGAAAGCATCGTCTTTGCAAGCATACATCGCACCTTTTCACCGCCCGAAAGCACACGTGCCTCTTTAAGTGCCTCTTCCCCGCTGAACAACATTCGGCCAAGCCAGCTTCGGATAAATGTTTCGTTGGTATCGGTTGAAAACTGTTTCAACCAATCGACAAGATTCAATCTTATACCTTCAAATTCTTTGCGGTAATCGGACGGCAAGTAACTTTGTGTTATTGTTTTTCCAAATGTAACCGTTCCCGCATCGGGCTTTATGTGTCCCGTGATACATTCGAACAGTTTACTTGCGTTCAGGCTTTTTTCCGACAATACCGCAACACGGTCGCCCTTGTTCAACCGGAACGACACATTTTTGAAATATCCGTTCAAGGTCAATCCTTCCACCGCCAGAATCTCGTTGCCTACTTCGCGCTCCAGGTCAAAATTTATGTACGGATACTTGCGGCTTGAAGGGCGAATGTCCTCGATTTTCAAGTTGGCAAGTTCCTTTTTGCGGCTTGTTGCCTGCCGCGATTTTGACGCGTTTGCCGAGAACCGTGCAATAAACTGTTTAAGTTCCTCTGCCCTGTCCGCCGCTTTTTTGTTGGCTTCTTTTTGTTGGCGCAGTATCAGTTGGCTTGTTTCATACCAAAAGTCATAGTTACCAACAAACATATTGATTTGTGAAAAGTCCACGTCACATATGTTCGTACATACCTTGTTCAAAAAGTGGCGGTTGTGCGACACGATAATAACGGTATTTTTGAAATCAAGTAAAAAGTCCTCCAGCCAATGAACACCCTTCAGGTCAAGGTTATTCGTCGGCTCGTCCATTATTAATATATCCGGATTTCCAAACAACGCCCGCCCAAGAAGCACCTTAACTTTTATTTTCGCGTCCAGTTCGGACATAAGTGAATCATGGTACTTGTCCTCGATTCCCATGCCGGAAAGCATACTGCGCGCGTTTCCGTCCGCTTCCCAACCGTCAAGGTCGGCGAACTCGTTCATTATATCCGCAAGCCGCACCCCTTGAGCATCGGTAAGGTTTTCACCAAGGGCGTAAAGGCCCTCTTGCTCTTTCATAAGGGTATACAATTTTTCATGCCCGCCGATAACGCATTCCACCGCCGTAAGAGTGTCGTATGCGCCTTGGTTTTGTGCCAGCACCGAGATGCGTTTGCGCCGCTCGACCGTGACTTCCCCTTTGTTGGGGGTTATTTCGCCACTCAGCACTTTTAAAAAGGTACTTTTGCCGCTTCCGTTTGCGCCGATAATGCCGTAACATTCGCCCGCCACGAACTTGAGGTTGACATCCTTGAAAAGGATACGCTTGCCATATTGCAGCGAGACATTAATTGCAGAAATCATGCAAGTATTGTAACATCAATAATCCGTCCTGCCAAGCAGATAGTATTAACGACTTTGTTGTTTTTGCAGGTTGATGTGATATAATACTGCTGGGTGAAAAAGCCGTTCATCATTGCAGTTGCAGGTCCCGTGGGTGCGGGTAAAACTACTTTCAGTGGTATTCTTGCCAAGCGGCTTGGCGCAAAACACTATGCCGCTGATGAACCGTTTTTTTATTTTGTTAAACACGACCCCATAGCAACCGAACAAATTACAGGGGTGCCTGTTGGAGATATGACATCAACAGAGTATTTAACCAAGCATTTGCTTAAAGATACGGACACGCTCTATCGGTATACTGTTGCAGCATGGGAATATGTGAAACAAGTTTTCGCAACCGAATTGGCAAAATACCCCATTGTCATAGTTGATTTTTGGGCAATTGATAAAGAATTTTATGAAAGTGCAGATTTAAGAATTCTGATAAAATCGTCCGATGATGAAGCAAGGTTACTGAAATACCAAATAAGAGAATCAGAATCTAAAAGAAATACCCCCGCACAATGCGTGCTGGTAACCGAATGTGCAGCAAAACTTGTCAATGCCCTTTGGGGGTTGCAGGATATACTGATAATCAATTCTTACGACGGGTTAGACCTTTTTGAACAAGAAGCCGAGAGAATTGCAAAAGCATTACAACGCCATTGACAATTTGCACAAAAAATGATATAATTCCGAAATGAGAAAACAAAGTTTAATAGGTATGGGTGCTGGTTTTTGTGCGATGGCAATGCCAATTGTTGCTGCCGCGCAGGATGTTCTAGTTCAAAACACCGAAAGTATCACGCATGCCGCCCAAAATGGCGGTCATGGTTTGGGACTGGCGATTGGCCTTGGCAGTATTGCTACATCTATTGCTATTGCTGGGGCTGCATATTGGATTGGTGCTAAGGAATATGCAAAAACTCGCGTTGATAATCAATCACGGCTTTATCTAGACTATGAAAGAAGGCTTTACTCTAGTGCGACAAAAGTTCAGACCATGACAGAACCTGCACTAGCAGCAGAAAAAGATAAAGTGGGAACATTTGAATACAAAAAAGAACTATATGGTGCCTGCAATGAAGTCGAAGACTTAATAGCAGTTAACCAAGGCGAAAAAGTAACCACAATGCGACAATTAATAGAAGTTTTCTTGAATGATAGTGGACTAGTGGACTTGCAAGGCAAACCCATAATTAATCCGAAATTAGTTAAGCTACACGACGAGTTTAAGGCTCAAATGGGAGCGCTGATTCACAGGTGGCACAGCATTACGCAGGACACATCGTTGCGTTACACAAAAACGGAAAATAAAATTTATGACGAGGCTTTCACAAAAATTAAAGCACGACAAGAAGCAGATTCAAATACAAAAACCTTGTGACTTTCTTTAGGCTGGGCGGAACTTAAACTTCATCTTCCGCCGCAAGGCACTTGTTGCACGGCAACACCGATTCCCGAAACGCCCTGCCAAACGCGAGGCCCAAATGTTTGCGTTTGCCAAACGGGCCGTTTTCCAATATTTCTTTTTGGACTTCTTGTTCTATCATCGCAACGCCAAGAGCCGCCAATTTGGGGCGCAGCCGTTGTTCGATTTCAAGTTTTTGCTCCTCCGTTTGGGCGCGTTCACAATGCTCGAATGTATCTTTCAAAATTTCCGCGGTATCTGCCCTGCCCAAGAACTTGCGCAACGATTGGTGCGTTTCAAACCTTGCGAATGCGTCTTTTGAAAACTTGGTCGCTATGCGCGGTACTTTATTGATGAAATCGAATTTTTTATATTTAATCTTTTTGTCGCCATTGCTTGCTTCACAGTATAAATCGGCAAGCCCTTCGCTGTACTCATCCAATTTAACCATCCTGTAAAAAACGTCCATGAGGTGCTCGGGAAGGGTTCTGCCGTTAAACGGCTCGATTATCTTTGCAAGTGCCGTAAGGGTGATATTGTTATTAACAAACTCTAATGCCACTTGGTCCAAAAATTCACTGCGCTGCTGCTTTTCCGCTTCGTTCATTTCCTCAGTCCTTTACGAATTCCAAGACATATGCTTCCAGCGTCTCGCGGTCTGTTTTTACGTGGTCGGATATTTCAAGGCCCGCAATAGCGTAAATCTCGTTTCCAAATGCAAGTACAGGCAATTTGTCGCGCACACGTTTGGGAACTTTTCGGTCGATAAGGTATGCGCCAAGCGATTTCGTCCCGCCGCCGAACTTTGTGAACACGTCACCGTCTTTGCGGGTGCGCCATTTGCTTGCGCGCGGCAGCTTGTCCAAGTCTATTACCATAAGTCCGCGGGAAATGGCGTCTTTGTGCGAAATCGTCTTTGTAACGATAATCGTGCCATATTCCGCAAAGGTCGTGCGTCCGATTTTAAAAGAATAGACCTTGTTCACCGCGGGCGGGGTTTTGCGCACAAGTGCCATGTATTCGTATTCCTTGACCGCAAAAAGGTTGTTGGGTAAATCCGCACGGCTTCCGTTTTCGCCGCTTTCCGCCAAGGTCACAATCATATCGACGTGCTTTTTTTCGATGTTTTCGCGCGCACCTATCATTCCGAATGCCGCCAAAATAATCCGCGAAATAACCGGATAAGGATAAACAAACAAATTAAGCGGCACACGGACGTGGTTATCCGTTGCGATAAGGCTTTCCATATTTACAAGTGAATCAAGATACTCGTCATCGCTTTTGCAATTGCGACCGAAATCCACAATGTTTTTCTCTACTCCGCGCCATTCGCGCTGTAATGCGGGAATAATTTCATTTCGCAAAAAGTTTCGCGCAAAGGCATTATCCGCGTTGCTTTCATCCTCTACATGAGGGATTTGGTTGCGGTAATTGTACGCAATGATGTCCGTCTTGGGCGTTTCCAAAAACGGGCGGATTAACGTGGCGTTACCATGCGGGCGAATTGCGTCCATTCCGCGTGCGCCTGCGATACCGCTTCCGCGGAAGATGTGCATAAGGATTGTTTCCGCCTGGTCGCCTTGATGATGGGCAAGCGCAAGTTTATTCAATTTGAACCGTTTGATTGCCGCGTCAAAACATTCGTGTCTTTTGATGCGTGCGGCTTCTTCTGTTCCAAGTTTTTGGCTTTTGGCAAAGGTCGGTACATCAACATGATAACCGACATATTGGATACCGTTGTCACGGCAGTACTTTGCGACGAAACGGCTGTCTTTGCGGCTGGCCGGCCGGATGTTGTGGTTTACGTTTATCGCAACAATTTCAATATCAAAATGTTCGGTGACCGACGCCAAAAAATGCAGGCAAGCCATGCTGTCCGTCCCGCCGCTTACGGCCACGCCCACGCGGTCCCCCGCCTCCAGCATGTTGTGTTCGGTAATAAAGTCAACTACGCTATCAAGATTCTCTAAATTCATACTTTTCATTGTATCACAGATTTTGATTTTTTGCAATAGTTAATACCCTTGACATCTGTAAATCAAACTGGTATACTTGCGGCATCAAAAAGAACACCAGCGGGTGTTTTTTAATGGAAGGAAAAGGGAGATAATCGTAACATGGCAAAGAAAGGAAAAGGCGCACGGGCAAACTTTGCAATCGCATGTACAGAGTGCAAGCAAATCAACTACACAAGCCAGAAAAACAAAAAGAACGACCCGGAACGGCTTGAGTTGGACAAATACTGTCCGTTTTGCAAAAAGCACACAAAGCACAAGGAGACCAAATAATGGCGGACAAAAAGCATAAAACGCAAACAGGCGGTCTTCAAGAAAAAAAGGTGAAAATCCCTCCCACAAAGGAAGAGATTAAAATTGAACAACAAGAAGAAAAAGCCAAACGCAAAGAAAAACGCAAAGAACGCAAAAAAGAAAAGGGCAATTTTTTTAGGCGCTTTGCCCGCCGCATAAAAGACGTTTTCGGCGAACTTCGCAAAGTGCGCTGGCCGACCTTTGGACTTACCGTTAAAAAAACCGGCATAGTTTTGGCCGTGGTTTTGGTATTCTCTTTGGTTGTGTTTGGAATTGACCAGGGATTGGCGCAACTTTATAAACTGTTGACAAAAGGATTTGAATAATCATGGAAGAAATTGAAAAAACAGAAGAACCGGTCATTAAAAACCTTGACCCCAATGCAAAGTGGTACGTTTTGCATACCTATTCCAACTATGAAGTCGTTGCCAAGGACAATTTGGAAAAGGTTATTAAAAAGGAAAAACTTGAAAACCGTATCTTTGAAATCTTTATCCCGCTTGAGGACACTGTTGTCGAAAAACGCGACAAAAAAGTTTTGATTCCCACCAAAACAATGCCAAGTTACCTTTTCGTAAAGATGATTTACGGCGATGACATTTGGCACACCATCACCCGGACAAACGGCATCACCGGATTCGTGGGCCCCAAGGGTCGCCCCCTGCCCCTTACCACAAAAGAGGTCGAGGATTTGAAACTTGAACGCAAGGTCAACAACGTTACCACACGTCTTGCGGCGGGCGACACCGTGCATGTGGTTGATGGGTTGCTTGCGGGGCAAACCGCTGTTGTAACCGCAGTTGACCAAACCACCGGCAAGTGTACTATCACCGTCACCATGTTCGGCCAGCCAAAAGCCGTCGAAATCGAAGTATTCAAAGTAAAGAAGATTTAATTAGTGATATAGAACTGGCGAACTTATCCACAATTGTGGATATCTTTGGGGATAACTCGCATACGAGCCGTTCTACAACGGCTGTGCTATCATCAGATAACTTATGTACGCGGCGTACATGCCAAGCAGCACCACGCCCTGCCACCGCGACGCCCGCCCCCGCACCAATAATGGCAGCACCGCAATCACCGTTAAAATAAACAGTATCGGTATCGCAATGAACACCGTTTCGCGCGACACCGGTAACTCGTTGCCTTTTATGTCGCCTATTATCCCGCATACCCCAAGCAACAAGGTGCAGTTAATCACATTGGCACCAATCACGTTACCAATGGCAAGTCCCCCGCTTTTGCGGCGGATGCTCATCACCGCGGTGGTAAGTTCCGGCAGACTTGTACCCACCGCAATGATGGTAAACCCTATCACCGTTTCGCTTATTCCGAAAATGTGCGCAAGTTTCTCGCCGTTTTCGACCAAGGCAAACGCACCGGCAATCAACATCAATTGCCCGAACACAAATCCAAGCGCGATTTTAAGGTACGCGCCCTTTTTCGCGGACTGGGGTGTTTCGCCCTTTGCAAGGGGGGTGAGGGGCAGGGGTTTTTCGGCTCCTTGCGACTTGCGTGCCGTCAACAATAAAAACACGGTAAACGCCGCAAGCAGTATCAGTCCCTCGTACCACGACACCTTTAAATTAAGGGCAAACAAAAACACAACCAGCGTTATCAATAACAGGAACAGCGTCTTGCCGAATACCTCGCCCCGTTTGACCGCCGTCGGCATAAAAGCAAGCGATATCGCCAACACAAGGGCAATATTGGCAATCATCGAGCCTATGGCATTGCCCACCGCAATGCCATGATTGCCCGCGGCAACCGCGAATATGGAAACAAAGACCTCTGGCAGTGTGGTCGCCACCGCCACAAATGTTGCGCCGATTATTACCGGATTAATTCCTGTGACCCGGTTAAGCGACAAGGCGGCACGCACCAAAACGTCACCGCCCTTGATAATGAAAAACAGCCCCAACGAAAAGAGTATGATTGCAAGTGCAAGCATACTCTATCAATACGGTTATAAAGTGCAGGTTATTCCGGCGCGTTCATGCGCTCGCGCATTTTTTCAAGGTTCTCGCGGTCTGTTTCTTCACGTTGCACTTGCGCTTGCTGCTGTTTCGTACCATGTTGCTTTTGCGAGCGGGCGATAAGATAATTCATACCATAGTACCCGCCGCCAAGTGCCGCAATTATACCGGCAGCCATGAATAATGTCCATACGGGAAAGTTGGTTCCGGGTTTGCCACTTCTGAACTCTATGAACGCATCCACTTCGCGGAACGCTTCATTCGCGGCTTCGTTAATGCCATAAGAAAGGACGCCGGGTGTCAATAACCTTCCATCCCAGTGCATATTTTCAAACGGGTCGTACTTGACACGGAATGTTACTTTATAGACACCGTTTGTTGCCTTTTTCGTTCCAGGAGCAAGTTCGAAAACCCAACGTTCCCACTTTTTTCCTGTTTTGGCATCGTTATCCGGATTATCAAACTCTGCTTTCAGGAATGTTGCTGTCTGTCCGTCCTCCCATACACCTGCGGAATTTTTTACCCGTTCTTTTATTACCGGTGTAAATGTCTGGTCGATAACAGGGCTCTTGCCAAGTTCACCGCCTTTTTGGGCGAATCCAAGATGAATTGATTTCACTTTCTTTGATGGGAACAGATTGGAATAGACAAGCAGTTCCGAGCGGTTACCAGAGAACCCGGAATCATAATGAGCAAAGTCCGCATGGATTTGCGGGTTTTCTTTTTGCACCACAAAGAACAACACCGTGTTGTCATTTTGCCCGCCCGCCGCATGATAGATTTTGATTTGGTAATATCCGATTTTACTGAATGCCACGCTGAATGTTGGTGTGCCGTTACCGTTATAGGCAAAAGTATTTTCAAGGTCGCTGCCCACAGACACGGCACTTCCTGTTTCCGACGCCGAGGGCGCACGGGTGACCTCGACCCAACTTGTTGCACTTGTACCGCTTCTTACAAGGGTACGGCCGCTGCTTAATGCAAGTGTAAAGGTTCCTTTGGTTCCCATATAGGCACCGCAGTTCTCGTACTCGCCGAATTGGACGAAGCTTTCATGCTTGTACTGTAAATCGTTCAACTTTTTTGTCGTACCAACAAACTTGTTGTTGTCGGTATAGTTTATCGCCAGCGAACTTTCCGTTCCCTGGAATGGACTTGCTTTGACGCTTTGCTTTCCGGTGCCGCCCGTAAAAAGCACCACGGCGCCGCATGCCAAAACAATGGTGGCACAAATGAAGATTCCCCAAATCTTTTTCATATATAAACAATACCCTAACAGCGAAAGCAAGTCAAACGTTTTGGGGCTTTTTTTTCATTGAGGTCTGTAATTTCTTTATGGCCGCAATGGCCTCGTCCACGGTTTTGACGCGGATAATCTTTGCCCCAAGGTGCACAGCAGGATTTATATCACGCGCGCCAAAGTACGCATGGGTGTTTTCAAAAGCCTTTACCGCACCTTCAAACTCTTCTACCAGAATAATTGTGCGCTTGAACATAAAAGACAACAGTAATTCAAAATATGTGCCCCAACTGCCCCCCAATGCGATTACCACATCGGAAAACGGCGTCATATCAATAGAACGTTTCATAAAGTTCTCGGCAAGTGTTGCCGCCTGGGCTTTATTATATACAAGGTCCGTTACCCCGTCTGTTGGAAATTGGTATTTTTCAATGTGCTCTTTAAGGTTACGCGCAGGGGTATAACCGTATACCTTGCCGCCGCTTTTCGCGGCCGCCCGCCCCACAAAATAGGGAAACCCGCCGCACGCACCGGTAAGCACTTCCGCACCGACAGACGCCAAAAAACTGCCAAGTTTGTCACTTGCCGCCATTTGTTCGGGCGTGTATTGTTTATTATTCGTGCCGCCGTAAACCGTTACCTTCATATATTATTATATTCACAATTTTTTATTAATAGCAAACGGTTTAAACAAGTATTTCGACAATTTTTTTCTTTAACAATTCGATTCCCGTGTTTTGTTTTGCGGAAACCAAGACACCGTCCGTTTTCTTGTGCGGGACGCCGAACCTGTCCGCCTTGTTATAAACAAGAAGTGTTGGGATGTTTCCGGCACCAATTTTTCCAAGGACATCGTTCACAACATCAATTTGCTGTTGATACCCCGGGTTGGATAAATCCACAACATGAAGCAGTAAATCCGCTGCCCGCGTTTCGTCCAATGTACTTTCAAACGCCTTGATAAACTCGTGCGGTAATTTGTCAATAAAACCTACTGTATCCGTTAATAGTATTTGTGTTCCGTCAATATATACGTTTGCCGTCTTTGGGTCAAGGGTGGCAAACAATTTGTCCTCTGCCAACGCGTTTGATTTTGCAATGGTATTAAGCAACGTCGATTTTCCGCTGTTTGTGTATCCCACAAGGCACACCCGCGGTTTGCCGCTTTTTACCGATTGCTGCTTGTTAAGATTGCGGTTTTCACGCAGTTTAACAAGTTTTTTTTCCAATTCGGAAATTTGGTCGCGGATAGTCCGTTTATCAAGTTCCAGTTTTTTCTCGCCCGGCCCGCGCATACCGACCGAGTTCCGCATTTTTGAAAGCAATCCCCCGCTTCCGATAAGCCGCGGCAAATTGTACTTAAGCTGGGCAAGTTCGACCTGTAACTTTCCTTCCGCGGACATGGCTCTTTGGGCGAATATATCCAATATTACTTTGCTGCGGTCAAGTACGGGCACCCCAAGCGCGGCCTCCAGGTTGCGCACTTTGCTGCCCGATAATTCCACATCAAAAACCACGACCGTTGCGTTGTGTTTTTCCACTGCCTGCCTTACTTCATCAACCTTTCCCTTTCCTATATAATAGGTAACGTCAATTTCCTTGATATTTTGGACAACGCGTCCCACGGTTAAAATATTGCATGTTTCGCACAACACGCAAAGTTCATCCAAGCCCCCCTCGGACACATTTACCCCAACAAGAATGGCATGGTCATACTCGGGCTTGAAATTGTCAAAATGTTTGCTCACCAAATTCCCTCATATAAGTGTCTTTTACATTATCGATAAAATGTTCCGCGGCTATACCCTGACCATAGCCCAAAATACTGAACTCGTTATAATAATCTTTAAACCGTTTTTTGTCCTGGAGACGCGCAGCAGTGCCAAGCGCAAATATCGCATAACTTGGACTTTCCGCTTTTATATTTTCCGGGTCTGTGGCAATGCCGAATACCTCGCGTGCCACGTCAATATGCCCCTTGCGGACAAGTGCCTCTATATATGCACGTCTTAAGCGGTCATCTTCGTTACACCCAAGCGCCAGCTCCCAATAATTTCCGTTTGCCCGTGCCCGAAGGTGCCGGTTTACATCATCGATTACTTTTTTATATTCCTCTGCTTCGGTTTCGTCGAAAAGTTTCTTGCCGTATTTAATTATTTTCGCATCGTTGCCGTGAATTGTGTTACTGTGAAGAACAAGATACAAATTCTCTGCGGTCGGGTTTCTTTGGTACACACGCTCATGATACATGGCGCCAAGTTTCCTGTTGTCCACGGCATTGTAAAATGCTGCCATGGAACTTGGGAACGCCATAGCAAAAATACCAAGGCCATAGCAAAAAACAACCATCGTCCAAACAAATCCTTCGACCGCCGTCCTTAGAATAATCTTGTTAAGAGCATTCACGCTCCAATATAGTACATAAATATCGGATTGACAACAAATATCGCGGGGAGAAAATAAAGAAAAATAAAATTAAAATAGATGTATATTCCTTTGATTAACGCACAAACTAGTACCATCCAAAATTAAAGGAGGAGAAATGAAAAAATACTTGATTAGAGCAACCGCACTTACCCTCTGTCTTACATTCGCGGTGACCATGTTTGCCGCGTGCAACAGCAAAAAAACAACCACCCTGGAGGCCAAACACGTTGATGTCTATGTCTATACAGATGACACCGTCAGCAACAAACTGACCAATACCGGCGCGAACAAGGTGACCTACAGCGACAAAACGTTGCGCGTTGATGTTGCCAAAGACGTAAACGATGTTGAATTTGACCTTGCCCCTTTCTTTAAAGAAAATAAAAAGCACAAAGGCAAAAACTTCCACTTTACGCGTGACGATGTTACAAAAGGCGACGGAACATTGATTAAAGGTTCGGCCTGGGTAGAGGTTGAAGGCGGAACTGCAAGCAACCGTTTATACAAAAAACTTGGTTACGAACATGATGCCGATGTAAAAGCCAAGACAAAGCACGAAATCGCAGCAATAGAAAACCGCGAAGGCGAAGCCCGTATGTATATCCTTACAAAAGGCACCCATGCCGGCAAACACCTTGTCTATATTGACTCGACAACCGGCAGCACAATTGATACAGGCGAAACACGTGTATCATTCCGCTTCCACGGTCATCACGGTAAAAATGCAGAATTGAAAGTTGTTGTCAACAAAGCCGCATCCTGAAAAAAATAAAAAAGTCCGAGGATAACGGGCTTTTTTTTGTTGTGTATTTCCGTTTCTTTACGTATACTATTGCATGTTTAAAAACTTGGATAAAAATGTTATAGAACTGCAAATCAAAGCGTACGAACAAGATTGCAAGGATATCAGACTTGCTATGGAAGAATCGGCGATTGCAGCACAATTACCGGACGCATCAAGAGAAGTAATACAGGACTATCACCACAAACTGACTTTATATTCTCATGCGGAACAAACTTTACAGCAAATGAAGGTCGAATACGCAAAGCGTTTCCCATCGCACAAAGTCCCGCCCGCCCGCAACAATGAACGTATCCACGGCATGTCTGACTGAGCATCTTGACAAAAGTAATATTCTGTGATACCCTTTTGCCTGAGAGGAATTTATTATGGGAAGAGCATTACTTACAATCTTTGGTGTCATCGTTGTCATAATCTTGTTTGCGGGAATTACCTGTGGGATTCTTGATTTTGCCGGGGTGCTTAATATTACCGGTAAAAACAACAACACCCCAAACAATTCAAACAGTCCGAATAACCCAACCAATCCGACAAATCCAACCAACCCGGGAACCCCGCACGAACACACCTGGGGAAATTGGGTAATTGAAATTGCCCCGACCTGTCAGGATGAGGGCCGCGAAAAAAGAACCTGCACAACCGATAACACACACTTCGAAACGCGCAGCATTCCGGCAATGGGTCATGACTGGGGCGAGTGGACGACACACAATGTCCCGCAATACGTTGATGCGGGCAACCTCAAGTTCAAAGAAACCTCGGCGGGTTGGGAGTATACCCTTGCCCTTGCGGAAAACGGTGACTTGTATGCTTGGGGGCGAAATAACTATGGCCAGCTTGGACTTGGTGATAATACAGAACGCGATACCCCGACACACATAAGTCAAGGCAACCGCAAATACAAAGCAATCTCGGCAGGCCCAAGTTTTGCCTTGGCAATTGCGGAAAACGGCGACTTGTATGCGTGGGGGCATAATAACGATGGCCAACTTGGACTTGGTGACAGCTGTAACGGAACAAATCGCAACATCCCGCATCTTGTAGCGGGTGGTCATAAATACAAAGCAGTTGCAGGAGGTAACCGCTTTACCCTTGCCATAACGGAAAACGGAGATTTGTACGCGTGGGGCACGAATGGTTACGGTGTACTTGGCCTTGGCATTTCGGCAGGTCCCGCAAGCACTCCGCGGCATGTAAACGAGGGCGGCCGCAAATACAAAGCAATCGCAACAGGCCAGCACAGTTCATTTGCCATCGCGGAAAACGGCGACCTGTACGCGTGGGGAGAAAACACCAACGGCCAGCTTGGACTTGGCGATATTGGTCACGCAACGAATCGTTATACTCCGCAACATGTAAGTGCAGGCCGCAAATACAAAGCAATTGCGGGAGGCGATTTCCATACTGTTGCCATCGCGGAAAACGGCGACCTTTATTCATGGGGGCATAACAGGTTCGGCCAACTTGGACTTGGTGATTCGGTGGACTATTACACCCCGCAACATGCAAATGCAGGCAACCGTAAATACAAGGCAATTGCGGCAGGCTCACAAAGTTCAATTGCCATAGCAGAGAACGGAGATTTGTATACGTGGGGCCTTAACGGTGGGTTCGGTCAACTTGGACTTGGCAATTCTGAACACCATAACACCCCGCAGCATGTAAGCGCAAACAACCGTAAATACGACGCAATCGCGATGGGTTTCCGCCACACGCTTGCCATTACGGAAAATAACGACTTGTATGCGTTTGGAAGTAACGAGTATGGTCAACTTGGACTTTGCCTTGATGAATGGACAGAACGCCGTTATTGCACACGATGCAACGAGTTCCAAACCCGATAAAGATTATTTTACCAAAGACTCAAAAAAATTAAAATTGTCTATTGCATAATCCGCGTGTTGGAGTATTTTCGCCCGTTCCCGCGGCTTTATTAATGGGTTGTGTACAACACAAAGTTGTAATCCGGGAATCCTTTTCACCGCGTCCACACCTTCCGGGGAATCCTCGTATGCAAGGCTTTGTTTCGGGTTCACACCCAACCTGTCCATAGTTGCACAGTATTGCTCGCGCTTATCCGGATAACCGTCGTCCGCGGTAGAAACGAACTTGAAAATTGATTCCAAACCCACATGCCGAAACCAATTAAGATGCTTGTCTTTGGCAGACGTAACAAGGGCGGTTAATTTGCCTTGGGCTTTAAGATAATTTACATAATCTTCGACCCCCGGGTTAAGTCCCTGTTTTCCCCTTAACACATTGATAAAATTCAAAATTGACAGTTTCGGGTGGAACTCTTTCGTTGTTGTTCCATTGAAATCAAACATATGAAGTTTGTTGCTTGTGATTGCGTTTACTTTCGTCATAATTCGGCATTATATCACGGCACAAACCTTTATGCAATACTTTCGCGTTTTTTCTTGGCCTCCTTGTGACCCAGAAATAAAAACCATATGATAATTAAAACCTGGAAAGTTCCCGCGATGATAAATATCAACCATGGCAAATTAAGGGAATCAACCGCGAAAACAACCGCAGATAAAAACCAGGAAAGTGCCAAAGACCAACTTAGCAGCGAAACAAAAATAGCCGTCAGGCGCCGCTTCCACCAAAGTGCACTGAAAACTATTAAAATAATTGCCGCCGATGGTATTGCATAAATAAAGACCATCCAAACATATGAAACGGGTACCCAGAAAAAAGTCAAAATACAAAAAATAGTAGTAGCAACAAAAAAGTTAAGCAAAACAGACAAAAGAGGAATCGCAACCCTTTTATTATTCATAATAAGTGACCGCACATACGAGGGCTTTGTCTTTGGAGGGGATTCTGCGGTAAGGTCGTCTATGTTTATTTCAAACAAATCGGCAAGTTGTTTAAGGATAAATGTGTCCGGCAATGATTCGGCCCGTTCCCACTTTGAAACGGACTTGTCTGTGTAATTCAATTTTTCGGCCAATTCCAATTGTGTAAGGCCAAGCCTTTTCCGGTGCAAAATAATATTTTTCGCAACCGTTTTTTTGAATTCGTTCTCCCCCATCTGATACTATAGCATCAAAAAGAACTCTACTGCAAGTAGAATTGCCGAATTCCAACAGTAGAGTTAAAAAACAGCAAAGTAGATTGATTTCAGAACATTAACGCATATACTTAACTCATGAAATACACCATCATTGCAGACAGCGGCTGCGACCTCCGCAACAACGATTTAAGGTCGGAAAAGATTGACTTTCACACTGTGCCCCTTACAATAACGATAAGCAATCAAGACATAATTGATGAAGAGGACCTTGACATAAAGGATTTAGTGGCAAAAATGCAAGCGAATAAAAGCGCACCCCTTACCGCATGTCCTTCGCCCGAACTTTTTGCCAAGGCAATGCAAAAAGGCGATAACGTCATCTGTGTTACACTAAGTTCAAAAGTAAGCGGAACTTATAACAGTGCCATTGTGGCCGCCGAAATGGTTAAGGAAAAGAACCCGAATAAACAAATATTCGTACTTGATTCGCTTACCGCAAGCGGAGGAATGACGCGAATCCTTTATAAACTTAAAGAACTTATCGAAAGTGAAAAATATACTTTTGACGAGATTACCGTCAAGTTGTTTGAAATGAGCCGAAAGACTCGCACCCGCTT
>Ga0123353_10004188_pt1 | contig 18514 bp, 14 predicted proteins | sample TergutLab28metaG_3_FD_92763 | JGI IMG/M metagenome (GOLD analysis project Ga0123353, IMG submission 92763) | Labiotermes labralis P3 segment gut microbial communities from Petit-Saut dam, French Guiana - Lab288 P3 | ecosystem: Host-associated > Arthropoda: Insects > Digestive system > Gut ... | reverse complement strand
GCGGTGCTCGAAGTGCGTACGGGTGGTGGCAAGGGCCCGGGCGACAGAGGCGACGTCCAGTTCGGGGTGCGCTTCCAGGTGGTCCCGCAGGCGGGCGGCCTGCCCGCGCAGGGCCTCGGGCGTCCGCCCGGACAGCACCCACGGCACCAGCCCGCCACCGGCAGCGACCGCCGGCTCCACATCCCCGCCGCCCTCTTCTTCCCCGGCGTCCTCCCCGACTTCCTCGCCGGCGTCCTCTGCCGCCGGCCACTCCTCCAGGACGACGTGCACGTTCGTGCCGCCCATGCCGAAGGCGCTGACGCCGGCGAGCAGCGGCCGCTGCGGGTCCGGCCAGTCGCCGTGCGCCGTGCGCACCCGCAGGTTGAGGCCGTCGAGGTCGATGCGGGGGTTGGGGGCCACGAAGTTGCGGCTGGGCGGCAGCTGGCGGTGGCGCAGGCTGAGCGCGGTCTTGAGCAGGCCGGCGACGCCCGCGGCGCCTTCCAGATGGCCGATGTTGGTCTTCACCGAGCCGACCAGCAGGGGGGTGTCGGCGGGCCGGGCCGCCCCGTAGAAGCCACCGAGCGCGGTCGCCTCGATCGGGTCGCCGACCGCGGTGCCGGTGCCGTGCAGTTCGACGTACTGGACGTCGCCGGGCCGCACGCCCGCCTGGGCGCAGGCGCGTTCGAGCACGTCGGACTGGGCCTGGGCGCTGGGGACGGTGAGTCCGGGCGTGGCACCGTCGTTGTTGACGGCGCTGCCACGGATCACGCAGTAGACGGAGTCGCCGTCGGCGACCGCGGCGGCGAGCGGCTTGAGGACGAGGACGGCGGCGCCCTCGCCGGGCACGTAGCCGTTGGCGCGGGCGTCGAAGGTGTAGCACTCGCCGTCCGGGGACAGGCCGCCGAACGCGGCGGCCTCGGCGGACCGGTCGGCGGAGAAGTTGAGGTTCACGCCGCCGACCAGGGCGAGCGTCGACTCGCCCGCCCGCATGCTCTGGCACGCCAGGTGCACGGCGAGCAGCGACGACGACTGGGCCGCGTCGACCGTCAGGCTCGGCCCGTGCAGGCCCAGGGCGTACGAGACGCGGTTGGCGATGACGCCGCGGCTGGTGCCCGGCAGGGTGTGGTGGCCGGCCGAGCCGGGGCCGCGGGCGTGCAGCAGGTTCGCGTAGTCGCTCCAGATGGAGCCGACGAACACGCCGGTGCGGCTGCCGTGCAGCTCGGCCGGCACGATCGCGGCGTCCTCCAGCGCGGCCCAGCTCAGCTCCAGCATGAGCCGCTGCTGGGGGTCCATCTCGACCGCCTCGCGCGGCGAGATGCCGAAGAAGGCCGGGTCGAACGCGGCCACGTCGTCGAGGAAGCCGGCGCGCCGGACACCGTCGCCGGCCCGGTCGGGCCGCTCGGTGACCCCGCTCGCGCCCTGCGCGAGCAGCTGCCAGAAGGCTTCCGGACCGTCCGCCGCGGGAAGCCGGCAGGCCACGCCGACCACCGCGAACGACGCAGGGGAAACTTGGGTGTCGGAGACCGCGGAGTCGAACTCGCTCGGCATTTTCTTCGTGACCCTTCCTGTCCCGTACTGTCCCGTTCTGTTCCGCTCCCGTGTGCCGCGATGTGCCGGACTGCCCGGGAGCGCACCGTTCCGGGCGGGCGCAGACCTCGCCTGATGCCGCTCAGACTCACCCCGGTCACTAACCGCAGCCTTGGAGCCGTCTAAAGCCCCCGGTGCGGCCGGAACCCCTGCGACCAGCGGCGTTACGCACGCTGTAGGGCGCCTTAAGAGGCCGCCGTGACAGTGGGCGACGCACGGCGGAGGGCCGTGCAAAGGAACCTGACCGCGGCCAGGGAGCAGCGCGCGCCAGCGCGGACTTGGTAGTCGGTACGAGCCCAGCGAAGGGGCCCCTCATGAACCCTGATTTCGACGTCGTGGTCATCGGCGGCGGTCCCGCCGGATCGACCGTGGCCACCTATCTCGCCAAGGCCGGCATGTCGGTCGCGGTGTGCGAGAGCGAGCTCTTCCCGCGCGAGCACGTCGGGGAGTCGATGGTCCCGGCCGTCACGCCGGTGCTGGTGGAGATGGGCGTGATGGACGCGGTCGACGCCGCGGGCTTCCCGAAGAAGTACGGCGCGGCCTGGACCTCCGCGGAGTCGCGGAACGTGCCGCACAACGGCTTCACCGGTCTCGACCACGACTTCCGCGCCGCGGAGGTGATGTTCGTCGAGCGCGACCAGCCGGGCGTGGACCGCGACTACACGTACCACGTGGACCGGGCGAAGTTCGACCTGATCCTGCTCAAGCACGCGCAGACGCAGGGCGCCTCGGTGTTCAGCGGGGTGCGGGTGCTCGGCGTGGACTTCGACTCCGACCCGGACCTGGTCACCGTCAACTGCCGTATGGGGCCGAAGCAGTTCGGGCTGACCGCGCGGATGGTCGTGGACGCCTCCGGGCGGCAGACCACGCTCGGCCGCCAGAAGCGGCTGAAGGTCCCGGACCCGGTCTTCAACCAGTACGCGGTGCACACCTGGTTCGAGCACCTGGACCGCTCGAAGATCGCCGTCGAGCCGGACAAGACCGACTACATCTACGTGCACTTCCTGCCCGTCGAGGACAGCTGGGTGTGGCAGATCCCGATCACCGACACGATCACCAGCATCGGCGTGGTCACCCAGAAGCGCCGCTTCCAGGAGGCCGGTTCGGACCGCGAGAAGTTCTTCTGGGACATGGTCGGCAGCCGCGAGGACCTGGAGACGGCGCTGCGCGCGTCCACCCAGCTCCGGCCGTTCAAGACCGAGGGCGACTACAGCTACACGATGTCGGAGATCTGCGGCGACCGCTTCGTGCTGATCGGCGACGCCGCCCGCTTCGTCGACCCGATCTTCTCCAGTGGCACCAGCGTGGCCCTCAACAGCGCCCGCCTGGCCGCCAAGGACATCATCGCCGCCCACGAGGCGGGGGACTTCTCCAAGAAGCGCTTCGAGACCTTCGAGGGCAAGATCCGCACCGCGATGAAGAACTGGTACGAGTTCATCTCCATCTACTACCGGCTGAACATCCTGTTCACCGCGTTCGTCCAGGACCCGCGCTACCGGCTGCACGTGCTGAAGATGCTGCAGGGCGACTTCTACGACGGCGACGCCGCGCCGACCCTGGAGGCCATGCGCGAGATGGTCACCGCGGTGGAGAACGACCCCGAGCACCTCTGGCACCCCTACCTCGGCAACCTGCGGGCCACCCCGGACCGGGTCGCGGCTCCCGCGGAGGACGACGGCCCCGCCGGGGCCGACGCCCTGGCCGAGCCGGTCGGCGCCGCCGAGACCCACTGATCGGCGGGAGGCCGACATGAAGACCCAGAACCTGTACATCCGCTCCCTCGGCGTCTCCCTGCCGTCCGAACGGGTCACCCTCGCCGAGGCGTTCGAGGCCGGCTACTGCCGTCCCGTGGAGTTCCCCGGCAGCGACCTGGTGGGCGTGCCGGTCGCCCCCGGCACCCCCGGCGTGGCGATGGCCGCCGAGGCCGGGCGCCAGGCGCTGGACCTGGCCGGGATCGCGCCCGAGCGGCTCGACCTCGTCATCCACGCCACGATGTTCCGCGAGGGACCGGAGGAGTGGGCGCCGGTCGGCTACGTCCAGCGCGAGCTGGGCTGCACCCACATCCCCGGCTTCGAGGTCAACCAGGGCTGCAACGGCACCCTGGCCGGTATGGAACTCGCCGCTGGCTGGCTGGCGTTGGACCCCGAGCACGCGCACGCCCTGGTGACCACCGGTTTGCAGGCCGACTCGCCGCGGCTGGACCGGTGGCACAGCCCCGGCTTCGGCATGGCCCTCGGCGACGGCGGCTCCGCGGTACTGCTCGGCAAGGACGAGGGCATCGTCCGCGTCGACTCGATGAACTCCATGACCTACCCGGACCTGGAAGGCATGCACCGCGGCAACCTGCCGCTCGCCGACCAGAGCGTCCCGGCCCTGCGCAAGGTCGACGTGCCCGCGCTGGCACGGGACTTCGCGATCGCCCGGCGCTACAACCAGTTCGACTTCCACCGCATCTTCACGATGATGTACACCGAGATCACCGCGCGTTCGCTGAAGGATGCCGGCGCCGCCATCGAGGACGTCGAGCGGGTGATCTTCACCAACGCCGGCGCCGAGATCATCCAGGCCGACCTGCTGCAGCCGCTCGACCTGCCGCTGTCCAAGGCCACCTGGGACTTCGGCCGGACCATCGGCCACGTCGGCGCGAGCGACCAGGTCCTCTCCCTGGACCACCTGCTGCGCAGCGGGCAGCTCGCCGCCGGCGACCGGGTCATGCTGGTCGGCGGCACCCAGGGCTACAACGTGTCGTGCGCCGTGCTGACGGTGACCGAGGCGGGCGCGGCCCTGCGCGACGGCACCCCCGCCGCGGGGCCCGCGGAGGGGAACGCCTCGTGAAGGTCCTCCTCGTCCCCTGGTCCCAGCCCACGTTCTACTACCAGATGGTGCCGCTGGCCTGGGCGTTCCGGGCCGCCGGCGCCGACGTACGGGTCGCCGGGCAGCCGCAGGTCGCGGCCGCCGTCAAGAACTCCGGCCTGACCGTCACGCAGGTCGGCGACGGCTACGACTACCTGCCCGCCTTCCAGCGGATCGCCGACGACATCGCCCGCCACAACCGCGCGCACCCCGACCGCAGGACCAGCCTGGAGCAGAAGGCCGCGCCCAGCCCGGAGATGCGGCGCAAGGTGCTGGAGCAGAAGTTCGAGCCGTTCGTGGAGACCGCGGTGGTCATGGCCGGCGAGCTCGTCGAGCTGGCCGCGTCCTGGGGCCCGGACCTGGTCGTCACCAACCCGTTCGTGCTGGCCGCCCCGCTGGCCGCGCACGCCGCGGGCGCCCGCCTGGTCCACCACCTCACCGGGCCCGCGGTGGAACGGCAGATGGGCTTCTTCCCCGGCAGCGGCGCGGCGCCCGAGCTGTGGACGAGCAAGCTGGTGGAGCTGTACGGGCGGCACGGCGTGCCGGTCCGCCCGGAGTACGCGGCGGCCACCGTCGACCCCTGCCCGGAGAGCCTGCAGTACCCCGGGACGCCGGACCGGCTGCCGATCCGCTTCGTGCCGTACAACGGCCCCGGGGACGCGCCGCTGTGGCTGTCCCGGCCGCCCGCGCGGCGCCGGGTGTGCGTGACGTGGGGGACCACCACCACGCAGCTCGGCGGCGAGGGCACCTTCCTCGTGCCGGACATCCTGGCCGCGCTCGCCGATCTCGACGTCGAGGTGGTGCTGGCGATCAAGGGCTCGGACCGGGCCCTGCTCGGCGACATCCCGGCGAACGTCCGCGTCGTGGAGGAGCTGCCGCTGCACCTGCTGCTGCCCAGCTGCGACGCCGTCGTCCACCAGGGCGGCACCGGCACCATGCTGACCGCCGCGTCCTACGGCGTCCCGCAGGTCCTCATCGCCGGCATGCTCGACCAGGTCGCGACCGCCACCCGGCTGTCCGCGCACGGCGCCGGGCTCTCCGTCGACCCCGAGGGGTTCAGCGGCACGGCGCTCGCCGAGGCGGTCACCCGGGCCCTGGAGGACCCTGCCGTGCGCGGCGCGGCCCGCGCGCTGCGGCGGGAGATCCAGGAGCAGCCGTCGCCCGCCGAGGTGGCGGAACGGCTCGGCGCCCCGGCGCCGGTGCCCGCCTGACCGGTCGCCGTCGAGGAGTCCGAGAAGTCCGAGGAGTCCGAGGAGTCCCCAGAGGAGGAAGAACGTGCGCGTCCTGATCACCCCGATGGCCTGGCCCACGCACTACTACCAGATGGTGGGCCTGGCCTGGGCGCTGCGCGCCGCCGGACACGACGTCCGGGTGGCCGGGCAGCCGCCGCTGGCCGACGCCGTCACCGGCACCGGCATCATCGCGGTGACGGCGGGCGGCGGCTACGACATCATCGCCGGCATCGCCGATGCCGTGCGGGTACGCGACGAGCTGGCCCGGGACCTGAACGTCACGGGGCCCGGCCAGTTCCCGCCGGAGGTGCTGCGGCGGCTGCTGGACCTGCGGATGGTGCCGCACGTGCGGACCGCCCAGGACATGGCGGAGGACCTGGTGTCCTTCGCCGTGGCCTGGCGGCCCGACCTCGTGGTCACCGACCCGCTGGTGTACGCCGCCCCGCTTGCCGCGGCCGCGGTCGGCGCCCCCGTGGTCCGCCACCTGTGGGGCCCCGACATGTCCCGCAAGGTGGGGCTGCCCGGCAACGGCGTCAGCGTCGAGCAGGACCACCGGGCGGCCTGGCCGGAGGAGATGGCCGAGCTCTACGCCCGCTACGGTGTCGAGCCGCCCGCCGACCTCGCCGTCCGCACCCTGGACACGTGTCCGGAGTCCCTGCAACTGCCGGGCGTCCCGAACCGCGTGGCGATGCGCTACACCTCGTACAACGGCGCCGCGGTGGCGCCGTCATGGCTGCTGGAACCGGCCGAGCGGCCCCGGATCTGCGTCACCTGGGGCTCGCTGACCACCACCATGAAGGGCGAGGAGGCGTTCCTCGTGCCGCAGATCGTCCGGGCGCTGGCCGGTCTCGACGTCGAGGTGATCCTCGCGCTGCGGGCCGCCGACCGGGCACGGCTGGGCGAACTGCCGCCGCACATGCGGGCGTTGGAGGGCATGCCGCTGGACCTGATCCTGCCGACCTGCTCGGCGATCATGCACCAGTCCGGTGCCGGAAGCACCCTGACCGCGGCCCTGCACGGCGTCCCGCAGATCACCGTCCCGCAGATCGCCGACCAGGGCCTGGTCAGCGAGCGGCTCGCGGGCACCGGCGCAGGCATCTCGCTGGACGGCGACCGGCTGGAGGAAGAGACCGTACGGCGCGCGGTGACCGAGGTGCTGGACACCCCCGGTCCCGCGGAGGCGGCCCGCCGGCTGCGCGCGGAGATGCTGGAGCAGCCCGCGCCGTCGGCGATCGTTGCGGACCTGGAGGCGCTCGCCGGCTGACCCCCACCGGCAGCGCCCCCGCACGGCTGTGGCCCCGACTCTCAGGAGTCGGGGCCACAGCCGTTGCGCGGGGCGGCGGGCGCGGTCAGCGGCGAGTACCGGCCAGCCGCCGGCGCAGGCCCAGGCCGCGCAGCGCGAGGCCCAGCAGCGCCGGCTGGGCGCCGCGCACCCCGCGCGAGCGCAGCAGCGCCCGCGTCGTCCACAGCTGCACCTCGGCCACGTGGTGCGGGGCGCCGTGCACGTCGTCGAACTCGGCCACCTCCAGCCGGCGCACGCCCTCGCGCAGCAGCCGCAGGTCCGAGGACGGGATGATCTCGTCCCGCGAACTCGCCACGTACGCCACCGGGATGTCCAGCGAGGCGAGCTGGTCGCGGGTCAGCGCCCAGCCCTCCAGCGCGCCGTCCGCGATCGCGTCCGGGGTGGTGCCGGTCATGTGCGCGAGGGTGTCCGCGGTGACCCGCGGTATCGCGCGCCGCCAGTCCGGGTCGGTGAAGAACTCCCCGACCGGGGCGCCGACCGTGACGACCCCGCGGATCCGCGGGTCGTCCACCGCGCACCGCAGCGCCAGGTGGCCGCTGAAGCTCAGCGCGGTCGCGTGGGTGCGGCTGACGTCCGCCCGGTCGGCGACCGCGTCCAGCAGCCCGGACACCATCCGCCAGCTCTCCGCGTCGTACCGCAGCCCGTTCTCGCCCGCGCCGGGCAACTCGGCGATCAGGCCCGCCATGCCGAGCCGGCGCAGGTGCGCGAGCATCGGCGCCCACTGCTCCTTGACCGAGACGATGCCGCCCATCACCAGCAGCAGCGGCTTGGGGTCGGTCGACGACAGGCCGCCGGCCCAGCAGCGGACCCGGCCCTCCTTCAACTCGACCTCCAGCGGCTCGATGTCCAGGCCCTGGTCGGTGCGCCAGCGGTCCATCGCCGCCACGCAGCGCTCCAGCGCCTCGGCGCGGGCCGGACCGTCGACGTAGGGGAACCGGGCCATCGCGTAGTGCTTGACGGCCGCGAGGTCGTCGCCCTGCCGCTCCAGCGCCCGCGCCGCACCGCTCCACTCGCCGACCCACGAACCGGGCCCGCTGCCCTCGTCGTGGCCGATCCGGTCCAGCAACTGCCGGTAGTCCGCGATGCGTTGCCCGCGGGCGTGCACCGCCACGTACTCCTTCAGCTCCGTCAGGTCGTTCATGCCGCGTCTCCCGTCGTGAAGCTCTCCAGCGCGTCCTTGATCTCCGCCAGCACGTCGGCGGCCTCCGCGCCGTCGATGACCCGGTGGTCGAAGGTCAGGTTCAGCCGCATCACCGGTGCCACGGCGAGGGCGCCGTCCCTGACCACCGGGCGGTCCACGGTCCTGCCGAGGCCCAGCGTGATTGTGGTGCCGCCGACGGAGAAGAAGCCGTCCACCGGGCGGTGGCCGAGCGAGGTCACCGCGAAGGTGCCGACCGTCACATGGCGCCGGGCCAGCGGCCGTACGCCCAGCCGGAACGCCAACTGGCCGAGCGGCCACGGCAGTCGCTGCAGCATCCGGGCGGGGGCGAACTCCGGCATGGTCTCCGGGTCGCCGGTCCTGAAGCGGTCCACCCCGGACTGGACGGCGTCCAGGCCGGCCTGCTGGAGGTCCGGCAGCACCGCGGAGCGCACCACGCGCCGGCCGCCCACCGTCGTGTCGAAGGTGATCTTGCCGTTCGCCGACGGGTAGCGGGCCACCACCGGCCGGATGCGGCCGCGGATCGCCGCGTTCGCCTCCGGGTGCGCGGCGAGGACCCGGGCGGCGGCGTGCAGGACGTAGGAGATCGTCGAGTAGCGCGTGCCGCGCGCGCGGGCCTCGGCGCGGTGTTCCCGCACCCGCGACATGTCCACCTCGGTGTCGAGGAAGACCGGCGCGATCGTGCGGATCTCCTCCAGGAAGCGCAGGGTGGGCCGGCGCTCGGGCGCGACGGGCGTGACGCCGGCGGCACCGGCCGGCCGGCCGGAGCGCGCGCCGTCCGGGCCCGACGTCCCCGTGGCGGTGCCGTCGGTGCCGGCCGCGGCGTGCTGCGTCTCGGTGCTCATGCCGCCACCGCCAGCGCGTAGATGTCCCGCAGGGTCGCCGCCTCCAGCACCTGGGCGAACGGCAGGGTGCGTCCGGTGCGCTGCTCCAGCAGCGTCAGCAGGCTGAGCAGGTGCACCGAGTCCCAGCCGTCGACCTCGTCCAGGGTCCGGCCGATGTCCTCCTCGGCCACCGGCAGGCCCATGGCGTCGCGCAGCAGGGCGATGAAGTCCTCGGTCGTGTTCACGGGCGCTCTCCCAGGAGATCGGTCAGGGTGATGTGGGCGGGGGGATCGGGGATCCGCGCCAGGTCGTGGCGGAAGGTCGTCGCCCCGGCGTCCTGGGACAGCGGGGCGAAGCCGTTGCGCGGATAGAAGTCGGCGACCTTGCCGTTCTTCGCGGTAGGCCGGTACCGGCCGACGACCTGCCGGGCCCCGGAGGACCTGGCGTGCCGCAGCACGGCGGCGAGCGTGGCCTGCTCGATGCCGCGGGAGAACACCCGGCAGCTCAGCAGGAAGTTGTCCAGGTGCAGGTCGGCGCCCGCCCGGTGCGCGAACACCGCGCCGACCAGGCCGTTGTCGCCGAATCTGTCGGCGCTGTTCACCGCGAGCACCAGCGTGTCCGGGTCCTCGGCGAGCTCCTGCACCTTGCCGGGCTGGAGCCGTTCGGTGGTGAGGTTGAACTGTGAGGTGCGCAGGGTCAGTTGGGAGATCCGGGCGAGCTGGTCCGGCCCGGCGGGGGCCAGCCGCACCTGGACGTCGAGCTGCCCGAGGTACTCCTCCAGCGAGGCGAAGCTGTCCAGGAAGTCCTTGCGGACCAGCTCCTCCCGGTACTTCACCACCCGGCTGCGGTCCTCCGCGGTGAGCACCCGGGTGTCGAACCAGCCGTCCCGCAGCAGCCGTTCGACGTGCAGCGCGGGCTCCGAGTCGACCTGGACGACCGCGACGCCCGGCAGCTCGCCCCGGACCAGGCCGCACTCGAAGGGGCTGTCGTCGACGAACACGAACGCGTCCACGCCCAGGTTGAGCGCGGCCGCCAGCTCGGTCAGGTTGTCGTGCTTGGGGCGCCAGTTGGCCACGATCCGCACGAAGTCGTCCTCGGCCAGCGGCATGTCGGGGCGCGCGCGGAACGCGCCCGCCACCGCCTCCGCGTCGTTCTTGCTCACGACCGCCAGCAGCACGCCCTGGCTGCCCAGTTGCCCGACGACCCGCTGGAACGCCGCGAACGCCTCCCCGCGGTAGCCGCCGCCCACCTCGACGCCCTCGGCGCCGTCCTCGCCCAGCACGCCGCCCCACAGGGTGTCGTCCAGGTCGAGTGCCAGCACCTTCTTCGTCGCCCCGGTGACCTGGCGGGCCAGATGGCCGACCTCGCGGGCGTAGCGGGACAGCAGCCCGGGGGACAGGTGCACCTTGGCGTAGGTGTCCAGCCGCGGGTCCTCCGCCGCGACGCCCTCGGCGAGCAGCGGGCCGAGGTCCAGCACGACGACCGACGGGTGCTCCTCGGCGAGCCGCAGCAGCGCCGCGTTGGCCTCGTGCCACAGCGCGCCGAGCTGCGCGCGGGAGCGGTGGTCGACCAGCTGCGCGGTGAAACGCCGGGTCAGCGGCAGGGTGTTGAGCACCAGCGTGCCGCGCGCCCGGCCGCCGAACCGCGCCGCGAGACCGGAGACCAGCGCCAGCTTCTCCCGCAGTGCCTTCTCCACGTCGGCCGGCCGCCACGGCGCCGCCACCTCGTCGAAGACCACCGCGGGGTCCAGGACGCACAGGACCAGGTCCGGGTCCGCCGCGTACAGGGCGCTGTCCGGGTCGGCGAGGTCGGCGACCCAGCCGTCGAAGTCGGCCACGGTGACCCGGCCGAGCAGGCCGTGCCGGGCCAGTTGCCCGGTCAGCGGGGCGACCAGGGGCGCGAGCGTGCCGTGCCCGGTGACCGCCACGGACACCGTCGGCGTCGCCGGGTGCAGCCGCAGCACCTCGTCCGGGTCGGTGCGGCTCAACAGCCTTCCCGCGGCGGCGAGTTCCTCGTCGCCGAGATCGGCCAGCAGCGGCCGGACCTCCGGGTAGCGGGCGGCCAGCAGCCCGCCGCGGTGCAGCGCGGCGATCATCGCGGGGGTGCCGTCCGCGGTGGCCGCCGTCCGGCGGCCCCTCACGGCTTCTCCAGGGCGAAGGCCGCCTTGATCCACTTGCTGGACTCCACCGCGACCGCGGCGGCGCGGTCGCCCGCGGCCATCCGCGGCAGCGCGGCCTCGATCTGGAAGAACGGCAGCGCGTTGCCGGTGTTGCCGATGTCCGCCACCAGCGACACCTCCTGCGCCTGCGGTGCGGACAGGCCCTCGGTGATCCGCGCGGTCATCCGCCCGGAGAGCTGCGGCGGCAGCAGGTACTCCACCTCGTCGTTCTTCCAGTCCAGGACGGCCAGCAGCTCCTCGTACGCCTCGGCCGCCAGCAGCGGCACCGACGTCTCGATGGCCTTGTAGTCCTCCACCACCGGCGGCCGGTCCGCGTTCCGGTCCGCGCGCCCGAACCACTCGACGACCTGGCCGGGCTGCCGGCCGCGGCCCACGAGCTCCACGAAGACGTGCCGCAGCACCGCGGACCCGGGCCCCGGCTCGGTGCTCAGCACCACCGCGCCGGCGCCGTCGCCGAACAGCACGCCGTTGATCTGCTCCGCCGGCGCCAGCGACGACACGTCCATCGTGACGTCGAAGTGCTTGGCGCAGGTCTCGCCGCCCAGCACCAGCGCCGTGCGGCGGGTGCCGGAACGCAGCATCTGGCAGGCGACGTCGAGCGCCTGCATGGCGCCGGTGCAGCCGGACTGGAGCTGGTACGACGGGACCCCGTCGATGTTCAGCCGGTCGGCGATCACGTTGACGGTGGCGGGCATCAGCAGGTCCGGCGAGGACGTGCCCATCACCACGACGTCGACGTCCTCGGGCCCGATGCCGGCCGCCTCCAGCGCGCGGCGGCCCGCGGTCTCGCCGAGGTCCGCCAGCGTGTGCCGGATCTCGCCGGAGTCCAGGTCGACGGCGAAGTGGCGCCGGCGGGTGCCGACGAACGCGTCGATCCACTGCTCCCACGCCGAGGGCATGCCGAAGCGTTCGGTCAGCGTGGCGTTGTCGACGGCCGGTCCCGGGAGAGCGGTTCCGGCCGAACGGACATGGATGTCGGGGGCGTCCATTCCAGGGCCTTCCATTGGCGGCGGTTGACGTCGGTCTGCGGCATCGATGACTTGGCGGCCGTGGGGGCCGCGGGAGCCGTGAGAGCTCCGCGGGCCGTGACGGCCGTGATGACGCCGGCGGCCGCACGGCGGTCGGGGCGCGGATCGTCGTCATGCTGGGCCGCCGGGCTAAAGCAGGGCTTGCGCCCGTCCGCAGCGCGCCCGCGCCCGTCCGAAGCCCGCCCGCGCCCGCGCAGGGCGGTGCCGAACTCCCGCTAGCGCAGGCTTAGTCCGGCTTCAGGGCGCTGCCGAGCATGGAGGGGACATCCGCACAGCGATCTGGAGATGAGACGGTGACGACCGGTCTGGAAGACACCCCGCAGCAGACGACCGACGAGATCGACCAGCGGGCGCGCGACGTCGGCGCCGACGCGCAGCGCGAGCAGGAGGATCCCAGCCCGCTCGACCCCCGCGCCCTGGCCCTGGCCGCCGCCGCGGCGGCCGGCGTCTACACCCCGGGCGGCGGCGAGCAGGAGCAGGCCGCGGCGCTCGACCGGTGCGTCATCGTCACCGGGCTGACCGAGAAGATCGAGAAGCTCGTGGTGCACGACGGCGGCACGCCCGGCACGGGCACCTCCGTGGAGTACACGGACGCCTTCTTCGACGCCGACGGCAACCGCGTGGCCACCGTCCAGGGCAGCTCCATCGTGCTCACCATGGCCCCGCACATGTGGCAGTACCACCAGAGCCGCGCGCAGTTCGACGACGGCGCCTTCGAGGCGCAGGGCGTGCTGGACTGCACCGCCATGCTGCGCGGCGGCACCCAGCTGTTCCGGCTCACCGGCACCGAGGGCCGCTACGCGGGCAAGGTCGGCTTCATGACCCTCGCCATCGAGGACCCCACCCAGAAGCCGCCGCACTACGCGACGTCGTTCGTGCTCTGCTGACCGTCCCCGTTCCCGTCCCCGTCCGCGCCCACGTACCGGCACCCGTGACCGCTCCCCGAGCCTGAACCCCGTCCCCGTCCCCGTCCCCGCCCGAGCCCCACGGCCGCACGGTCGCGGGGCTCGGGCGCGCGTGCCGCGGGCTCACGCCCGGACGGCCACCGACCGGTCCATCGCCACGTCTTCCGACGTGCGGAACCGCCGGTCGAGCAGGGTGTACAGCGGGCCGGTGGTGGCGGTGGCCACCAGGGCCATGATCACCAGCGCCAGGAACATCTCCGGGGTCAGGATGCCGGCCGTGAACCCGGCCTGGAGCACGACCAGTTCGGTCAGCCCGCGGGTGTTCATCAGCACACCGATCTGCAGGCCCACCAGGCGGGACTCGCCGCCGAGCCGGCAGCCGAGGTAGCTGCCGAACAGCTTCGCGCAGATCCCGAGCACCGTGGCCAGCACGGTGGCCGTCCACGGCATCGCGCCGAGCTGCTTGGCGAACACCATGACGCCGGTGACCACGAAGAAGATCGGCACCAGGACGGTGCCGACCCGGGTGATCCGGCCGATCACCTGTCCCCACGGCGCGCGCGCCTCGTCGGCCGGCAGCGCGGCGCCGACCAGCAGCGCGCCGATCACCTCGCTCAGCCCCCAGCGCTGCAGCAGCCACGAGGCGGTCAGGCCGACCACCGCGAGCGCGACGGCGGCGACCCACGGGACGCGGCCGACCAGCAGCGAGGCCACCCGGGTGCGCAACGCGCGCATCAGCACCAGCGCGCCGGCGAGACCGATCAGCAGCGACTTCCCGCGGTCGAGGCAGCCGCTGGTGTTGCCGGCGGCCAGGCTGATCGCCAGCGAGAGCAGCAGCCAGCCGATCCCGTCGATGACGGCCGCGGAGGCCATCGACAGCCGCCCGGCCCGCGTGTACGTGAGGGAGCGGTCGGACAGGATCCTGGCCAGCACCGGGATCGCGGTGATGGACAGGGATACGCCGATCATGAGGATGAAGGAGGCGGTGGAGGCGTCGCCGCGCAGCGCGGCGTCACCGTTCCACAGCACCCAGCCGGCCAGCCCGACGCCGGCCGCGAGCGGTGGGACCAGCGCGCCGAAGGTCACCCAGCCCACCGTGCGGCGGGTGGCCCAGCCGCCGCCGGTCCGCATCTCCCGCACCGCTCCCATGATGAACAGGACCAGGCCGATGTGGGCGAGTTGGCGGACGGCGGCGAAGATGTCGGTGGGCAGCAGGTCGTCGAGCAGGCGGTGGCCGCCGATGCCGACCACCACGGGGCCGACCACCAGCCCGGCGGCCACCTCGCCCACCACTCTCGGCTGGCCGGTCACCCGGGCCAGCAGCCGTCCCACCAGGACGATGAGGTAGATCGCGAGCAGCACCAGGACGAAGTGCCCGGTGCGCGTCGCGGAATCAAGGACGTGGAACAACGCATTCATGGACATCGATTCCGCCGGCCGCACTCCAGGTGCGCACCGGCATAGTGAGAGTTCGGTTCGTGCCCTGGACGGATCAGCCGGAGAATAGGGAGCGGAAGGCCGCCGGAATAACCCCTAAAAGGCTTCGGGAAAGGGTTGTCGGCCGCCGGGAAGGGGATCAGGCCCGACGTGCCGGGAACGCTTAGGGGTTGTTAGGGGGGCACGGCCCTGTGGCAGTCTTCAGGGCGAGTGAGCACCCCCGGGAATGCGTGGAACGCCCGGCCGCACCGGCGGCGGGGCGGACCGCATCACGATCATGGCGGCCGGTCAACGGGCCGGCCGTGCGGGCGCCCGGCGAGGAACTCAGGGGTCGGACGGGGAAGGGATGAGCGAATGGCATCGTCTTCGGGCGGGGAGGACCAGTGGCTGCGGGTCTTCCATCCGCGCCCGGACCGTGAATTGCGCCTGGTGTGCTTTCCGCACGCCGGTGGATCGGCCACCTATTACTTTCCGCTGTCGCAGTCGCTCGATCCGCGGTTCGAGGTGGCGGCCGTGCAGTATCCGGGCCGCCAGGACCGTCGGCGCGAGCCGCTGGTGGACAGCGTGCCCGAACTCGCCGACCGGATCGCCGACGTCCTGGAGGGGCTGCACGGCGAGCGGTTCGCGTTCTTCGGCCACAGCATGGGCGCGGTGCTGTCCTTCGAGGTGGCCTGCCGGCTGCGCGAGCGCGGCGCCACCGGGCCGCTGCGGCTGATCGTCTCCGGGCGGCGCGCGCCGTCGATCTTCCGCGAGGGATGGGTGCACCTGCGCGACGACGCCGGTCTGGTCGCGGAGCTGAAGAAGGTCGGCGGGACCGACGAGCGGCTGCTCGCCGACCCCGAACTGCTGGCCACCGTGCTGCCGGTGACCCGCAACGACTACCGGGCGGTGGAGACCTACCGGTTCGCCGGCGGTCCCCGGCTGGACTGCCCGGTCACCGCGCTGGTCGGCGACACCGACCCGCAGACCACCGTCGACGACGCCGCCGCCTGGGCCGAACACACCACGGGACCCTTCGACTTGAAGGTCTTCCCCGGCGGCCACTTCTACCTGGACGCGCAGCGCGCGCGGGTCGGCGGCGCCGTCGCCGCGGCCCTGGGCGAGGCGTGCCGCGGACGCGCCGGCCTCCAGCCGGTGCCCGAACGGAGGGCGTCGTGAGATACGAGATCCTCGGCCCGCTCCGCGTCGTCGACGGCGACACGTCCTCGTCGATCAGCGCCAGGAAGATCGAGATCGCGCTGGCGGTGCTGCTGATCCGCGCCGACCAGGTGGTGACCCACGACCAGTTGATGACCGAGATCTGGGGTGACCGGCCGCCGCGCCGGGCCACCGCCGGACTGCACGTCTACATCTCGCAGTTGCGCAAGTTCCTCTACCGGCCCGGGCAGTTGGAGAACCCGGTGGTCACCCGGCAGTCCGGCTACCTGCTGCGCACCGGCAGCGACGAGCTCGACGTGCGGACCTTCCTCGACCTGGTCAAGCAGGGCCGGGCGGACGTCCGCGAGCAGCGCTACGAACAGGCCGTGCACCGCTTCGAGTCGGCGCTGGCGCTGTGGCGCGGGCCGGTGCTCGGCGACCTGCGCGACGGGCCGGTGCTCACCGGGTACGCGACCTGGCTGACCGAAGCCAGGCTGGAGTGCCTGGAGATGCTCGCCGACGTCTGCCTGCGGCTCGGACGGCACCGCGAACTCGTCGGCCGGCTCTACTCGTTGACCGCCGAGAACCCGCTGTGCGAGACGTTCTACCGCCAGTTGATGGTGGCGCTGTACCGCTCGGAGCGGCAGGCCGACGCGCTGATGGTCTACCAGGCCGCGCGCCGCACCCTGCAGGACGAGCTGGGGCTCGAACCCGGCCGGGCGCTGCGGGAGGTCCAGCAGGCCATCCTGTCCGATGACAACCGGCAGCTCGGCGTGCTCGCGCCGTCGTGAGCCGGCGCTCCGGCGCGCTCCGGCGAGGTGCGCCGCAGTCCACGGTCGGCGCGGGGGCACCCGGTATTCGACGGTTGTCAACCCGGGTTGACAACCGTCGAATACCTAATTAGGCTGGGGCAATGACACTCACTCAGATGAGGCTGGCGACGATTGGCGCCGTCTTGTCGATGATCCTGGGCATCGTCGATTCGAATATCGTGGCCACGGCTGCCTGGCCCATCACCAAGAGCCTCGATCCGGTGCACGGTCTCGACCTTCTGCCGTGGCTGATCACCGCCTATGCACTGGCTTCCACGGTGACGCAGCCGTTGTACGGAAAATTGACCGATGTCTACGGACCGAAGAAGGTCTACCTCTTCTCGCTCGCCACCTTCCTGGTCGGTTCCGCGTTGTGCGGCATCGCCCAGAACATGCAGGAACTCATCGCGTTCCGTGCCCTGCAGGGAATCGGCGGCGGCGGTCTGATGAGCGTCACCCTCGTCGTCGTGCTGAACATCTGGCCGCCGAAGACCACCAGCAGCGGCGGGTCCACCGGCGGCGGCGGGGCCGGCATGGGCGGCGTGATGACCGGCGTGTGCATCGTCGTCGGCCCGCTGGCCGGCGGATTCCTCACCGAGCACTTCTCCTGGCGCTGGATCTTCTACGTGAACCTGCCGCTGGGGCTGATCGCGCTCGCCCTGGGCGCGCTGTGCCTCAAGCTCCCGGTCTCCAGCGACCGGCACCCGATCGACTACACCGGCGCCCTGCTCATCGCGGCGGCCACCAGCGCCCTGCTGCTGGTCACCGAATGGGGCGGCACCGAGCACGCCTGGGGCTCGCCGCTGATCGTGCTGCTGATCCTGGGCGGCGCCGTGCTGCTGGTGGCCTTCCTGCTGCGCCAGGGCCTGTGGCCGAGGATCGCGGCGAGGGAGCCGCTGTTCCCGCTCTCGCTGTTCCGCAACCCGGTGTTCCGGCTGGCCAGCCCGCAGCAGTTCATCTCCGGCATGGTCACCATGGGCTCGGTCGTCTACGTCGCCCTGTACCTGCAGGCGGCCCAGGGCGTGAAGCCGACGCTCGCCGGCGTCCACCTGCTGCCGATGGCCTTCGGCATGATCATCTCCGCGGTGGTGGCCGGCCGGCTGATCCGCAGGCCCGGCAGGTTCCGGCTGGTCATGGTGATCGGCACGGTCATGGTGATGGCGGCCTTCGCCCTGCTCAGCCGGCTGCACCCGGACACCTCGGTGTGGGTGGCCAACCTCGACCTGCTGCTGCTCGGCGCCGGTCTCGGCATGGTGCTCGGGATGGCGCTGCTCGCGGTCCAGGTCTCCGTGCCCAGGGAGCAGCTCGGCGTGGCGATCACCTCGGTGCGCTTCAGCCAGACCCTCGGCGGCGCGGTCGGCAGCGCGGTCTTCGGCACCATCCTGGCGCGGGAGTTCGCCTCCCGGGTGCCCGACGACCTCAAGGGCGGCAGCAGCGGCCGGTCCGGCATCGCGCTGCTGCAGACCCTCACCGGGCAGGCCCGGCAGACCGTCGTCGACGCCCTGGTCGGCGCGACCGACCGGGTCTTCGTCAGCGGCGCGGGGATCGCCGCGCTGGCCGTGCTCATCACGCTGTTCTTCAGGGAGCCGCGCCCCGCGACGGCTCCCGGCGCGGAGCAGCCGGCCGGCCCGCAGGCGGCGCCGGCCGGGCCGGCGGGAACCGGCGACGGTGCGGAGGAAGCGGCGGCCGAGGCCGCCCCGGCTCCCGAGGCGCCGGCCCGCAGGCTCCGCCGTCCCGCGCCGCGCCCCAACCCGGCGGGCGGCGGCCTGGAGGCGGGCGGCCTGGAGCCGCCGGTCTCCTGACGGCCGGCGGTTCCCACCCGGCGGAGGGCCCGCCACCGGACACCCGGTGGCGGGCCCTCCGCCGTCCGGTCCGCCGTCCGGTCCGCCGTCCGGTCCGCCGTCCGGTCCGCCGTCCGGTCCGCCGTCCGGTCCGCCGGCCAGGCCTGCCAGCCTGGGGCCTGGGCCCGGGTCCGCCAGCCCGGGCCCGCCGGTTTGGGTCCATGGGTCCGGGTTCGCCGGTCTGGGTCGGCGGGTCCGGGTTCGCCGGTCTGGGCCTGCCGGTCTGGATCAGCGGGTC
>Ga0123353_10004187_pt1 | contig 18515 bp, 10 predicted proteins | sample TergutLab28metaG_3_FD_92763 | JGI IMG/M metagenome (GOLD analysis project Ga0123353, IMG submission 92763) | Labiotermes labralis P3 segment gut microbial communities from Petit-Saut dam, French Guiana - Lab288 P3 | ecosystem: Host-associated > Arthropoda: Insects > Digestive system > Gut ... | reverse complement strand
TTCTCATTCTACGAACTGTACTTTTGTCTGAAACATTTCTCATTCTACGAACTGTACTTTTGTCTGAAACATTTCTCATTCTACGAACTGTACTTTTGTCTGAAACATTTCTCATTCTACGAAGGATTCTGCGACATATCACAAATGGACACAGGTCTTCAACTAAACCACCCGTTATTCTCGTCAAATTTTAATCAAGCCCAAATTTTCTAAAAAGATTTCGAAGAATTCTCAAATATCAAATTTCACGAAAATCGGTCCAGTGGCAGCCTAGTTGTTCCCCGCAAACGGACAGACATGACGAAGTTGATAATTGCTTTTTCGCCATTTTGCCAACGCGTCTGCGAACTCGCGAAGCTACTGGAACTTGTCACATCCTTTACAAACTCCACAACTAACCACACAGTTCTTTACATTTTTCATGTAAAATTTACGTTATTCACATGCAAATTCGAGTCTTTCAGGCTCAACGAACTGCGAGGCATTTCCATCCACACCGTACCTGTTCACAATCTGTCCCCACAGGGCTCATCACGATGAACATAAGGCCTTCTGGAAGCACTTACATATTTTCTGTATGCTGTAATACAATAACAGTGGTGATTAAAAGATGATTTAGAATTAATCACCTCAAAACATTCCACTACTACCAACTTGCTTCGAGCTAATACTGGCAAATGCTCAGAATCCTTCAGTTATTTCACCAGCTTCTATTTGTGAATAAAGTATAGCGAATTACCGTCGGACGGCCTTGCAAAAAGGAAGAGAAACAAGCCCTAGTCTGTACATTCGTAAACACGAAGGGAGCCACCTTACAGTACGATTTAACAACAATTCTCCACTCGTTTTATGCTTTCTTCTGGGTAATTCCCCGGTGTCTGAATTTTATATGCCGACGTTTCGGAACACTCTGTTCCATCTTCATAGACGGGTAGGTATGAATACTACAAGATGGAACAGAGTGTGTTACGAAACGTCGGCATATAAAATTCAGACGCCGGGGAATTACCCAGAAGAAAGCATACAACATTCAGAACACGGCGAAAGTTTGAAATCAAGAATTTTCCACTCAACTGGTCATAACGTCATCGTATTTCGCGACATTCCGCATTATTCTCTCCACAACGGTGGGCGGTGTGTGAGCTACAATTAATTTTCAGCTAGCCTATAACTGAACAAAACGTAAAGCAATCCCATTAAGGTGGGTCCACACTTGTAACGTTACCGCGTAACGTTACAAGTCTGGACGTGCAGCATGACGCTGCACGTCCAGACTTGCTCCGGCCGTAACCGTATCATCCCTTTGATGTGACGGCCAAATACCGACGGCGCACCGAACAAGCCCGTAACGTGACCGCGTAACCAACTTCTGATATGTTACCCGGTCACGAGCCCCGTTCACACTGTCACGATACGGTGTTACGTTACGCGGTAAAGTTACAAGTGTGGACCCACCTTTAGAGGCCTGGACAGGCCCTGAAGTTCCAGGAGGTTGAGGCTCCCAGATCTCAAGACAATCTGCACATGAAGGTGGTACGGTTGTCAGCCCTACGCACCGGCCGCCTTTACCCCCCAGGAAATGTTCCTGGTACTCATTTCTGTTAGAGGCTGAGTCAACCCCAGGGCCATAGTGAGGCAGGAAGGATTATGTCAGTGACACCATCGGAAAAAATACCCGCGATCTTCCGACTTGTAGCGCAGTGCGTCAACCGACTGCGCACCGCATACCCCACAACAGAATAACGTCTATTAATTTACAAAGTAACTCAGCGGAACACAGTCATTCTTCAGAAGCTGACAGTTCTTCAGCTAGTCAAGCAATTCCCCACATCTTACAGAACCCGCAGATTCACTGCCGTCTTCACAACAACCCGCTACTTGTCCCTACCCTGCGCCAGATCTATCCATTCCAAACTCTCCCACACTATTCATTAAAGATAAATTTTAATATCCTACCATCTACGCCTAGATTTTACAAGTGGTCCCTTTCCTTCAGGTGTCCCCTTACTCCATGGTGCAGAGTCCTTCTTGAGAAGCTAACTGGTTTGCAGCTAGTCAAGAAATTCCCCGCATTTCACGGAACCCGAAGGTTCATTACCGGACTCACAAGCGTCCGCCACCTGTCTCTATCCTGGGCCAGCCCAATCCAGTCCATATACCTATATCTCACCTTCTGGAGATCGATCATAATATTATCAACCCATCAACGCCTAGTTTTCCCCAGTGGTCTCTTTCCCTCCGGTTTCCCCACCAAGACCCTATACAACCCCCTCTCCTCACCCATACGCGCCACATGCCCAGCCCATCTTATTCTTCTCGATTTTATCACCCGCACAATATTAGGTGAGGAGTACAAATCATTTAGCTCTACACAACAACATACTCCACAAAAAGGGCAATCAATTTAAAAAATGCCCACAAACATGTGGGATGGCCAAGAAAAATATAAACTTAAATTAAATGCAAAATAAGGAATCCCCTGCAAAGTATCGAACTGCGCCATGTGAACAGCAAAGTTTTGTATGACGAAAAGTGACATGACATAATTATATAGGGCTGAGATGAACTGCGAATGATAATGTCGAAACGAAGTGAAAAATACTGCCCTTAACTTGCCCTGTAATCTGTGGAAATCACATAGAACAACAATCATTAAAGCCGAAAACTATTCTGAAATTTGAACAAAATATATCGGGAGAATCTTATACGTAACGCTATGCACCAGTCTGCATTTTTATTTTTTACGGGGAATTTTAACTTATTATCGCAACGGTCTCAAAGGCCTGATCATTTCATTTCACCTTTCTTTCATCCTGGTCATGAAATCGAAATGCATTTCGTTGAAGTCAGTTTTAATATTATCCCCCATTCCTGACTTGGTCTATCTCACATGTGATTTGGGAAAAACATACAAAATTGTATGGAAATTTTACTGTGGTTTGAGGCTTCCGCCGCGGTGCAAAACGAGATCGTCGCTCTTCTACGATGTTACGCAGCGCAGACTGGTGTTCAGTTATCGACATTTCATATCAACCTATCTATCCCATCCTCGAGGATAAAGCTTGCTCCTTGAAAATGGGAAACATAGTTTGTCCCTAACGTTGGTAACTACTGCTTGTTCTTTTAGCGAGCAACAAATGTCACCAATCGTTCCTTTTTTGACTGAATCATCCGAACTCGAAGCAGTGCTAGAAAGATGAAGACATATTCTTCGTGCTCCTTTCGCCTTTTACAGTCTTGCAGTTCTACAATACAAATTTAACATCAACAAATACTGTATCACTGATGTGCGTTCACTTCGCATTTGCTGCCGTGCATATGTAATACGTATTACATATTCTGAGTGTGTGTATGTAGGCTTAGTTATCCAACATAAAAATGTCATGCGCCGCGTTATAATGTTGTCTGTGGCCTGTCCGGCTGTACATCATTTTCCTACATTACCTTATAAACGACACGACTTTCACCAAATAAATAGCGAATATATGCCTCCACAGTTTTAGCATGCTGTTCTCTACCTTTATGTGCAATATTGCAAACGGTGTACTCTGTATTGTAGTATATTGACTGCATAAAAGTTCTTGACTTCAAGAATTTCTAAAGATTTAACAGTACGAGAGTAAATCCAAGTTTTTTTTTGTTATAACCACAAGAAAATTTCGGCAGGCTTTTGTCGAATTTCACGGAATTCACAAATAATCAGACTTATTTGCGGGTATTTTATACTGAATTTTGCCCATATTGGAACATAAATGTAGAAAGAAGGAATAGAAATTCATTCACGTCTCTAAATAAAGTACGGTTTTCAAGGCAAGTATTTCTTTAAAACTCGTGTTTACAATATCTGTTTCTAAGAATTGCGATAAGTGATAATAGAAAAATCCGAAAAAAAACGATTTATTTGCTGATACAATGTTATAGTAGACTGACAGGGGATTAAAGGTATGGAAGTAATCTGCACATCGTGAATTTTATCTTCTTACGTGTGTTTAATTATGGACATTACTTCTAGCTTTCAGAGGGTGTCTTAAGTGTATTTATTCTTCCGTCAAAGAAAAATACGAGGATCCACACCCCCAACAAACCAGTTTTTACACATATATGTTTATCAAGGTCGGTCCTAATGGCCGCGCGACCTGAGGATTAGGTCTGCGGGCGCTCGCCTGCGGAGATTGCGGGTTCGAATCCCGCCGGGGCGTGGATGTCTGTTGTGAGGGTTGACTGTTGTCACGCAGATGTTTCTGCGACGAGCTGATCACTGGTATAGAGGAGTCCTACCGAATGTGTTGGGTCGTTGTGTGTGATCTAGAAAAATCATGAATAACTAAACAATGGCCCGTGTTAGGCCCCACGCAACATCTAAAGAGAAAAATTGATTTTTCAATTTATTTTGTAAAGAAACGCGTGAAAGTAAAGGGGGTTTTTTTTAGGACAGCGTAATCGGTATAGAAACTTGCCTACAAGTTGGACAGTCGAGGAATGATAGTGTGTTTCCCTGCAAGGAGAAAGAAAATGTTCTCTTCTTCCACGCATTCTTATTCGCCCTTGGGCCCACCCAGCATATTGTTCTGTATGCAGAAAGAAATCTTTCCTTCTTTAAACCTACCACAACTTTTGGTTTATGCCGATGATGATAATATATCGGGTGGAAGCGTACATACTATGAAGAAAAAGACGGAAATTCTAGTAGTTGGCAGTAAGGATGTTGGTCTAGAAGTAAATGCTGATAAAACTAAACACATGATCATGTCTCGAGATCAGATTGTAGGACAAAGTCAAAGTTTAAATACCGCCAGTAGTTTCTTTGAGAGGGTTGAACAGCTCAAATATTTCGGAATAACATTAAAGAATGAAAAGTCTATTCAGGAAAAATAAAGGGTAGATTGAAATCAGGGAATGCTTGCTATCATTGGGTGAAAAATCTTTTGTCTTGCAGGTTACTATGCAAAAATACAAAGAACTTTAATTCTGCTTATTTTTTGTATGGATATGAAACTTGTTCGCTCACATTGAGGGAGGAATGTAGGCTGAGGGTGTTTGAGAACAGGGCACTGAAGAGAATATTTGGGCCTAAAGGGACGAGGTAACAAGGAATGGAATAAAGTAAGTAATGAGAAACTTAATGACCTCTACTCCTCACCAAATATTATTCGGGGGATGAAATCGGGAATAATGAGATGGGCGGGGTATGTAGCATATATGGGGAAAGGTGAGGTGCATACTGAATTTTGGTGGTGAAACCTGAGGGAAAGAAACCACTTGGAACACCCAGGCGTAGTTGGGAGGATAATATTAAGGAAGTGGGATGGGGCAGCATGGACTGGATTGATCTGACTCAGAACAGGGGCAGGTAACGGGCTTGAAAACTGTAATAATTCTTCGGCTTAGGTAATATGCGGAGAATTTCTTGACTTGCTGAGAACAGGTTAGCTTTTCGAGAAGGACTCTGCTCCATGGAGTAAGTAAGTAAGTAAGTAAGTAAGAAAGTAAGTAACGGGGTAAAGCTGACTTATATCCTTCCCCTAGTGACGAGGTTTCGAGTCAATATAGTCACGTCTCCACTCTCACTTATGCCTTCACATTGCACAAAAAGGCAAAATTAACTTTAAATATTTTTATAATATCCTGTACTTGTGTACAGTTTTCTTGTTTGGTTTGAAGCGTCTTGTGTAACTGAAACACTATAACCACATTCCTACGATCTTTTCTAGTGTTTCTGGGATGAAATCAGATATACTGATGGGCCTATAACGTGTTAAGTTCCAGGAGCCCATCGGATTTTTTTAACTTTAGATATTAGCTCCAGCTATAAAATATTCTTTTTACATTTCTGAAATGTTCGCCATGATGATGGTTGTCTCGCAAAGTCGAAACATGTAGCTGTGTTAGATGTGTTATGCTAAAGATTTGTGTATTGACGGTAGTATCCTTATTGTTGAGGATAGTATCTTTCCTACAACAGAATTACGGGTTCAACTGATTATAATTCAAAATTTAAAATGGAGACAATGTATGTATAAAAGTAACATTGAGGCGCGTTCACACAACTATTGTTGCTATTGAAAAGCCAAAATATTACATATTTTAAGTGTATTGTATTTTTAATCTGTAGCCTTTCCGGCTTTGCGGTATTTTCCCACATTTTTTCATAAAGGGTACGATTTTCGGAAAAAGTTATTGAACATAAAATATATATTTTGATTTTTCTCTACAACTTTGTCTGAAACGTTTCTCATTCTAAGAAGAATGGAACGAAATATAATAAAAAATGTGCATTGGTCTTCATGTGAAGTCCTCGTTATACTTATCATATGTTAATGAAACTTGAATTATCTCGCAGGTTTTCGAAAAATACTCAAATATCAAATTTCATGAAAATCCTTCCAATGGGAGCCGAACTGTCGCATGCGGATTGATGGTTAGACAGAAGGACAGACAGACATGACGAATCTAATAATTATTTTTCACAGCTTTTCAAACGCGCCTAAAAACACCATGTCCAGATCATAAAATAAAAGTGACGTGGGATTTGTATTTCCTGAATATCTTTAACTGACTGTCCACAGCAGTCACAAGGACACTGAGTTCTCCCGGAAAGTATTCGAGACAGGAAACCGAAGAGGATGTTGGGAATTCTCACTAAATGAGACACGCAAATTACAGTCTAATAGGTTTGTCTTTTCTATATTGCTTTATCATCTTGTTTATGTGCCTGCCTTGCTCACTGTCAGCTATCTTGTTTTGGAACCAAACCGCATGATGTAATGTCGTTTCTCTTCACCTACAAAAACAGTATTGCGTCACAAATACCAGATATGTTTGGTAGCTTGCACTCCTCAGTTCTGTCATGTGTGACTAAATTGTGGCACCAAGCAGTACCACTATGGTCACATGTGCCGCAACAAATAACGAGCATTCAAATAATACTTTATTACTGAACTGTGACTAAATTGCGTTTAACAATAAATATTGCTGTTGTGAGCTTTGCGATTTACACAGCTTTGATGCTCAGGATTCAGGTCTCCTGTGCTGTAACGCTCGGTGGCTTAGCCAAGCTTTTCAGACCAAGGGACAAGCAATCACAATGATTGCTCTTAAGAGAAATTATGAATTAAAAAGCATCACAGTCTTTTATTGAATTTCCTTTGCTCTGGCTTTATAATTCACAACACTTTAAGCGGTAAAAATTAAACATTTTCATTCAATATAAACATTTCGCCACCCCTTACGCTTTACCGCCCCACAGGTCCCCATTAGCTACGTCATCAGCGACGCTTAGTAGAAGGATTGTCAATCCCCGACCTTTCGAAGGACAGTACCTAGAAGATCTCTAGGACACTTTCGACCTAGACGATGATGGAGTGACATGCCTTCGAAGCGTCGTGATGAATAACCTTGATAATCGACGTCAGGCCTGAATCTTCGGCTTGTCTTTTTTGGGCATTTCCCAAGATCTTGATTTGTTAACAAAATTTGGGAACTTAATTTCCTTTAACCCGCGTAGTTATGGAAGGCCTCTTCTTCTCTGGCTCGATGCTAACGGCTGGTTTAAACTACTAAGTCGGTGACTGGCCAGAACATTTTCTTCCTTACACAAGATGAGGGGAAAAAAATCTAGTTTCTAAGAAGTTTGATATTAATACGACTCAAGAATATTAAAAAATCCGACATAATAATAACAATACTGATTACTATTATTCAATACAAATTATATATTTATAATGATGATGATCATGATGATGATAATGATGATGATAATAGTGCTAATCATTTCGTTTTCAACTTAGACGCTCTTTACCCCCCTCCCCCCCCCAAAATACAGAACGCCTTGTCTGTAATCTGTATCCGTCTGTCTGTGACCTAGTATGAGCAGTGAACTTCTCGATGGATTTTCATACAATTTTGTATATGAGATTTTACAATTAAAATTTGTTAATTAGGCGTGAATTAGCCAAGAACTGTTTAATTAGAGTTCTATTTAAAATAAGCGTGTGAGTGGTTTTCTGTTAATACTTCTCATATTTATTAACATTTGCGTGTAATATGGTACGAGAAATTTCCACGTAATCTTATTCAGCAAAGGCGAATTTCCTGAAAATCCTATTGTCGAAAGCCATGCTCTAATTAGGAGCGTAACTGACATGCGAACGGTTATGACAAGCCGAACGTGATGTGTTCGTGTAGACTGTAGTCTTTCGAGATACGACACTACATATTTTGAAGATAGGTGCCGATGTTTCGGAGAGGCTTGCTGTTTCTATTTTAGGTTACACTCTAACCCTCTTCCTACGGTCCTGTTATTGAGGCGTGATAAAATTGATGGCTCGAAGAGAGTGTCTTCTTTTATGTTTTTACAGTGTAGTTCATCTATGCGCACTCATTTCACATTTCGGATCATTTGGTTGCTCTGTTAATTTCTTTATCTCAGCGAGACCCGTCCACTCTGGCGTCGAGCGGTGCACCGTTGTGTGACGCCCTCCACTGCCGCGTTCTCACTCTGCGGTTAATTGCAGACGGCTGCAAGCATCTTCTTCCTTCTTGGCGCATAATTTAGATACTGCAAACACTCTACTTCCTCCGTTACCATATTGTATACCCGGTAGCTACTGTGTCATACCCCTAGGATAAAAATTGTTGAAATAATGCGAAATAAATTTTGAACTCTTTACGCTCTTTAAGTACTACGTAGAATGGAAACCCATATATGACTTAAAACTAAAACTCATATACTTTTATATGCTTGTACAAACATGGTGGAGACAGTCACCGAATATTTAGAATAGCTAATGAATAAGAAGTGTGGGCCGGGTAGCTCAGTCTGTTTAGCGACTGACTTCGGGCTGGACGGTCCGGAATCGAATCCCGGTGGGGAAGAGATTTTCCGCCCGTCCAGGCCGGCCCTGGGGCCCACCCAGGCTCCTGTAAAATAGTACCGGGTCTTTTCCGGGGGTAAAATGCGGCCGGGGCGTGCTGCTGACCACTCACCCCCTTCTAGGGTTGCGGTTATGGAAGACTAGAGTTATATCACTACCCACCCTCTAGGCCACACCGGGCCTGTAACGGGAACACTTTACCTACTGAATAAAAAATACCGGATAACTTACAACGGGTGGTCATCCGGCTAGGGACTAAAATCTTGGCTTAATCTTACCATGGTAAAAAACTGACTTGTTGTCCTAGACTTAGAAGGACTGTTTGATAGTATCCGAAGCACAAAATAGCGGATTCTTATGAACATAACGAAGACAAAGCTTGGATTCTGGAAGTACGATCAGATACTGTGGATTCATAATAAAAACTATTGCGTAAGAAAAGCAGCTTTTCAGGGTTTTCAACTTGTTAAATTGAAAGTGACGGATTTTACTTATTTATTCATTTAAGCCCCATGTTCTGTTTATCCGCCCCTTCAGAAGCCAACTGCTTTGAATTGTGAGTAAATGTAAAATTGTTGTCCAGAATCACATGAAGGCGTATGCGAGAGCGGAGGTATACTTCCACTAATTCTTAACGTTGGCACTAGATGGATGAAAGTGATCAGCTTCACGCTAAGGGCGTTTGGACCCCGAGAGAAGTGCTCCCGATTCCCATTGAATGGGAGGCTGGGTGGGCATGAGATCAGGCTTGAATGCTTTGCAGAGAAGGAAAACCTTTGTCCCTAGTTGCATTTTGCTTCACATGGACTGGCGACATTTCATATGGTTTTGTAAACATTTAAATTCAAGTGTCGCTTTTGTAAGTGATACTAATAGAGTTCACGACAGCAATTTAATTTTGCTTTTGTTTGTGACAGCTGTTTATGAAGAGGTTTTATTGTACAAGTGTTGGTCTTACTTGAGAAATATAAGTGAAATTTGTCGATATTACCAATTCTAAATTTTCGCCCCAGTCTGTCTGTGTTATGAAATATTTCATTGTTTTGTACTCCCACCTTACTTATTTACCTACTTACTTACTTAATCCATGGTGCAGAGTCCTTCCTGAGAAACTAACTGGTTTGCAGTTAGTCAAGAAATTCCCCGCATTTCACGGAACCCGAAGGTTCATTACCGCACTCACAAGTGTCCGCCACCTTTCTCTATCCTGGGCCAGCCCAATCCAGTCCATATACCCACATCCCACCTCCTTGAGACCCATCCTAATATTACCCACACATCTACGCCTAGGTCTCCCCAGTGGTCTCCTTCCCTCCGGTTTCCCCAGCTAGACCCTATACACCCGCCCCCCTCTCCTCACCCATACGCGCCACATGCCCAGCCCATCTCATTCTTCTCGATTTTATCACCCGCACAATATTGGGTGAGGAATACAAATCATTTAGCTCCTCGTTATGCAATCTCTTCCACTCTCCCGTTACCTCGTCCCTCCCACGTAACCCTAATTAAAAATCTGCAGGGACTTACTACATAAATAAAAAAGTGTAAGAATATATGTATGTATGTATGTATGTATGTGTGTGTGTGTGTGTGTTGACTTGGGTGTCTGTGCAAAAGAGAAACGTCTTGATAACGAAGAATGCAGTATGTGTAATGAATCTTTATTGGAATGATGTTGACAAGTAAAATCCTAACTCTACCAAGAAACCTGCCCTAGTGCCACTATTCACAGCAAAAATGCAGCGTGAAGTGGCCTAGAATCGAATCTTACCTGAGTGTTTCATGGCGGTACGTACATTGACCTGTACGTCTGTGTTCTCTATAACTGTGTGTGTGTGTGTGTGTGTACGTAAGTACGTACGTACGTAAATCTGTGTCTGATCCCATATTTGTACTTTGGTTCCTTCCTGCACTTCGTCACCACAGTTGACCTTTCACCTGACGGAATTAACACTGGACACATCCAATCATACCCTTTTCTGAAATTTTGGACTTCGCCCAGCTTAAAAATACATCAAAAACACAAAATTAACAGGCTTAACAGAGTAAGAAGACATTTCCTCCTCTCCACATTAAGACGGAATTAGGTCCTATTTTTGTGATGTGTTTTTATTAAATCTAGGAAATTGATATTTTTAAAAATATTAAGTTGATTAACTTATGCCACTTCCAGAAACGTTTAAAGTGTTTTTAGAACCAATCACTTGGCAAAGGTTCGGCTTCACTAGAGGGCGAACTTCCCCTTGTGGGTGAATTATAGTAATGAAAAATTAACTTCAGTAAATTGAAGCAAATAAATTGGCCTGAATTTGTGTTGCGTTTTGCTTTTGTTTAAAAATGTCTCAAAGATCGCTGAATGAAAGCGTAATAAAATCTGCAAGGAATGAGAGCGTGAACTTTGATTGTAAATGACGGAGTGAAGGGGTGGGTGGAAGCAGAGAACGGGAATGGAGGGGTGAGCTAGCAAAGTAGCTATGCACGCACTGTGGCAGTCGCTACCCTCTGGGATAAGATCAGAGTGCCTTCACCAGGAAATGAAAATCGCGCTGGCTCTGTTTAATTTAGATAAAAGCATATGTTGAACGACTGGTTAAAGCCTAAATGCTACTTCTGCTTGTGCTGCGAAGGGTAACCTGCATACAGGCGGCGTATATGCTACTTGGTTATTTACCAAATTTCATGCAAAATGGATATATATCAATACGCAAAGTTATATTTTTCACATACCTTATTGATGCTAGATGGACAAAATTTAATCCAAGACTATATTCAGCAGGGATTGGCAAATTTTTAAAAGTCTAGGAGCCACCTCACAATTCTAAGAGCCAGAAAGATATAATGAAACAAGTTCTGCACTCTGGAAGCCGATATATTAGGCCCAACTGTAAAAAATGTTGCTGTGGTGAATTGGCTCCGGAAATTTGTGCACCCCTGATGTAGATTATTATGAAATAACAGAAACCGAAGATTCAGCATTATCTGTTGGAGACAACATTCAGATAATTAAATCAGTCTGCTATCCCAACAGTCTAGTAGCTCCACAATATCCAAATACGTCATGTCCCTTCCCCCCCGCCCCCCCCTCCATCCGCAAATACATCGGTTTCCAAGTGAACCTTTTCCAACAGATTTGACAAAGAACGTTTATGTAGCTTATATACACTACTGTCTCTTCATCTTCTTATCCCTGGTAAATGAGCAACCTACCGTAGCCTTCCGAAATCGATTTTTGTGCCAATCAGGGGACGCTATGTCACAAGGTTTCCGGTTTTGAAATAAGCTAAATAACCCACTTATAAGAAATCTACTTTCAGAAAGTTATAATTTCATTTTCTTCCGTTGAATTTTCCACATTCATGAACTGCAACTGGTAATAACTACACGATTTCATTTTGGGAAGTCAAGAACACTGCTGGAGAGTCGGGAGTAAACACTAGAAATTTCAAAATTTATTTTGCTGTTATTTTAATTAAGAAGAAAATTTTATTTTTCTCAGTCTTTGAAACCCAAACGAGCCTAAAGGTATACATTATTCAGACATGCAGCTAGATTACAGCTGATTTGATTAATAAACTTATTACTTTGTAAAATTTATATACGGTTCTATTTATATTTAAAATTAAACAAATTTTTACAGGGGAAAAATTGTTCCAATTTTTTGTTATGAATATTCTTCCCCAGTAAATTAAGATCATCATTCAAACAAATATAACTACCTGATTTAAACCACGCAGTTTCTGTCCTTCCTGTTGGCACGCTGCCGTAAAAGGTAAAATTTGTGATGTTGCAGCACGTCCTTGTAGAATTTGAGGCTCCACCTTTAGGGACTGTGACGATTTCTGTCTTCTAGAATGTGACGCCGTGTAGTCTGCCAGATATCTGCTAGAATTTAGAAGAAGTGTTTGTCTTAGTGTTCAATTTATGACAGTAACTAGAGGGTGGAAAAGATGTTTCTGATAGACAGGGAGTTGCCCAAAATTCAGTCTTTGCATGGGCGAATGAGAGGCATTTTCATGTTCTTTCAGGACAACAGTTAAATGGAAGAATATGAGGTAAATATTTACTTATTCACGTACTGACTGTGACACTTATCCCATATATACATAAACATAATTAACATATTAGCAAGCAATTTTTACTTTCGAACACATAAGCCTACATTTAAATAACTGAAAATAAACAAATAACCAAGTACATCTTAAGACTAAATCATTTTTAGATATTTACAAAAAGCTATGTTATTGAAGAGACTTCAGGAAAATGAAAGTTGCCTGTTGACAAATGTGTATGCTTACAAAATGTGTGGCTATGGGCAGCGATAATACCGCTTAGTAGTGACTAGTTTGCGATTTGTGTGGCAGTGGAAACACGGTTCGGTTCCATGGAGGACTAAGAAATGTTTCTCTTCTACAACCCGTTCAGAACGACTCTCGGAGCCACTGAGACTAAAACATAATGGACACAGGGTATTTCCTGTCAGCGGGTGAAGCAACCGGAGCAATAATACAAACTTTATATATTGCGGACAGCACATGCAGGGAAAAATTCACCATTATTTTTTATGGTATATAACCATAAAATTTGGTTCTTATTTTACGGTAGGGGTTTGTATTGGGCAGGATATGACATAAAAATGAAGCAGCAAAAATTAAAGTGTGAAAACTTGTTTGCAAGCCATCGGCGTTACGTGAGTATTATATATTTGGTGCATGATTGAAATTGAAGTTTTTTTTGTAAATGTGAAACAGGATGGTTTTGAGAAATGTGTATGTAGGTTACCGGCGAATGGACATGAGTCACATACAGACACAAGGATTTAAGGAATAAACAAAGTTATGATATTTAAATCACAACTTTAGGTTTATTAAATTTTTTTTCTCTTGCCCATTTACATTAATTTGCTGAACGTTCTAAGAAATGAGTTTATATATATATATAAGTACACATAAAATCTTCGTATGTATAATTACAGATTGATAGAAAACTAAAGGTTGAAGCTATATTAACAAATACTGAATAGCATACAGTATCATAAGTTGATACTAAGTGCAGTGTAACCAGCACACAATCTGTACGTCCTTCACTCTGTTCGTGTATATGGTCACGTGTGTTCAGAGCAATTGGGTCGAGCCGCAACATTCGACTTTTACTTTTTCGAGACTTTGTCCGGCCACTGACATATCTAAGAGCAGCGACGCGGTCAGAATTTAAGGCTGGATGTACACCGAGTTGGACGAATTAAACAGACACGTCCAGCGTCGAAGCTAGTAGGAAATGGCTTGTAATATTTTTTAGGTCTTGTAGAAAGCATTTGCATATGCTATCTGCTCATGAACTTGTATCTTAACTTTCCATTCAGCGCAACGTCTAATTCAGAACTGAACTGACATTTTAAATGGCAGTGGTAATCATAAATGCAACTAGAATGAAAGTTAATTATTTAAATGTCGCCCACAGAAAACGCTTTATTAATGTTCTTTGATTCTCCGAATAGACAATTTTAAACTTCTTGAACATAATTACATCAATTAACTTCATAAAATACGTGATGATTTCTTTTCAGAGACGCTTTAAAGCTACCACATTCTCTGCAGATGCATGGGGAACTTCGTATGTGGGGCCACGAACATTCTGTTTATACTGCAGATGGTTTATGTAAGTTCCCAAATACTTCTGTCTTTATTGTCAGTTTTGGACTTCTCGAATATATGAGCCAAAATTTATATTTTCGTTTGGTCCAGAACTGTGTGAAACTGACTTCGGCTCTTTGAAAGGTACAATCAAAGTTTAAATATGTTTCTCTCAACTTCTCCTGTTAACTGGACATGTTTTGTTAGAACACATATTTGGCTTATGAGGTGTGAGAAACGTAGATGAAGAATGTATATAAAGAGAGCGTTAAGATAAAATCTTTTGAGTGGTGTTCACTTGAAATCTCCAATAAATTAGATTCGTGTTGCTTTAAAGAACGAAATTCCTGGAGAATCTCAGTGTTTATTAGTTTCTTTAAGAAATGCGTAATATTTTTAATTTCAAATTGCGTCATAAAATTAGAGAATGACCTTTCTCTTGCCTGAGAAACGCCCATTAAGAATTTATTTTCTAGAAAATTATTCGTTTATTTCTTTTAAAAATATGAACATGAATATACATTTGCTTGTGTATATTTTAACATAAGTGTTTTCGTTTGCGTTGCACAAACTTCGAATTTATCCGTTTGGTTTTCGCAACTAACATAGTCCTGGCGACAAATTCCTAAGCATGAAAACGAACATACACTGCCCACATGTTTGTACTCACTGTCAAAGTCAACTTGTGAGCAACCATTTTCACTTTGAGCAACGAAGACTATGGCGCCTAACACTTGGCGCCGCCTAAATGTCTAGATCCGAAGTATGGTCAGTGTCAAACTTTTTTGTTAATCGTTCCAAGATATTCTTAATTTTATATATTTAAAATTCCTGTGAGTAGTAAAACATGACCGGAAATAAAGAGGCGACATTTGTAAAGTCGCCACGTCTACTTTCTAAATAAATTTAAATTCCAGAAAGTAAGCAATGTTTGTGATGAAAACATCTTGAAAACTATAATATTTAGTTTGAATGGTCTGTAAGCCTGTTTACCTGCACAAAACGGGACTAGACTGAAAACAGTACTGGATACTTGAACATTCTCTGACACAATCTTGAAAAGGCGTTATTATTATCGGAAAGATAAATATGTGCGTGCATTTTTTTATTAAAATATAACCAATTAATTGCACCAATATGTGATTCTAAAGTCTTATTTACACATTAAAACACGTCACTTGGTTAAAATACTTCCTACAATTCCTACATGTTTCAGTCTGTCAAGACCATCTTCAGGGAGTTTTGTTTTGCCTTATTTTTGAAGTTGCTAATGCTTCTATGCTTAATATATATGGTACTGAAGCAGCATGTGTGTATCTGTGTGGGTTGTACCTGTGCTCCTTTGCTGGTGTGCGTCCTGCACAGTCGCATCTTGTTGGACAATTATTAAAATTTAAAACATTGTAAACTGAGGCCTCATTTCCCTGAAGGCAATTTTTACCTTTTATATTTTATACATTTTGTAAGGCATAATGGTGATCTACTGCTAGCTCGAAACATATTACACTAGTTGAGATCGCTGCATGATTTGTACGTGAAGCACAACGGGATATTCCACTTTAAAATTGTTGTAGGAATGCCATTCGCGTGTGTGGGCTGGGGCCAGATGAAGACCGTATTTCAATAAGGAAAAGAGCTTTCCATAGAGAACAAAGAAGTACGTACAGTCCTACAGTCTGGTGACTGGTTGGGGTTTGCAGGTAAAATTTCACAATTTCTTAACTTCAGCGTCAGGTCAGCTGTTATCGAACACTACCCTAGGTGACTGCGAGCCCTGGCTAGGGGATCAAAGTTATTTATTCATTTTGTAAATTAGAAGACAAAATGCTGTATTGAATATGTATGATATTGTTAAAAATGTGTTTATCTGGACAGTTTACATAACACAGTGTTCCTCAACCAGCTGACCGCAATCTGATTAGATTCTTATGGGTGTAATGTAACACCTTTCGTTATATCTTTCCGTAACTTACTTTTACCGTTACTCTTGTTAGGAAAATAAAAAAAAAATCTTAGTGCATTATACATTGGCTTCATAAAGCTTTTGCAGTTAAGCACATGTGTATTTCTTATTTGTAATTATTCAAACAGTAAATGTTCCCGGAAGTCGTGCCGTAGGCGTCCGAGAATTGAAATGATTTTGGCGAGGGTGCAGCCGAATTATTGAGACTTGTAAAGGGATTCTTGTTGCCAGAAAATTCAGAACCACCGCAGTTTATAGGCAGTGGGGTTGATGGTTATCTTCACGTTTCAACCGCTTTTTCCTTGGTGGAAACCCCCCAACAGGTACCCATTGAAGAGAATGCTGGTAGATCCTAAGGCCGATCTGAATGTTTGGGAGAAGAGAAAAATTTTTCTTCCCTGTCGCGAATCGAAATACATACCCTCGATCGCCCAAAGTGCAGTTCTATTACTGACTGAGCTGTCCCGGCTTCCTGTATGCAGAGTACGTTCATTAAAAACCCAGTAACAGCGGAAGAGAAATGGTGATAGATTTGATGATAAGGAGGAATCCTAAGGAATTGAAATATCATAAAATTTTTTACACGTTGACTATTGCTTACCAACTGAATTTTTGGGTCAAAGTTACAGAAAAGTCCTTTAATAAATCATAAATATTAAACTTTCTTGCATATTTAAAGTCTGATCTTTTGGGTCAAGGCTCTGTGTCGATGAGGCAGGACTATAGCCGACTTTCAGAGAGTACATACATACATACATACATAATACATATATACATACATACATTCCATAGATCCCTGAGGGTTTCACCAGACAATAGGATGTGGAACATGTCAAAAACATACAAAAGCATACAAGACATATAAAATTATTAAACTGTAAGCATTTACACAGACATATAAGTCAGTAATACATATCGTCTCTAAATGTAAAAAATTCATCCACGGAGTAAAAGGAGTGTGCATATAAATATTTTTAGGGCTATTTTAAATTGTGGCTTTTCATTCCTAAGGCTTGTAATACTTTGTGGTAGGTTGTTAAAAATTCTGATCGCAGAGTAGGAGGCGCCTTTTTGAAAACAAAACAGGTTGGTGTCGGTTTATAGACAACAAATGTGAAATGGGACACAATATGAACTTTTTCTTATCCATTTACGAAATCAGGTGGAACACACTGGATTATAGTCCAGATGACTGTATTTTAAATAAAGATATAATTTATAAATAAGTAATCATATAGCGAGACTTGCCTTTTTCACGTAACTTTGCGGAATTTTTGAGTACTTTCTTCTGGACTGTTTTGATATTCATCGACATTTCGATGGATCGTAATGCCTTCATCCCTTAGTCCGATCTGACCGCTTGATTCCGACCATTCTTCAGGGCGAAAGTTTTGAATCTTCAAGTAATTAGAGAATTTCTACGCAATGTTAAATTTGTCCTTGAGCTGAATTAAGCACAAACGCCGTAAAAAGTAAGGAACTGTGGGTGTAAAGCTAAATGACTTTTTAAACTTGACATTTTGTGAGTTTCAAGGTGTGGGTGCAGGGCGCTGTCCACGATTTTGAGACTTGTGAATGTAAAATATGCTTTCGAGGTGATGGGAAATTACCTTCTCCTCTATGAATGTCTTCTTTTTATCTTTAATGGATTTTGTATTTCAAACAAGTTTTAAATAGCAAATCATCTAGGACTATTTTCTAGCCTTTTTGCAACTTGATACTGTTCCTATAGGAAAACACACTGTCACGTGTAAAAAAACAATGCGTAAAATATTCAACTCTTCTGAATCACTTCATTTTCCAGCTGTATTACTTAAGAGCTTGAATGACATTTTTATTATAAAGCATACTCTTTACTTGTATCTGAAGACTCTGCAAGCTGAGGGTGTTTGAGAACATGGTGTTGAGGAGAATATTTGGACTAGGAGGGACGGGGTAACGGGAGAATGGAGGAGATTGCATAACGAGGAGCTAAATGATCTTTACTCCTCACCCAATATTGTGCGGGTGATAAAATCGAGAAGAATGAGATGGGCTGGGCATGTGGCG
>Ga0123353_10004186_pt1 | contig 18519 bp, 15 predicted proteins | sample TergutLab28metaG_3_FD_92763 | JGI IMG/M metagenome (GOLD analysis project Ga0123353, IMG submission 92763) | Labiotermes labralis P3 segment gut microbial communities from Petit-Saut dam, French Guiana - Lab288 P3 | ecosystem: Host-associated > Arthropoda: Insects > Digestive system > Gut ... | reverse complement strand
GATCGTGTGCGCCCCCCTGTGCGGATCGCCGTGGTGGGCCCCACGGCCTCGGGCAAGACCGCCGCCGCCGTGGCGCTGTGCCGCGCCCTGGGGGCGGAGGCGGTGTCCATGGACTCGATGCAGATCTACCGGGGCATGGACATCGGCACCGCCAAGCCCACCGAGGCCGAGCGGGGCGGCGTGCCCCACCATCTGCTGGACGTGGCCGATCCGGGATCAGCCTTCTCGGTGGCCGACTACCGCGCCCTGGCCGACGCGGCTGTGGCCGGCATCGGCGCGCGGGGCAAGCTGCCGGTGCTCGTGGGCGGCACCGGGCTGTACCTCAACGCGGTGACGCTGGACATGGACTTTGCCCAAGCCCCCGCCGACGAGGCGTTCCGCCGCCGGTTGGAGGCCGAAGCCTCCGCCGGGGGCGGCGCACAGGCGCTCCACGCGCGGTTGGCGCGGGCGGACCCACAGAGCGCGCGGCGGCTCCACGCCAACGATGTGCGGCGGGTGGTGCGCGCGCTGGAGATTCATCACCTCACCGGCAAGCCCATGTCGGCCCACGCCGCCGACTTCCGTGCCTCAAGCCGGGGGCCGGCGCTCGTCGCGGTGGGGCTAACGATGGAGCGCTCGCGGCTGTACGCGCGCATCGACGCCCGCGTGGGCGATATGATCGGCCGGGGCTGGCTGCGGGAAGTGGCCTGCCTGCTGGCCGCCGGCGTGCCCATAAACAGCCAGTCGATGGGAGCGATCGGCTACCGCGAGCTGGCGCCCGTGGCCCGCGGGGAGGCGGCGCTGGAACAAGCGATCCCCCGGATCCAGCAGGCCACGCGCCGGTACGCGAAGCGCCAGTTGACCTGGTTCCGCCGCGATCCGCGCGTGCACTGGTTCGATTGGGCCGATTATCCCGAACCCGGCGCGCTGGACGCGGCCATACTGGCCTATGTGCGCGGGCGGTTGAAGGAGTAAAAAGCATGTCTGTTCAATTCATTGAGGGGCTGCTCGCCGAGGCCGAAAAACGCTGCGCCGCCGGCTTTGCCGCCTTGGACGAAATCGAGAATCAAAACACGGAGCGGGTGCTGGCGGCGTTCCGGCATCACCGGGTCGGCGCCCGGCACTTTGCCGGCACCACCGGCTACGGCTACGACGACGTGGGGCGGGACACGCTCGAGCGCGTGTTTGCCGAGGCTTTCGGCGCCGAGGACGCGCTGGTGCGGCCGCAAATGATGTCGGGCACCCACGCATTGGCGATCGGCCTTTTTGGATTGCTCGGGCCGGGGGACCGGCTGCTGTGCGCTTCGGGTGCGCCCTACGACACGCTGCACCAGGTGATCGGCATCGCCGGCGACTCCCCGGGCTCCCTCCGGAGGATGGGGGTGGCCTACGACGAGACGCCCCTCCGGGCCGACGACACGCTGGATATTCCGGCGGTGCTGGCGGCGCTCCGGCCCGATACGCGGGTGGTGTTCGTGCAGCGATCCCGCGGGTACGCCTGGCGCGCCGCCCTCGGCTTGGAAAGCATCGGGGCGCTCGCCCGGGCGGTGCATGAGGCGCGGCCCGGCGCGGTGGTGATGGTGGACAACTGCTACGGCGAGTTTGTGAGCACACAGGAGCCCACGGCGGTGGGAGCCGACGTGGTCGCGGGCTCGCTGATCAAGAATCCGGGCGGCGGCATCGCGCCCACCGGCGGCTACCTGGCCGGAAGGCGGGAGGCGATCCGGCGCGTCGCCGGCCGGCTCACCTCCCCCGGCATCGGCCGGGAGGTGGGCTCCTACGCGCCCGGCTATCAGCCGTTTTATCAAGGGCTGTTCTTGGCCCCCCACGCGGTGGCCCAGGCTGGCAAAACGGCCATGCTGGCGGCCAGCGCCTTCGATCTGCTGGGATTCCGCGTGTCGCCGGCCTTCGACGCGCCCCGGGGGGACATCATACAGGCCATCGAGCTGGGCTCGCCCGAGAGGCTGATCGCCTTTTGCCGGGGGATACAGGCCGCCTCGCCGGTGGACAGCTTTGCCGCGCCGGAGCCGGCCGGCATGCCCGGCTATGCGCACCAGGTGATCATGGCCGCGGGCACCTTTGTGGCTGGCGCGTCCATCGAACTCAGCGCCGACGCGCCCATGCGGCCGCCGTACGCGGCCTATCTGCAGGGCGGGCTGACGCTGGCCCACGGGCGGCTGGGCTTGGCCGGCGCGCTGCGGGCGCTGCAGGAGGCCGATCTTCTGAAGTAGAAAAGCCAATCACTCAAACGGGACGGCCGGATCGGCGATCGGGGGCGGCCACGCGTCCCTGTCCACGTACACCGTGGCGTGGGTATTTTGCAAGAGGGAGGCCGGGCAGGCCGGGTCCGGCGCGCCGGCGAGCATCGCCTTGACGGCGGGCGCCTTGTGCGCGCCTGTCGCTTGAACCAAGATGTTCCGCGCCCGAAACAGGTCGCGCAATCCCAACGTCAGGCCCTGTGAAAGGGAGCGCGTCTCCTTGAAATACTTCCGGCTCGCGATAACCGAGCTTTCCGCGAGCGGCTGCAGGCGGGCGCGAAGGTTCGGATCCGCGTGCGGCTCGTTGAAGCCCAAGTGCCCGTTCATGCCGACGCCGAGCACCAGCAGATCGATGGGGCCGTGGGCATCCAGCAGGCTGTCCGCCTGCCCGCACTGCGCGAGCGGCTCCGCCCTCCCGTCGAAGAACAACAGCACTTGGCGCGCATCGAGCCCCAGCGGGCCCATGATGTGCTCGTCGATGTACGCGCGGCAGCTGCCCTCATCGCTTCCGTTTAGCGTAACCCACTCGTCCAGCCCGATCAGGCGCAGCCGGTCTACCGGGATGCGCCGCTTTCTTACCCGCTCGGCGAATAGCGCGTAGGTGCGGTTCGGCGTGAACCCGGCGGCAAAGCAGCACAGCGCATCGGGCTTCGCTTCGATCGCCTCCACCAACCATGCGGCGCTGCTCTGGGCCAACGCCTCCGGGGATTCAAACACTTCCAGCCGCATGCCTTCACGCATCCTTTCGCTTCTGTTAGGATTCTAACGGCCAGCGCCAAGAATGCCGGCGCACCGTGCCGCGTCTTCCTCCGTCAGGCCGCAGTCGTTCTCCAGGAAGGCGGCGGAACCGCATTCCTTCAAACGTTGTTGCAGCCGCTCCGCCGAAGGATCGCCCGGCGCATCAAACCGAAGGGCGGCCGCGACGCCGGCCAACAGGGAACCATAATCCGTGCCCTGCTCCTTACACAAACCGATCGCGCCCACCAGCCGGTCGCCGGGGGCCAGCTTGCGCATGGGGTCGCCGCCTACCCGCGCCACCGTATCTCCCAATCCTTTGTTGCCGAAGCGGGCCAGCAGGTCGTCCACATAGGCAATCAGCTCGCGCCTGTCCTCGCCGTACTTGCGCGCCAGCGCCTCGGCCGCGGCCGACATGGCGGCGCGGGCCGGTTCGAAGATGCCCTTCTCGCCCACCGCCTGCCAAATGAATGCATGCCCGCGCACAAAGCCGAAATAGGCGGCCAGGGCGTGGCCCATGTTGTGGATGTACAGCTTTTTCTCTTCCTGAAAGGCAAAGGGGCGGCAAAAAACAGCGTACCGCAGGCGGGGCCTATTTCCCACCACCGCGTCCGCATCCAGCGGCAGGGCGCAAAACCGCTCCACGGCGATGCGGGTGGGGTCATCGGCCCGCTGGGCGGCCGGCATCACCGGCACCATGCGCCCAATGGCGGCGCCCACAAATCCGATCCTCTCCAACCGGGATGGATCGGCCAGCTCCTCGGACACGTAGCCCCTGACGATGGCGGGCGCGTGCATCAGGTTCTCGCACACGAGCACATTGAGCGGCCGTTCTCTGCGCGCCAGCCCCGACGCCAGCAAAGGAGCGATGCGCGGCAGCACGGCCGCGCCCACCGACACCGCCATCACATCGCAGGCGGCAATCTCCCGCGCCACGGCCTCCCCGTCGCGCCCGTCCACCGCGCGCACGCCGGCGATCTCCCGGCGCTCGACGGCATCGCCGTCTACGATGAGCTGGGTATAGGCCCCCCGTTCGTTCAGAGCGGACACCAGCTCCCGGTTGACATCCACGAAAACGACCTCATACCCGGAATCGTGGAACACCTGCCCGATGAACCCGCGCCCTATATTCCCGGCGCCGTACATCACGGCGCTCTTCTTTAAAATCCCCATGTCTCGATCATCTCCACGACGCCCGCATAATCGCGCAGGCCGGCGGTCGAGTTGGCCTCTGTCAGATTGCAGGCCGCCGTGCCGGCCGCCGTTTTCAACGCGTGCGGGAGGTCGAAATTCCGGCAGAGGCTGTACAGCATCCCGGCGCAAAAGGCGTCGCCCGCGCCCACATGTCCTTTGATGTGTTCGCGGGGCAGGGCAACCGACGGCACGAAGGCGTGGCCAAACGAGCGCGACAGCGCCCAGCCGCCCTCCGGCGCGTGGACGGCGGCCGTGTCATGCACCCCCAAATCCAGCAATCGCTCCAGGATCCGCCGAACGTTTTCGCCCGGCAAGCCGCCGTCCGGCTCCCGGGCGGGCAGGCCGGTGGTCAGCGCGGCCTCCGTTTCGTTGACGATGAAGAAATCGCAGTGCTTCAGGCTGGGGATGACCAGCCTGCCGAAGCGGTCGGAATCCTCACTCACCACGTCCACAGAGGTCTTGATGCCCATCGAGCGCACGCGGGCCAACGTCCTCGCCAGCACCGTGCCATACACGCCATCCTCGGCGTCCATGCCGTCAAGGAGCAGGATATACCCTATGTGGAACAGCTCGCAATCCAACCGGTCAAACGGAATGTCTCCGGGGCCGAAGGCCGCGTTGGCGCCCCGCGCGTGAAAAAAGGTGCGCTCCCCCCGCCTCTCCGACATCACGTCGGTAAAGGAGGTGGGCAGCGCGCGATCCACGATGATGTCGGCGCGAACCGCCTCCCGCTCCAACGTCTCGCGGATGTAGCGCCCGTTTTCGTCGTTGCCCGTGCGGCCCAAGGCGGACACGGAAAGCGACCGGTCCAGCCGCGCCAGGGCGATGGCCGTGTTGCAGGCGCAGCCGCCCACACCCCGCGAAATTTCCGTGATGGACGAGAGCTTTCCGCGGGCGGGGTAGCTGTCGATTTTTTTGACGGTATCCACAATCAGGTTGCCCGCTACGGTGATAGGATGGCGCATGGTTTTCCCTCCCGGCGATCGTGTGGCCTTCAGCCGAACAACCTGCTCCTGTTGCCGGACGCGCGCAAGAACTCCCGAATCAACCAACGGGTGCGGCCGTACACCTGATCCTGCGCATGGGCGATGTCACCGGGTCGCCCCTCCAGCGCAAACTCGTAGGCTTGCCGGTTCTCGGCGCCAATGTTGATCTTGGCCACGCCCTTTTCAATGGCGGCCAATATGTACTCCTGCCCGATGCCGGAACCGCCGTGGAGCACCAGCGGCATTCCGCCGGTGGCCTCATGCAGCGCCGCGATGTGGCCGATGTCCAAGCGCGCCTCCGGCTTTTTTTGCCTGCGGGTGCTTTCGGCAATCGCCCCATGTACGCTGCCCGCCGCCACCGACAGCCAATCGCAGCCCGATTCCATGGCGAACCGCCTCGCCTCTTGCACGTCCGTAAAACCCTTTCGGCTGCGAAACAGCTCTTCGTAGCTCATGCCGATGCCGCCGCTCTCGTGGCCGGCAACCGCGCCCAGTTCCGCCTCCAGGGCCGCGCCGGCCTGGTGGGCTACGCTCGATACCCGGCGCGTCGCCGCGATATTCTCTTCCAGCGGCAGGCGCGACGCGTCGAGCATGACCGACTGGTATCCCGCTTTCAGCGCGCGTTCGATGATGGGGAGCACGTCCACCCGCTCGCCGTCCTCATCGATTTCCGGCACATGATCCAGGTGCAGCAATGTGTGTGCCGGTTCGCAGTGTTTGAAGTACGCTTCCGCCACGGCTTCCAGGCTGCGGGCCTCGAACTTCATCCACTCCAGCCGCGCGACCTGGATCATGGCGATCGTGTTTTCGTCCACGGCGGCCCGCACGATCGGCTTCACCATGGGCAGGTAGGGGATGTTGAACGCGGGGATGATCGTTTTTTCCTCAACGGCCCGCCGAACGGCCTGCTGCGCTGTCATATCACTCGCTCCTCACTATCGGTTCTTTCGTTTTACCCGCTGATGGAATCGTTGATGCGCTTGCAGTCATGATATAAACCTTTGTACAGCTCGCTCATCTCCGCATAGGCTTGCGCATATTGCATGTCGGGCGAAACGGTGTGCGATATTCTGCACATTTCGCGCGCGGCGGCGCGGATATCCGGATAGAGCCCGGTGGCCGACGCGCACAAAATCGCACAGCCCAAGGCGCCCGCTTCGTTGCATTCGGGAATAAGCACATCCCTTTGCAGCACGTTCGCCTTGGTTTGCAGCCAAAACGCCGACTTGCTTCCGCCGCCAACGGCCACAAGCCCCGACACGCAAACGCCGCTGTCCTCCAGGAGGGACAGGTTGAGCCGCTGATCCAGGGAAAGCCCCTCGATGCACGCTTTGAATACGGTTTCCCCTCGCGCCCCGGCATCCAGCCCCCATATGCAAAGGCGGGCGCGGGGATCCACATAGGGGGTTCCGCTTCCCAAAAGGTACGGCAGCACCATGATCCGCGTAGGATCGCGGGGGGCCTTCGATTCAAGGAACGCGTAGTCGGGGCGCCCGTCTTTGCGGGCCTGCGGCGCAAACGCCTCAAAAAACCAATCGATCAGCAGCCCCGCGCAGGCGTTGTACAGGAGCGTACAGTAGGTATCCGCCTCAAAGAACGGCTCGCTCGAAAAGCTGTGGCGCAAAGTAACTTCCGCCGGGAGGCGGCGCGACAGTATGGGCGTGATGCATTCGGAGGTGCCCATGGAGCATACCGGGGTTTCGGGCAGCATGCCGGCGCCCAGCGCGCAACAGATTTGATCGTGTCCGCCCGTGACAAGCTGCGTATCGGGGGAAAGCCCCAACTCCTCCGCGACCTTTTTCGACACCCTCCCAATGGCCGTGCCGCCCGGCACCGGGCTGGACAGCTTCTCGCTTGGAATGCCAAAGCAGGAGAGCATTCGGCCGCTCCACATCTTCTTTTCAACGTCAAAGAGCTGTGTGCGCGCCGCCAACGAATAGTCCGTGTACCTCTCGCCGCACAGTTTGTAGTAAATGTAGTCCGCGATAAGCAGAAAAAATGCGGTGTTCTCGTACATGGCGGGCTCATGCCGCTTTAAATACAGCATCTTGGAGGCGGAATACTGCCCTTTGGGAACCAAGCCGCAAATCCGGGCGACCTCCTCCTCCGGCAGGAGGCCCATGATCTCCTCTTGCTCATTCTCCCCCCTGCGGTCGGTAAAAACCATGGCGGGGCCGATCTCTTTCCCGGCCCTGTCGATCATAACGAACGCCTCGCCAAAGGAGGAAACCGAGAGAACGGCCGCCTCCCCCTGTATGGCAGCCGCTACGGCGGCAATCGCCTGGCTCGTGCATCGCCAAATCTCCCCGGGGGCGAGCTCGCGCCTGCCCCCGGACGGAAGCTCGGCATCGTACATGCGGTAAGCCCTGGCACGGATCACCCCGCGCTCATCAAAGGCCACGCATTTTACGCCGGTTGTCCCAACATCGAGGCCCAGCAAAAGCATTGCCATCACCGCCTAAAAGCGTATTTTGTGGCATGTTTACTCATTATATAAAACAAAAAACCGGCAATGTCAAGAGAGGCCCTCAATCAAACAGGGCCCCGCTTTGCCTTTTCCCTGGCCTGATTCGGCGGGCCATGGTGTCCGGGCTCCATGATGCCGGCGATCTCGCGGCTGATTCCCACCAGTCCGCAGGAGTTGCCAAACTCGTCAAAATAGGGCGACTTGAGCACCTCGTATTCCTTGCGTGTGCCGTCGGGCGAGGACATCCACTCGCGATTGCGGCGCGGCGCCTTTGACTTGAAAACCACCTGGTCGTTTCGCTGATAGAACATGGCCTCCGCTTGGGGGAACAGCTCGTTTGTGGTCTTGCCCACAATTTGATCGCGCTCAAGCCCCATCACCCGGCAAAACGCCTTGTTGCATTCCAGGTGCACGTCGCTCACGTCCTTGATAAAGATCAGGTCGGACGAGGCGTCCAGGATGGTCTGTATCAGGGAATAGGAGGAGGAGGGCGTGAAGGGCGTGTGCTCGTTTAAAAGGTGCACCGCATGATCGTTTTGCAGGTACTTGCGCCGAAAGCTGGACGGATTCATTTGTTTGTATCGCTTGAATGTGCGGTTGAAATGCGAGTCGTTGCTGAAGTTGAGCATTTTGGCAATCTCGCCGATGCTCAGGTTGGTGGTCGTCAGCAGCTCGGCGGCCTTGTTGACCTTCAGCTTCATAAAGTAGTTCATGGGCGAGAAGCCCGTCGCGGACTTGAACACCCGCAGGAAATGGCACTCGCACAGGTTTACCTCTCGGGCCAGTTGTGCCAGCGCGACGTTCTCGTAGATGCGATAACTCATGTACTGAATGGTCTTTTCGGCGTAGGACTGGTTCAGCGAGCCAATCTCTTGGATCATCGCGGGCTCCCCCTTTGGCGTCGATTCGCAACCATCGTATCACAAAAATCAATCACGTGCAAATCGGTGATGATTTTATGGATTGACAATATACAGGCCGTGGCCTTAAAATTTAACTAAATGTATTCAGAATAAACTGTGGAATCGGCGCACGTCTATCCATGCACAGGAGGGGAAAGAACGTGGCGAAACTGAAAATCGCGATCGTCGGCCTGGGGTTTGGCGCGGAGTTTATTCCCATCTATCAAGACCATCCACAAACGGTATGCACCGCGATATGCAAACGAAATGCAACTGAACTGCAGGGGATCGGCGATCAGTTCGGCATCGAGAAGCGCTACACGGATTTCCGCGCGCTGCTGCGCGATCCCGATATCGATGCGATTCATATCAACACGCCCATCGCCGATCATGCCTGGATGGCCATCGAAGGGCTGAAGGCCGGAAAGCATGTGGCGTGCACTGTTCCCATGGCCATTACGGTGGACGAGTGTCTGCAGATCGTGGCGCTGGAAGGGCAGACCGGCAAGGTCTACATGATGATGGAGACCGCCGCCTACACGCGGGAGTACCTCTACGTAAAGAATCTGTACCGCCAGGGCAAACTGGGCGAGATACAGTTCCTGCGCGGCTCGCATCAGCAGAACATGGGCTTGCCCGGCTGGCCCGCGTATTGGTATGGATTCCCGCCCATGTACTACGCCACCCACGCGGTGGCGCCCCTGGCGGATCTGTTGGGCAAGCGCATCCGGTCGGTGCGGTGCTACGGTTCGGGCCGGATCGATGAGGAGTACAGCAAGCGGTACGATTCCCCGTTTGCCGTGGAAACCTCGCAGATGCTGTTTGAAGACAGCGACGTGGCGTGCGAGGTGACCCGCTCGCTGTTTAACACCACTCGTCAATACCGCGAAAGCTTCGATGTGTACGGCACGCGGATGTCGTTTGAATGGGAGCAGACGTTCGAAGGCGGCCACGTGCTGTTTTCCGGATTTGAGGACGCGGAGAAAATCGAGATCGGCGACGGCGATCCCGGCCTGCCCAAAGAGATCGCCAAGTACGCGCTCAAGCGCCAGATCGTGGACGAGGAACACGTTTCCTTTATCCAGGGCGCGGGCCACGGCGGTTCCCACCCCCATCTCGTGCATGCGTTTGTGAGCGCGATCCTCCAGGGGCGCAAGGCGCACGTTTGCGCACAGGTGGCGGCGAACTGGACGATGGCCGGCATTCTGTCTCATGAGTCCGCGATGCGGGGCGGCGCGCTGATGACGTTGCCGGGGTGATAGAGAGGGGCGGGTATTTTGCCTTGACCGCCCTGCTTAGGAAGTGTTACGATACAGCCATTCAGAGAGAAAATGACAAGGGCATATACAAGCACGGTGATTGACCGATGGCCGATGGCAAATCATCGCAAAAAAGGAGATGGGGACAAATGGCGAAAATTGCAATCATAGGAGCCGGGAGCATCATCTTCTGCAAGACGCTTCTAAACGACCTGTTCGCGACCCCGGTGCTCAAGGGATCCACCTACGCGCTCATGGGCCCAACCATGTGGAAGCTGGAAAAGATGCGCACCTATGCCCAGCGGGTAATCGATAAAAACAAACTAAGCGCCACGGTGTACTGCACCACCGACCGCAGGGATGCGCTGGGGGGCGCGGACTACGTAATCCTCATGTTCCAGGTCGGCGGGCTGGACGCCTACCGCCACGACTACGAGATACCCATGAAATACGGCGTGGATCAATGCATCGGGGATTCCCTCGGCCCGGGCGGCGTGTTCCGCTGCCTGCGCACCGCGCCGGTGCTCATGGGGATCGGCAAGGATGTGGAGGAGCTGTGCCCGGGCGCGTACGTGCTCAATTACGTCAATCCGATGGGCGCGGTCTGCACCACGGCGGGGCGGGCCACCTCCCTGAACATGGTGGGGCTGTGCCACGGCGTCCAGACGACGCTGGACCTGATCGCCGGCTACACGGACGTGCCCAAGGAAAAGATCGACTACCTTTGCGCCGGCATCAACCATATGGCCTGGTTCCTGAAGATCCACAGCGAAGGAAAGGACCTGTACCCGCTGCTCAAGGCGAACATGGAGAAGCCCGCGTACTATAAAAACGAAAAGGTGCGCGGCGAGGTCATGCGCCACTGCGGCTATTTTATGACCGAGTCCACGGGGCACTTGAGCGAATACCTGCCCTGGTTCCGAAAAAATCGGGCCGCCCTCGACCGCTACTGCGACGAACCGGCTTTCGGCGGTGAAACGGGCGCGTACTATAAATACTCCATCATGGTGGCCGAGAAGTTTGCCGAAACGGACGTGCTGTCCATCGAGACCGGCGAGCTTGAGCCGAGGAGCAAGGAGTACTGCTCCTACATCATCGAGGCCATCGAAACCGGCGTGCCCTTCCGCTTTAACGGGAACGTGCGCAACGACGGCTTTATTGCCAACCTGCCCTGCGACGCCACGGTGGAAGTGCCCATCTACGCCGACAAGGAAGGCCTCCACCCCTTTACGGTGGGCAGGCTGCCGGTACAGCTGGCGGCTTTGAACCAGTCCAACGTAAGCGTCCAGGGGCTTGCGGCGGACGCGGGCATACTCGGAGACCCGGAGCTGGCCTTTTGGGCCGTGGCGATGGATCCCCTAACCTCCGCGGTGCTCACCCTCAAGGAGACCCGGGACATGGTGCGCGAAATGCTCGAGGCCCAGGCCCAATGGCTGCCGCAGTTCGCCGGCAAATCCCTCGCTCAGAAGGGGCATATAGAGATCCCCGAGGGCACCGTGCCCGCGCCCGTGCCCGTGGATCCGGCGTTGGCCATCAACGCGCGTTTCGGCAAGCTTGGGGAATAGAGCACAACATCTATGTTTCTGTCACTTGCTTTTTGTCACTTGCTCTAATCGATCTATGGAGGAAGCATTGCATATGACATCCAAAGCCCGCGTACAGGACGCGTTTTCCAAAGGCGAAGGGGTGCTTCGGTTTGCGCCAAGCTGGGTGCCCAGGCCCTTCAACAAGCCGGGGATGCGCCTAAAGCTGCACCCCGACGACTATTACGCGTTTGGCTTACAATACGGCGCCATCGTGGAGCGATGGTTTGCCTCGACCGTGGGGGTGGCCCTGGGCGGCAGCGAGGGCTTCGGCCTCAGCCAGGTGGATACCGACGGCACCCAGCAGGGGAAGGTGCCGTTTAACGAGGCGCTTGCACAGCTGGGCGCCGCCCTCATCGGCGAGGAGTTGCACGGCAAGTACGGCACGTGGCCCATGTTCGCCAAGTTCTACGACTATCAGGGCCCGCTGTTCCATCACCTGCATCACGGCGAGGAAGCCGCCAAGCGCGTGGGCATGAACGCCAAGCCCGAACACTACTTTTTCCCCACGCAGTACAACAACCATGTGGGCGACTTCCCGGTGACCTACTTTGGCTTCGACCCCAGCGTGACGAAGGAAGAGGTGCTCGCCTGCATCCGGAATTTTGACAACTTCGACACGCGCATCACCCGGCTTTCGCGCGCGTTCCGGCTCGAGCTGGGCACGGGCTGGTATACGCCGCCGATGGTCGTCCACGCGCCGGGTTCGCTTTTAACCTACGAGCCGCAGTGGAGCAGCGACATCGCCTCGGTGTGGGAGAATGTCGTCTCCGGCGAGGTGATGAAGCGCGAGCTGATGGTGGGGCATGTGCCCAAAGACAAGGCCGAGGATATCGACTACATTTTCGGCCTGCTCGATTGGGAGATAAACACCTGCGCGGATTACCGCGAAAGGTATTTCCGCCCGCCGGTCGGCGCCGGCAGGAGCCCGGGGCACCACGAAAACTGGATATGCTACGGCAACGAGTACATCGGCGGCAAGGAGCTCACCGTGCATCCCGGCCAAACCTACGTTTCGAAGGAGCGGGCCGCGTATGGCTGCGTCGTGGTGCAGGGCTACGGCCGCCTCGGCGCGCACCGCTGCGAGGCGGCGAACCTGCTTCGGTTCGGCCAGCTCTCCGCCGACGAGTTCTTTGTAAGCGAAGACGCGGCGCGGCGGGGCATTAAGATCACCAACGACGCCGTGCATGAGCCGCTGGTGATCCTCAAGCACTTCGGGCCGAACTGCGGGATGCCGAACAAACAGATGTAAAATTTTAGAACTTGCCAAACAACGTATGGGGAGGTATCTTAGGATGAAGAAGGTTTCTATCGGTAGCTGGGCGTTTACATTCGGGGCGTATGCCGAGAATCCGGTTTCGCTTGAGGAGCTTTGCAAAACGCTCCGCGATCTGGGTTACGACGGCGTGAGCATGGGCGGCTTTAAGCCCCACGCGCATCCCGATCTGTACGACACGGACGAAAAGCGCGCGCAGCTCAAAGCGATGCTTAAAACCTACAACCTGGACGTCGCGGACTTCGCCGCCGACCTTTGGAGCGTGGACTCGCTCAAGCAAACGGAGGAATGGCTCGCGCTGTTTGACAAAAACTGCACCTTCTGCAAGCGGATGGGCTGGCCGGTCATCCGCATCGACTCGGGCACGCCGCCGGTCCTGCCGGAAGGAAAGACCTACGACGAAATCAAGGCGTTCTTCGTCAAAACCTTCAAAGGCATGGCGCGCCGCGCCGCTCAAGACGGGCTTACGGTCGTTTGGGAGTTTGAGCCCGGTTTTATGATCAACGAACCCAAGAACATCGTCGATACCGTCAAGGCCGTGAACGAGCCGAACTTCAAGCTCCTGTTCGATACTTGCCACGGACACATGAGCGCCGTGGTGGGGTCGCGCCATATCGAGAAGGGGATGGCGCTCAAGGGCGGCCTGGTGGAATTCATCGAGATGTGCAAGGATCTGATCGGCATCGTGCACGTCATCGACTCGGACGGCACGCTCAACGTGGCCGACACGAGCACCCATGCGCCGTTCGGCCTGGGCGTCATCGATTTCGATCAAGCCATTCCCGCGCTGCTCAACAAGGCGAACTACAAAGCGGACTGGTGGGCGATCGACCTGTGCGAATGGCCGGACGCGCTGAAGGTAATGGCCGAAAGCAAGGCGTTTGTGGACGGATTCAATAAAAAATACTGTTCTTGAAAAGGGATCATGTACAGAAGTACAAGGGATGGCATCCGAAGGTTTCCAAAGGGCGACCGGAAAGCCCTTTGGTCGCCCCGCAGGGCGAAATACCCTTTGGATACGGTATGCAGGAGGATTTCGCCCTCTGCGGAGGGCGACCAGGGCTTTGCGGCCGCCCTGGACCTTCGCGGCGCATCCAACGAACCGCTAAAGAAGGAGGATTGACGATGGCAGGCAAGATGAAAGCCAACGTGTACTACGAGCCGGAAGTAATGAAGTTCGAGGAGATCGACATACCGCAGATCGGCGACAACGAGGTGCTGGTCAAGGTCAAGGCGGTGGGCATTTGCGGCTCCGACATTTCGTATTATTACGGCCATAGCCCGGTGGGAACACCCGACGGCAAGGGGCCGATCGTGCTGGGGCACGAGATTTCGGGCGTCGTGGAGAAGGTGGGGAGCATCCCGCAGAAGATGGGCCTGCTCAAGCCGGGCGACAGGGTCGTGGTCAATCCTGTGATGCAGTGCAACGCTTGCCCGGCGTGCGCAAACGGACAGTTCAACGTATGCGCCAATCCCACCGTGCCCGGCGTCTCGTGCAACGGCGGATTCGCCGAGTACGTCAAGGCGTTCTATACGCACGTATACAAGATCGGCGGCAACGTGTCCTTTGAGGACGCGGCGCTGGCGGAGCCGCTGGCGTGCGCGGCGTATGCGGTAAAGCAGTTGGACATCCAGTTGGGGCAAACGGTCGTCGTGTTCGGCCCGGGCGGCATCGGCATGATGATGGTGCAGCTCTGCAAGAGCCTGGGCGCGGGCAAGGTGATACTCGTGGGCCGCAGGGATTATCCCCTCAACAAGGGAAAGGAAGTCGGCGCGGACGCCGTCGTGAACATCGCGGACAAAGCGTCGCCTTACTACGCCGCCGATCTGGCCAAGCGCGTAAGGGAGGTCAACGGCGGCAACCTTGCCGAGCGCTGCCTGGTGCCCACCAGCAACATGGACGCGCTGCAAGACGCGCTGCTGGTAACGGGCGCGCGCTCCACCATCGTGTACTTCGGCTTGCCCGGCCCCGAGGACACGCTCAAAATCAACGCGCTCGAGGCCATCAATTCCGACCGGACCATCAAGTTTTCTTGGCTGGCGCCCCTGGTTTGGGACAACGTGTTAAGGGCCATTTCCTCCGGGCAGGTAAAGCTTTCCCCGATTGTCACGCACACATTTCCCCTCGAGAAGGCGGAGGAAGGCATCAAGTTCATGAAGACCTCCAAGGAGGACAAGGTGAAGGGGCTCGTCCTCGTCGATTAGCGTTTGGGGATTGAGGATTGGGGATTGATGGTAGGGGAGCAATGTTTCTATGGCGAAAGAATTACTCAAGCTTTCGAATATTTCCAAAACATTTCCGGGGGTCAAGGCCCTCAACGGAATCAACTTTACGCTCAACGAAGGAGAGGTTCACTGCATCTGCGGGGAGAACGGCGCGGGGAAATCCACGCTGATCAAAATCATCTCCGGGGCATATCAGCCCGACGAGGGCGGAACCATCTTTTTTGAGGGGGAGCAGGTAAAGCTCGATCCTTTTTTCGCGATGGAACGCGGCATCCAAACCATTTACCAGGAACATACGATCTTTGGCCCGCTGAGCATAACCGAAAACATATTCGTGGGCATGGAAATCACCAAGCGCGGAATCATGCAGAAGGACGCGATGCGCGCAAAAACCGTAGAGGTGCTGGAGTTTTTGCGCAGCGGCCTGGACCCCGACGAGCTGGCGGAGAACCTGTCTTCCGGCGAGCAAAAAATCGTGGAGTTCGCCAAAGCCCTGGTGTTCGACCGCAAGGTGATCATACTCGATGAGCCGACGGCGTCCTTTTCCGTAACGGAGATCGACAATCTGCTGGGCCTGGTAAAGAAGATTAAGGAACGCGGCATCGGCATCATCTACATCTCCCATCATTTGGACGAGGTGTTTAAGGTCGCGGACAGGATCACCGTTCTGCGCGACGGCCAGCACATCCATACCTGCGCGGCGTCGGAGACCTGCGAGCCGCAGCTCATCAGGGACATGGTGGGAAGGGACGCCACGGCGTTTTACAGCCGGGAGTTCTATTCCCCCGGCGAAGTGGTGCTCAAGGTGGAAAACCTATCGGGAAACGGCGTTCGGAACGTTTCTTTCGAACTGCGGCGCGGCGAGATTTTGGGCTTTTCCGGCATGGTGGGCTCCGGCAGGTCGGAGTTGATGACGCTCTTGTTCGGGGGCGCGCAAAAGTTGGGCGGCAAGGTGCTTGTGATGGGCAAGGAAGTGAACATCAAGAGCCCGATGAGCGCCATCCGCAACAAGCTGTGCTATATCACCGAAGACAGGCAGCACACGGGCCTGTTTCTCATCCACACGATCGCGCGGAACACGGTGATTGCAAACCTGCAAAACATCAGGGGCGCCGTGCTGTATCCCAAAGAGGAGCTCAGGATCGGCAACGAATACGTACACAAGCTCGGCACCAAGGCGCGCGACGCGGAGACGGTGGTCGGCAACCTCTCCGGCGGCAACCAGCAGAAGGTCGTGCTCGCCAAATGGTTCAATACGGAAGGCGAAATCTATATCTTCGATGAGCCCACCAGGGGCATCGACGTCGGCGCGAAGCAGGAGATCTACTATACGATGATGGACCTGCTCCGGCAGGGCAAGGCGATTATCATGGTTTCTTCGGACATGCCCGAGGTCATTTCCATGAGCGACCGGGTGATCGTAATGAAGGAAGGGACGATGGTGGGCGAGCTGCCCAGGGAGGATCTCTCCGAAGAGAACGTGCTCGAGTATTCAATAGGGGGAAGCAAGATATGAGCCAAGGTGCAGGAGCGGAGAAGAGAACGCGCTTCAAAAGCGGAAATCGGAATGTATTTTTCATTTTGATTGGGTTTATCGCGGTCATTACGGTCGTGCAGATGCTCTTTATCAGGCCGGGCAGCTTTCCGACGATGATCAGCCCCTCCAATCTGATGAATATATTGATTCAGGTGTCCGCCACCGGCATCATGGCAATGGGCATGACGATGGTGATGATCGCGGGAGGAATCGACCTTTCCGTGGGCATGCTCACATCCTTTGTGGCGCTGTATACCGCCAAGAGCTTTATCGACTGGAATTACCCGCTCGCCGTGGCGATCATCGCCGCCATACTCCTGGCCGTGCTGTTTGAGAGCGCGATGGGCTGGATCATCTCCCGCTTGAAGGTGGAGCCGTTCATCATTACGCTCGGCGGCATGACTTGCTTCAGGGGCGTCGCGCTGCTGATCGTCAACTCGCAAGAGGTCAGCATGCAGGGCGCGCTCAACGGCCTCAAAAACTCGATTATTCCCCCCGTCAAGGACCCCGCGGGGCTCATCATCAACGTGCCCCCGTACATATTCGTTTTCATCGCCATCACCGTGATCGTTTGGTGGGTACTCAAATACACCAAGTACGGCCGCAGGATTTACGCCGTGGGCGCCAATCCGCAAGCGGCGTATCTCGCGGGCATCAACGTCAAAAACGTGATTCTCTCGACGTACGCGCTCAACGGCCTGATCGTGGGCATCGGCGCGATCTGCCTGCTCGCGCGCGTCAATACCGCGATCATCTCCACCGGCCAGAACAGGGAGATCGACGTCATCGCCGCGGCCGTCATAGGCGGAATCGCCATGTCCGGCGGCAAGGGCAATGCCTGGGGCGTCTTCCTGGGTGCGATTCTAATGGGCGCGATCGAAAACGGCATGAACATCCTGCGCCTGAAGGCCGAATGGCAGTTCGTCGCCAAGGGATTGATCATCATCGGCGCGGTGGTTGCCGCGGCGGTGGCGGCGAACTTGCAAAACAGGCGCCAGCTCATGGCCCAACAGACGAAAACAAAGCAGGAAGGCGCAGGGGACGCGCAGGTCGATCACTAGGTGCAGCTGGTATAATGCGGACGTATTTGCGCCGCCTTATATACCCGACATTCCCTATATGCCGGTGTCTCAATTGGTACGACGGAAGCTTGACAAACACAACTTTTAGGAGGGTGCGTATGAAGTCTGCGAAGAGGCTATGGGTATGCCTTTTGATGCTCGTGGTTCTGACCGTCGCATGTCAGTCCGTGGCTCTGGCTGCCACGAAGACCGTCGGCCTGTATGCCGATGCCGCTGATTCTTACTATCAGCAGATCCACGACGTCTTTTCCAGGGCGGCGGCGGCCAATCCCGATACCGACTGGTCGATCGATTTTAAGGTAGGCCAGAGCACGGCGGAGGAGCAGCTAAAAGCGGTTGAGGATTTCATCTCCGCAGGGTACGATGCGATCATCGTCATTCAGAACAACCCGAATACGACGAGCGAGTGCATTGAGAAGTGCGTCGCCGCCGGCATCCCCTACTTTGGCGCCACGCACAGTTTTGTGAGCGCCCCCAATGCGAGGGATGCCGCGGGCTCTGTGAGCTACGACTTTGTGTACGGCGGCTATCTGGCCGGCCAGGATGCGCTTTCCAGGGGCATCAAAAAGGTCATCAACATCGAAGGCGTGCTCGGACAAGGCTCCGCCGCCGCACAGACCCTCGGCTTCCTGAAGGCATATGAAGACGCCGGAAAGAGCTTGGGGGGAATGACCGCGGAAGAGATCGCGGCCACAAAGCCGCCGGTGTCGGCGCTCGACGGCACGCAGGATGTGGAGATTGTGTTCTGGGCGTCCGGCGGCTGGATGGCGGATCCCGCGCAAAAAGCCATGACGGACGCGATCACATCGCTAGGCATGGACGGATTTGACGCCGTGTACGTTCACAACAATCCGATGGCCGAAGGCGTGATCGCCGCCATGACCGACGCCGGCCTCACGACGGAGGATTATTGGCTCGGATCGATGAACGGCAGAGAGATCTCGTGGGATTGGGCGGAAGCGGGCAAAATCACGATGGACGTGAATCAGCCCGCGGCGATGGAAGGCTACTTGCTCTATCAGCAAGTGAAGGCCT
>Ga0123353_10004185_pt1 | contig 18519 bp, 19 predicted proteins | sample TergutLab28metaG_3_FD_92763 | JGI IMG/M metagenome (GOLD analysis project Ga0123353, IMG submission 92763) | Labiotermes labralis P3 segment gut microbial communities from Petit-Saut dam, French Guiana - Lab288 P3 | ecosystem: Host-associated > Arthropoda: Insects > Digestive system > Gut ... | reverse complement strand
CGAAGTCCCCAGTGCTCTCGGCGTGCCCGGTACCACTTGGTTCCCGTTGACATCCGACCAATAGAGGGGTCCCGCTCCCGCAGGTCGTCCGGCGATGCTCGTTTTGTTGAGTTCATCAAGGATTTCTTCGTAGGTTGCCAGTCCATTGGCAATTACCGTTGCCGTTTTTGTGCTGGCATTGTACGAAATTTGTACAGGAGGAGGTGTTACAACGGAACTCTGTAGCGTGAAGTCAAAATTCCAGTCGTCCCAAGCTGAATCCAAGTGGGCAAGGTAGAGTCCATCGCCGATTGCCCTGGCGGTCACACCGGGTATTTCCGGGATGTTGGGGCGAGCGGGCATTTTCCCATCGGGCGGAAGGACGATGAAGAGCGACCCCGCCACACCACCGCTGTTGTGCGTGTTGCTCCTGACCGAGTTTCCGGCAAACGTGGAGGACAACGTCACATCGTCCAATTTTTTCGTGCCGATTTGCGGCTTGATCTCAAATGCCCCAATGACCACGTTGCCGTCATCACCAATGTGCCGCTCCAAGCGAAGGGCTTCCTGTACATCCTGCAACGAGGTGTTGCCGTCGTTGTTATAATAGATGGTAAGCGTTTTACTTCCTTCTATTGTGTTGCCGTACGCATCCTTTTGTTCGGTATAGGTGGCAGCGGCTTTGCGACCGTTCAGCACCGTTTCGCCAGGATTGGTTGCCACGAATTGAACGTTGACGTTGTTGTACGTCGAACCGGTGGCACGGGATTGAATCGCAAAGTACTCCCCTGCCGCCAGGTTAAATGCCAGCGCAGTACCGTTGACCCCCAACGTGGGATCGGCACCGGGAACATAACCGAAGAGTGCGGACGAACTTTGTCCCGCGTCGCTGTAATAAGCGTAAGGCATTCCTGCCGTTCCGGTGGGGTTAAGGTCAGTATAAAACCGGGGATCAGTCAGCGAACCATCGACGTAGTAAATGTTTGCTCCGTTGTACTGTGCCCCTTCGATGTTTGCCTCGAATTTGAGAGCGTTGTTGTCCCGCAGCGGCACGAGTTTGCCGTTTTCATACGTCCAAGTAGTGTCGATGTCATCTGCAAAGGCGGCGTTGTACGCTTCAGTTTGCAGATAGACGAGAATGTTTGCCGGCGCGCCCGGAAAGGCGGGTTCTTCGTATTTGATTTGAATTCCTACGGATGACCCTTTGAGGTATTTGATTTGGACATTTCCGGCATTAAGCCCTTCCAGTCCCGCCCGAATGATGATGTCGTTGTCATGTCCGAGACTGCTGACGTAGAGCAACCCGGCAATGGCATCGGAGCCGACTTCGGCGACTACGCCGGTTCCGTCTGCCCGTTTGTTGACGATTTCCGCGATTTCGGCGACGGTTGCCCCCTTTTCAAAGGTTTCCATGTCGAAGCCGTAGTTTCCCCCCCACCGCAGAACGATAGCTTCGGCAAGGGCGGGCTGATTGTAATACAGAGCGGCTTTTTCGGCGGCTTCCCGAACGTTGATCGAAACTTCCGTCGGTGCCTTGTTCTGCCCGAACGTAACTTGATTGATGGCAAGTCCTTTGAGGTTGTTTCGGTCAATTCCGACGCTGTTGAAGTCCAGCGAACCATCGAGGAGTTTTTGCCCCATGAAGGTCGTTTGGGCGGCGATTCGGTCGATGGCATCAAGTGACGCATCGACTTGGAGTTGATTGGCGTAGATCATCTCGCGGCTCATCGTGCCGGTACTGGCGGCTTCGGTAACGAGTCCGCGGATGTCGTTGAGCAGATTCGTCACTTCGTTGAGCGCGCTGTCGGCAGTGGCAATCATCATGTTTGCCCGCTCGGTATTTTTGATCGCAACCTTGATCCCGGTGATGTCGGAACGGAGCATTTCGCTGGCGATGAGACCGGCGGGGTCGTCTTTTCCGCTGTTGATCTTGAAACCGGTGCTTAACCGCTCCAGCGATGTCTGCAAGGCGGACATATTTTTGCCGAGGTTTGCTCGGGCGATCATGGCGGGAACGTTAGTGTAAATTCTGGTCACGTTTCAATCTCCTTTTGTGTCGTTTGAACGGATTGCGAGCAACAAGCCGGTATTCCGTAATTCTTTAATCGAAAGGATTGTGCCGGGAATTTTAGAAATGTTGGATATTTTGGTGGTACAAGTTGTACCTATTGTCCCTCTGTATCCGTTTTACCGGTTGTACCGAATAGGCAAGATTGCGCGGTTATTTCGGGAATAATACGTGCGCAAGAGCAGCGGGCGCAAGCCTGCCGGTAATCTATCAGAACCCACCACGTGGACAAGGGAAACCAAACACAAGGAAAACCAAACGTCGTCCCTTGTTTACGCGGCGGGCTCTGTTATAATCGTTGAAAATTTTTTAACCCCCACACTTTTGCCGTACATGAGTAATTTGGTCAGTCCGAAACCGCCGAAAACCGACATCAAGAAAGTTGCCATCCTCTTTTCCGGAGGTCCCGCCCCCACCGCCAACGCCGTCATCGGCAGTGCCGCCATGTGCTTCGCCAGAGCAGGTATTGAAGTCTATGGCTTCAAACATGGTTACACCGAACTCGTCAATTACCAAGACGGACAACAATGGGAAGAGAACAAGCATTTTATACGGCTGGACAAGATGGTCTTTGATGGACGCGGTGAAGGACTGCGTACTGCTCGGGGAATCATCATCGGCACCGCGCGGGTCAATCCAGGGAAAAGCCTGAAAATACCGATGGACATCAATGATTCTGAGAAGACCGCCCCGCTTATGAGCGTCTATAAGGCACTTCGCTCACTGGACATTGATGCCCTTATTTCCATCGGCGGAGACGACACGCTCACCACCGCCGCGAAGTTCAAAATGGTCATGGACGCGCTGCCCGACGGTGAAAAACGGCTCAAAGTCATTCATCTTCCCAAGACGATTGACAACGATTACCGGGGAATTGACTTTACCTTCGGCTACTTTACCGCCGTTGAAATGCTTGCCATCCAACTTCGGAATCTCCTTGCGGACTCCGAAGCGTCCGGCGGCGGCTACATCTGCCAACTGATGGGACGCAAAGCCGCTTGGCTTGCCTACGGTGCCGCCATTGCCGGGGAAGCAAGTTTAGTTATTGGTCTCGAAGACATTCACCAAAATTGGTACTGTACCGAGCCGACGATTGACCCTGAAACCGGTACCGAAGTTCTCGGTCAAGACGGCAAACCACTGATGCGGCAAGTCTTTGACGTGTCGAAAGTTGTGAACCGCTGCGTCGATGTGTTGCAGGCGCGCGATGCGGAAGGCAAGACTTCATTCGTTGCCGTGATGTCGGAAGGACTGGCAGAGTATCTTCCCCTTTCCGAGATTAAGATGTGCTGTTCTGATGACGAGTATCGATCATTGAAGCCGGACTCGTTCGGGCATTTTCCGGTTTCGCAACTCAAATACAGTAGCCGATTGGGTCGTTTGATTTCCGAGGAGTACAAGCGTCGCACCAGCAAGTCTCGCAAGATGGTCGGATTGCAGTACGGCTACGAGGTGCGTTGCCATCAAGCGACGGCGTTCGATGTGATTCTCGGCAGCCAGATTGGTGTTGGAGCGTACAGGGCGTTGGTGGAGCAGGGCAAAAATGGCATCATGGTTTCGGTGGGAGGCATGATGGACCTTTCGTATCCGGCGTTTGAGGAGTTGATCGTCATGAGTCGTCTGCGAGCGCACGAGCGTCCGATTGCCGTGAATAGCGATATTCATAAACTTGCGAGGTATCTGGAAGGTTGGGTGAAGGAATAACGATCAGAGCCGCAATGAATTCCCATTGTCCCTTTTGGAAATCCGCGCTTGCATATGGATCGTTGCACAAAATCTGCAACATATACGTTCTCGGAAATGCTTAAATTTAAGGCGTTTCACAAGATGGAGCGTTGCAGTTTTTCTGCAACGGGTTATACAACATGGAAGCGGGAATGACCACGGCGGCGGTCCAAAAAATAATTCGTAGCATGAATTTCCTCCCTATTGGAAAACGTGCCCATACGGTACGCCGTTCACGGGAAAACGCAACCCAACGTATCTTTTTGCACCGCCAACAACTCCCCTATCCCCTTTTTGCCGAGTGCTAAAAGGATAACGAGTTCCTCTTCCGAAAAGGTTGCCTCTTCACCGGTGCCTTGGATTTCAACGAACTTGCCACTGCCGGTCATTACGAGGTTCATATCGACTTCGGCGGCAACATCTTCGCTGTACGGCAAGTCAAGCATCGGCACACCGCCGACAATGCCGACACTCACGGCGGCAATGGCATCGAGAATCGGCGACACCGGCAACTCCAACGTCCGCACCGCATCGACCAACGCAATGTACGCACCGGTAATGCTCAACGTCCGGGTACCGCCGTCGGCTTGCAGAACATCGCAGTCCAAATAAATCGTTCGCGGACCAATCTTTTCGAGATCGATAATCGTCCGCAATGACCGACCGATGAGCCGTTGGATTTCGGTGGCGCGTCCATCAGGTCGGTCGCTTCGAGGAGATCGCGGATGGGTACTGCCGGGGAGCATTCGGTACTCGGCGGTGAGCCAACCTTTGGTGGAATCTTTCGGCATCCACTTCGGCAGTTCTTCCGTAATGCTGGCGGAGCAGAGGACGGTTGTTTTCCCGGCGGAAATCAACACGGAGCCGGGCGTGGTTTCCAAGAAGTGCCGCCGGACAATTACCGGGCGGAGTTCATCATTCTGACGGTGATCGATTCGCATTATCGGCATTCCTGCATAGTAAGAAAACTGAATGTCCCAATGATCGCGGCACCGATAACCATTCCTAGATTTCCAACGAGTCCGCCTGCACCGCCGAACGGGAACCCCGCGATGAGATTGAGCAGAAACAGCAATAAAACCAACGCTGATACAATCAGCGAGACAATGCACAATATTTTCGGCATGATAATTGACGGGATTAGTTATCTTGTTGGATTTCGTGAGGAGTCACTTGTAAGTCAGGAGCATTCGCTAACTGCGTCATGACTTGCAATAACGAATTGAGTTGAAGGAACCGAGTTCCGAATCGATCAATGAATTCGTTCAATCCGAATTCACTGTCGAACAGGACATCGGAGTTGGTTTCGATCTCATCCGTAATGGTGGAGAGCAGATCTGCTTGAATCCGTTCCAATTTTTTTGCCGACCGCTTGCAGTATTCTGCCAGTTCGGGATGAGAAAGTTTCCACATTCCCAATTCGATGAGTCGGCGGCGGTGCGAGTGAGCGATGGTTCCAACCAACTCTTCCAGCAATGCCGTTTGGCGATCCTGCACCGAGACGAGTTCGCTCAACAAACCGTAAAGTTGCGGCGAGTGTTCGGTCGTTACAGATTTTGCAACAGGTTTCGGCGGTGAAAAAGTTGGGAAAACATCGATCTGTGTATATAATAAGTCAAGGCTGGTGGTTGCCATAACAGTAAAGTATATTTAAGCGGACAACATCCTGCAAGGGACATTGACCGGGATGGATAATACGAACAATACAATGATAACAGTCAAATGCCATTTGCAACACTCCCCCTCATGTCAAGGAAAAAACTTGTCAAACGACATTCGTTCTTATTAGACTCTTTTTTTTGGAAAAGTCGAGTCCCACCCCCGAAAAATTTAAATTTTCTGCATGTTAATTTGGGTAATTTGATAAACACCGTCATTCCCGCGCAGGCAGGAATGACGGAATACTACTCTTTCACTCCCCTTTCCGTGTTTCTTCCACGCACCATTGGATTGCCTGTTGCAGAATCCGGCGCAGGTTCGGATTCTCATACGCCGCTTTGTCGTGCCCCAAGGCAATGGCGAAGATTGCACTCTTTCCGTACTTCGTTGTCCACGCCACTTCGGGAGTCGCATCAGCATGATCGGTCTTCAAGAGAACCTTAACGCCCTCCTTGATGTACATGTTCTTGTATCCTTCATCAATGATCCTGAAGTTTTCGACACCGCGCGTGATGGGATGCTCCTTGTCCATCACTTGGATCGTCATATCGAGGTTATACTTGTAATCCGATGCCGGATGGGATTTGCCGTCGATGACAAGAGCCTTTGCGAGATATTGTCCGCCGATCATTTGGCGATACAGGGACCAGTGTTCATGGGCACCGAGACTATGGTGCATGACAATGAGCGGCATTCCGGACTCGATAAGAGTGGCAAAACGTTCCCGCTGTGCGTTGGTGATTGCCGGAAAATTGTTCATGTCATACGTGAGCAACAGATCGTATTTCTTTTCCAAGCCGGGAGCGAGCATATCCATGTCCTTGGGCACTTCCGCTTTGTCATATTTGACGTTCGGCATTTCGTCGAACATCTTGTAGAAGTTCGGCTCATCATATCCATGACCGCCGGTGAGGATCAGGATGTTCAACGTCGGTCTCGCCTCTTGGGCAAGGAGCGGCATGGCAGTAAGAGCAAACGCCAGGGCAACGAGTAAAAGTCGCATAGTAAAGTCTGGGGGTTAGGGTGATGATTGACTCTATTGTAACAGAGCCCACCGCGTAATCAAGGGACAAGCCATCGTTATTCCCGCGAAGGCGGGAACCTAGACGTAAGACGTTCACATCACCCCTCTCGATCCTCGCTTTCGCGGGGATACCGTTCCGCTTTGAGCGTTCCCAGAAAGGCGTTGAGTTGCTCGCAGAGGTCGTCAACTTCTTTCACGCCAGATGAAAAACAATAGTAGTTGACGTTTCTTTCACGGCAAATCACTCGAATTTGAACCGACGATACCCTCCTATTTGCATCAACATGGACAATGTGTTTGAACTCGCAGATTTCGATTAAATCAATCCACCTTCCACGTTGGAAAAAAAGGCATGTCCACGAAGATTCCAATCCGGCTGCATCGAGAACAAGCCGCGTTTTACCGAACAGCATATTGACAAACGTAGCAAAACCGGCGAACCAAAACAACCAAAACGGTAGTGCCAACAAGAACCATCCGAGTTCTTGATGGACATACACAGCAGCGGCAAGTGCCACACAGCCACTTGTCCAAATTACGAAAAAAAAGAGCATAACAAATAAAACAACCCAGGAAAAGAATCGCAACGTTACCACGCACTGCGTATCATTTTTTTCGATTTTGAACGTTTGCATAGTCGGTTCAACGGCTCGTTAGTCGGTCCAATCCAATCCCGTTTCCCAATCGCTTAGCGCGATTACTCGGATAACGTTTTCATCACCGTGGGCAAAATGCCACCGTTGAGGTAATACTGCAACTCGACCGGCGTGTCAATGCGGACTTTTACCTGAAACTCCGTCTCGGAGAGCATTTCGCGTCCATTCACAATCACCGGCTGTGATGCAATGACTGACATTACACTACCCGGCGTGAAGTGCGAATCGATTAGCGGGAGCGTAAATTCCTCTTCGCCTGTTAAATTCAACGACTCCACCGAAGCCCCGTGTGCAAATTCCAGTGGCAACACACCCATACCAACCAAGTTGCCGCGATGGATACGCTCGAAACTTCGGGCTATCACCGCTTTCACACCGAGCAATGCCGTCCCCTTTGCCGCCCAGTCCCGACTGCTACCGGTGCCGTACTCCGAACCCGCCAAAATGACGAGCGGAATGTCCTGCTCCTCGTACCGCATCGCCGCCGTGTATATCGGCATTATTTCTCCCGTCGGCAAAAACTTGGTAAGACCGCCTTCTTTACCGGGAACGAGTCGGTTGCGAATTCGAATGTTCGCAAAGGTGCCACGGGTCATCACTCGATCATTGCCGCGGCGCGCGCCGTAACTGTTGAAGTCTTTCTGCGACACTCCCAATGCCGTCAAATAATTTCCGGCGGGAGAGTCCAACTTGATCGAACCCGCCGGGGAAATGTGGTCGGTGGTTACGGAGTCGCCCAACACAGCAAGGCAACGGGCGTGCGAGACGGCAGACGGCAGACGGCAGACGGTAGCAGAATCAGGGCTGTTTGTGTTTTCTAAATGTTTAGTCATAGTTTGTTGTGTAAAACTGTGTGTAATTTTAATTCGGTACGTCTCTATCCCGGCTCCGACTTGGACAAGTCGAAAGTTGCCAACCACTAGCCGGGGCAGGTTCATGTGTTCTCAATAGACGACTGAATAGTGATTCAATTTCGGAAGGACGAAGATACGTGAGTTCGCCTTTGGATTGCGTTTCTTCGACTCTGGTTAGTGTTACTTCTCCAATTATACTTGGTTTTACAACGTGCAGTTCCATGCCGGGCAAGAGACCATCATTTTTCCCCTTATTCACAACAACGGTTGCGATATTCTGATGTCGATCCTTCTCATGAATTTTTTCGACGGACGCGATTGTTGCATCAACCGGCTTGTCCAGCAGATAGGGCATGAATTCTTCGGATAATTCTGGCTTTCCCTTGACTTCTTTTTCCTCATCACCTCGGCGCAGATAGAAGCGTCCATACGTACGATTCCTCGGCTCCCCGCCGGAATTGACCGCGTTGCAAAACTCAATGACCCTGTACGTGGGAATCAGATAGATACGCTCCCCCCATCGGATCGGCTTGCGTTTGATTGCTTCATCATCGATAGTGCCCATTTTCTCGTCGAAAGTATAGTTCAATTTGACATGGATTCCGTCCCAGTCCACCGTACCGTGTTCTAGGTACTCGAAGCCAAAACTACCATAGCCTATTATGGTAAATCCGTTTTCGGGAGCCAAGGTTAGATAGGTGCTCGAGCCGTAAATATACTCCCCTGCCCAAGGGTGGTCTTTCAACTGGGCGATTTCGACTTCGATTTTTTGGCGTTTTGCCTCGACAATCGCCTGATTTTCTTTGGACAGTTTTTCATTTTGTTCCGCCCAAACGGAACCGGCGAATAGCAGCAAAACGAATGGGGTGCAAAAAATGGGTCTCATGATTACCTTCCTTGTGTTGGTTGTTACGTCGATTGCAATCTTACGATTGCGGCTCTGTTTACATCAAAAACGGCGGCTCTTGAATGTACGTGCTCGTCTCATCCCAAGCAAACAACTTCGATGGTTGCGTCGGTATTGAATTCCACGCTTCGTTCGACTGAAACACGTTTTCATAACACTTCCGGTATGTTTCGGGAGACAATGCTCCCGACGTTTCGACGGCATCGGCAATTTCTTCGTCCGACGGATAAATATCGGCGAGAAAAACATTGTCGCTCAATGGATCGGTCTTGAAATCGATACCCATGCAACCGGCGAGGGCAAACGCAACGACCAGCGGGGGGCTTGCCAAGTAATTCGCCTTGATGAGCGAATGAATGCGCCCCTCGAAATTGCGATTCCCGGAAAGCACTGCTGCCACCGTTAAATTGTGCTCCGTGATGGCTTGTTCGACTTCGGCGGAGAGCGGACCACTGTTGCCAATGCAGGTCATGCAACCGTAGCCGGCGACGTGAAAGCCGAGCGTTTCGAGTGGTGCTAGTAAACCTGCATTTTCAAGATAGGCGGTTACAGCACGCGAACCGGGGGCTAAACTTGTTTTGACAAACGAAGGGGTACGCAGTCCTCGTTCGACCGCTTTTTTTGCCAAAAGACCGGCGGCGATCATCAAATTCGGATTGCTCGTGTTCGTACAACTGGTGATGGAGGCGAGCACTACCGGCAACCGCGACACAGGAAAGGGAAAGAGCATTTTTTTCATTCTATAGCATGTTGACGGCGTGCATTATACCAAAAAAACGGTTCTACACCACGAACCGTATCTTTGTTACCTTTTCCCCTTCGAGCAGTGTCGCCAGGGTTTCGACCAACTCCGAGTGCCGAAACGAGAGCTCCTGTGCGTAGGCGTTGTGCGGAACCTTGATCGTGAGAGTACCTCGATAGAGTCTTTCAATCTGCGTCACTGCCGCAAACTGTTCCCCAATCGCTTGCCGCCATGCTTCTTCGATTTGCTCCAAGTTGCGACGGCGATGCAGTCCGTACTTCACAATCAGTTGCGGTAATAGATCGCCGATCTTTGCGATGCCTCTGACATCTGTTGAATGCTTATTCCGCTTCATCGTTTTCCTCCGCAACTGGCAACCATTTGGCACGCACCGTATTGCCCAAACCGGACAAAGCCGGTGCTGTAGCGACATAATGCCGCCGAGCATCGTCGTAGCGTCCTTCCCGCTCCGCAATGCGTCCTAGTAAATACTCCGTGTTGTGCCGCCAAATGTTCAGCCGGTCTGTCCGTATTCCCATCAGCGTATCCTTGGCGGCGGTGATCGAATCAACCTCAAACTGTGCCGCTCCGAGCCAATAACTTGCCTGTACCGTCATCCATTGCAGTTGCAAACTGATCGCCGGATTATTACGAAACACCGGATCATTGCGGAATTGAATCATCTCTCGATCCGACACCCGAACGTTCTGGTATTTCGTGAGAGCATTCTCCTGACCGCTGATTGCTCCCTTGAAATACCGAACTCTGCCCGACCAGAGGGGATAATGCAACTGAACTGCCGAAGTGCCAAAATCGACACGTGGACGCTGAATCAAAAAGATGTCCAACGCTGCATTTGTGGCTTCCGAGTTAAACCGTTGCTCAAACGCCGTACGAATCGGATACTTCCAAACCTCAACCCCGCTAATGCCCGAGGCACCGAGGAAACGCCGACGCAGTTCATGCGGGTCGGTGTACAGCACCATACTTTGTTCGGAGTCCAATTCTGCCTCCAAAACTTTCATCCGCATCGACACGCTTTCCGGCGTGATATAAAGATAGGCGGTCGATTGCTGAAGCATTTCGGCAGTGATCGGAAACGGTCGGTCTTCCGACAAATCAAGACGACGGAGCAACGAGTCGTCTTGCTGAAGTTGGGAAAGTGTTGCCACACTGGAAAATTGCAACGCACTGTTGTCGCCGACTGTTACTCCATCGACTCCGGGAATGGGAAAACCATAATTCAACAGAAAAACATAAACCTCTCCGTCCAACAGTACACCGACAGCCCAGCAGAGCGGAATATCGGGTTCTTTGGGGTCCGGAATCGCTAACAGTGCCGCATCAATCCGCTGCTGTCGTAGCAGTTCGAGAAAGACAGTCATCCGGTCATTCGCGGTGCCGTAACCGAGCAGAATCGTTTGCCAGGGATATTGCGGTACTACCTCAATCACTTCCTGCTGATTGATGGGCATAAAACTGCTCCGCATTTCGACGTTACAAACGACCCAATCGCACATTTCGATGGCTTGATCCAACAGAACACGTTTATCGCCGCGCGTCCATTGGGCAAGACCTCGTATCCACGCCGACTGTTTGAGGTACTCGACATCTGAAGTCGTGATAAACAGATCGTCGGTTTTCAGTTGGACGGAATATGCCTCGAACATTGCCGCACTCATGGCGAATACTTCGGCTTCAAATTCGAGTCCTCTTGCAAAGGCACGCAAACTAGCGGCATTCATATTCGGAATGTTTTCGAGGGCGGTAAATCTACCCTGCAAGTCCGACACGGCGGCGGTGAACCGACTCATGGACGACAAATCGGCGTGGGAAGTCAGTGTTTGGATTTGCGACACAAGTTGCTTCAAACTGTTTGTTACGGCTTGTCGCTCTGCCTCCAACGTTTCCGAAGCAACGAGGGGTTGGTTGTTGTTGTCCAAGACGATTTCACCTTTCAGCAGGGCGAGGGCACGAACGACGGTTTCGGCAGCATCGGCGGCATTTTGAGCGGCTTGTCGGACTTCTTGAAAGACACCATCGGGCTTCCAGGCATCATTCGGTTTTTGGTGTCGTATCCAATTATTGAGTCGGTCCCCCACGCTAACCAATATTTCATAGCCGGGGGTGTTCGGTAAACTCGGCGAACTATCGAGGTTGTTGATAGTGTCCAGGGATCGGTCAAACTCCGCCTTTTGGTACGAGGCAGTGCCGACTTGGGTGTGAGCACTTGCGGCAAGATCAAGAGTTGCGTCGCGTTTACGTTTGCAACCGGCAAGAGACAGGCAAACCAAAAGGAGAACGAACGCAGTGCAAAGGAAGTATCGCATGGAAAAAACAGTAGTATTCGATCCGCAAAGGGCTATTTTACGCAGTGGATAGGAAAGTGTCAAGACATTTATGCCCTTTTGTGAGTTAAGTTGCGCAAGTTAGGATGATTGTGTGACATGGGCGGCATGTGCCGTTAGCAGAAAAAAAAACCAAGCAATATAATCGATATTCCGATTACAAATGGAAGCAGGGAGAAAGATTCCTCGTCCTCGGAGGGTGCTGTGTGCAGACCATCGCCTGGGACATTCACAAACATTAACGGAGACAATACCAATGAGAACAACAGTTTTTGGATGCCTCGGTGTAGCAGCGGTTGCTTTTGCCCTGCAATTCACCTCGGCGAATGTGCGAGCGGCAGACTGGTTCAGTGCTTGCAATCCTTGCGACGAAGTCGCTTGCGATCCCTGCGGCGAAACTATTTTCTGCGATCCCTGCGATCCCGTTTGCGGACCCAAAGTCAAAGCAGGGAAATGGTTCCTTAACGGACACCTAGAAGCAGGATTCTTCGCCAACGGACATGGTGCAAAGAGCACATACACCTTTCCAGGAGTGCGAGGCGCAGATTATTGGTCGGGAAACGGTCCACTTCTGATGAACACCCGACTCACTGGCGCGCAGGTCAATCAGGTCTATGTTTCGATGGGTAAGTCCGTCGATGGCAGACGCGGTTTAGACATCGGCGGAACTGTCGATTTCACATGGGGAACTGACGCTTGGATCGTACAATCCGCCGGATTGGAGTTCAACACGGGACGAAGGGGATTGTCTGAGGTAGATCTCCAGGCAGGTCGAGGTCGCTGGGGTTCCGGCGATTACTTTGCCTCCGTCGCGCAAGCATACGTCGAAGCCGCTTACGGCGACTTGAATATCATTGCCGGTAAGTTTTACGCTCCGTTTGGAACAAGCCACTACAAGTCCACGGACAACTTTTTCTACACATGGGCTCCGACGGCTATGATTGCCCCGCACGTCGGTGGCGGTGCGTATGCCTCCTATAAGGTCAACAGCAAGTTTTCCGTCACAGCCGGTTGGGTGATGCCGGATGAAATCGGTGAAAGCAGCAAAAACAATGCCGTGCTCGGCGGGTTCAACTGGGCGCCCAGCAAGAGGTTCAACCTCTTCTACGCTTTCGCCGCCGGAAGAAACTCCTACCACGGCTATGCGTTGAATGATCCAGGAGGAGGAAATACCGACCTTTTCGTGCATTCGTTGGTCGCGACAGTCCAGTTCAATCCGAAACTGAAAAACGTTTTTGAGTGGACGCTCCTCAATGTGAACCCCAATTTTGGAGGACCTGGCAGGGAGTATTGGACTGCTTACGGTTTCAACAACGAACTCATTTACCAGGCAAACAAGCGGTGGGCGTTTGGTACGCGGTTCGGTATGGTCAACAGTGATTTCGTCCTGCCGATTGGTACTCTCGGTCCTGGCGACTTGTACACCGTTTCGCTGGGTGCGAACTGGACACCGAACCAGTGACTGACGGTGAAACCGGAAGTGCGATATGACTGGACCAAAGGCGATGGTTTTGCGGATACCATGTTCAACAACGAACGCAACACCTATCAGGTTTCCGGCGGTTTATCGGCGATCGTGAAGTTCTAGTCTAGCGTTGTGGTAAACCACAAGGAACGGGCAGGCTAACGCCTGCCGCTCCTTATCCCTGCAACAGTTGTAGCATCTTGCGGTCGAGTTTGCGTCCGTTAAAATCTTCGTACACAATGTCGGTGCGGTTGCTGTCCATGATTCCAAAGGAACCGCGGAAGTTCCACAGTGCCCAACCCCAACCGGCTTCCTTCCAGTTGGCAAGCATGTCCCCCATCCAGCGGAGCACAATATCGTGCGGTGTAAATTGATGCGCACCAAACTCGCCGACCATCACACCGACTCCCTGTCGCTGTACCGCCTGCCACGGTTCGATCTGCGTCCGCTTCAACCAAGCGCGATCCCGAATCACACTGCCGGTAAGCGTTGTCCCATCGTAACGGAATTTCGAGGGTTCCTGCCCCCAACCGGCAGACAGATGTACCAACGCATCCCCTTTGCCGCTGTTGAACGACATCTCTTTGAGCGTTATCCAGTCCGCTCCTTCTGCTCGAATGGCAACAAGACGTGTCCCAGCAGGAATTTCCGTCTCGTAATTCTTGTCGTAAATGTTTTGGTACGTGTTCCACTGCTGTTGGAAGACGACTTGCTTCCATTCCCCTTCGCCGGGACCCGGTTTGAACTCGTGCTTGAAGATAACCTTGCCGTCCGCCTCAACGACCAAATTCGTGTTGCTCGAAACAGTGCCGACGAGCATCCGTAGTTTCGTTGCCGATGTGAAAGGTCCTTCGATTTGCATCGGTTGTCTGAAACGCGCCTCGATCTCGCTTTTGTTCGGTTGCAGGAGTAGCCCGTTGCCCATCACTGTGGGCCACGACGGTTCCGGGAAGTCCGCACTGTTCACCCAACTCGCCTTGTAGTGCGAGATTTCACTGGGCGCGTAACCGCGAGAGGACATTGCCACTTTTTGATCGACAAGACCAGCCAGCGGTTTGGTACCCCATTCGTACCCATCGCAGATGATGAGTCGGTCAGGGTCTTCCGCCCGGATTGCTGAAATGATGAACTTATGGGCTTCGATGCACTGTGCCATGACATTGCCGACGCTGGCGGGTTCGTTGAACAGATTGAAACTGACCCGGCTGTTGGGAATTCCCTTGTACCGCTTGGCGAAGGTTGCCCAGTGCATGGCGCAGACTTCGCGGGCTTCGGGATCAGTCCAAACGCTTTTCTCTTCGGGAGGTTGGGCAACGGTCCAGCCGGGCGCACGGTGAAAGTTCATGTTGACGTGAATGCCGTATTTTTCGCCGAATCCGACGGCTTCGTCGATGTCTTCGAGCACTCGTTCGTTGATTTTTCGCCAATCGCGGTCGATGATCCACATCCGATAGTCCATCGGCAGTCGGACGAAGTTGAATCCGAAGTCGCGGATCCATCGGAAGTCGTTTTCGACAAATTTCCGGTTTTGTCCGTTGAACTTTTCGAGCAGATTGAATCCCCGCCAAAGGGGGAGTTTATCGTACCGAGCCTCCGGGAGTGCGGGGGTTTGAGTTTGGGCTTCGGCAACGTGTACACACGTTCCTGCCGCGAGACTTGCGAGTCCCAGTTTGAGTAGATCACGCCGATTCATAAATTGTCTCCTGATAGAGTATGACTGTTGGGCATTATACCAAAAGCGTGGTACAATAGGGCATCAGAGATGCCCCGAATACCGCACAATGTTACATATTCTTTTCCGCGAACCGGCACATTTTGAGGACGAATCGCTGTCAAAGTGGACGGGGCTCGGGTGCCGCTCCTTCTACGCGGAACTGTGTAGTATGGAAGACTACAAACGAGCGGTATCGGCAATTCGCGGCATCTCGGCACAGTTTACGGCGGTACTTCCACGAATTTTGAAGCCGGGAGAGTCGAAATTCCTCCACAAAATTGCTGACTTGCAGCCGGATGCCGTGCTGGCACGAAATTTGGAGGAACTCGTCTTCTTTTGCGGTTTGAGCGTGCCTGTTATTGTCGATTTCTCGCTCAACGTTGTCAACGACCTTGCGCTTTACCAATTGCTCGACTGGGGAGCAGAGCGGATTACCTTCGGCTTGGACGTGAACGCAGAGCAAATGCAGAACCTGCTTTCACTTGTGCCGCCGGAGAGAGTTGAGCAGATCGTCCTAGGGCGTGTACCGCTCTTCACGATGGAACACTGCCTCTGGCGAACGCAGTTGTTGAAGCCGGAGGAACCGTGTCAAAAATTGTGCCGGACGCAACCGTTGCAAATTCAAGATCGATACGGGGCGTTGCACACGGTGCGGTCAGACATTTTTTGCCGGAACATTGTCGAGCGTTCCGAACCGATAGAATCACCGCCGTTCGTAACACACCAGCGGATCGAATGGGATGACCGGATGGAGAACTTCGACCGTAGGATAAGAGAGTTGGCTGAAAGACAAACAGCAGACGGCAGATAGCAGAAAAACTGCCGTCCCACGCCTGCTGTTAGCAATCACCCACATTTTTTTTTCTTACTCGGCAGCCACCGGGTAGTATTCGTATGCCCGCGGAGCACGAATGATCGAGAAGAAGGGAACATTGATGACCGGCGCACCACCAACGCTGGAGCGTTGATACACCTTGTTCGAATCACCCATGGCGGCACCATACGGCGTAATCGGACCGGGCGTGAACGCTACAGGCGCAGGTGCCAAGCCTCTGACCGACATTTGGAACGGCACGGCGGGAGCCGCTTGTCGGGCAGCACGTCGGGCTGCCAGAGGTCGCCATTGAGCCGCCGGTGCGGCAGCGGCAAATGCCGGTGCTTCGCCGGCGCAGAAGCAACAGGTGCAGTGTTCAGTAGCATCGGCTGCCTCAACGAAATTCACGTTGCTCAAAAAGAGCACTACAGCAATGCAAGGAATAAGGACGAAAAACTTTTTCATTTGGGTCTCCTCTATTAAAAGGGGGAAAAAATGGGAGCGGGCAACACCAATGTCACCCTCGCTACTAGGAGTATGGTGCATAAAACATCAAAGTCAAATTTGTGCCTACTTTTTTTTATCCATTTTCACAAGCGGGACTGTATTTTTGCTTATATTGGCATAATCCGCAAAATCAGACCCTCCGGTTTGGGGCATCGAGCCGCGAACGTTAGAGAGCGACAGTCCGCTCTCCAACGTTTGCGGCTCGTTGATTGGGGCGGGCTAACGCCCAAGCCACTCGCGTCTAGTGTCCCAGGACCGGGTACGCGTAAGGATCATACCCGATATAAGGGCGTGGGGCGGAAATCAATGCCATGAAATTTCTAAACGGCGTGGGACGATAGACCACGGTCGGCTGCATCGGTACACCGACAACAGCGGGTTGAGCCGCACCGAGCACTCCCTGAAGTGCCTGTCGCTGCCCTCTGGCAAAAGGGGGAGACACCATCGGCGGAACATGGAGCGGAGCCGCTCCGGGGACAGCACCGGGTTCCGGCAACGCATAAGGCTGAATCGGCGGCGGAGCAAACCGACTGCCAAGGTTTGCCAACCGGCGTGGAACCTGTGGATACGAATACGGAATTCCGTAGGCGGGATACCCTTCGGCGGTCGTCGGATAGGCGGGATAGCCAAACGGCAACGCTTGCGGAGCGTCTTGGGAAGATGCCTGCCGCCAAACGGTCGTACCATCTTCCTGGATTTCACCAATAAGATTTGCAACGGATAGCAGCGATGGTTCATCAACAACCGGGGCAGGTTCCGGTTCGGCAAAACTGACTTTGCTCATCATGAGTACCACCGCCACACACGGAACGAGAATAAACACTTTTTTCATTGTGGAGCCTCCTTGAAGGGGATTAAAACGGACATTCGGGCAAAACTATTGCCCTTACGTGAGTAGTATGGTACAGGAAATCGCAAAGTCAAATCCGTTTTCCCCATTTTTGGCATTTATCCCGTCAGCAACACAATTTTTTCGTAATGAACGGTGAATTTTACGTAACCGTTCACGGTTTTTCTTCATTTGTTCCCTACAATTGGTCTTTTATCAACGGGCACACATTTGTAGAATTCTGCCTAATGGATGCCAAAGACCGTCGGATCGCCGAACAGGATCAAGAGATCGCCGAGCTCAAAGCAGAAGTCGCCGGTCTCCGATCTCTCGTCGCTGCTCTCGAAAAAACTCCGGCAACTCTTCCAAACCTCCGTCTTCCGACATCGTTAAACCACCCAAACAACAAGACCGCCGACGCAAGAAAAAGATCGGCGGTCAAAAAGGACACAAGCAAAACCTTCGCACTCCCTTTTCCGACAATCAAATCGACCAGACCATCGCATTCAAACTCGACTCCTGTCCCAAGTGCGGCGGAACACTCAAAGCTACTAACGCAGAGCCCAAGAAACATCAGCAAGTCGAACTGGTCGAAAAACCGTTCTTCGTCACCGAATACCACCAACACTGGTGCGAACACTGTCAATGCGATCATCATTGACCTACTCATCTCATCGAAACATGATACAATGACTTCCAGTTGAATGCAATACCAATTCGGGTAACTTATTTTTGAGCGCGCCCTCGCCCACGAAATACCCATGGAACAAGAAAACGCTAACGGAAAAATTGAAGGAAAGCCGCGAAAAGTAGCACTGGTGATGGGACTTGTCTTATTGTGCCTGCTGATTTATGCGGTATTTATTCCAATGGTTTCCAAGAGAGAATCAGGCAAGTTGAGTATCTTGCCTATCGAAGGAACAATCGTTATCTACGACGAAAATGGCGTGGTCGTTCCATTCCAACCGACCGGAGTAACGGTGGTGTCTGATTTCATATCGGATTTTCCCGGCTCCGATTCGCTCCGAACGCGATTTTTTGAGATCGACGAATCTTGGAAACTCGATAGCAGTAAACCGACCATTGCCGCAACATTGTTTTTCAATACGAATGGCACTGTACTCGATTTTCTTGTGCGTACCCCGATTGACACGGCATGTTCCTTATGGTAAAAACATGTCGTTTTGCGAAACTGATCTTGACCTTTTCTCCTTGAATCGGTTATGAT
>Ga0123353_10004184_pt1 | contig 18519 bp, 12 predicted proteins | sample TergutLab28metaG_3_FD_92763 | JGI IMG/M metagenome (GOLD analysis project Ga0123353, IMG submission 92763) | Labiotermes labralis P3 segment gut microbial communities from Petit-Saut dam, French Guiana - Lab288 P3 | ecosystem: Host-associated > Arthropoda: Insects > Digestive system > Gut ... | reverse complement strand
CATCGAAAACTTATCATTCACATAATCAATATGTTTTCTTCCCAAAGCCATAAAAGCTTCCCAAGGGATATTGAAACGTGCGGGATAGGTAGAAAAATAGGTACGCATCAGGTCTTCGCTAAAAACGTCGTGTCCGGCTGGAACCGGCGTGTGCGTAGTGTAAAGCGACGATGCCCGCACCAACTCTACCGCAGCCGGAAACGCCATATTGTAAGCACTCCGATACCGGCAAATACGCTCTAAGGTTATGAAGGCGGCGTGCCCTTCGTTAAGATGATATAAATCAGGCTCTTCACCTAACATATTTAACATTCTGATTCCCCCAACGCCCAACAGTAACTCTTGTTTAAGTCTGTTTTCATTATCTCCGCCGTACAGATTGTGGGTAATGGCTCTGTCTTGGGGTTGGTTGAGGTCGAAATCGGTATCTAACAAATAGAGCGGGATACGTCCCACCGCCACACGCCAGATTCTTGCATACAAGGTGCGGCCGGGCAACGCGATAGTAACCATTTTAAAAGCGTTATGCTCGTCTTTTACAGGCGTTATGGGTAGTTTTGAAAAACTTTGGCTCGGATAGAGCGACACCTGATCTCCCATTGGGGAGATTTGTTGGTTAAAATAGCCATAGCGATACAGAAGTCCCACGCCAATCATATTCACATTGCAATCGCTCGCTTCTTTCAGATAATCGCCCGCTAACATTCCCAACCCTCCGGAAAAAATTTTCAACTCGTTGCTGATGCCATACTCCATACTGAAATAAGCAATTTTTGCTTGATTTTCAGTTTTTTTAACATTCATATAAGATTGAAAATCTTCAAAAACTTTATTCAATTTTTCAATAAACTGTATATTTTGGCTGATCTCCTGTATGCGGGGCAGGGGCAGCATTTGCAAAACATGGGTAGGGTTTTCTTTATACTCTTTCCACATTCCGTTGCCTGCAACCTCTTCAAAGAGTTCGCGGGCTTCATAGTTCCAACTCCACCACAAATTGTGGGCTAAGAGTTCCAATTTTCTCAAATTGTCAGGAAGTTTTGTTTTTACGGTAATGTGTGCCCAACGCGGTTCTGTTCTTCCCATTTGTGCCACTTGCATCACAATTCTGGATACTTTGTTTTTATATTTTTCGTAACGTAATTCGCTCTTTGTTAAAGCAATATCGTAAATTTTCAAATAATGGTCATACAAATGCTCCCACAGCGCATTTTGGGCAATTTCTGTGGCAGCAGCGTTATGTTTCTCTTTTTCCTCATCTTTCAAATTGGCATAATAAAAAATAGCGTCGGCAATTTTGCTGCTCACTTCGTCATCGTTATCGTCATCGCGGTGAATAACCCACACACTTTTTTGGTTGCCAAAATTATCCAACACCCACTTGCCAAAACCTGCCAATGTGGTGGTAATGGTGGGAATAGCAAAAGCAATACTTTCCAAGGGTGTGTAACCCCAAGGCTCGTAGTATGAGGGAAATACCGACAGATCGAAACCTATCAGCAAATCGTAATAAGAGAGATTGAACACGGCATCTTTCCCATCTAAATAAACAGGAACAAACACCACCGTAACCTGCGTAAGCGGAGAATTATCCAAATTATTTTTTTTCAAATGATTAACAATCGGGTCGTGGTCGGGGTCGTGCAAGGGGTGGGTACAATAATCGTATAGCTGTGGTTTTAGGGGCGTTACATCCAACGTCTCTACAGCTGTCAATTTTTCTATTAAATCGTGTCGGTATCCGTTGGTGCCGGCAGGAACTGTAATAAACGCCACAATGGGGCGGTTGGTGTGTTGCTCTTTCAGCTTTGCCAATCCTTTAATAAAAAGGTCAATCCCTTTATTTCTAAACTCATAACGTCCGCTATTTACCACAAACAAAGCATTTTCTGCAATCTCTTGTCCTGTGAGTACTTGGGCTACCTCTCTCAATTTATTTCTTGCGGCACTTCTTTTCACAGCAAACTCTTCACCTTGCGGCACAAAGTTATTTTCAAACCCGTTGATAGTAATTACATCGGCGGGTTTTTCCAAGAAAGCGGTGCACTCGCGGTTGGTAATTTGGCTCACAGTAGAGAAACCGTCTGCATACTTTGCAGAGAGATGCTCTAAGGAGTGTTTTGACTGAATGCCAAACCGTTGAGCAAACTCGTTGGCGTTATAATTTTCCATCATTCCGTAAAGCGGCAACAGATTTCCTGCGATACAACGCCCCAGCGCTGTGGCATGTGTAGTGAACACGGTAGCCATTTGCGGCACATTATCTTCAAGGTGCAAAATACCTGTTCCTGTCATCCATTCGTGGAAATGTGCGATAATTTTATCGGCGGCGTAGCAGTAGTAGTTGTAAAAACTTTCGATAACGCGTCCGGCGGCATATCCGAAGAGGGCGGGTTCAATGTAGTCCCACTGCCCCGAAATGGAGTCCAACTTATATTTGAGCCAAAACTGTGTAAGGATTTCATTTTTATTCTCAAAAAATGGGGTAAAATCCACCAAAATTACAATCGGGTTTCCGCTGATGTTCCAGCGTCCGGTGCGAATACGCAGTCCTTCGCTCTGCGCGAGTTCCTTCCAGTTTTTAAAAAGAGAGGTATCTTCAATAAAATCAGAATTATCCTCTTTTGACAGCTCCGGTCCGATACAAATATAATTGTTGCCGTAATGCTTTACGGCGGTAAAGGCTTTTGTGGACAATACGGTATAAATCCCGCCTACTTTGTTGCAAATTTCCCAACTGGTTTCAAAAACATAATCTGCTTGCTTCATCTATTTTCAACTTTAAAAAATGAGTTGGCGAAAATACATGAAATACGGTACTTGTCTTTTTAGCCCCTAAAAAAAAGTGCTTTTTGAACGCTTAAAATTATGCAATAGAGACTCGACATGCCATGTTTCTACGAATGATTCTCTCGAAAACACCTCAATCTCTCTTCCAATGCAGGGAATTGTTCTATTTTAATCAGCGACACACAGGCTCGGAGTCCTTCGGTGCGCTCACTACCTGTAATCGCAAGTGAAATAGCGCTAATGCCGTAATAAAGAAACTCTTTGAGCAACTCTTCTCCACTTAAGCCGGGGTAGCAAACCGTGAAATAAAACCCATCGGCAAGCGGTTTTTCCTCATCTTTATCATATACAATTTTGAATCCGTTTTCTAAAAACATCCGTTTCATAATTTGAGCTTTTTCGGCGTAAATCTTTACGCTCTCCCGAAAATTATATTTTCCCTCATTACAGGCTTTTAAAATAGCAGCCATCCCATATTGTGCCGAATGTGCTGTACCTGAGCTAATGGCATATATCGTACCGTAAATAATGGCGCGCCCCAGTTTTGACATTCCGAAATAGGGGATCAAATCAGGAAACTCCTTGTGATATAAGGTATCGGAAAGCACTAACATCCCTATTCTTTCTCCTGCATAACTAAATATCTTTGAACTGGAAATCAGCAGGGCATAGTTTTCTGTATATTTTCCAACAGTAGGTTGGAAAGGAGGTTCTCCCGGATGTGAAATATCGTGTCGAAAATCCATTCCAAAATACGCTAAATCTTCTATAACGCAAACATCATATAGTGTTGCCAATTCACCAATAGTTTTTAATTCTTTCTCTGTAAAACAGATCCATGATGGATTATTGGGATTAGAATAAATGATGGAGTGAATATTTCCTTTTTCCAAATAGGTTACAAGTTTGTCGCGCAATTTATCTCCCCGATAATTATATACGTCAAAAGTTTCAAATTTCAGTCCGAGTACTTTGTGTTGTTGTTTTTGCACCGGGAATCCGGGATCAATAAATAAAGTAGTATCCTTTTCCTTGTGCGCCCGAACGAAAGTCATAAATCCTGCCATACCCCCCATCATTGAGCCAACGGTGGGGATGCAAACTTCGGGAGAGACATCTAAGTCTAAGAAATTCTTCACGAAGCGCGACATTTCAATTTTCAATTCCGGGGTGCCGTCAATATCGGGATAAATTGCAGCGCACCCCTTTTTGAGCGCTTCTATTTGGGCGTTCACTCCAATTTCGCAGGCCGGCAATCCGGGTATCCCCATTTCCATGCGAATAAACTTCGTGCTGCTTGCCTCCTCAATGTCATTAATTAGTTTCTTAATTTCTCTGATAGAAGCTCTTCCAATTTGAAGGATTCCGCTCTCTGCAACAATCTTATCTACGATTTGTTTTTGAATAGGTGTTTGTGTTTCAGCCATAAATGAATATATTAATAAAGGATGCAAAAATAGAAAAGTTTTGGTTAAAACTTACAAAAAAGTTTCATTCGGTACAAAATGAAAAAAATAGGTTAAGAAAAATAGAGATTTTTCTGTTTCAAAATAAAAATAATAGATCATACGTTTTTTATGGTTTAGAAATATAAACTATTATGAAAGCCATTTTTATTTCCGCCTTTCAGGCTTTTTATGAAGAAATTATTGCAATTTTTGATCAGTTACAAATTAGAGGTTTTTCCTATTGGAGTGAAACACAGGGTCGTGGCACTTTCACGGGTATCCCTCACTATGGAACCCATGCCTGGCCTGCCCTCAATTGCTCATTTCTCACTTTTGTTGAAGATCATAAAGTTGATGAATTATTAGAAGCATTGAGAAAAATGGATCAAACGGCAGAACAACAAGGAGTTCGAGCTTTTGTTATGCCCTGTGAAAAGATGATGTAATCTCCCCTCATTATGAAGCAAGGAAAACTTATCATTTTTGCAGCCCCATCAGGATCCGGAAAAACATCTATCGTGAAGTTTCTATTGACACAAAAGATTCCTTTAAAATTTTCTATTTCAGCTACTACACGCCCAAAAAGAATCAACGAAAAAGAGGGAGCAGACTATTTTTTTCTATCAAAAGAAGAGTTCGATGAAAAAATTAAAGCAGGAGATTTTTTAGAATGGGAAGAAGTATATGCCGGAACATGCTACGGAACCCTAAAATCGGAAGTAGATAGAATGTTAGAAAATGGAGAAAATGTACTTTTCGACGTGGACGTGCTCGGCGCATTAAATATCAAAAAAAATTATGCAGAAAATGCCTTGGCGCTCTTCGTAAAACCACCCTCCATAGAAGCGCTTATTGATCGTTTAAAAAACAGAGGAACCGAAAGCGAGGAAACGCTGAAAAGAAGAATTGATAAAGCTACTTACGAACTTTCTTTTGAACCCAATTTCGATATTTCCATAATTAACAACCATTTGGAAACAGCGCAAAATGAAGCAAAACAAATAGTTATAAATTTTATAAAATAATATATCTTCGCCGCTAATTTTTTAAAAAAATACTATGGATAGAAATACAGTCATTGGATTGCTTCTCATTTTTTGCATCGTTTTAGGTGTGAGTTTTTATAATTCTTCTCAACAAAAGCAAGCGCAGGAAAAGAAAGCTTTAGAACAACTGGAAGAAAGCAGAAAGCATAATACAGAAAGCAACATGCAGAAACCAGAAAATACCGATGAGGTAATTGAAGGTATAGATGATGAAGTGATGGAAAATACTTCAAAATCAGAACCACAAACCTCTGGTTTTAAATCTCAGGTCCAAAATTTCACCCCTTTCTACACCCCACAAAACCTTAATACCAACGAATATGTTGTTGAAACAGACAAAGCTATCTATCATTTTTCTAAATTAGGTGGATATTTGAAGTTTGCGAAACTCAAAGATATTTACTGCTATGCCCCGAAAGGAGAAGAAAAACCACCTCTTATTTTGTTCGATGGCAAAAATACCGCCATGAATATGGAGTTGATGCTCCAAAATCAAATGAGAATAAAAACTAATACCTGTTTTTTTGTGGCAGATCAGCCTGATACTTTGACAGTTGACAAAAACAATAAATCTTTATCTTTAAAATTATTCCCCATCCTTGATGGAGAAATCGTTTACGATTCCTACATTGAATACTTATATACATTTACAAATGATGATTACAGTTTTGGTTTTCACATTAATTTTGTGAATATGCAAAACTATCTGTATCAAAACACTAACGTTTTTACTTTACAGTGGGAAGCAGCGTTAAAAAATGTGGAACGTAATTTCGACTACGAGAAAAATATCACTACGGTTCATTATATGGATATCTTGAATAAAGTGGGCGAGTTAAGTCCTGCTAAACAAGATAAAAAAGACTTCTCTTCTCAGTTGAAATGGGTGTCGTTTAAACAACAGTTTTTCACTTCAGTTTTGATTGCCGATTCGGGATATTTTTCTTCAGGACAATTGGCATCCGAAATTAGAACCGGGCCTCCTATCCTCAAAAACTTAACTGCCAATCTGGAGTTAGATGTTAAAAGTTTGTACAATGGGTCTTTCGACATGACGATGTACATTGGTCCGAATCAATATAAATTATTAAAAACCTACAATTTGCATTTAGAGCGGCAAGTGGCGATTGGTTGGGGGTTCTTTTTGCTGCATTGGATAAATCGGGGTGCAGTAATTCCTGTTTTCGACTGGCTGTCGAAATATGCCCTCAATTTTGGTATTATCATTCTTATTTTAACTATACTGTTAAAAATTATTTTGATGCCGGTAGCCTATAAGACCTATCTTTCTTCTGCGCGAATGCGGGTATTAAAACCTGAGGTTGAGGAGATTAATGCAAAATATCCCAAGCAGGAGGACTCCATGAAGAAGCAGCAGGCAACGATGGCGTTGTATCGAAGCGCCGGAGTAAACCCAATGTCAGGATGCTTGCCGGTATTACTGCAAATGCCTATCCTAATTGCCATGTTCCGATTTTTTCCTTCCGCTTATGAGTTGCGCCAGCAACCTTTTTTATGGGCTGATGACCTCTCTACCTACGACTCGATATGGGACTTTGGAGTAAATATACCTTTTTACGGAGACCATGTAAGTTTGTTTTGTCTGTTAATGACTGCTGCAACTTTGATTTACACATGGTTAAACAATAAAATGATGACTATGGGCAATCAGGATCAAATGAAGATGATGCGCATCTTTATGTATATGATGCCTTTTATGTTCTTAGGGATTTTTAATAGTTTTGCCTCAGGATTAACTTATTACTATTTGTTGGTAAACTTAATTACATTCTTTCAAATGTGGATATTCCGACTTGCAGTAGATGAAGCAAAAATCCGTGCCCGCTTAAAAGCCAACATGTCAAAGCCAAAAACAAAGTCGAAATGGCAAACTCGTATGGAAGAGATGGTTAAACAACAACAGACTCAGCAAAAGCGAAAATAAGTTAGTACATTTTCTCCACAACTTCAATTACCTCTTCTTCATTAGGATTCATTTCAAAACAATGACTTGGGTTCAAGAAGTGTAAAGAGTGATTTTTTTTGAACAGTTTTTCGCCGCCTCCGGTAATATTTAGCATGATTTTTTCAGATTTTCCGATACAGTTATTTTCAACTGCTTTGAAGAGGCTTGCGGTGGCTACGGCAGCGGCAGGAGAAATGTCAATTCCTTCAAGTTTTTCAAAGAGTATTGCTGCGTATCTTGCTTCTTCATTGGTAACGGGCATGAATTTTCCTCCTGTATCTGTCAAGGCATCAAACAATCCGCCGGCAATTTCGTAAGGGGGTTTTCTGTTCGAGAGCACCTTTGCATCAATCTCTTCTACCTGCTTTCTGGCTTCATGCTCATCAAAAGGCAACAGCTCTCGTGAGTTAATATTCCATGCCTCTACCATGGGAATAAAAGGTATATTTTGCGAAAGAATGAGTTTCATCTTCTTATTAGAAAACCTGCCGTCGGCAATCAATCGCAAGTTGGCTTCCCATGCAGCAATAGCGCCGGTGCCGCTTCCTACGGCTTGAAAATAGCAGTCGGGAATTTCGCCGATAAAAGTTGTAGCAGAGAGCATAGTGGTTGCCATACCGTCTCTCCTTGCAATATTTTTAGCACCTCCTTCGGGATAATATTTTTTGGATTTTACTACAATATTGCTCAAATGTATTGCATCAAAATAATCGCATCCTTTCCGGGCGCAAATCAATTTTACACAGTCATTCAAAGGTTTATCGAACCAAAGAGCATCTAAATTATCTTCCGGCACACAAAGCAGGAGGGGGATTTTGTTTTCTGAACACACTTTTGCAAAAGCACGGGCGGTATTACCTGCTGAAGCCACTACCAAAACACCCTCCATTTGAGGTGTAATGCGCCCACAAACCGAATAAGCCTCTGTTTCTTTAAAAGAGCAGGTAGTCATATTGGCACCAATTTCAGGAAAATAGCCGCTAAAGCATATATAGAGCCGATCTAATCCCAGATGTTTTGCCAAATTTTTGCTCTTGTAGGTTACCGGAGCGCTTGAGCCATGAAGAAAACGCGATACCGGAAGCCAATCGGCAAACTTATAGATACCATAAGAATCTGCTTTAAGAACTATCTGTTTTTTTTCGTAAACAGCTCTAATTAAAGACGGCTTTTGGTCAATCGGGTCGTCAAGTTTCCAGCCGGTATCAAGAAATTCTCTACCGGAAGCCACATTCATTAATTTGTATGAAGAAGGAATCTCTTGCATATTTAAAACAACCTAAAAACTAAAACCATCAATAAAGATACACCCACTTTAAGATATCAAAACTGTCAGCATTAGCAGGAAGTGTTTCCACCAACCCAAACTGATATATAGGAAACATCCCTAACATCTCTTCTATATCGTTGTTTACCAACGAAACAAACGCAGGTATCGCTTTTCGAATACTATATCCACTGTTTTTCTTATATTTAGAATTTGATGCAAGTGAGGCATTAAAATCAGCTTGAAGATCGGTAACATGCTGTGGAGTATATTTTAGATAGTAATTATAAGCATGGGTTTTACTTTGGGCAGTACTAAAACCTGAATTGGGTATTACTGAACAAATGTGCAACAATGAAGACTCTCCGGTTGGGTAAATTACTAAAGTTTCGTACATATCTTCAAAAACAGTGATCCCTGTGAAGAGTTCCAAATATTTCTTTTCTAATTCATCTAATTGATTTAAAAGATATTCAAACGCATCTTTAGTAAGAGCGATCTCTTGAGAAAAAGAGAGAATTGCATATCGGTCATCTCTAATTTTTTCAATAAAATGAGCCGCCTCCTGGGCTTGCTGTGCCAAAGTCTTTGTAGTAACTTTTGTTTGTGTGATAGGAACTTGTGTAACGATACCATCAATAATTTTTGTTTCGGTGTATGTTTCATAGCTTTGTTGTAAAACTACATCTGCATAATTCTTAAAAAAATCGGGTAAAATATCTGTATCCGGTTGTTCTAATTTTGAAGCAACTTGAAAAACCGGAAGTGTATTTTTTGCATATAAAGACTGTAAAAAGTTGTTTTGTATTTGTGTTTGAGAAAGTTCAGCCACAAATTGCAATTTTTCATCCGGCACGGTGAATGGGGTTACTGTTATTTTTTTTAATTTATAAGAAACGGCATTTTCTTTACAAAAATCAGTAATTCCAAGCAACTTTTCAGCAAAATCTGCATATAATCCTTGAAAATTGGAAGTTTTTGTAATCACAACATCCACTTTAAAAGCCGTTTTAGGTAAGGTATAAAAAAAAGTGGGATTTGTTATTGCCGAGTGCGAAGTTGTTGGTAATAAATATACTGCTTTTTGTGAATACCCATTTTGAAAAACAATTAAGCATAGAAAAATAATGAACAGTTTTTTAATCATAACAAATTAAATTAAAATTGCTGCAAAAATATACTTTTTGAATCATAAACCTGTTGAATAGAATAATTTCTATTTTTGTGCCGATGATTAATAAAAAATATTTATCGGAAGGGTTGCGCATTTTTGTCGGTTTGGTTTTCGTCGCATCTGCCATATTGAAATATATTTCAATAGATATTTTTGATTTATATGTATTTGAACATGAGCTGTTTTCAATATCCATCACAGAAACATTAACCCGATTGCTCGTTGCAGCAGAACTGACTTTGGGCATCCTGCTCATTTCTAACATTCATACACGCTTCGCATACTATTGCGTCATTTTTTTTCTTTCAGGTTTTACCCTGTATCTATTCCTTTTGCCCTATCTTTTTGAGGTGGATACTGTAAACTGTCAATGTTTTGGGAACGCTCTCGTGCTAAGTCGAGGAGAATCTATTGCTAAAAATCTAATTCTATTGCTCTGCTTAGTGTTTGTTTCTCCCAAATGTTTTACTATAAAAAAATGGCATAAGTGGTTTATGATAGTTTCAGGGATAGCGCTTTTCATCGCTTTTATGGTCATTAATGCACCTAACTACTTATATACCATTGTACATAAGGATAAAATCCAAATTGATGTTCCGGTTTATGAATCTGCGTTGGGGAACAGCGGTAATGAAGCAAAATTTACTGATGGAAAGCAAATTATCTGTTTCTATTCTGTTAGGTGTAAATTTTGCCAGCGAGCTGCTCAAAAACTGCATCTCATATTAAAACGCCATCAACTTTCTGAAGATCAGGTAAAAGTAGTTTTTTTGTCGAGTACGCCGGATAGTTTGATAGCTCTCTTCTTCTATAATCAGAAGATCCCTCCGATTGAATATACTACATTTCGGGTAGATACATTTCTTAGAATAACTTCCGGCAGCATGCCGGTGTTGCTTTTTTCCGACAACGGAACTATCGTTCAAAAAGCCAACTATGTTACTCTAAACGAAAAGGAAGTAGTGGAATTTTTTAGAAATGAATAGTCCTAAAAAATTAATTATTAAAATTTTGATTTTGACAAGAAAAAAAATATATTTTCGCGCCCCAAAAAAATTAAACCTTAATAAGATAATTTATGGCTACAAGAATCAGATTACAAAGACATGGTAAAAAGAATCAACCTTTTTATCACATTGTAATTGCGGATGGTCGTGCACCACGTGACGGACGTTTTATCGAAAAAATTGGCACCTACAACACGCTGACTCATCCTGCAACTATCAACATTAATTTCGATCGTGCATTGTATTGGGTAGAAACAGGCGCTTCTCCTTCCGATACCGTTCGCTCGATTCTCAAACACGAAGGTGTTTATTTAATGAAACATCTGCGCGGAGGCATCGCAAAAGGAGCTATCAGTGAAAACGAAGCAGACAAGAAATTTGAAACCTGGAAACAGGATAAAGAATCGAAAGTGAGCAACGTAAAACGTGAAGCAGCCGACAAAACCCGTTCAGAAAGCAAAAAACGAATGGAAGCAGAAAGCAAAATACGTGAAGGTATTGCCAAAAAAGTAGCAGCTAAGTATGCGGTAGAAGCCGCTAAAGAAGCTCAGGATGTGGAAGCTGCTGCAGAGCAAGAAGAGATTGCTACTCCAGAACCGGTTGCAGAAAAGCCTATCTCCGAACCTGCAGAAACAGTAACCGAAACAACAGAAACTGCTGAAGTCACCGAAACTCTTCCGGAATAGTAAGGAGGAATACAAGATACGTGATGTCGTCTGACAACAACCCAACTCAGCCTTATAACTTCTCTAACTTAACGGTAAAGTGTCTCATAATTGGGGCTTCCCAAACAATTTTTACGCCTCGGTTAATTGTTTCCCTTCGGTCGAAAACATTTTTCAAAGCAGCGGCCACAACGTCAATATGATTGTCGGTGTAAGTTCTTCTTGGAATTGCTAAACGTAGAAACTCCATTCCTCCAAATCGGTTTTCTCGTGTAACAGGGTCTCTATCGGCTAAGATATATCCAATTTCGCATCCGCGAATACCGGCTTCCAAATATAGTTCTATGGTTAATGTTTGTGCAGGAAACTCCTCTTTGGGAACATGCGTAAGTACTTTTTGCGCATCAATGAAGATTGCATGCCCGCCGGCGGGACGTTGATAGGGAATGCCATACTCCTCTAACTTTTGTGCTAAGCGGGCAACTTGTTTAATACGTGTTTCTAAATTTTCAAATTCTGTGTTTTCATCTAAGCCCACAGCAATAGCGTTCATATCACGGCCGTTTAATCCACCATAAGTAATATATCCTTCATAGATAATACATTTCACTTTTGCCTGCTCGTACCATTCCTCTAAATTAGTGGCGATGAAACCGCCCATATTCACTTGCGCATCTTTCTTGGCGCTCATGGTCATACCATCGGCATAACGAAACATCTCTAAACAGATCTCTTTAATTGTTTTGTTCTCATATCCATTTTCACGAACTTTAATAAAGTATGCATTCTCTGCAAAACGTGCGGCATCGAACAAAACAGGTTTATTATATTTTTTCGCAAGACTATACACTTCTTTCATATTATTCATCGAAACCGGCTGTCCACCACACGTATTATTTGTAATAGTAATCAACACAAAAGGGATTTTGTCTGCATGTTGTTCTAAACAATATTGCAACATCTCAATATCCATATTTCCCTTAAAAGGGAGTTCCAACTGGGTATTTCTTGCTTCGGCAATAGTACAATCCACAGCAAATGCTTTTCGGGATTCAATATGCCCTTTAGTAGTATCAAAATGTGAATTTCCGGGTACAATATCTCCCTCTTTTATCAAACAAGAGAAAAGTACATTTTCGGCTGCCCGCCCTTGATGTGTGGGAATTACATACTTAAATCCCGTAATAGTATTTATCGCTTCTTTCATCTTGAAGAAGGAGTTTGCGCCGGCGTAGCTCTCATCGCCCAGCATCATTGCCGACCACTGTCTGTCGCTCATCGCGCCTGTGCCGGAGTCTGTTAATAGATCAATATATACTTTTTGAGATTCTAATTGAAACACATTATAGTGTGCTTCTTTCATCCATTTCTCACGCTCTTCGCGCGTACTTTTTTTAATGGGTTCAACCATCTTAATTTTCCAGGATTCTGCAAAAGGAAGGTTCATATTGGTGGTTAATGGTTAATGATTAGTGGTTAATAAAATTCTTTTACTTTTTTGAGTTTTCTTTTAGGGTGAAACATTTTTTACAATATTCACAAGCAATGGTTTTTGCATCTGCTTTAATTTTTTTGATCTGTTTTCCGTTTTCGTCGAACCAGTACCAGGTGCCGTCGCAGTTTCCATGTTCATAATGTCCTTTATAGATTGGATGACCATTGTCTCTATAAACAATATAGTCGCCATGTTCAATACCATTAATATAAAAAGCATCTGTTTGTATGGAGCCATCAGGGAAGAAGGCATACCATTGTCCCTCTCTTTTGCCATTACTCAATGCTCCGCCCAATCGTTCCTGCATATTAGGGTAATACTCAGCAACTCCAATTTGTTCTTGGGTTGTTTCTCCTCTTTCATCAATTTTATAGAAGAAAACTACCTGAGGGGTATCATCTTCAAAAGAAGCAACTACTTCCCCTCCGGGGGTATCTAAGTCGAATACAAGTTTAGGTGGCTCCTGTTTATTACAGCAAGCTGTTATAAAAAATAAAATTCCAAATATCCATAATCCTCTGTAAAATAAATTCTTTGTACTTAAAAACGGTTTTTTCATAATAAAAATAAATTAGATTTTTTTTTAGTCTGCAAAAGTAATATTTTTTATCATTACTGAGCGATAAAAATATTAAAAAAAATCTTAATCAAAAACAATTATGGTAAATTTGCACCCTCAAATGTTAAAATCAAAACACCTTAACAAAGGCGTTTTACTGTCTAACAAATGGGGAGTACTACGCAGTCTATTGGTGCCATTACTTCCTGCTTTATTGAAGGAAGTAAGGACGATCTTATTGAGTTTGTTTTATCAATCATTTACGGAGAGGATGTCTTGAAAGTTTTTTGACCACCAAGAACACAAAGTAAGCACAAAGGAACACAAAGAAAAAATGCTATATAATAATACTTTGCGTCCTTTGCGTAAAATCTTTGCGTCCTTTGCGGTAAAAAAAATGGAGAATTGATGCTTCGGCAGGCTCAGCAACCAATGGAGAATTGAGAATTGACAGTGCGGAAGTCTTTGATATTTACGGTAAATGTCACTTGTCACTTGTCACGATAGATTATTGAGGCTGTTCACATTTGCAAATTGTGCGACTAAAACTTTTACCTGTAAACAAATTATAAATAGCAGATAGATAGAAATTTCAAAAATGATTGATCCATAAAATATTTTTATAGTTTTGCAGCGATATTTAATTATTCACCTAAATCAAAAAAAAATGACAACACAATCAAAAAATCTTCTCTCAAAAATGCAAGGCATTTTAAGAAAAGGTACAGTTGAAACGCTATGTACTTTATTACTTATTTTATTTGTAGTAGCAAGCTGCAAAGAACCAGAGCCTATTGATAAACCGGATGGCAATGGTATTAAAGGCACAGAAACAACACTGCAAGGAACTAAATGGAAACTTGTGGGCATTGTGGATGCGCGATCAGGCGATTTGCAAAAACTTGAACCAAAGGACTGTAACGAATGTTATACGATTATATATGAAAGTGATAGTGCTTTTATTGGACAAATAAATATTAATACAATTTGTGTTAAATATGAAATTAATTATGAGGTAGGAATTTTCCACATTATAGGTATAGGAGGAACTGAAGCACTTGATTACCCAGATGACGCACATTTATATCGTCAGATTTTATTAGAAATTCAATCTTTTATAATAAAAGATACATATCCAAGAAAGCTACATCTATATTATAATGATGGTAAAAATTATTTAGAATATGACGAAAAAGGAGGTTGAAATGAATAATAGCAAATTATCTCTTAATATATTTTTGGGCTTATTTCTTTTTTGCTTACAAGCAAACGCACAAATAAGCACTCGGGAGGTTCCCAGTGGCTTTAAATATGATTTTGGCAAAGAAAATATGTTTGAAATTGTTATGCCTGATATTGATATCGTTAAACTCCAAGAAGAAGATGAAAAAGAATTTGACCTTCCACCGCGATTTGGTTTTATTCATTCTGTAAATATAAATTTACTTGAAACTGGTTATTGGCATACTTTAGAAAATGGCGATGAACTTTGTCAACTTACAATTATTTGCCCTAATGCTTTATCTATTAATTTACTCTATGATAAATTTTGGTTACCAGAAGGAGCAAAGTTTTTTATTTACAGCCAAAATAAGGAGCACTATATAGGTGCTTTTACATATATTAACAACAAGGGTACAAAAAATACAATTGAGAGTTTTGCAACTGGATTGGTTTATGGTAATACAATTATATTAGAATATTATCTGCCTGCAAACTGTACAGAAAAAGCCATTATTTCCATATCCGGAGTTGTTCACGGGTACAGGTATATTTTGCCTGAATACGGATATGGTAATGTTCCCGGAAATAATCCAAATCAAAATATTGGATTTGGTCAATCCGGTAATTGTCAGGTTAATATAAATTGTCCTGAAGGAAATAATTGGCAAAACGAGAAACGTGCGGTTGCATTAATACTTGTAAATGGCAATAGAAACTGTACCGGTTCATTAATTAATAACACAAATAATGATAATTATCCCTATTTGTTAACAGCAGACCATTGTTTAGGAATCTATGATGCTATAGATAATCCTAATTTAAATCATTGGACTTTTTATTGGAATTATGAGCTTCCTACTAATTCTAATAATTGTAATTATAATAATTCTAATCCGTCCGAACCGCTGGCATTTTCTACTTCAGGAGCACAAATACTAGCAAATTATAGCCTTTCTGTAAGCGATTTTGCATTATTGAAATTGACTGAAGATCCAATCTATTTCTCTAATCATTCACCTTCTTACATTCCATATTACTTAGGTTGGGATAGGACAGGAAGTTCTGGAACAGGTGGGATTGGCATTCATCATCCACGTGGAGATGTAAAGAAAATATCTACGCACAATCAAGTTCCGGTAAGTTATACTGTGGGTAATGGTACTAATAATTATTGGATGCTTTATTGGATGCAAACATCTAATGGACATTCTATAACAGAAGGAGGCTCTTCAGGTTCGGCATTGATTAATAACAATCGACGTGTTATAGGACAATTATATGGAACAGATGGAGGAAATTGTTCTAATCCAGCAAATAAAAATTCTATTTATGGCAAATTCAGTGTTTCATGGACGGGCAATGGAGCAACAGACAATCGTCGCAAATTACAACCATGGTTAGATCCTTTAAATACAGGAAGTACAACGTTAGATGGTCTCTCTTTACTCGGTCTATTTCAAGGCACTCTTTCCGGTGTAAATGATGTACAACTCTGCAATACTTACACCTATACTTATAATTATTCCGAAGCAAAACCGAGTACTTGTCAATTACGTTGGCGCGTCAGCAGCGATTTGGCTATTCTTTCAGGGCAAGGCACAAGTTCTATCAATATACAGCCTGTTGCTAAAACATCGGCTACTGCTACTGTTTATATTGATATCATCAGGTCGGGCAGTGTGGTGAAAACCATAACAAAACAAATAAATGTATTAGGTTCAAATACAAGTTATACCAATCTTTCAACGGAAGATTTTACTATATCATCCAATACAACATGGTCGGGAAATAAAGCATTAGGAGTAAAGGCTACGGTTGCTGCAGGAATCACTTTAACAATTACCGGCACTATTTACGCTACTGAAAATGGAGAAATTACAGTTAACCCCGGTGGAAAACTAACCGTTAACGGCGGCACACTCACAAACTCCTGCCCTGGCGAGATGTGGCAAGGAATTATCGTTTATGGCGATTCAACAATACCAATATCTTCAGTAAACCAAACATATATACAATTATTAACCAACAGCACAATTGAAAATGCGGTATGTGGTCTAAGAGTTTACAACGGTGGTAGGATACAAACTTCCGGCTCATCTAGCTTTGTGAATAATAAAATTGGTGTAAAATTTGAACAAATTGCTCCCGGACAAAGCGGCAGCTCGGGTTCTTTTTATTATACAAATTTTGTGTTAAATAACAATTATCTTGGAAATAGTTCCGATTTTGAAGCACATATTATTGCACAGAGTTGTGGCAATGTGTATGTAAAAGCATGTACTCTTTCTAGTACAGCGCCAAAAGATATTTATATTACGAATAGAAATAACGGCATTCTGGCATTTAACACAAATCTATTTTTAGAAGAATATTGTACGGGTTCTATAAATTATCCCTCAGGATTATGTGAATATGGTATAATTCCGAATTATTTTTCCGGTTTTACAAACGCTGTCTGGTCAACTAATTCGGGAGCATTTCCTATATTTAAGGCATGGTATAATAATTTTGCCAGAAATATTAGAGGTATTTATATAGATGGCATAAATAACCATCAATTGATTAGAAATCAATTTACAGTACCGGAGGATGGGCCTGATGGATTTACATACGGAGCAGGTATTATCAATGCTACCGGATACAGAATAGAAGAGAATATTTTCCATAGTCTCAGAGGTCTTAACCCACCATCCGGTATAGACAGAATGGCTATAGGTTTACATATTAATAATAGTGGTATGGATGAAAATGAGGTCTATAACAATTCATTTAACAATTTCGCTATTGGACAATCATTTAGCGGCAACAATGGTTCTTCGGGACGACCTTATACCGGATTACAAACTTTATGCAACACATTCATTAGTGCACAAAATACCGATATTTTGGTAGGTACTTACCCCGGTATATTACCACCGCCATATACTCATACTATTAGAATGTATCAAGGAAGTACGCTAACTTCTGCAGGAAATCTATTTACCGGAACTCCATTTTTTTCTAATATAGAAAACTTTCAATCTCCAAATACAATTACTTATTATTATGGTACTCAACCTAATGAATTACCACCTATAGTACAAAATGTATTTTTACCTTCTAATCCTGTTCCCTCCAATGGATGTCCTTCAAAAATAGGAGTAGGAATTAAGAGTAATGATGAGTTGGAAGACTTACTATCTCAATATGATGCATGGAACGATTTGTACGAGTATTGGCTTGCCTTGCTTGCTATTACAAGTGAAGATGATGAAGAATATGAAAATATTTTACAAATGGTTTCTTACTACAGCGCACTGAAAGACAATTACTTTAACGGGATAATAGTTTCGATAATGGAGGAGGAAAGCAGAAAGCAGAAGGCAGAAGGCGAAAAGCAGAGCTTCGACTACGCTCAGCTACCAAAAACAGAAGACGATTTCTATGAAACCCTTCGTTTTTTGTTTAATTACCGGAATCACTATACTGATAATCTTTCAATTGTTGAAACTTATTTAGCTGAAAGTAATTTCAGAGAAGCGTTGGTTGCTCTAACAAATATTTACGAGCAATTTGAACTTACAGAAGAACAAATAAACGAATTAACAGGTTTGCAAACCTACATTAATTGGCTGCAACAATTAGAAAATGAACAAAAGAGTATTTATCAATTATCTGAAAGAGAGATTGAATATTTGGTAAGTTTTGTAGCAACTCACACTGGGCGCGGGAAAGTATTTGCCAATAATATTTTATGTGTGTTGTATGATATTTGCATAGAAGAAGCAGAAGGCAGAAGGCAGAAAGCAGAAAGCGATGATGAGATGATGAGGGGATTAGATGATGAGATGATGAATATTCCCCTCCAAGCATTGGAGGGGTGCCCGAAGGGCGGGGTG
>Ga0123353_10004182_pt1 | contig 18520 bp, 20 predicted proteins | sample TergutLab28metaG_3_FD_92763 | JGI IMG/M metagenome (GOLD analysis project Ga0123353, IMG submission 92763) | Labiotermes labralis P3 segment gut microbial communities from Petit-Saut dam, French Guiana - Lab288 P3 | ecosystem: Host-associated > Arthropoda: Insects > Digestive system > Gut ... | reverse complement strand
GCGGATCGAACTGCCGGATGGCGGACAGGCCGAGAGCGCGCAGGGGTGGAAAGTGGATATGGAGCCCGCCGTGTTCGACCTCGAAACCAGGATTCTGAGCGCTCCGGGAAAGACTTACCTGAACGGGCCCGGCTTGTCCGTAGTCGGTGTGGGTCTTCGTTGGGACTGGATGGCCGAAAAGATCTTCCTGGTTTCTCCGGTCAGCCGAATACTTCCGTCGTCGCTGCCGGAAAAAAAGGGATGAGGCCGATGAAACTCCATTGGATACTTGCGATGTTACTGTGGTTTCCGCCGGTCTTGTCGGCGGCGGTTCCGATCAAGGGCGCCGACACTCTGCCGATCGAAGTGACGGCGGACCGGCTCCGCGCCGAGAGCGGCGGCAGCTCCGTAATATTTGAAGGGAATGTGGTCGCCAAGCAGGGAGATGTCACGATGTACTCCGATCTTCTGCGCGCGGAATACTCCAAGACGACAAACATGATCGAACAGGTCGAGGCGGAAGGGGAGGTCTGGTTTCTGCAGGAAGACAAGGAAGTCAAGTCGAAGAAGGCGGTGCTGTTCAACCAGGAGCAGCGCGCTGTGTTTTTCGGCGGGGCGACCATGCTTCAGGGAGGCAATACGGTTCATGGAGAGACAATCACCGTCTACCTGAACGAAAACCGGGCGGAGGTTAAAGGTTCCGAGAAGGGCGGCCGGGTAAAAGCCGTCATCAACCCGAAGAAGATCCAGGAAGATAAAAAGCCGTGACCGAAGAACAGCGTCCTGATAGTCAGCGCGACGGCCGGGCGACAAAAACACTTTCGGTTTCGGATCTGTTCAAAAAATACCGCCGCGTAGATGTTGTCAAAGGCGCTGGTCTCGATACCCACTCCGGAGAAGTTGTCGGGCTGCTGGGCCCAAACGGCGCGGGAAAAACTACGATTTTCTACATGATGGTGGGGTTGGTCCGTCCTGATTCTGGAGAAGTTTTTCTGGGTGGGCACCGTGTGACCAATCTGCCGATGCATCGGCGGGCCAGGATGGGGCTGGGGTATCTGCCGCAGGAACCCTCCGTTTTCCGCAAGCTCTCTGTTCGGGACAACATTATGGTATTTCTTGAGGAACAGGATCTTTCGAAGGGGGAACGGCAGGAGCGGCTGGAGACGCTTTTGAGGGACATGCGGATCTCACACATTGCCGATACTATGGGATATGCTCTCTCTGGAGGGGAGCGGCGGCGGGTGGAGATTGCCAGAGCGCTGGTGTTGTCACCCGATTTTCTGCTTCTTGACGAGCCATTTGCCGGGATCGACCCAATTTCCGTGGCCGATCTTCAACAAGTTATCCTCGGTTTAAAAGAAAGTGGAATAGGAGTTATAATAACTGATCATAACGTGCGAGACACTCTCAAGGTATGCGATCGCGCATACATAATATCCGAAGGGAAAATATTCTTGTCCGGAACCCCTTTGGAAGTAGCGGCTTCTGAAAAGGTCCGCGAACTTTACTTGGGAGAAGGCTTCTCTCTTTAGGAGAGTGAGGGAATCTGATGGTCCTGGAGCTCAGACAATCCCCGAAACTCGCCCAGCAGTTGGTAATGACACCCCAACTGCAGCAGGCGATCAAGCTGTTGCAGTTGTCTCGCCTCGAGTTCCAGCAGGCAGTACGCGAGGAACTGGAAGTGAATCCCGCTCTCGAAGATGTCGCCGACGAGGTGCCTGAAGGGGAACCTGAAGGTGATCCGTCGCTTCCGGAAACCCGGGAGTCGGAATCCTCCGCTACTTCCGAAGAGCCGCCCCCCTCCCAAGAGACCGGGCTCATCGACCGGATAGACTGGGAATATTACTTCGGCGAAAGCGGGCGCGGTGACCGGGTCGAGCGTGACCTGGAAGATGAGGAAAGCGGCCCCTACTACGAAAACACCTTGACCCGCCGGCTGTCTCTTTCCGACCATCTCGAGATGCAGATACGTCTGCTCGACATGCCTGAATCCGAGCGGGAAGCCGCTCTTTACCTGATTGGTAACGTTGACGAAAACGGCTACCTGATTACGACGCTGGAGGAAGCGGCGGAGATTCTCGGCATGTCGGTGGAGGAAGTGTCAAGGGCGCTTGCCGCGGTGCAGACACTTGATCCTTTGGGGGTAGGCGCGCGTGATCTCCGTGAATGCCTGATGATCCAGGCGAAGGAGAAGGGGGAAGAGTTCGAGCTTCCCATGCGCATCATCAAAGAGCATTTCGATCTGTTCTCAAAAGGGGACATTGCCGGGATCGCGCGCAAACTCAAACTTACGAAAGAAGTGGTCAAGGAGGCGTTCCAGAAGCTTGTAACCCTTTGGCCCAGGCCCGGAAGGGCATACTCCGAGGACGAAGTCCAGTACATCACGCCGGATGTGCATGTTTTCAAAATGGATGATCGCTGGATCATCTCGCTCAACGAGGACGGACAGCCGCGTCTCAAACTTTCTTCCTTTTACCGGAATTTGCTGACGGACGGCGGGCAGGACATGCCGAGAGAGGAAAAGGAATTTTTGAAGCAGAAGGTCAATTCCGCCCTCTGGTTCATAAAGAGCGTCGAGCAGCGCAAGCGGACCATTTACAAGGTCGTCGAAAGCATAATCAAGCTCCAGAACGGATTTTTCGAAAAAGGGGTCAAGTTCCTGCGGCCGCTGACTTTGAAGGATGTGGCTGAAGATATCGAAATGCACGAGTCGACCGTATCGAGAGTGACGAGCGGAAAGTATGTCCATAGTCCGCACGGCACGTTCGAACTGAAATACTTCTTTAACTCCGGACTCAACCGCGGCGGTGGAGAGGAGGACATTGCTTCCAAGTCCGTCAAGGAAAAGATCCGTGAGATCATCCGGTCGGAAGGGGAAAACAAGCCTCTGAGCGACCAGGAGTTGATGCAGCTTCTGCAGAACCAGGGAATTAGGATCGCCCGGCGGACCGTTACGAAGTACCGGGCGCAACTGGGGTTGCTTTCGTCTTCAGGCCGAAGAAGGCAGTTCTAAAAAAACGCCCATTCTGTGGAAGGAGGGTATATTTTGAATCAAATCCAGGTGACATTCCGGCACATCGATCCGAGCCAGGCTCTCAAGGACTATGCTATCGAGAAGCTTGGAAGGCTCCAGAAAGTGATAGAGAAGTCGTTCGAGGCCAACGTGACGCTTTCGGTCGAAAAGTACCGTCATATAGCCGAAGTGTTCATGACTGCGCCTGGAATCACTATCAAGGCGATCGAATCCACCGAAGACCTCTATTCAGCAATTGACCTTGTTTGCGACAAGGTCGAGCGGCAGTTGAAGAAGTACCGTGAGAAACAGAAGGACAAGGGACAAGGAATTGCGGCGGAGGTTCCTTTCGTTTCGGGAATGACCGTCTCCTCCGTCGAAGAGGGGATCCGCATCGTACGCAGCGACAACTTCCTTCCCAAGCCGATGACCGTCGAAGAGGCGGCGAAGCACCTGGATCTTCTCCGGGTCGATGTCTTGATGTTCGTAAACCAGGAGACAAATCTGCCAAGCGTTGTTTTCCGGCAGGCTGGTGGGAGCATCGGGTTCACAGAGCCGACGGCTAAATGAAAATTATAGATCTTATTCCGCCCGGAGGTATCGTCGACGATCTCAGGTCGGAAACCAAGGAGGGTGTTCTCCGGGAACTGTCCGAGGCGATATGCCGGGCGGTTCCCGGTATGTCCCCGGAGCATCTCCTGTCGGTCCTGATGGAGCGGGAATCGCTTGGCAGCACGGGAATAGGCGTAGGGATTGCCATTCCGCACGGCAAGATGCCCGGGATCGATCAACTGGTTGCCGTCTTTGGGCGCAGCCGTGGCGGGGTGCAGTTCGCCTCTCTCGATGGCCGCCCCGCGCGTTTCTTCTTTCTGGTGGTTGCGCCGGAGAACAACTCGGCCGGCATACACCTGAAGGTCCTTGCCCGCATCTCCCGGCTTGCGAAAGACGAACGGTTCCGGAATCGCCTGATGGAGGCTGAAGGGGCTGAGGAAATCAGGCAAGCTTTTGCGGAAGAAGACGAATCTGTCTGACCCCGGGAATTCCAGAATCAAAATTGCAGGAAATATTTTGATTTGGAAATGGAATAAGGGAGAAGTGTCGTGGCTGTCTCTGTGATGGTTTTCAAAAGAGAGTGCTCCGGCTCTCTGCATATGCGGCTTCTCGCGGGGGAGGATGGGATTGACCGCGAGATCACGGCCGCGGGCCCAAGCGAGGTGGGACTCGCGATTACGGGGGAAACGTTCATCCTCGATGAGGGGCGCGTGGAGGTTCTCGGGAATACAGAGGTCACTTACTTTCTCGCCCAGCCCCCCAGACGCCAGGCCGACATCGCCGACAAGATCTTCTCCAACCTGTCCCCATGCATTATTGTCGCCGACGGCCTGGATGTGCCGGAAGTGTTTCTGGACGCGGCTGACCGGCATAAGATGCCGCTTTTCGTTTCCACGGTTTCGATCGCCGACCTCGTCGAGGAACTCCAGTGGGAATTGCGCAGGCTCTTGCGGGAATCCACCACGGTCCACGGTGTGCTGGTTGACGTCCTTGGCGTCGGAGTTCTTTTGATGGGGCAAAGCGGAGCGGGTAAAAGCGAGTGCGCTCTTGACCTCATCGTAAGAGGGAGTCGTTTTGTAGCGGATGACATCATCTTGGTGGAGAAGGTGGGAGCGACGACTCTTGTCGGAGAAGGAAATGAGCTTACGCGGTACCACATGGAGGTCCGTGGGTTGGGGATCTTGAATATCCGGGATCTGTTTGGACTTATCGCGACCACCCAGGCCAAGAAGGTCGAGCTGGTTATACGGTTAGAGTTGTGGGAGAACGGTAAAGAATATGACCGCCTTGGGGTGGAGCAGGAATATTTCGAGATTTTGGGTGTCCGGCTTCCTTCGCTTTTGATTCCCGTGTCTCCGGGAAGAAACCTGGCGACCATCGTCGAGGTTGCCGTCCGGAATCATCTGCTGAAGCAGCGTGGAATCAATTCCGCGGCCGACCTCGTTGAGCGCCAAATCCGTAAAACCAGTGGGGGTCTGGAGTTATGAGCGCCTCTTCCAGGCGCGGGCGCTGCGCGAACATCGTAATTCTTACGGGACTCTCCGGTTCGGGGAAAAGCACCGCAGCCAAGGTGTTTGAAGATCTTGGCTACTATTGCGTGGACAACGTGCCGCCGATCCTTCTTCCAAAGATAGTCGAGGTGGTGACGGAAGCTCGTGGTGATGATACGCGCGTCGCCATGGGGGTGGATGTACGGGGGAAAGAGTTTCTTCCTGATATGGCGCGGGTGCTGGAGGAGTGGAGAAAGAAGAAAAACGATGTGCTGGTCCTGTTTTTCGATGCAAGCGATGAAGCGCTTTTGCGGCGGTTCAGTGAAACGCGGCGTTTGCATCCGGTGACGGCCCAGGGTACCAAGGAGGCTATACGGAAGGAGCGGGAGATCCTCTCTCCGCTTCGGGAGATGTCCGATGAGATGATCGACACTTCCCAGTTCACGGTCCACCAGCTTCGTGATGTTCTTTTGCACAGGTTTTTCAAGGACGGGATGCCACGCCTGCAAGTGAGCGTTATCTCGTTTGGGTTCCGGTACGGGCTCCCGCCGGAGGCCGACATGGTGGTGGACGTACGGTTTCTTCCCAACCCTAACTTCGTTGCCTCGCTGAAACGATTTACCGGACTTGACAACCGGGTTCGGGATTACGTTTTCAAAGGGCGTACCGCCCGGTCGTTTTTGCGTCGCCTGACGAGCATGTTGCAATTCCTGCTTCCGCTTTATAAAAAAGAAGGCAAGGCGTATTTCACGCTGGCAGTTGGTTGTACGGGCGGCAGGCATCGTTCTGTGGCGGTTGCCATGGCGCTTGGAAATTTTATGGGGAAGGAGGATAAGGGCATCGCCGTAACCCATCGCGATATCGCCCGGATGTCTCCTGTCGCCAAGGGGGCGCGATGATCGGAGCAGTCGTCGTTTCACACGGGAACCATGCCACTGGTCTAATCCAGGCGGCCGAAATCATCGTTGGGAAGATAGAAGGGATCGTTGCCGTGGATATGGCGCCGTCAATGGGCGTGGAGGAGATCCATACTTCGGTTGAGGCGGCGATCCAGTCAGTGGATAAAGGCAACGGCATCCTGGTTATGACCGACATGTTCGGCGGGACTCCCTCCAATATCGCGCTGTCGTTTCTAGGGACGCATCCGGTTGAGGTCATTACCGGAGTAAACCTGCCGATGATGGTCAAGTTTCCCTATGCGCGGCAATCGATGGCGCTTTCGGAACTGGTTCACCATCTCCAGGAATGCGGTCGGCTCAATATCACCATTCCCGGCGACATGCTGAAGAAAAAGCCGGAGAAGCCCGACAAGAAATAGGAGATAAAACTGGATGTCCCTGGTGTTGGCCCGCATCGACTGCCGACTTATACACGGCCAGGTGGTGGAGACATGGATTCCGCATGTGCAAGCCACCAGCCTGGTCATCGCCAACGACGCCATTGTGGCGAACCCGATGTTGCGGTCCGTGATGGAGTTGGCTGTTCCCGTAGGAATCAAGGTTCACTTCTGTTGTATTGACCAGGTGACAGAGATACTCAGAGAAGCCGACCTTGTCGGCGAGCGGTCGATACTGCTGGTGTCCAGCGCGTCCGATGCCATGAAAGCCCGGAAAAGCGGCGCCGGATTTACTGTTTTGAACATAGGAAACCTGCATTTCGAGGAAGGGAAGGTACAGATTACCCCTTCGGTCTTTTTCGCGCCCGAGGATTTCGAAGTACTACATTGGTTCCGTACCAACGGGGTGTCAGTTTGCGTGAAGGGAACTCCGTTCGAATCGGGCATATTGTTTGAGGCGGAGAATTAGGTAATGATCTGGAAATTTCTGCTGGCAGGCATTATAGGTGGAGTGTGTTACCTCGACCGGACGGCGGCTTGTCAGTTGATGCTGCACCGTCCTATCGTCGTGGCGACGCTGATGGGAGGGATCTTCGGGAACTTCTCCGCGGGCGCGCAGGTTGGGATCGTGCTGGAGTTGATCTACCTCGTCCATCTGCCCGTGGGGGCGTCGCTTCCGCCTGACGATACCGGGGCCGCTGTATTCGCGGGTTCCGCCGCCGCGTTTGCCTCCCGCGATGCTGTTGTCGACGGAGGGTGTTTCGCCATCCTGATCATGCTCTCCGTGTTGTGCGCGGAGTTGGGCAAGTGTAGCGACGCGCTGGTGCGGAAGATCAATGGGCGAATTGCCCGGATCGCCCGGAACGCGGTGGAACGCGGAGATATCAAAGCGGTGGAGCAAAGCCTCCTGGCGGGACTGACGTTGTTTGGCATCACGGGTATTCTCCTTGCCTTGCTGTTTTCGGTGTCGGGGGTGGTTGCTTCATCCTTACTGCTACCCCTGATCGGCGCCGATATGTACTTTGATCTGGGCGCGCTCGCGCTGGTGGTTTTACCGCTGCTTGGAGCGGCTTCTGTGTTTGCGTGCGGGCGGACGGAAAAGACCGCGTGGCTTTTTTTCCTCGCGATGTCGACTACCTTCGCCATGACCTTGATTGTGCGCTGGACGATTTGACGATGGGCGCGATTTCTCCACGAACCTGCCGTAGCGTCTGGAGGCGCCATTTCCTGATCCAGGGGTGCTGGAACTACGAGGGAATGCAAAATGTCGGTTTTGCTTACGCCATCTTGCCGGCGCTGCTGGAGATCTGGGCCGGACAGCCTGAGGAAGCGCAAAAGAGCGTGAAACGGCATCTCGAATTTTTCAATACCCATCCGGTCATGGGAGCCGTGGTCTTGGGCGCTGGAGTGCGGTTCGAAGAGAAGGCGGCTGCCGGGGAAGGCAATCCGGCGGACGTCGGCGCCTTCAAGATGGGTTTGATGGGTTCTTTGGGTGCGATCGGCGATGCGTTCTTCTGGGGGGCGTTGCGTCCTATGGCCTCGGTTGCCGGTGTTCTCCTTGCGTTGCTGTTCCACCCGCTGGTCGGGATTGCCGCGATGCTGATCCTGTACAACGCGCCGCAGTTGGCCATCCGCCGCGCTGGTTTCCAGGCGGGGCTTTCCGGACAGGAGGCCGCGGTCGAGTGGCTCAAAAAAGAGCCTCTGAACGTGAAGACGGGCAGCCGGAAACTGGTGGTGACGGTTTTGGGCGGCGTCTACGCGGGAATCATCATGGGGAAAGAGATAGCCATCGGAGCGTCGCCGCTTTTCATCATCACTATGTTTCTGGCCGGCGCCGTGGTCATAAAGTTTGTAACCGAAATGTTCCGGAAGTCGGTTTCGCCGTCAGAAGTTCTAATGTTTCTTCTCCTGGTGGGGGTGCTGATTCTGTGGAAATGAACATGGAACGGGAGTTTAATATAAAAAACATCCTTGGACTGCACGCTCGGGCGGCCGCGCAACTGGTTCATATAGCGAACCGATATGCCTCCGATATCATGCTGGTCAAGGAAGGGATGCAGGTCAACGGGAAGAGCATTATGGGCGTGCTTATGCTGGCGGCTCCGAAGGGCGCCAAAATACGGGTTTTGGCAAATGGGGCCGATGCGAATGAGGCGCTGGCCGCCATAGGTGAGTTGATCGACCGCAAATTCGGGGAGGAGTAGCTGCTTCCATGGACAGCCGCCGCAAAATGCGGGTGATTAAAGGTGTTCCTGCCTCCGGTGGTATCGCCATCGGCAAGGGATATTTCCTGAACCGTATGCTTCCCCGGGCGGTCCGGTCTACCGTGGGGCGCGACAAGGTCGAAGAGGAGGTCACGGCCTTCCAGAGGGCGCTGGCGCGCTCGAAGGAGCAGGTGCAAGCCATCCGTGACACCATGACTGACCAGTCACTGGAGCACTACCAGATTCTCTCCGTTCATCTGGCGTTGCTCGATGACTCGATGCTCCTTGAGCAGACGTCCAGGAGGATACGGGAAAACCGGCACACGGCAAGCTGGGCCTTTGAGAATGTCTTGCAGGGCTTGCTGGATACGTTCCAGCGGATAGAGGATCCTTACCTGAGGGAGCGAGGTCATGACTTGCGCCAGATCGGGCACCGGGTACTCGAGAACCTGGCCGGACGGCAACCCGACTCGATTTCGGCGATCAAGGATCCTGTGATCATTATCGCGCACGATCTTTCTCCCGCGGATACCATTCAAATCCTGAACAGCGCCATTCTTGGTTTTGCGACGGATGTCGGCAGCCGCACTTCCCACACGGCTATCACGGCGCGTTCACTTGGAGTTCCCGCTGTCGTCGGTCTGGAGCGCATCACCCAGGGATACAACGCGGGCGGACAGGTGATCATCGACGGCGAGTCGGGAACCGTAATCCTGGATCCGACCGATGATGTTATCCAGGAGTATACGTACAAGCGGAAGGTTTTCAGCCAAAGGACGCGGGATCTTGCGAAGTTTGCCCGTCTTCCGGCTGTGACGCGGGATGGTAATACGCTGTCCTTGATGGCCAACATCGAGTTTCCGGAGGAGGCAAACGTTGCCTTGCGCAGCGGGGCCGACGGGGTCGGGCTGTACAGGACGGAGTTTCTGTACCTCAACCGGAAAGATCTTCCCACGGAAGAGGAACATTTCGAGAGGTATCGCAAGATCGTCGAGAAGTTTGCGCGCCGCACGGTCACGATCCGGACGCTTGACCTGGGAGGAGACAAGTTCGCCTCGCAGCTCGACCTGGCGGAAGAGATGAACCCGGCCATGGGACTGCGCGCGATCCGGTTCTGCCTCAAGGAAAAGGACATTTTCAAAAAGCAGATCAGGGCCATCCTGCGCGCGTCAAACTACGGCAAGATCAGGATGATGTTTCCCATGATCTCCGGGATCACGGAGCTTCGCGAGGCGATGGGGGTACTCGACGAGGTCCGTTTGGAACTGCGGCGCAAACGCATCCCGTTCGACAAGAGAATGCCCGTAGGGATCATGATAGAGATTCCGTCCGCGGCGATCATGTCTGATATGCTGGCCAAGGAAGTTTCTTTTTTCAGTATCGGGACAAACGACCTCATCCAGTACGCGCTTGCCATCGACCGCGTGAACGAACATGTATCCTACCTGTATGAGCCGCTCCACCCGGCGATCCTGCGCCTGATACGCCGTATCGTGGAGGCCGGACACAACGCCGGTATTCCTGTCTCTATGTGCGGCGAGATGGCCGGCGAGCCGTTGTACTCGTACGTGCTGCTCGGGATGGGGCTGGATGAACTCAGCATGAATGCCGCCGCGATTCCGAGAATAAAGCGGATTTTGAGGAAATCGGTTGCCTACGAGGCCAAGGAGTTTGTAAGCGAACTGCTGTTGAACCCTACGGCGGAGGAGATCGGGCGGCTACTGCGAAAGAAGATGGAAGATCTGTTTCCGGTCGATGAATTTTGACAGATACTTCCAGGTACTTATAGGCTACATACAATCCCTGCGATAGGAGTCATGACGGAATGAGAGAACTTCTCTTTACCTCCGAGTCCGTTACGGGAGGACATCCTGACAAGGTAGCGGACCAGATTTCCGACGCGGTACTCGACGAAATCATTCGGCAGGATCCACGGGCAAGGGTGGCATGCGAAACGCTGGTATCCACCGGTCTTGTGGTGGTCGCAGGCGAGATTACCACGAAGGCGATTGTGGATTTTTCCGATATTGTCCGCAAGACCGTGGCGGAAATCGGCTATGTGGGAGACAGCCGTGGTTTCGACGCCAAAAACTGCGCTGTGGTTACGGCGGTCGACCGGCAGTCGCCTGACATTGCGCAAGGTGTGGACCGTGGCGCGGAGGATAAACAAGGCGCGGGCGACCAGGGGATGATGTTTGGTTTTGCCTGCGACGACACGAAAGAACTGATGCCGATGCCTATTTCCTTTGCCCATAAAATCTGTGCCCGTCTCACGGAGGCAAGAGAAAAGAAGGTGCTCCCCTGGCTGCGCCCCGACGGGAAAAGCCAGGTGACCGTCCGGTACGAAAGCGGCATTCCCCGAGAGGTCACCACGGTTGTCTGCTCCACTCAGCATTGTGAAGATGTCGGGCGCAGGACGCTTACGGAAGGCGTGATCGAGGAGGTCGTTCGCAAGGCCATCCCGAAAGAGATGATGTCCAAGAAGGTGAAGTTTCACATCAACCCCACCGGCCGGTTTGTAGTGGGCGGTCCTCATGGCGACACGGGATTGACCGGGCGCAAGATCATCGTTGACACCTACGGCGGCTTCAGCCGTCACGGAGGCGGGGCGTTTTCCGGAAAGGATCCCTCCAAGGTCGATCGCAGCGCGGCCTATATGGCGCGGTATGTGGCCAAGAACGTGGTGGCGGCTGGGCTTGCCCGGAAATGCGAGATCCAGCTGGCCTATGCTATCGGGGTCGTGAATCCGGTATCGGTCCTGGTGGAGACCTTCGGCACGTCAGCAATTCCCGAGGAGAAGATCCGCCGCGCTGTACTGGACACGTTTGATTTGCGTCCCGCGCGGATCATCCGGGATCTGAACCTTCTGCGTCCCATCTACCGCAAGACGGCGGCTCTCGGACATTTCGGGCGGGAGCTTCCTGAGTTCACATGGGAAAAAACTGATCGGACCCGGGCGCTTCGCAAGGCGGCCGGACACGGCGCCTGAGCGCGAAGGAGGCTTGTCGATGAAACGGGACAAGGGGTACGACATCAAGGACCGTCAGCTTGCCGAAGATGGGAAGCGACGCATCGAATGGGCGAAAAAGGACATGCCGGTGCTGCGCTCCATCGGTGTTCGGTTTGCCAAGGAAAAGCCGCTGAAAGGGGTTCGTATTGCGGCATGCCTCCACGTGACCACCGAGACCGCCGCGTTGATGCAGGTTCTTTCGGCGGGAGGCGCGGCAATATCCCTATGCGCTTCCAACCCGCTTTCCACCCAGGACGAGACGGCCGCCTCTCTTGTGAAAAACGACGGAATCTCGGTGTACGCCATCAAGGGAGAGGATCGGGATACGTATTACCGGCACATCCTCTCTGTGCTTGCCTTCAAGCCGAATATAACGATGGATGACGGCGCCGATCTTGTTTCGATGGTTCACACGGATAAAAAAGAGTATCTGAAAGATATCGTGGGCGGCACCGAAGAAACGACAACCGGTGTTATCCGGCTGGCGGTCATGGGGAAGAAGGGCGTTCTGCAGTATCCCATCATCGCTGTGAACGAAGCCAAAACGAAGCATTTGTTCGATAACCGGTACGGAACCGGACAGTCTACGATCGACGGCATCCTCCGCTCTACTAACCGGTTGATGGCGGGCAGCTGTTTCGTCGTGGCCGGCTACGGCTGGTGCGGGCGCGGGCTTTCTTCAAGGGCGCGCGGGATGGGCGCGCGAGTAATCGTGACCGAGGTCGATCCGTTGCCGGCGCTCGAAGCGGTTATGGACGGCTTTACGGTGATGCCCATGGCGGAGGCGGCCAGGATAGGCGACATTTTCTGCACCGTCACCGGCAACATCCATGTGCTGCGCAAGGAGCATTTCGGGCGGATGAAGGACGGCGCCATAGTGTGCAACTCCGGGCACTTCAATGTGGAGATCGACATTCCGGCGCTGGAGAAAATGTCAAAGTCGGTACGGACGGTTCGCCCCTTCGTCGATGAGTATACGCTTGGGAACGGGCGCAAGATTCATGTATTGGGAGAAGGTCGGCTCATCAACCTTGCTGCCGCCGAGGGGCATCCCGCCAATGTCATGGACATGAGCTTTGCAAACCAGGCGTTGTCGGCCGAGTATATGCTTGGAAACTACAAGCGGCTTGCAAAAGACGTGCATGTTGTGCCGGAGGCGATCGATCGCGAGATAGCGCGCCTCAAGATTGCCGCCTCGGGCGTCAAGATCGACCGGTTGACTCCGGAGCAGAAGAAATACCTTTCCTCTTGGGAAATGGGGACTTAAAAAAAGGGTATCTATCGCCCTATCCGAAACAGCGTGGCTCCGGCTCCCAGAAACAGGGCGCCGGGGAGCCACGCGGCGACCAGCGGGGAGAAGATTCCCTTTTTCCCCAGAGAGAGGGAAGCCGACAGGATTATCCAGCAGGCAAAGCCCACCAAAAGCCCAAGCCCGATGCTGCGCCAAACACCTCCGGTTCGAGGTCCCCGCAACGCGAACGGCACGGCCAGCGCCGCGATAAGGATGTTAAGCAGCGGCCAGGAGAGCTTGGCATGCATGTCCGTCTCGTGTTTTCTCGCGTCGTAACCCTTCTCACGAATATATTTCACGTACCCCGACAGCTCCGCAAACGTCATTTCCTCGGGCGGTGTCTCGCCTTCGAGGAATCCCCGGATCGTCTCGGGGAAACGGTAAGCGCGGACCTGAAATCTCTCCACCGGGTGGGCGTCCTTCAGTTGCCGTTCTTCCCCGTCGTGGAGTTCCCACGAACCGTCAGAGTGAATCACAGCTCTACGGGCCTCGATCCGCCTGGAAGGACGGAACTGTCGGTCAAGCTCGAAATACATGAATCCAGACAGCGATTTGGAGTCTGAATCCACAATGGTGGCGGAAAGGATGCCTCCTTCTCCGCGCATCCAATACCGTTTTCCCGAGAACTGGGCGGCAACGGAGCCGGGTTTCATCCGGGCGAGCCTGATCTCGCGGGCTTGACGGTTGGCGGCCGGCGCCAGGATCTCGGAGCATAAAAGAGAAAGCGCCGAGACCAGGACGCATCCTGCCATGATAGGTACGCAAATGCGGATCAGGCTGTATCCCCCGGAATACATTGCGGTCAGTTCATTTCCCCGAATTCGCATAGAGAGAACGATGAGAACCGCCAGCATCGTTGCAACCGGCGAGGTCATTACGAACACGCTTGGGATGAGGGAGAGATAGTACCACCCGATTTCGTGGGCGCTGGCGTCATTGCGTATCAGCCGGTCTACATTGTGAACAAAGTCGATCACCAGATACAAAAGCATGAAACTCAGGATACACGCCGCGGCGGCCTTCAGAAACTCCCGGAACATGTATCGGGACAGGACTGTCATGTCTTTGAAGCCCCCCGCTTTCCGAGCCACGCGGGAAACAGATCTATGGATCGCTCGGAGCGATAGAGGATCCATATGCCAAGTAGAATTCCCAGCACGTTTGGCATCCAGAAGACCGCGATCATGGCTTTCGGCGAGCTTTTCTCCAGCATTCCCGCTCCCGCGATGAATGCGTAGTAGACGAGGATCAGGGCGAGCGTTTTGCCGAAAGAAGAGGATTTTCCGCGGGCCCGCTGCGCCATGCCCAAGGGGATTGCCAACAGCCCGAAGGTGATGCAGGAGAAAGCTATGGAAAGCCTGCGGTGGAAATAGAACTGATATCTGGCGTCGGAGCCGGTTTTTTCGATTTCCTCTATTTTCTCCGCTAGTTGTGGAAGCGTCATGCCTTTTGGTTCGTTTGCGATGGTGACCTCATCGGCTTCTACGGGTACCTGGAACACCATTCGGCCGAAAGACGCTACCCGATATGCTTTGCTTGTGGACTGGTCGCTGTGGATTGTTCCGTCAAAGAGTTCAATGCCGGCGGATTCCTCTTCCTCCGCTTCCAGAAAGCGTCCTTCCTTGGCGAACACAAAAAGCGGGTTGCCGTCTGGAGGCCGGAAGGATAAGAAGACGCCCTCCATCCGGCGGCCGTCAGCGGAGACCTGGTCGGGGAAAATGACCACATCGGGGGCGATCTCCCGGAAGACATGCTCCGAGGCGCTGGCGCCCGCCCGCTCGGCAAGGATCCGCGCGAGAATCCGTTGAGATTCCCGGTTGCCCCAGGCGAGTCCCTTCCACGCTACGAGCAACGACGCGGAAAAGACGATAACACTTGCGATCAGCACGGGGACGGCAATGTTTCGCATTCCTATTCCCGCGCCTGAAAGAGCAGTAGTTTCGGAATCGGCGGAGAGTCGTCCGAGCGCGAGCAGGACGGCAAGGAGGAGGGAAGCCGGTAGCGTGATTTCGAAGAACGATGGAAACAGGGACAGGAGGAGGCGGCTGACCAGTTCGACTGGAACGCCGCGCGCGATAACAAGATCCGCCAGTCGGGTGAAACGCTGAAAAAACACCACAAGAGTGAATGCCCCAAGTCCGATAAGGAAAGGGGGCGCCATTTCAGCCAGGAGGTATTTCCGCGATAGTTTCACGTGTAGTATCATACTTAATTACTATGGAATTTATCGAAGGTACGCAGGTATTTTCTCCTTCATCGGAAACCTCCGTTACCATCGGTAACTTCGACGGCGTGCATCTGGGTCATCGGGAACTGGTCCGCCGGACCGTCGCGCATGCAAGGAAGCTTGGCCTGCCTTCGGTTGTTTTGGTTTTCTCGCCACACCCGATCCGTTTCTTCAATCCAGAGCTTCGCTTTTGCGAAGTTACCACAGTGCGGGAAAGGGCCGCCCGGATGGAGGAACTTGGAATCGATGTATTCGTTGTGGAGTCGTTCGACGATGAGATCGGCGATGTAAGCCCCGAAGAGTTTGCTCTGACGGTGCTCCGCCGACGGTTGCGGGCGCGTATGGTGACGGTTGGGTACAACTTTGCTTTCGGCGGTCAAAGGACCGGGTCTTCGGAGATGCTGGCGAAGTTGGGGCGTGAGCTTGGTTTTGATGTCGATATCATGCCGCCGCTTATGCACGGAGGCGCGGTTGTGAGTTCCAGCCGGATCAGGGAGTTGCTGTTTGCGGGGCAGGTGCGGGAGGCGGAGGAGCTTTTATGTCGCCCGTTCGAGGTGTGCGGATCAGTGGGGTATGGGGCCGGAAGGGGACGCCGACTGGGTTTTCCGACAGCAAACGTAATGTTTTCGCGGGAACTTTTGCTTTTGCCTGGAGTGTACGTGGCGGATGTCAAGGTTGGCGGCGCTTCCTTCCGCGGCGTGGCAAATGTCGGCTCCAGGCCCACATTTGACGGAAGCTCCATAGGGGTCGAGGCGCATCTGTTCGATTTTAATGGGGATCTGTACGGGAAAGATATGGCGGTCCGGTTTCGTGAGCGGATCCGGGACGAGCGGAAGTTCCAAAGCGCCGATGAACTGGTAGTCCAGATGCAAAAAGATGCCGAATATGCGCGGCGGACGAATCTGCCGGTATGGGAAGGGCCGTAATGAAGCGTTGGCTCTTCGTCTTCCTGACGGCTGCTGTGTTGGTCGGGTGCGCGGGAAAGGATCAGGAAATATCGTCCGCGCCGACAGACGACTCCATTGCCGTGCAGCAAGCTTTTGTCGCCGCGGTGGAACGCGCCGTTCCGTCTGTCGTGAACATCCGCACGGTTACCCGGTTTGCCAGGGGGACGAGAGGCGGAAGCGGGCGGGGAGGATCTCCTCCCGAATATTTGATGGATCTGCTAGAGGAAAACGGGGGTTTCCGCGAGAACTCCCTGGGGTCCGGCGTCATCATCGGCGAGGACGGCCTGATCGTCACAAATGAACATGTCATTCGCGACGCGGATGAAATTGTCGTCCGCCTGTCGGACCGGACCGAACATAGGGCGAAGGTGATCGGCTCGGATGTCCGCACCGACGTCGCTGTTTTACGGATCCAGGCGCCTAAAAAACTGCCGGTGGCGGCGCTTGGCGATTCGTCGACGCTGAAGGTGGGGGAATTCGCGATTGCCGTGGGCAACCCCTTTGGTCTGGAGAGCACCGTCACCCTTGGCGTGGTGAGCGCCACCGGACGCTCCGCGGAGCCGGATATGGAAGGCGGGGATGAGTTTATCCAGACCGACGCGTCGATCAATCCGGGCAACTCCGGCGGGCCGCTCCTAAACTTTCGCGGCGAGGTGGTCGGGATCAACACGGCGATGGTCAGTTCGGGCCAGGGGCTTGGCTTTGCCATACCGATCAACACGGTCAAGGAAGTTGAACAGAAGCTTACGCTGCACGGAGCCGTGCGCCGCGGGTGGCTCGGGGTGGCGATACAGCCGCTTACTTCCGAACTTGCGGAAGCGTTTGGAGTGAAAGGCGAGAAGGGAATCCTGGTGAACCGGGTTGTTCCCGCCAGCGCTGCCGAGAAGGGGGGGCTGCGGATGGGGGACATCCTGGTTGCCTGGGACAAGAACCGTATCAGCGGCGTGAAAGAGTTTCGCCGGATGGTTGCGGGTACTTCTCCTGGAGTCTCGGTGCCGATCGAGGTTCTAAGGGGCGGAAAGCGTTTCATGATTACCGTGACGCTGGCGGAGGCCGAAGGGAGGGCGCAGGTGCGGCGTCCGGCCCAACGCGAATCGGTGGATCCCATCGGGGTGACGGCCTGCCCGGTTAGCCCCCGGATTCTGCGGGAACTCGATCTTCGCGGCGGCGTGGAGGTAACGTTTGTCGAGACGGCCAGTTCTGCGTGGGACGCCGGCATACGCGAAGGAGATATCCTGCTTGCCGTCAACCAGGAGGCGGTGCAGGATATAGATTCGTACCATAAGGTTTTACGGAACCTTCCGCGCGGGAAGATAGTTTCCACTTTGGTGTCGCGGGAAGGGCAGATGCTGTTTTTGGCGTTGAAATGTAAATAACTCCGATTTCAAATGAAAGAGGGTTTTGTTTGAAACCGGAATGCGAAAGCATTTTGAAAAATGCGAGGAGGAGGCAATGGCCGTTGTAACGAATAATGATGGGGCTCGTCGGCTCGCGCGCACGTTGGTTTCGGACATTGCGTTGTACAACGTGAAGAAAGTAGAGGAGGGGATCCGTAACGATTCCCTGTTCGATATCCTGAAGAGCGAGATCGAAGAAGGCCGAAGCTACTACATCAGCAAGGTCGATCAGAAGATTGTCGAGGGTACCAACCTGTTCAACCAGGCGCTGATCGATGTGCTTGTAAAACCTACGGGGCGGTTTGCTTCCAAGGTTTGGTAGGTGGAGGGTTCTACGGCCGGGACGTTTAGTATAATCGTCCCGCCTGACCAGGCGGGGGAACGTCTCGACCGGTATCTGCCGACCGCGTTTCCCGGTTTATCCCGGGCTGCGGTCCAGCGCCTGATCGGTGAAGGGAACGTGTTTCTTTCCGGGGCGATTCCGCGTTCCTCCCACAGGTTGTCAGGCGGCGAGGAAATCTCCGTAACGATCCCTCCCCCCTCGAAGCTCGACCTCGTTCCCGAAGATCTCCCGCTATCGATCCTTCACGAAGACGCGTACTTGCTTGTCGTCGAGAAGCCCGCGGGAATGGTGGTTCATCCCGCTCCCGGCCATGCGGGCGGCACTCTGGTCAACGCCCTTCTTTCGCGGGCTGACACACTATCCGGCATAGGCGGTGTTTCCCGGCCGGGGATAGTCCACCGCCTCGACCGCGACACTTCCGGCATTCTTGTGGTTGCCAAGACGGACGCCGCCCACAGAGGTCTCTCGGTCCAGCTTTCGACGCGCTCGATGAAACGTGGGTATCATGGAATCGTATTTGGTTCGCCTCCGGCACAGGAAGGGGTAGTAAACACCCGGATCGGCCGACACCCGGTATGCCGCAAGAAAATGGCCGTTCTTGCGGAGGGAGGACGCCTCGCGGTTACCCGTTACCGACGCCTTGCGGTGTTTGGGGCATTCTCTCTCCTCGAATTTGGCCTGGAAACCGGCCGCACCCATCAAGTGCGTGTCCATTGCGCCCATCTCCGGTG
>Ga0123353_10004181_pt1 | contig 18522 bp, 13 predicted proteins | sample TergutLab28metaG_3_FD_92763 | JGI IMG/M metagenome (GOLD analysis project Ga0123353, IMG submission 92763) | Labiotermes labralis P3 segment gut microbial communities from Petit-Saut dam, French Guiana - Lab288 P3 | ecosystem: Host-associated > Arthropoda: Insects > Digestive system > Gut ... | reverse complement strand
TAAAAATTTATAATCATGAATGAAAAGTTAACGAGGGGTCGTTCGTTTAAAATAGTAATTGAAAGTGGGGGGGGGGGGGGGGGTGTCATTTTATATTTTGGTAAATATGGCATGTTAGAACTGTTCTGCACTCAACATTCAGTCGAAGTCATGCTACAGCCACTACCAGAAATCAAGGTCCTTCAGCAATGGGCAGTAAACAGAAGTTCTAAAATATTCAGTTGTTGTGCCCCTTTGTCTCACAGTGAGACTACCAGTGCCCCCTCTGAATCAGTGTACACTATAACTGTGCATCGTAAAATCTAGTCAGTACAACAACAAGCTGGTGGGCTGGTGGATGTGGGGCCCACCACCTCTGCTACTCAATGGGTACCGGGGAGGGAGGGGGGGTGTCAAATGGTCGAAGTGTGAAGTTAACCACTTACCTGCTTCTGGTGCCAGTGTTAAAAATGTGTGGAGGTATACCTTCGCTACCCAGACACACCTTCTTGGCATGCAAAGTGGCAACTTTACATTTACTGGCAGGCTCTTATTCTGGCATAAAATAACTTAAAAATGTGAATTATTGAAAACAAGGAGAATAAATGCAGTACATGCAGATAAAGCTGTATTTTCCTCCATTTTTAATTATTCAGTCTTCTCAAATCCTGAGCACACAAATATATTCAGAACCAATTCTGTGTAAATGTTTGTATTCTTATTAGTAAATTTTCAGTGACAAGAAGCAGTAATTGTTTAGCTACATCATAAAGATTGAAATATACAGAACTACGATAATCTCTGTTGTTTTATGCTGGTGTAAAGCTTGGTCTCTCAAATTAAAGGAACAACCTAAACTGGCATTTTATTTTTATTATTGTTATTATTGTTATTAATAGACATTTATGGTGTTTAGGCTGCAGGTTAATAAATACCCATTGAATGGAAATGAATTATTACTATTCCACCATTTAAAATGATAATGTGACATCCTGTCTGTGTGTCAGCATGTCTTCAGACATTATAACTGTACAATTTATAATTTTCAGCCAACCAGGCTTGCAAAGGGAACAGACATTTCCAGATTCCTCGCATTGGAGTAAATGAAGACAAAGTCTCACAGTACGCCAGTCTCCATTATTATGTGGACAAGGAATTACAGGTAATACATTTCTAATATTATCCTTCAAGCATTGTTCTCCCTTTATTTATGTCAATAACCAAAAAGACTTTTGTCATTTGTTCCTTCCAAGAACCTTTCCTTTTCAATTTACTGCTAGTTCCACCTCTCTTCTTGACGTCTTCCAGCAACAAAATAATCCATTTTATTCTAGGTCATCCCATAGGTCAGTTTCTTTCAAATTTTAATTCTGGTGCCCTTCTGTGTATCCTTGTTCTATCCATTGTTTTCACTTGGTCAACCTACTGTAGATGTTTCTATTCTAACTCTATTTAAAAATTTTGAATCTTGTATTGGTTTAAAACATAGTTTATGGAACAGTGTATTGTTTTACTGGCCTTTTAATATCACTAATTCCATGAAGAACAGTCCTTTTGAAAAGCTAACAGTTTCTCAGCTAGTCAAGTAATCCTCTGCCATCTATTGAACACAAGGTTCATTAACACATTCACAACAGGGTGCTACCTGTCCCTGTCCCAAGCCAGATCAATCCAGTCTAGATCCTCCAATCCTATCTTCAATATACTTTTTAATATTATACTTCCATCTATGTCTATGTATTCCAAGCCGCCTCTTTCCTTCAGGTTTCCCCACCCAAAACCTGTATGTATTTCTCTTCTCTTCCACACATGCCACATGCCCTGCCCACCCCTTTCTCATTGATTTGATCACCCAGTAATATTCAGCTATGAGCAAATCCTGAAGCTTGTCATTATACAATTTTCTTCAGTTCTCTGTTAATTCCTCCCTCTTAGGTCTGAACACTTCAAATATAACTGTGAAATAACTTCCCTCCTTCCAGCTGAACCCTTTCAACTACACAACAACTGGCCAGCAGTTTGCTACACTACGTGCCCTGTTTTCTGCACAAGTGTACTTGCATACCATTAGAATGGTCTTTGTACGGTCACAGCCAGAAATTATACACACGAGTGCTACACGTTCAAAGTTTTGTTCATATTTTTCATTTAAAGGTTCTAGTCTATGGTTGTCTCTATCTTTTTCTGTCCTCAAAGCCCCAACAGCTTCTGTCCCTTTCCTGAACTCTGGTTCCCAACTTAAGCACAATCTTCCTGTTGGATGTTTAACTTTATATTCAGGATCTCCTCTCAAGTCCACATTAATTCATTCTCAATGTGCTTTCATTCCATCTTGCTCTCTATTTAACAATTTATCTTACCTGTACCTCATATTTTCTCTTTGCTATTTTATCCCTTCTGCCAGTTTCACCTTCCATATTGTTGTCAGCAGTCTACTGACACTGTCTTGGTCCATGTCTAGTCCATATTTCTGGCTGATAGGTTTTATTTCACTTCTGTTATGTATTCTGATCAGAACAGTGCACACTGTAGAACATAACTGCAGATAAATTCGCCTGTGTCATTAATCAAACACTGTATCATGAAAGCATATGCAGAAGTGAACACATAGCCACATGCATGCTGAGCTTTGGAACTAGATAGAAGTGAGTGGTTGGCTTGACATTCTGGCCACTTCACCTGTGGTAAAAATTAAATAGAGGGCAGGGTGGGACCTTCAGTCTGTCTGCATGCATTGAGAAGGGGAAACCTGCCTCCGCCAGCAATGAAGCCATAATTCAATGACTGTACAGACTGTGACCTAGTCACTAAACTGACTGAGCTATCCTCATTCTAACATAGAACAGCATGACAGGCACTAATATAATACCACAAACTCCACACACTTGCTTCACAAATAACTGAAGAATCAATTAACTGGCAGGTGACCAGCGAGCCAGCTTGCCGGCTCGCCTGTGAGATCGAGAATGAGTTCCTGTGTAGATCGTTCCTTTACCGAGGGCCCCCTATTGGTACTGCTTACAACTGCCAGCTGTTCCACTTAGACCACAAGACACTGCCTGATGGACCAAGCACATATCTCAATGCTGAACGGCCACTCATCGATAATGGGGAACGAGTTGGCACCTACTACGAGAACATCTGTGAAAGTATGTATAGCAACCACCATGTTCAGTTTAATTGTTCTTACAGCTCTGAAGATACTGACACTATGCCTATCATTGCAGTATTCTTTTAACCAGCATTGCAGTTTGGAAATTCACTGTTCCTTTCTACAGGTGAAATAAACCCTACTGTTGGGTTGTTAGCAATAGCTCAGTACAACCATGCACTGCTCCTACATACAGACCACAGGAATAATACTTTGTCCAGCTAGTGATGCAAGTAAAGACAATTTCTATAAAGCACCAATTGGCAGTTTTGAAAAATTAGTGGAATGAATGAAGTCTTAAAGAATAGTCACAAACCATGTGTGATTCTATCACCAAAATGTTTAAACTTGAATCGCCATTGTTAGAAAAGAGAAAGAGCAAAGTGGTGGAAAATTTAATTTTTTTAATGATGCAGCTGCTGAAAATTCTGTCTCAGGAACATGACAATGTGTCATTGGGTAAGTGGTCTGTGACCCCGACCCAATGGAAAGGATAGTGGCACCTTAATGTTTGAGGGATAGGCAGCTAGCCCTTGAAGAGAGGCATCATGTTCATTTGAAACTTCAGGAAGTACACACCAGTGACACAGAGTCACAACCCACAAGAATTGAAGCCTCAGGTACACCTCTCAGAGTACCAATACTTGCACTGTGGCTGTACTCACAAGAAATACTCTTCATTCAAGCATTTAAAACATTTTAACATTTCAGAACTCTTGTAATGCTTCTGTACTCTTTCTTTACAGAGCCAAATGGTAACCCACATGAAACTTTACCACTGGTATTTGACAGCACAGAGGATCCTTCTGTTAACAATCAGACTCGTAATGATATCAACTGCGATAAGACTGGAACTTGTTACGATGGTAAGCTGCTGATGATATTTTACATACGGCCAGTTCAGTCATTACATGTATTTGCATAACACAAATTGGATACAAAACAATGAGCCAGATTAATCTAGTCCACACCCTCCCATCTTATTTCTTTAAGATACATTTTAAAATTTTCATCTTATCTATGCCCAGGTCTTGCAAGTGGTTTCTTTGCTTCAGATTTCTGCACCGAAACCCTCTATGCATTTCTGAGCCCATCTGGTTACCCTTGATTTAATCACAAGAACAAAATTTAGTGATTTGTACAAACCATGAAGCTCATCATTATGCACTTCTCTCCAGTCTCTTGCTACTTTCTCCCATTTAGACGCAAACATCTTCCTCAGCACTATATTGCAGAAAACGCTCAGGCTCTTTCTTCCATCAATATGGGAGACCAACTTTCACACACACATATAAAACAAGGCAAAGTCATAATTCTCTATACTTTCATCTGGTTTCATTAAAACTTACTTGTTTCCAGTGGTGGATCCAGGTTTTGTGAAGCCTGAAGCTTATACAATTTTGGGGACCTTTTTATTAAAAAATAAAAAATAACAAATATAACATCAGGTACAAGAATGAATATTTATTTAGGGCCCTGTGCAAATGAGGTGCCCCAACACTTAAGCTTCATTAGCTTCACGATAAATCTGCCCCTGATTGCTTCTACAACTGTGATTCAAAGTTTACAATTTTGACAGTGTGTGATATTAAAAATGCTGTACATTTACAGTCCTCAGACAACCTTATCTGTCCACAGTTTCAGTTAACTGCAAGGACACCCGCATAGCAGTTCAAGTGCGAACCAACAAACCCTTCAATGGCAGAATTTATGCTCTGGGACGATCAGAGACCTGCAACATTGATGTTCAGAACAGTGACTTGTTCAGACTTGACCTGACAATGAGTGGTCAGGACTGCAACACTCAGTCTGTGGTGAGTTTCATTCAGCAATATCTTCAGTCACTCAAACTGGACAGGAATTCCCCTTTAAGTGTATTTTATTTAACAATGCTGCCAGTTTTTAAGATTATGTTGGACACAGGAAGTGGTATGGAGTAGTGCTGAATAACTCTTATATAGGGAACCCCACATATCCTGGTGTGAAACCAAACGCAGGCCTCCATAGTGAGAGGCTCGTGAGTAACTGCCTGAGTCATGGCTCATCTGTTCAACTGTTTTGGGTTGCACCGTAGTCTCCATTTTCAGGAAAGACAGGAGGAGGAATGACCTGATATCTAATCAATGCTGTGCCACAGTTCATGGAGTCAGTGACTGGGCTCATAATCATGGCAGCCTGTGTTCAGTAACTAGGCAGTCCATGTCAAATTTGTGACAGACACAGTGACATAGGGGTGGGTTAGTCTCAACCTTGCCGGAAATCTTACCACCCATGCTACATACTGATCTATAGCAAAGTGCCAATAAAACTGAGGTAATGATGTAGGGCCAGACGCATCTCAGTTGATATCTGCCTTCATGGCTTAAGTTGTTGGGGTCTGTAACTAATCTGATGATTGCACTGACGAAACAGCTGCAGAGTGTATTCGCTGAAATATACGTCAATTGAGCAACCCAAGTGCAACTTTAAGGCAGAAACAGCAGGTTTCTCTGAATGTCCATACCTATCTACCATACTATGTGCTATTACATCCCATAAAACCATAATGTAAAAGGGTGCAACTCTTTGAACAGCAGTCTTCTTTAATGATGTGTAGTAAGTGTTTGTCCCAGCATTTCAGAGGAATGTGCTGCTTACAGCTTCAGTTTACTGAATCTGGTAATGGGAGGAAGGTATGTGTTAGTTTTATATGAGGTTTGAAGGGTTTCTGGCCCACCAGGGCTATGGAAGGGGCAAGAGGGGGACAAAGAGTTGAAAAACTAGTATCTTTTGAACAACTGGCATAAAAACTTGAAAACCTACACTAAATGATGTGACTAACTGCATATGTTGGCAGACTGGTGTGTACACCAACACAGTTGTATTGCAACATCACAGTGTCGTCATGACAAAGGCCGACAAGATCTACAAAGTCAAGTGTACATATGACATGTCATCGAAGAACATCACTTTTGGAATGATGCCAATCAGGTACTGTCTGTCATTTAACTTACTGGCAATACATTCCAGCTGGGCCTGCAGTACACTAATTGAAGGGTTCAATGTGCAGTCCTAAGATTAATTAACAGCAGACTGCATAATGAGGAGCTTCACGATCTGTACCACTAACCAAATATCATTAGCATGACAAAATCAAGGAGTTTGAGAAATGCAGGGGATGTAGCATATATGGGGGAGAAAAGAGTTTTCCTGGGGAAACCTGAAGGAAATAGACCACTTGCAGGACTTACACATAGATGGAAGGACAATATTAATTTAAAATTGATTAATACAGATCTTAAAAAAAAAAAGGTGGAGAGGGCATGGACTTGATTAATCTAGCTTAGGACAGGGACAAGTGGTGGACTCTTGTGAACATAGTGATGAACTTTCACCTTCCATAAAATGGGAGACATCTTGAAGAGCTGAAGAACTATCAGCTTCTCAAGAAGGATTTTACTCATGTAGTTAGTTATTATGTACATGTTCCAGCTGGCTACATGTTGCACTATTTCAAAGGTGCATGCACATGTTCAAGCTGGAACATGTGTTGTGTTGCTGCAGCAGCACATGTGTACTGCCCATCTGGTTCTGCTGTGCAAGCACATGTTCTTCTGGCCAGCCAAGCATTGCATTTTTCTGAGTTCTAGACTTCAGGAGAAGGTCTGGATAATACCAGAGAAATGCCCAACACGATAACAGGACACAACCTTCTGATGTTTTACAATACAGGAACTGTGTAATGAATTAATATACATAAAAATAAAGGCTGTGAATTATTTGCAGAACTTACTACCCTATAATTCACCCTTGACTGTGATCACTCATATTATGACACTAAAATCTTACAGTTTGCTGAGACTTATTTGACCTAATGAAAATGCATTGGTTCCTATCTGCAATCCTAGCTTTATGAAACATGTTCATACAGTTACCATGCTGTTCACATGTAGTCTGTATAAACACTCCATTTTAAACTTTTAAACCAACTGACCAACCCCTATGGGATTTGATTGGAGCATTACATTATGGGAGGCCACCATAACCTCACACTTCTAATGTACTGTAAAGGTTAAGTTGTCCCAGCACTTAATTAGTCACACACTGGACACAGACCAACTTACAGTGCCACAGTCATAGCCCTAAACCACTGTCACTAAAACTTTAAAATTATATATGTTCAGTAAGACATGTCACTATGTGTATTCCAACAACTGCACTATAATAATAATAATAATAATAATAATAATAATAATAATAATACTTACTCCATGGTGCAGAGTCCTTCTTGAGAAGCTAACTGGTAATAATAATTAGATAAATAAATATACAATTGTTTGTATATTATTGTACCTAATTATAGTGCAGTAGTTGGAATACACATGGTGACACTGTCACTATGTTTTATAATATAAATGTGATATTGCTACATTCCCATGAGTGGTCATGCAAATCAACATTATCATGCCAACCTTTCCTGCTCCTTTGGTTTCACTGTAAAAACTTTAATTCAGAAAAACACAAAACAGTTCATTTCAATACCATCCACTGCAGACATTTCTGAATCCTAAACAAAATCACATTAACCTGGAATCTACATACTTGAACAACATTGTTATAATGTATGGATTGAGAGACAAGAAATAAAGTACTTATTTTGTACTTCACAGGGATCCTGAAATGATCAGTATTACATCTGCCCCAGAGGCACCCCCACCACGCATTCGTATTGTTGACAGCCGAGGACGTGAGGTTGAAACGGTGCGCATTGGAGACAAGCTTACTTTCCGTATTGAAATACCCGAAGACAGTAAGTACAGCTTGGTATTGCAGGCCCTCTTATGATCACTGGAAATGAGCTTGCTTCTGTATTGAAATCCATGACAAGTAATACTGTATTTTCTGGAACATAAGACTCACTTTTTTCCTGGGAAAAACTATATCAGATTTTCCTGCATTTTTTGATCTGAAGGTGAGGAATATATTTTTGTCACAAAATTTACCTTCTAGAGTCTTGGTGCATGCTATGGTCTGGATTGTGTGGGACTATCGTGGCAGTGCATACGGAATGTGATACCGTGCAGTCTGGTACACAATCCCAGTGTTTTGTGGAAACTGGCTGCCTACATCTGCAAGTTCAAAAAGTGATCCAGAACCTTTCCAGGACTATTGGTTCCCCATGGATTCCTGCACAGCGTCAGTCCTGCTCCTTCCTGTCCTATATCATGTACCATTCTTTCCCTCCCAGCTATCCTGAACATGGAGGCAGCCAGTTCCTTCAAAATGTTCAAAATGTAGAGATCTTTCAACACAGCAGAACTGCATCATGTCCCTGAAGGCTGTATTTGTAGTGCAAATTTTGTTGAGTTGTGTAAATACTGACAGTACTGTACCTTGATCTATGTATTATCGCATATTTCCAATACATATACTGACAGTACTGTACTGTGATCTGTGTACTATCATATATTTCTAATACATATACTGACAGTACTATACTGTGATCTGTGTACTATCACATATTTCCAATACATATACTGAAAGTACTGTATTGTGATCTATGTACTATTGCATATTTCCAATACGTATACTGACAGTACTGTACCGTGATCTGTGGGTACTGTACCGTGATCTGTGTAATATCACATATTTACAATACATATACTGACAGTACTGTGCCATGATCTGTGTACTATTGCACATTTCCAATACATATACTCACATAATCACACAAACAATTTTTATGTTTTCAGCTCCATATGGCATTTTTGCACGAAGCTGTGTAGCAATGGCTAAAGACTAAAAGAGCACGTTCCAGATTATTGATGATGAAGGGTAAGCAATAGACAGTGTGGAAACAAATCAAAGCTGTTAAATATACATTCTAACTGCGTAACAACATGCAAACTTGCACTTAAACATAACAAATAAAACACAAATTTAAGACATCTGGACAAAATGCAGTACAAAGAAGGAAAGGGTGCAAGCACCAACACAGCTGCCATACTTCTTGGTCACATACAAAAGCACTTAACAAAAAGGTCCTGTAAAATATAAGACAGAGTATTAGAACACAAGCTAAAGCAAACAGTGAGAAAAACAACCAAGTTCACCAAAACAAATTTTAGTGTTTAGTGCATGGATACAATCAACTACCAACATGAGTATTTAAGTGCTGCAGAAGTTGTAATAAAACTGGTTTTATACAACTGTAGAGTATTATTTCATATTGTACATACACTCTTAATATTTCATGGTTATATTGCACATGTGTGTGATAATATGGGATCCCAGCATTACAAAATTGTCACAGTAACAATGTACTGCCTTCATGTGTAATTTTACTATCTGCCTGAAGGTGGCAGTTTACGATTGATACATGACGCAGGAATATTGAAATAAAAAGATGTACAGTTGTGGCAACTGAACATGTGTTTATACTTGTAACACAAAATCAAAATATTTCTTTTCATTACAGGTGCCCTGTAGATCCAAGCATCTTCCCCAGTTTTACTCCTGATGGAAATGCGCTACAGTCAATCTATGAAGCTTTCCGCTTTACTGAATCTTATGGAGTAATCTTCCAGTGCAATGTCAAGTACTGTCTGGGACCGTGCGAACCGGTAAATATTCTTGTAAATCAGACGGACTTAACCTCCATTGTTGTGTTTCTACTGCTGTAATGATTCACAACTGCAGTCCAACTTGCCCAGCATCTATTTCTATTGCCAGCCATGCAGAACCACTGAATTTAAGTTTATGTATTCTCTGATAATCAAGTTAAAGGCATTTGAGGGTGCGGTTCTTCTGGGATGTGATGCTGTGTTACTGGTAAGTAACTGTGGAAGTTTTGAAGGTGCTAAATGCTGCAAAATGCCAGGAACCACTCATCAGATGACAGAGCATCACTTACCAGAAGAACGAAATACTCAACAACACTGCTATGATAACTGCAGATCTCAATCAAAGACATTTATTTGATCATGATCTAGTTCATTAAAATGGGCTCCAAACTGTCAACCAGACTTGTGACTGGCTACAGTACTATAGCTGGAAGGTTACTGACCACCCTCCGAATTGTGCATCCAGTGATTTCCACCTCTTTGGACTCCTTAAGAAGCACCTGGTTAGCAAGAAACTGGACACACATGCTGATGTGAAACAACTTGCCACTTGACACAAATTTTTTCTCTGCTGTGATGGAAGCCTTGGTGCCACAGTGGACCAAATGCTTAGAGGTCAATAGTGACTACATGGAAGTCTGATATATACCATGTGCTACACATGGTGGTTTTATGTGTACCATGTGCAACACATGGCAGTCTGATGTGTACCATGTGCAACACATGGTAGTCTGATGTGTACCATGTGCTACACATGGCAGTCTGATGTGTACCAGGTGCAACACATGGCAGTCTGGTGTGTACCACGTGCAACACATGACAGTCTGATGTGTACCATGTGCAACACGTGGCAGTCTGATGTGTACCATGTGCAACACATGGCAGTCTGATGTGTACGATGTGCTACACATGGCAGTCTGATGTGTACCAGGTGCAACACATGGCAGTCTGGTGTGTACCATGTGCAACACATGACAGTCTGATGTGTACCATGTGCAACACATGGCAGTCTGATGTGTACCATGTACAACACATGGCGGTCTGATGTGTACCATGTGCTACACTTGGTGATATGATGTCTACCATGTGCGACACATGGCAGTCTGATGTGTACCATGTGCTACACATGGCAGTCTGATGTGTACCATGTGCAACACATGGTCTGATATGTACCATATGCAACACATGGTGGTCTGATGTGTACCATGTGCAACACATGGCAGTCTGACGTGTACATTGTGCAACACATGGTGGTCTGATTTGTACCATGTGCAACACATGGCAGTCTGATGTGTACCATGTGCTACACATGGCAGTCTGATGTGTACCATGTGCAACACACGCACTACGCATATATCAGAATCAGAATAAAGTTCTTGGCATCACAGTGATGTCACCTTAGCTTTTCAACCTCCTTGTGCTTCAGAAATATTCTGTATTCATTAACACAGACAGCTGATTCAGCACCCTTCTCTGATTATGAAGTTTGGAAACCACTGGCAGAGTGAAAATGATTTCTTTCTCTTCATAAAGTATTAATAGCATTTTACTTGGGTTCATCAGACAAAACATCTCCCATATCAGCTATTTCCTCTCTTCCTCCAGTTTTACACTACCTGGTAGCATCATTTATTATAATTTTATTATTGTATGTACTGTGCATGATGTAAAATTCAATTTATCAAACCAACATTAAATTCACTGAAATGTGAACCCAACAGATACACATTATCAGGGACATCCTGATGATTGCATTCAAGAAGTGCCAAACAAAAGGAGATTGTGTGTCTATTGTGTTCATATTTTCTAAGTCATACCAAAGTCTCTTTCCCTTAAACTTTTGCTTTAATGCCTTCTTGATATCCTCACTGCATCCTTCATTTTCACACAATCAAACCGTCTATCAACAAATGCTGCATACAAAATTTCTTGCCTAAAAACTCCCTCCTTGTTTCCCCTCAGTTTTTCTAATAATTATGTCTATTGTTTTTTTTCTTGTTCCTTTCCCCTATTATCCAGACTACTGTAAATTCAATACACACTATTGCAGGCCGTGTGTGAATGGGGACACGAGTCTGTTGAATCTTGGGGCCGAAGAAAGAGATCCATGGCTTCAAACCACACAGCAAATGAATCTGAGGATGACATGACTCTGAGTCAGGAGATTTTAGTGCTGGACTTCGGTGATGAGAAGAACAGTGAGTTCCTGAGGAGTGAGGCTTCATCGTCTGAATTCAGCAAAGGTGAATAATTGAGTTGGGTCATTCTTTATATCATGTCACAAGTCCAAATCACTGTTCCCAGTATTAAGCCATTTGGCCTGTTACAAATGTTGCACAAACAGATATTTTCACAATTGTAGAGAACTTCAAGCATCTTCAGCACATTTTACCATCTGCAGAACTAAATCTTAAACCCAGTTCTTTTTGCATAGTTAGTGAAATTCCATCCACTGCTTGCAGGACTACAAATGGACAGCTAGTAGCAGGTACAGGCTGTGTCCAAAATAATATGTGAGAATGACCAACAAGATGCACACTTTTTCTCATTTAATTATTCCAACTGTACTATCCTCTACATGTTTCGAACTAACAAGTTCATCAACAGGAGGTAACTTCTGTACACGCAGCATATAGTATTTTATCATGTATATATTTGATATCTTGTCGCCAACACATGCATGTATGTGATGTCTCGTCACTAACAGATTATTGTTAGAACTAACCAACCATAATGTGTTAGCGATGAGACATCACATACATGCATGACAACACAACATGCTGCGTTTACAGAGTTACCTCCTGTTGATGAACTTAAGAGTTCATAACATATAGAGGATAGTACAATTGAAATAAATTAATGAGAAAGAGTGTCCAAAATGTTTCATCAACCAACTCCAGTAGCAACCTTCCTGAGAACCTAACAGTTCCTCAGCCAGCCAGCAGGCGTGCCCGATTTTCCACAACTCGAAGGTTCATCGCCACATTTCCAACAACTCCCCCCTTGTCCCTATGCTAAGCCAGATTGATCCAGTCCACACACTACCATACTATGTCTGTAAAGATACATTTTAATATTATCCCTCATCTACACCTAGATTTTCTATTCAGTCTCTTTCCATCAGGTTTCCCAGCCAAAATGCTGTCTGCATTTCTCTTCTACCCCATACATCACATGCCCTGCCTATCTCATCCTCCTGAATTTGATCGTCCAAATAAAACCTGGCAACAAGTACAGATGTACTGCCTGTAATACCTCATAGCACTGAGATACAATTTTAAACACCAAGTGGACACATAAACACATCAAAGGCATTTTTCCTGCTGCTCATGACCTGTCTACTGTTAATGGTCACACACACATTTACCGTTATGTCAACTATGCAGACAATTCATAACAATTGTTTCTCCACTTCACAGACAAGACTGTTACAATAGTGGAACCCTGCCCAACGAAGACATCAGTTTTGGCTCTAGGTGTGACATGTGCCCTTCTTGTCCTTGTGTACATCAGCACTGTCTTCTGCTATTACATGAAGAAATGGCTGTCACCAAAGAAGACTCTTGCCTGAACATCATAACCCAAAGGAAACAGACAAGCAACATGTGTGCTACAGTTCAAGTGTCTCAACATGACAAACTAAACCAGCTGTGGCTCTTTATGTAGTGACAGCTGAGATGTCAACTCATGTATGACAGACATCTGCTGCTGCAACAGCTGTAATGTCAGGTGACACATTTCTGGAATTCCCGGTGCTCAGGCTTGACCAACAGTGCTTGTGTTTCTTACCGGTGTTCATGGCATTAGACAACCAATCAGCATGAATTCAGGCACAATTTAACTTCAGTTAAGTTGATCATCATGCCAAACTAAACACTGTCATCCAATCAGCATAAAATTGGTGGCTGTTTGCACCATTATTCGTTAAGAAACCTAAAAGCTAACAGAATTTAATGCTGTAGTTACTACTGTATTAGTTTATGTTTAATCCTCATTAGCAACTAACTACTTGATTAATGCAACGAGTCTTGGTGCATATAGCATTAAATTCTCACCAAGGGTGAACACAGTGAAAAATTTTATTTTTCACTGTTAATATTGTGGGTTTAGGTGAGACGTCAAGGATAGTAAGTTCTTCATCACACTTGAGACAATGAGTGGCATTTCATGTAGTCCAAGACAAGCCCTTCTGTTTAACAGATCTACAAAGAAACAAGCAACTGTCAGATTTATGAAACTGTACAACATATGATTTTGAAACAGGATGTGTTAAAATGTGACAGGAATGCTATGAATGAGACTACAGTCAAAATATGAGATTTGGGGCTCCCATGCTGTTGAGTTGCAAGACTGTAACTTTCAGTATGTGACATCATGCACTTTGACAGCAAGATACCAACATTTCAGACCAACCTTAACCTGATGATGAGGGCAGCAGGTTCCTCTGAAATGTTACGCACCTCTCTACACAACACTGTCACAGTCCGACAGGCTGTAACTGTAACACAATTACAGTGTTGTGGAACTGAAGGCTTGTGTCTTAAACAGAAAAATCAGACATGAATGCCACATTTCTTTCTAGGACAATTATGTGTATAGATCCTTAAACATGTCTACCTGCAGAGGCAGGACAATGACACACTGCTACTTTAAGGAGACATACAGGGGATGTTTGGCACTGGGATCCGGTGGATGGAGAATCAGAAAAATCATTCAAGTAATGACACTTTCCATTATTTATCAATCTGTTGTATATAGACTCTGTACTTCTATATGTCAAATATTTATACAAACTTTTTTCATTAATAAATACTAAAAACTGAAATGACTTGCATTTGTTTTGGAGGAAGACATTTTTAGCTTCTGCTGGCAGCATGTTACATGCATCAGTGCATCACACTGTTGTGACATGAACATGTGCAGTCCAGCTGTTGTGGCAGTATGTCCTATTAAATACAGCTGCCAGCACTTTGATAGCAGGGGACTAAAATCCCCAGATTTCGGACTTTAATGAGAAGAGCTACAGTGAAAACTGCTAATCCGTGAGACCTGAGGTTCCCACAACAGTGTTACTGAGGGTTTATATCTTCAGGGATGGAACTAACTAACTATGCTCCATGGAGTAGAGTCCTTCCTGAGAAGCTAACAGTTCCTCAGCTAGTCAAGAAACTAACCACACTTTACAGAACCCAAAGGTTCATTATCACACTCATAACAGCCCATCACTTGTCCCTAACCTGAGCCACATCAATCCAGTCTATGCCTCCCCGTCCCATTTCTTAAAGATCAATTTCAATATTATCCCCCATCTATGCTTAGATCTTCCAAGTGGTCTCTGTCCCTTAGGTCTTCCCTGTATGAACCTCTCCTGTTTCCCATACGTGTCACATCAGCATATCCTGACATTTCAAAGCAACAAAGTTCTTTCATCTCCAAGGGCACAGTACAGTTCATCACCCATGGATATAGAGGCACATCCCAGAAGACAAACCCTCAACTGCTCTTTGAAATTACTAGGTTTTTGTAATTCTGTCCGCCATCTCCTATTGAAAAAGAAACACGAGGCTGCTGTAACTGTATCTGCTCTCATCCTTGTGTAAAACAGTGAGCAAGAACCTACTGAGTAGGAGGCGATGAACAGCAAGCCTCACTTGCTGGACATTCCATGCTAGTTGGACCGTCTCCAAACTAGGGCCAAGTTCTGTTAACAGTATATAACAGAAAATACTCACCTACTTGTGTACTTCACCATGGAGCAGAGTCCTTCTTGGGAAGGTAACCAGCTCTCAGCTAGTCAACATTTTTCCCACATTTAACGGAACCTGAAGGTTCATTACTGCATTTACAAGTGCCCACCACCTGCCTCTATCCTGAGCCAGTACAATCCATTCCACCCATCCCACTTCCTGAAGATCCATCCATGCCTGGGTCTTCCAAGTGAACTCTTTCCCTCAGGTTTCCCCACCAAAACCCTGTATACACCTCTCCCCATACGTGCTACATGCCCCAACCATCTCATTCTTCTTCATATAGAAGAAAATATGTAACAAAAACTGTGAGAATAATCAGTAAGCCCAAAAGGGCAGTCAAAATTAATACCATCAAACAAAGCAATAGCTGAACTCATAAAAGAATGATTTGGAAGAAAAAATGGAAATTAATACAACAGAGGCATTTGTAAAAATAAGGCATCAAATATTCTAATGCTGCCAATTTTATCCAGTTTCAACACACAGATGACACGTGGGTAGCAGCCAGTACACATCAGACCTCCAGCTAGTCACCACTGACATTTATACTTTAGTCCTTCTTGCATCCTGGTGCAGAAGAAATTGCTGTCAAGTGTCTGTAGTCAGGAGGTGAAAGCTTGCTTCATGTCAGCATCTACTGCAAATTGCTTGACAGGCAGGTATTTCTTAAGGTAAGACATAGACATTGCTGGGCATTAAGACTGGGACTGTACGAAGGGTAGCACCATAACCAGTCACAAGTCTGGGTGGCAGGATGGGGCTCAGTAATTTCCAGCTCTTTGAATCCCTTAAACTGCACATGTCTGGTTAGTCCCTTGGCAACCAATACCAACATGAAGCAACTTGTCACCTACTTGCTACAAACACTTGACTCCAGTTTCCTCTACATCAGGATACAAGTCTTGGTGTCATGAAGGGACAAATGCCGAAATGTCAATGGTGTGTACCACCTGCTACACATGTGCCATGTGTACAGAGGAGTCACAGTTAAGTCCTCAGCATCAGTGTTTGTTACCTCATTTTTTTTAAAATTCCCCATATATATTACTTGCCTACAGCTAATGTCTTCCAAGATTAACTGAAGATACAAACAAAATTATGTTTGATAAGCATAAAGATCCCACCAGTTAACTGGCTTTCCCTAATACATGGTAAGCTAACAACTGACCAGGTGACTAAATGGGTGAAATTGCCAAAATGGAGTGGCTTTCTGGATTTGTCAAAAATGCCAGATGCAACAGTTCCCTGTATTCACTCTATGTACTGCCAGTTTCAAGCAGAGAATACTGACTGGCCTGACCTCTACATGCAGCAACACAGACATCACACTATTAAGATCTCAACCAGACATGAAACCGCAGCATATGATTAGTTCAAACTCGATACCAAGAGATTTATTGGGTTTGAACACCCCACACAAGACAGGACACACATTATCAAGTGATCATCCAAGCAGTCTACAGCCACAGCAATCCCACTCAGTTCGCACACACATAAACTCTGCAGCAGTATGTAAGTTCCTTTTTTTAAATATTTATTTGACAATGCTGCTAACTGCACATGCAATATAGCAACATTCATAAATGAATGAATGTATGAATATTGAAACAGTCCCAATGCTAACTTTTACGGCACCTACAAATGCTCAACAGCATTTTGTGCAGATCTCTATACCAAATTTCACCCATGTGGACAATAAATGTGGAAAGTACAGATATAAATTTATTTATGCCCTAAATTAAGAATGGCTTTCACAGAGACAATTTTCACAAAATTCAAAGTCACTCAAAATAATTTGTGAATATGTCCAGTGCCAAATTGCATTCAAATTGGACAAAAAATGCAGAAACCAAAGGCAAAATTTCATTTATGCTCCTAAATGCAGTATACTTTGTATTGCACCAATTTTCACAAAACTCACAATTGCTCAGCACAACCAAATGGAGATCTTCTGTACTGAACCTAACCCAACAGACTGACAAATGTGGAAGGTGAAGCCACATATCCAGGTAAGTCCTTCAGTAATTACTGCAAAGCTCCTGCTTGTTTGACAACTTTTGTAAATAACTGCTACACTAAATTTCATGAAAATACAATAAACTGTTCAGTTGCTGATATCAGATCACATACAGACAGATGTGATCTCCACATACGGCATTTTTTTACATATCAAAGAATGCCTGAAAGGGAGAGGAAACAGTACACAGCACCACACACACACACACTCTCTCTCTCTATGTCTCTCTCAGACACAACAACATTCCAACAGTCAGTTGCTGCCTAATTCTCGACTGTACTGCCTTGGAGCACCAACAAACATACATCTGGGGGAATGTCAACAGAGATGCTTACAGCCAAATACATATTAGCAGAGCTACAAGCATCTGAACCCAATGCCATAGAGGTTGAGATGCTAACAATACACAACTCACCAGGTAATGATCAAATTCCAGCAGAAATTATTAAAGCAGGAGGCAGGAAAATTCATTCTGAGACTCACACACTTATTGGAATAAGGAGGAATTGCCTGAGCACTGCAAGCAGTCAGTTATTGTACCTATTTATAAGAAGGGTGATAAAACAGATGTAGTAGCATTCGAGTAACATCACTTTCTATCAACTACATACAATATTTTATCCACACACCTTACCAACAATTTAATAACTAACAAAGTGAAATGGTTTGTGCTCATTTCAGAATGAACTGAGATAGAATGCAAAATAAAGTTCTGAACAGAAACATTAAATAAAAACAGCAGGAGAAAGACTAAGAGCAAGATGAGAACAGCAGCAGGTGGGGAGCAGATGTGATGAAGAACATGGAAGGGAGATGGAGACAAGACAGAGAACATGGGAGGGAGATGGAGACAAGACAGAGAACATGGAAGGGAGATGGAGACAAGACAGAGAACATGGAAGGGAGATGGAGACAAGACAGAGAATATGGAAGGGAGATGGAGACAAGACAGAGAACATGGGAGGGAGATGGAGACAAGACAGAGAACATGGAAGGGAGATGGAGACAAGACAGAGAACATGG
>Ga0123353_10004178_pt1 | contig 18524 bp, 13 predicted proteins | sample TergutLab28metaG_3_FD_92763 | JGI IMG/M metagenome (GOLD analysis project Ga0123353, IMG submission 92763) | Labiotermes labralis P3 segment gut microbial communities from Petit-Saut dam, French Guiana - Lab288 P3 | ecosystem: Host-associated > Arthropoda: Insects > Digestive system > Gut ... | reverse complement strand
CGGCCATGAGCCGCTTGTCATTATGAACCAAGTGCGTGAGAAGGTAACGGTGCTCAGCGTGGATTCCCCGCCGCTGAATATTACGCCGGAAGACTCAAACATCGGTTTAAAATACGCGGCGATAGAAGTTCCCGCCGGCGTTCGCGGCCGTATGTCATTGATGGGGCCGCTTGTCGAAGAAGCCGAAGCGGGTATTATCATTGAAGGTTCGCCTGCCGATTTCGGCTGTTCGGGCTGTAACCGCGCCAATGAACTGGTTAAGTATCTTGCCAGAACCACCGTTGACCGCGACAAAATATTGGAAATCCGCTATCCCGAAAATGACGCGCAAATGCATGATTTTGTTTACACGATCATGGACTTTTTGGGGTCGATTCCGATAGAATCGGCAAAAGAGACGGCAAAAGAGCCGGTAAAAGAGCCGGCAAAAACGGAAACCAAACCCAAAGCAGCCGCGAAAAAGAAGGTCGGTGACAAGAAATGAGCACGGAAAAACCATTGAAAATGGCCGGTGCCGGCACAGGGGCGCCGCGTCCGGTTATTGAACCGCCGAAGCAAAAGGCGTTTAAATCCGAATCGAAAGTCAAAATCGCGCTCGTGTCTTGCGGTACCGAATACGGCGGCGTTCAAGCGGCTTTTGAAGAAGCGGCGGCGAAGGTCAACGCGGAATTCCTTTTCCCTGAAATTGATATTAAATCCCTTGACACGATTGGCAAGGACTTCGGGATTGAAGCGGCCAGCGGAGACCTCCGTCTCATGATGGCGCGCGCTCAGGCGGTTGTCCGCGGCGAGACGATTGCCGACGGCGTTTTTGTCACGACCTGTTTCCGATGCGCGGAAGCGGCCATTGTCAGAAACGAAGTTCGCCGTTACATTCACAAATATTCCAACATCCCCGTTATCAGTTATTCCTTCACCGAACAAACCGACGCCGCCACGCTTTACACGCGTTTTGAAGCGCTGACAACCATTGCCAAACGCCGCCACCTGCTTGCCCGCGAAGTGCAGCACGGTATTACGGCCGGCATCGATTCGGGTTCAACGACAACAAAAGCCGTTGTCATGAAGGACAATAAAATAATCGGCTTCGGCTGGGTGCCTTCCAATGAAGTGGTCGAAAGCGCCGAAAAAGCGTTTTCGCAAGCCTTGGAAATGTCGGGAATTAAACGTGACGACATACAAGCGCTCGGCGTCACCGGCTACGGCCGTTATCTGGTCGGCGAACACTACAACGCCGATTTGATTCAGGAAGAAATCACAACCAATTCCAAAGGCGCCGTCTACTTGGCGAACGTACAGCGCGGCCCCGCGACCGTCATTGATATCGGCGGCATGGACAACAAAGCCATTTCCGTTGAAGACGGAATCCCGGGCATGTTTACAATGGGCGGCATCTGCGCGGGCGCGTCAGGTCGTTTCTTTGAAACCGTTGCCAAGCGGTTGAACGTTGACATCACGGAGCTCGGCGACCTTGCCATGAAAGGTATGCAAGAGAACGTTTCCATGAACAGTTACTGTATTGTTTTCGGAACGCAGTCCTTGGTCAATTCGCTCGCCAAAGGCGCGCTGCCCAAAGACGTCGCCGCCGCCGCCTGCCGCAGTGTCGTTGAACAGATTTATCAGCAGCAGCTTCAGGAAGTGGATGTGAAAGAGCCTGTCATTTTGGTCGGCGGCTCCTCTTTGATTAAAGGCGTTCCGCGCGAGCTGAGCAATTTGCTGAACGTCAAGGTTGTCGTTCCTGAAAATTCCCATCTTATCGGCGCAGTCGGCGCCGCTCTCTTGGCCTCGGGATTCGTGGAGGATTGAGCATGGAACCGATGGAGGAATAAGTATGGAACCGATGGAGGATTGAGTATGGAGCCGATGGAGGTTTTTGACGTCATCTCGCCGGTCCCGGCCGAAGCCGCCGTTTATCGCGACATCACGGCAGACGTTATTTCCGACCTGAGACTGTCTTCCGTGGTCGGCAGGATGCGGGTTTATATTTATCCTGTCAAAGCGCTGTACATCATGACGGCCATCCTTCGCGATGTCGAAGTGCCGGTCAGGGTTTCGGATATGGCAACGACAGACGCTTATTTTGAAGACGGCGAATATTACGCCCGCGTCACGGTTGAGCGGGAAAAATATATGCCGGAACTGACGCATTTTTTATGGAACCATTACACGCCGGCGAATGTCGGGCAGCCTGACAGATGGACGATTCTGGTCAGAACACCTGACCCCGCCAAAGAAATTGATGTGATTCAAAATCAAATCATTGCCAATCCGGCGAAAAACATGCATGCGGATATGGTGGAGTTCTCGGTCCGCGCGGTCCCTGAAGGATTTCGCGTCAGGTATCACACTTATCAGAATAATGAATTCATGTTCCTCGCGTCTGAAGACGTTTTGGAGCCCAGATGGCTGGAGCTTGCCGAAAAGTTGATGACGGATTTAAGAAACGCCGAAAAAGATGAAACGGCGTTCATGGCAAACAGAAGAGAAGGGCGGGAAGCCGGAAGCATGAGAGGCCCGGGGGCGGGCGGAAAAGGTATGAAAGATTCGCAAGGTAACGATTCGCAAAACCCGAATTTGCAAGGTAACGATTCGCAAGGCTCTCAAGACCCGACCACTCAAGACCCGACCACTCAAGACCCGACCACTCAAGACCCGAAAGCAAAAAAGGATGCCATGAAAAAAGGAACAACAAACACACGGGAGGGCTTGTAAATGGGTGTCATCTTCGAACCTTACGTTTACATCGGCGGCGTCTACAAACACGGTTTGGTCATCGAACTTTTGGAAGACATCGGCGGTTATCTTGTCAATAAAATGGTGACGCTCGCTGAAGTGACCATGGACATGATGATTCCGAAAGACGATGTGCCTCTCATGGAGGAACTGGCTGTCAGCCTGCTCGGCGCGCTGACCAAATCGCCGCTGACCGGCGTTGAAATCGCTGTCGTCTCACCGACTTTGGCGTCTCACCATTTGCCTCACTCCGCCTGCGATATCGCGGAATACCTGCGCCACCCGGGCGCGAAGACGACAATGATTGGTCTTGCTCGCGGAATGGGGCGCCGCGTTTCGCTGAATGATGATTATGAACGCCGTCTGATTAATGAACACGATATCGCTCTTTTTTGCCTCGGTTCGTTTAAGGATTGCATCGTTAACAAAAAGACGCGCCTTTTTGAAGGCATCGAAGTTCCCATCGCGGCAACCGGCGGCCCCGCGAATATCACTGTAGAGGAACTTGACGGCGCCGACGCGTATATCGGAAACCTCGGGCGCCGCTCTCACCGGATGCGCAGCACCGATGAACTGAACGCGCTTGACGTGATGAATGATGAAGTGGCAAAGATGGTTGAAAAGATGCGCGAGGATCTTGCCAAAGACCCGCCCGCCGTTCTTCCTGCCCGCGCCATGAAAGAAATCGAGAATCAGGTTCCCGAAGTCATGGACTCATTAGCCCCGTCGCCGCTTGTTTTAAAAATGTCGGGCGTTCGCGTGAAACTCCCTTACAGCCTGTTTCATGAAAGAGTGAGAAACGTGGAATTTGACGAAGGGCCCAAACTCGGCGACATCGCCGACATCACCGAATCAAAAATGAACGGCTACATCTTGGTTCAGATTAAACCGAAGTCGGAAGTCGGGTTTGAGATATAACCCCTTCTTTGAATTACGAACGCGTGCGTTCGTAATCTGAATTTTAAATTGCGAATTCATGCATTCGCAATCTGAATTTTGAATTACGAATTCATGCATTCGTAATCTGAATTTTGAATTACGAACGCGTGCGTTCACAATCTGCACTTTGAATTACGAACGCGTGCGTTCACAATCTGCACTTTGAATTACGAACGCGTGCGTTCGCAATCTGCACTTTGAATTACGAACGCGTGCGTTCGCAATCCGAATTTTGAATTACGAATTCGTGCGTTCGCAATCCTAATTTTGAATTACGGATGAAAAACAATAAAAATTTGAAAACTTGGCATATTGCACAGCGTTTATTTGTGTCATTGCGTCTCCTCTGTGTTATCTGAAAGGCTGATGACCTCTTTGATTTCTTCGATTAAGTCATTTTCAGAAGGAAGGTAAAGCCGGTACTCACTCGTCAGAATGCTGGTGTTATCCTCAGGCAGTGTGATTCGCGCCAACAGGTCATTTTTTGAAGTACAGAGCAGTATGCCGACCATCGGGTTTTCGTTTGGCAGTTTCTCATACCTGTCATAATAATTGACGTACATTTGCAGCTGCCCCAAATCTGCGTGCGTCAGTTTATTCGTTTTGATTTCAACGACCACGAAACAGTGAAGCAGACGGTTATAAAAGATCAAGTCCGCGAAAAATTCGTCATCTTCGAGTAAAATTCGTTTCTGCCGCGCAACAAACGAAAATCCGTTCCCGAGTTCAAGTAAAAACTCCTGCAAATGATTAATTATTTCAGATTCAATGTCTTTTTCGTAATATTCCGCTTCACGTTTTAAACCGAGAAATTCCAAACACATCGGATTTTTAATAATTTCGTTCGGCTTTTCGGGGATTCGTTCTTTTCTGGCGACTGCCAACACCGCTTCTTTATCGTTACTCATCAACAGACGCTCGTACAAAAGTGAATTAATTTGCCTTTCCAACTCCCGCCCCGTCCAAGCGTTATTTGAGGCTTCGAGTTCGTAATATTCGCGTTTGCAGCCATCGTCCATGCGAATAAGCATCCGATATTGCGTCCAGTTCAACCGCGGATGTATTTCGTCAATTTTCGGGTAAGTCCGATAGAACTGTCTGCAAAGCTCCAGCTGGCGGATCGAAAATCCGCTGCCAAATTCCATTTCAAGATGTCCCGCAATTCTTTTGATCAAAGACGAGCCGTATTCCGCCCGGTCTTGTTCGCATTGTTCCTCAACAAAAATACGCTCGCCCAAATGCCAATACATTATCATTCGCATGTATTCGACACTACAGACGGCGCTGCTGCGCGCTTCAAGTATGATATTTCGCATATCGTCCAAAAATCCGGCGTCTACTGCTTGTTGTTTGTTCATATTCCCCTCTCCTTCAATTACGAACGCGTGCGTTCGCAATCTGTGCTTTGAATTACGAATTCATGCATTCGTAATCTGAACTTTGAATTACGAATTCATGCATTCGCAATTCGGATTTTGAATTACGAATTCATGCATTCGTAATCTGAACTTTGAATTACTAACGCATGCGTTCGCAATTTGGACTTTGAATTACGAATTCATGCATTCGTAATCTGAACTTTGAATTACGAATCCATGCATTCGTAATCTGAACTTTGAATTACGAATCCATGCATTCGTAATCTGAACTTTGAATTACGAACGCATGCGTTCGCAATCTGCATTTTGAATTACGAATTCATGCATTCGCAATTCAGACTTTGAATTACGAACGCATGCGTTCGCAATCTGCATTTTGAATTACGAATTCATGCATTCGCAATTCAGACTTTGAATTACGAACGCATGCGTTCGCAATCTGATTTTGAATTACGAACGCATGCGTTCGCAATCTGCATTTTGAATTACGAACGCATGCGTTCGCAATCTGCATTTTGAATTACGAATTCATGCGTTCGCAATTTGCACTTTGAATTACGAATGCATGTGTTCGTTATGGGCTCAGCATCACACGCCACCCATTGTTTAAATATTGAAAAGTTTTTTTAAAAAACGTAAAGTTCATATAGGCTGCCTGTCCCAACGATTTAAAAAGCCGAGTTAAGAATAACGGTTATATATTCCCTCTCCGTTTTACCATATCCAATTTCTAAATATAAACCGAAGTGTAAAAACGGTATTAGGAATCATTATACTGGGAATATACCGGAAATCTACTGAAATTTATCAGAAATTATGTACCGGAAAACTATGAACCGGTCATCATGACTTTGCATTCATCAATCTTTTTTCCGCGGGAATTACGGATTTTGATTTTGAATTTTGGAGGAATCACAAATGAAAGAACAAGTTGAAATGAAGGAACTTAAAGAAGGCAGATACGTTATCATTGACGATGAAGCTTGTATCATCAAGAGCATCGCAAAATCAAAACCCGGTAAACACGGCGCCGCCAAAGCGCGCGTCGACGCGATTGGTCTTTTTGACAATCAGAAGCGCTCAATTGTCGGTTCCGTCGCGACAAAGGTCTATGTCCCGATCGTGGAAAGAAAAGCGGCGCAAGTCCTGACAATTACGGGCGACATCGTTCAGCTTATGGACATGGCCGATTTCAGTACTTTTGAAATCCCGCTCCCCGAAGAATACAAAGACAAAATCAAGGAAGGCGAAGAACTTCAGTACCTCACCGCCCTTGACAAAATCAAAATCGACATCAGAATGTAATTTCGATTACATTCGCTCTTTTTCTTTTTCTTTTCCTTTTCTTTTCCTTTTGTGAATAATGCTATAATGCCGTTCATGCGGTTTGCCGGTCATGCGACCCGCCGCCGGATAGGTGATAACATGGGCACGAAGCGCGAGAGTCGCGATAACATCGGTTTTTGGAATCGCTACGCGAAGCTGTACGATTTTGAAATCAACAGATTAAGCGGCAAAGCTTATTCTGAAATGTACCGGCTTATGGCAAGCTCTCTAACGCCTGACATGAATGTGCTTGAAGCAGCCACGGGAACAGGTTTGATTGCCGTCAACATCGCCGCGCATGTGCGCCACGTGGAAGCGGTTGACTTATCTCCCAAAATGATTGAAGCCGCGAAAAAGAAGAAATCTCCCGCCAACGTGCGTTTCTCGGTCGAAGACGTCACTGCGCTTTCTTTTGAGGACCACACATTCGACGCCGTCATCATTTCAAACGCGCTTCACATCATGCCTGACCCGGCGAAGGCGCTTTTGAGCATTTCAAGGGTTTTGAAACCAAACGGTTTGCTCATCGCCCCGACCTTCTCACACGGACATTTGCGCGATTCGGGGAAACTGAAAGCGAAATTCTTAAAATTCCTCGGCCTTGAAACGTATTCCAAATGGACGCCGGATGAGTATGTTGAATTTGTCAGGCAGAACGGGTTTCAAACGGAGAGACAGAAAGTATTAAAAGCGGCTTTTCCGCTTGTTTATCTTGAAGCGCGCAAGTCTGAGTAATCTTTTGTTTTTTGTTGTTTTTTCTTCAAAATATTTTGAATATAGCTCGCCCCATACTGATATTTTCAAGTGAAACGTTATTTCTTTTTCATTATTCATTTTTTGATTTATCGGCGAGATGAGATCATTTTAAAAATTGAAATGTCAGATTGCCACATATGATTATACTCAACCGGCATATCGAAACTTACTGCGGTTAAATGCTTTTATATCACTTTCCGAAAAATACTTTTTATTATTACAATCCCATAACCCATTTTTTATATCTTCAATAACTGAATCGTGAACGCTCTCCCCGCCATAATGAATTAAATTATCAATGTCGGCAAAATACTCCATTATGTAATGGCATTTCAATTTAGCAAAACAAGGTTTCGGGAACGGATGAATCGGATCGATTGGGACCAAATCCGCCTCTTCAATATTAAAAAATGTCCGGCGAATAGAATTTTCTTGAACACTTCTTTTTTTAGTTGTCACATTGACTAACTAAACGGCGCTGACAATTCCTTCAAAATCCACCTGCTTATCAACAACAATCATCGGCCTCTCTTTTGTATCCGCCATACGATGGTCACAATATTCCGGCGGCATGTAGTGGAGAACTTGTTTTATTCTGACCACTTCAATACCCCAAAGCTTCTCGGTGCTTGTAGGCATAAAGAAGGTTACGCATCATCTTTACTTCAATATCGAGTTCATTCTTCGGCATGATCTGTTTTTTAAAGTCATACGCGCCGTCAAATTCCCCGTTTACATAAATTTTAGACTCTTCGTAGTGTTTTTTCCATATGGGAGATTGACAACTCAGTTCACAAAGTTCTTCCCTTGACGCATCTTTGAATATTTCACAAGTCAATTTCAGAGTTTCAATTTCATTATCGGAATATTCAGAAGTTCCTGAACCTGAATAATTTTTACACGCCGTCTCCTTTATGTATAATTTGTCGGTGTGTAAAATATCCGATACATCAGGACCATCTGCACACGCTCGAAGTTCGTCGTCAAAAAATGACACTTTATGGTTTACAAAATGGATTAACCATGAGAAAAACAGAAGCTTTTGAAGCTTTGTTTTATCAGGGCCGGATTCGGATAATCCGAGATTTTGAACAAACCAATGCGCAAAATCCGGCGCACATCTCTCCATTTTCTCCATTTTCTCCAATTTCTCCATAATTAACCCCTTCCGAAAAAGAAAATAAATAAAAACAATGCAAGACCCCTCGGCAACTCATACATTAAGTATCAGCTATTTAAGGTTTGCTTATTGATTCGGCTACTCGCGCGAAACGCCCGGAAATGAGGGCGTCCATTCGTATATGCGGTTATTTTTTCGTGCAAAACCCATTGTGTCAGCATAAGAGCATAAGAATAAAAACGATGAAACCCTTTAAAAGTCAAAGGTGAGCGTGACATAAATATGGTGAACTATAAATCCATGCCCGAGTCTGAAAAAATCAGACATCTCAAGAAACAGGCTGATTCAGCGGCGCGGTTGATTAAGCAGCACCGGCATGTTTGTTTGGTGACGCACAATGATTCGGACGGGCTCACCAGCGCCGCGATCATGATTCAGGCGTTTAAGCGCGAAGGCATGACTTATTATCATAAAATTTTTCCGAAACTGGATGCGGGGCATGTTTCTGTTTTGGCGTCTTCTTACCCCGAAGACTTTCTTATGGTTTTTTGCGACATCGGAAGCGGACAGTCTGAATTTTTGTCAGTGCTTCCCAATCCGATTGTGATTTTGGACCACCACGTTCCGGTCGGGAAATCGCCGGCGAAAGTTGTTGTTAATCCGATTACGGTCGGGCTTGAAGGGTCTTACATGATATCCGGTGCCGGCGTCTCGTACTTGACGGCGCGCGCCATGAATCCGGCGAACACGGATTTGTCGTCGCTGGCGGTTGTCGGGATGATTGGAGACCGTCAGCTGATGGTCGCGGCGAACGCTGAAATTTTGGATGAAGCCATTCAAGCCGGCGTCGTCACGGTTCGGCGCGGGCTTAAAATCGGAGACGGCAACCTTTTTGACGTTTTGATGAGAACAACGGAGCCGTATTTGGATATCACGGGGCGGCCCGATGAGGTACGCGCTTTTTTGGCAGGTTTGGATTTGGATGAAAACAGAAATATCCGCGATTTGACCGACGCGGAAACAGAACGGCTTTGTCAGGCGGTTTTGTCTAAACTTGAGCCGCTGAACAGCCCCGACGCGACGGAAGCGGCGGTCGGCGATATTTATTATTTGAAAAATCAATTGGTTGAAAATGTTTTTGACCTGGCCGGCCTTTTGGACAGTTGCGGCAAGGATGATGAGTTTGAAACGGCTATCGCTCTTTGTCTCGGGGATGAAACGGCGGTTGATAAGATGTTTGAGCTTTACCGAACGGTTCAGGAAACGCTGGTCAAGAATCTGGCGGTCATTTTGCCGACGGCAAAGTCTATTGAAAATGTTTCTTACATTTACGGCAAGGATTTACATTCCGCCGGTAATATTTCGACGACTTATATTCGTTATGTGTGCCCGCGAAAACCTTTTGTCTGCCTGAATGAATACGACGGCATGATTCGTATTTCCGCGCGCGGGACACGCAGTTTGATCAAAGAAGGTTTGGACTTGTCGGTCGCGGTCAAGCAGGCGGCGGAAAGCGTCGGCGGCAGCGGCGGCGGCCACAATATCGCGTCGGGCGGTTTGCTCCCGACCGGCGCCGAAACGGCGGGGAATTTTATGACAAAGTTGAATGAAATCATTGGCCGCCAACTCTCTCCCGATGAGAGAAACGGCGCGCCGAACAATATGCCGCCGGTCAGGATGACCGGCACAATTCGTTTCATTGACGAAACCGATGATGAAAAGAATGAAAAGGCCGCCGAGAAGATGGTCATATCGTTGGCGCCCGATAATCTTTACGGCACAGAAACGTCCTTTTATGAAAACTATGCCGAAATTCAAATCACATCGGAAAAATTCGGGTCAATTTTGGCGACGGCGGATGATTTGCTCATGAACGCCGACGGCGCCGCCCGCGTTAAAAAAGCGTCACAGAAAACGGCTCAGTCGTCTCAGTCGGTTCAAGCATCCCGATCGTCTCAGTCATCCCAATCACCGTCTTCAAAATCCCTAAGCGATGACGAAAGCGATGAAGAGAGTGACGATGAATAAACAGCAACGAGAGCGACGACGAATAAACGGCGGCAAAACAGAAAATTAATATAGCCGTCAGGGATTTTTTCTACTCATATTCTACTCATATTTACTCATATGTTTGACATAAACTTCAAAAGGTGTATAAAATGGAATTTTATTTGAAAGCTTCTTTGAAAACGAGCGCCGACCCCGCCGCCGGCAAGGAAGTTATTGCTAAAATAATGGCTGAGGCGGAACAGGGAATCTTGAGCAAAGGCGCGCCCGCGGGGGAAGGGGCGAAGATTAAATCTTGGGGTCTCGGAGACAACCGAATCGATGTCGAACTGACTTCCGGCCGCTATGTCCGCGTTCACGACGCGGCGATGCGCCTGAAAAAAGCGCTTGCCGAAGGTCTCGGGAAGACGTTTAAAATCGGTATTCGCAGCATCGACGCTGAGGTTTTTACAATTACGGTTGCGTCCGATCGCGATTTGAAGAATAAGAAGATTCCTTATGTCAAGTCCGTGGATTTCAAGGACGGGCAATTGATTTTGACATTGGAAGTCGGCGAAGCGGAAATGCGCAATCAGGTTCCCGACCGTATTTTGACTTTGATTGAAGACAAATTGGAGCAGGGCGATTACGGCGCTAAGGCCGAGCATTGGAATTTGCTTTGGGAAAGCGCCGACAAAGAGTTTTTGTACACGAATGACCCGACGGAAGACATGTTGAAGAAGGGTTGGCTGAAGAGAGGGTCGTCTCGCGGGCAGTGGATTCACGGGTCTGTGTCGACACGCCTGTTTCGCATGTTTGAGCAGATTGTTTTTGATGAAATTTTGGTTCCTCTCGGCTACGATGAAATGATTTTCCCGAAAATGGTTATGTGGGACGTTTGGAAACATTCGGGGCACGCGAAGGGGATTTATCCTGAAATTTATTATGTTTGCCCGCCTAAGACACGCGACCCGGAATATTGGGAAGATGTGATGGACTACTACAAAGTGACGCACGAGGTGCCGGTTGAAATGTTAAAGGACAAAATCGGCGACCCTATCGGCGGCATGTGCTATGCTCAATGCCCGCCCGGCTGGGGTTTTTTCCAAGGCGAAACGATTGCGACAGAAAGCTTCCCGATTCTTGTTTTTGACCGCTCGGGCACGTCTCACCGTTATGAAAGCGGCGGCATTCACGGCATTGAGCGCGTGGATGAGTTCCACCGAATCGAATTGGTGTGGCTCGGCACAAAGGAACAGGTTGTCGAAACCACGCAAAAGCTTCATGAGCGTTACATGCACATTTTCAACGACCTTTTGGACTTGAAGTGGCGTAAGGCCTGGGTGACCCCGTGGTTCATGGCACAGGAAGGCATCGCGGGCGTTGCCGCCGACGAAGTGACGGGAACCACCGATTATGAAGCCCCCCTGCCGTACCGCGGCAAAGACGGCGAATGGCTGGAATTCCAAAACGTGAGTATCAATGGCGAAAAATACCCTAACGGCTTCAATGTCAAAAGCCAAAGCGGCGAAAAACTCTGGAGCGGTTGTTCCGGCGTCGGTCTTGAGAGATGGACCGCCGTCTTTTTGGCGCAGCACGGCCTCGACCCCGAAAAGTGGCCGCCCGAAGTTCAAAAGAGATTCGGCGGTATGCCGAAGCAGGTTAAGTTCTTGTGATTGGAAAATCGAAGGGAATCGAAAAGAATCAAAAGAATCGAAATAATCCGCCTATTTTATGAAACAGGCAAGGACAATGAATTTGTGTCACCGCAGGTGACACAAATCAGTTGGATGAGCCGTCCGGTAATTATTTCCGGCGCGAAAGAGATTGAGGAAATTTCGTCTGAAAGACAATACAACCATCTATTTTATATACCAAAAATCTCTTCTGAAGTTGCCAGTTAAAATCTGATTCTAATACTTACATCCCGATTCCATTTTCGGAATCGACCTGCTTCTTTGAAGCAGCAGGTCTTTCGCTCATTCGGCAATTGAATGCGAAGGCTGTGGCTGTCGAAATTTAAAGAAAATTTCAAAAAGAAGCGTTTATAAATTGAAGAAAGCGGTTTACTGATGCCGCTTGAAACGTTTTGATTCTTCATCACGGTTTATTCAATTTTTCAGAAATTCATACATTATTGATTTCAATTTGATTTCAATTTGATTTCAATTTGATTTCAATAATCTCAATTTAATCACGATTTCACGATTTAATCATATATCACAATTTAATTACGATTGACCTTTACATAGAAATGAATTAATTACATCTACCTTAATCCAAAATAATTATTGATTGACTTATTCAGAGGAAAAATTATGGCAAGAAAACAACAAAAGAAAGTGGACAGCTGGAAAGAGAAGAAATGGTACACCATCACCACGCCTGAATTTTTAAACCGCGCCGTTGTCGGCCAGACCCTCGCGTCTGACCCCGCGCTTTTGGCTGACCGTATCATCGAGACAACCGTTGGCGAAATGGCCGGCGACATGTCCAAGAACAACATCAAAATGCGTTTCAGAATTGTCAGCGTCAGCGGCGACGTCGCCGAAACCATCTTCCTCGGCCACCACCTGACAAACGACTATGTCCGCTCCATCGTGAAAAGACAAACCTCTAAAATCGACGCTGTTTTGACCGTTCGAACCGCCGACGGCTATATCATCACCATCAAGCCGACCTGTTTCACCGTCAAACGCGCCAGAACCAGCCAGATTAAAGCCATTCGCAACTTAATGACAAGAATCGTCGTCAGACGCGCTGTCAAAACCAACTTTGAAGACCTCATTCAAGAAGTCGTCACCGGTAAACTCTCTTCTATGGTTTACAAGCAAACCAAGAACGTCTACCCCTTAAGAAGAGTCGAGATCAGAAAGACCGAAGTCGTCAAGACCCCCGCTCAGCGCCGTGTCCCCAAGATCGAAGAGCCCGCCCCCGTCTCCGAGGAACCCGCAGCGCCCGTTGAAGCCCCCGCGGCAGCAGAAGTTGCGGAAACGGCAGAAGAATGATTTAACAGATAAATTATTTCAACGAATTAATTATTTCAACAAATAATTTATTTCAACAAATTAATTAACCGGGTCACGATTTGAACAACCGTCATGTTGTTCTCATCGTGACCTTTTTTTATCCCAAACAGATTATTTTTATAAAACCGCTGCATGATGGCGCTTCTTTTTCAAGAATATTTCCCTTTTGCTAACATTTTCTATTATTTTAGAAAATATATTATTTTTAGTCGATAAATCTTTTATATTTTAATCGTGTTATATCCTCCAACAGTTTTTATGATTCGTTTAAATTTTATATATTCATTTGTATAAATTTTACACATTATAATATCTACAATTGTTTGTGTTTTGTTATTGATATATCTTGGTTTTTGGTTATGGAGGGAAAGGTTTATGTATGATGTAGTGACCCATCGCTCACAGCGAGCAGCGAGCAGCGAGCAGCGAGCAGCGAACGAAGAACGTAAGACAGTAAGCCCTGTCAAAAAAAAATTTGTTCACCAATTTAACCGCGAAAAATTGGAAAACTTCAGGACAAAAATTTCTCATTTTATTTGTTGTATTCGCGCTTCTTTTTGCAGTCGTCCCTGTTCATCTGGTTGCCGCTGACGATTCTTCAGATTCTTCAGATTCTTCATCAAGTGAGGTCGAAACGGGCTTTGGCAGCATTTCCGGCTTTTTATGGGTTGACGGCAACGGCATGCAGCTAACCGATTGGAACGGATTTTATGATATCGGCGAGCAACCGTTGGCAGGATATCCCGTGTATCTCTACGCGGCGAACAATCCATCCGTCCATATCGCTCAAACTCAAACATCATGGGACGGTACATACATATTTGAAAACCTTGAACCCGGCAATTACATCGTCGGAATAACCTCTTCTTTTATAAATGACATCGAATACATGCTTCCCATGTCCGTGACCGGCGAGAACAAGTTCGCCATTGACTGGAGAAGCAATCCGATCATGGCCTTCACCGACACCCTTATCGTAACGGCAAACGGTTCTGTCGAAAACATCAATGGCGGTATGCGGTTACCGATGGGTTTTGAACAGGCATGGACCACAACGGGTGGCGGAACGATACCGGTCACATTTGCGCAACTCAAGAATCGTGATATTATCGGTTATGCCACCGGCAACGGGGTAAATGCGGTAACAGGTTCGGTCCAACTTCAGCCAAACAAGATATACGGATTCGAGGTCTGGGGTGCGTCAGGAGGCATCGCAACAGGGTTAGGTGGATGGGGTGGCGATTCGACGGGTTGGTACAGTACGATGGGAAATACAGCACCTATTACAGCTTGGTATTATGTCGGCGGTCAAGGCGGCGGCGTAGGATCCGGACTCGGTGGATATAACGGTGGCGGAAATGGTAGTGTTGGCGGCGGCGGTGCCACTGATATACGCATAGGTGGCCAAACACTCAACAACAGGGTCATCGTGGCAGGAGGCGGAGGCGGTTATTCGGCGGGAGGCGTCTTAAACGGTGGCTTCGGAGGCGGTATCAGTGGCAGTTTCGGAGCAGCGTATCTGGACGGCGGCGGCAGCCCGGGTACTCAAACTGCCGGCGGCGCGGGCGGTATCCAAACAGGTTTGGCCGGTTCCCAGGGGGCTTTCGGTCAAGGTGGCGATGGTGGCGCTAGCTTGGAAAGGGGCGGCGGCGGTGGTGGCGGCTACTACGGCGGTGGCGGTGGCAGCAGCGGTACTTATGCAGGCCTTCAGTTCGGCGGCGGCGGCGGCGGAGGCTCAGGCTACATCGGCGGCGTGGACGGTTTGATTGGCAGCCCTGCGGAGACAAATCAACGCATTAGTCAACCATTATATCAAGGCATTGTACGCATCGCCGAATATGATATTTACGCCGTGATGGGAACGGTCAAAGACATAAACGGAAACAATCTCAACGGCGTGACGGTATCCTATACAATTAACGGCGCTCCGGGCACAACGACGACGACTTCCACCGGTGCATACTTAATAATAGGAAATAACCTCGGCGATACTATCACAATCACAGACGTGACGCTCGCGCGTCATACATTGGATACAACAGTACGTCCTGTTCCGGCCGCCTATGTAATCGGCAGCCCTAATCTGTTCTACAGCGGCATTGATTTTACAATGAATCTGCCCCCCGTTTGGATGGACATCGACCTTGCCAACGACGACGGCTCCCTGACAAATACCGCATGGTCTTCATATTACCATTACAACGCAGGTGTTTTAACCATCAGATCAGACGCGCCCGCGTCTCACACGGGACCTGTCGCGTACCGTATATGGCAGAATAGGACACACCCGGTGGCGGGCATCGCGGTGAATCCGGGCGTGACGACGAGCATTATCATTGATGGCATTACGATGACGGGTGACTTCAATTTGAATGGGAATGCGAATGTGGATTTACTTTTGGCAGGGACGAATACGATAACAGGCAGCGTTTTGGTCCCGAACAGGGGTGCGGGGCAGGTTGCGACGATTAGGATTGACAGTGCGACGGCTCCGGGTAGTAGTGTGGGGATGTTGACAGTTACGACAAATAGTCGGAATGCCGCGATAGGCGGTCTTCTCGCTTTTCCAAATGCCGGTAACATTATTATCGACGGGGGGAGGGTGACGGCGAGGAATACCGCCCCCGACTATAACATGGCCAACCCGTATAGTGGTGCAGGCATAGGTGGCGCAGGCGGTGACGCCGCCGGCGGTGGTGGCAACGGTGGCAGTATTACCATAAACGGCGGCACAGTGACGGCGACCAGCAGTCAAGGCGCAGGCATAGGTGGCGGTGCAACATTTCGTAACGGTGATGGTGCCGGCGGCGGCACTATCCTTATCACAGGCGGCTCCGTAACTGCGACCAGCAACGTTTGGGGAGCAGGCATAGGCGGCGGTCCCAATCTCGGGCTTAACGGCGGTCCGGGCGGCGATATTACCATAAGCGGCGGCACAGTGACGGCGACCGGCAATCAAGGCGCAGGCATAGGCGGTGGCGGTGGAACGAATGGTGGTGCCGGCGGTACGATTAACATCAACGGTAATGCGGAGGTAACAGCGAGAGGTTCCGTTCGCGGTGCAGGTATAGGCGGCGGCGGCTCAACTATCGGAGGCGGTGCAGGCGGTACGATTAACATCAACGATAATGCGGTGGTAACAGCAACCGGCGGCCTTCTCGGTGGCAGTGGTATTGGCGGCGGTTCCGGTAGTTCTTTCAGTGGCATTGGTGCAACCCTGACGATTGCAAATACGGCAACAGTATTGGCATTTTCAACACCTGCTCCCACAGTTCTTCGCCCTCCCGCCATTCATTCCACAGGCGGCATCGGCGGCGGTGGTTTCGTTGTCCATAACAACATCAACGCAGCCTCGGCAGATGAACGTATTGTTTCGGTATTCAACGAGGGTACTACCGATATGGTGAATTTGTTGACCCATTTTTACCTGCCCGGCAACTACGTGAACTACGCCTACAGCATACCGGGCGCAGGTGCGGCGAACTACTACGAAATGATGGCTTGCGGCTTGACAGGTGATCCGATCGGGCAAGTCGTGCGCATTTCGGACAGCAGTCCGCTGATTTACTCGGTCAACACCAACGCGGTGTTGCCGGTACGGTTGGCGGCCATCTATTCGGTGACGAACGACATCGCCAACACGGCGCTGGACAACACGACGGTGTTGCAGGGCACCAACTACGCCGGCACGCTGACGGCGGATCCGGGTTACGCCCTTCCGCTGAGCATCACCATGACGCGAGACGGCGCGGCGTTTTCCGGTTTCGCCTATAACAATTTCACCGGCGTGATTACCATTACGTCGGCACAGGTGACCGGTGATTTCGAGATCAGCGGCACGGCTCTCACGGCTCGTTATGTGGTGACGAAGGACGGTGACCCGACATGGGGCACCTTCTATTATTATATGCTTGCCGATGCGGTCACCAAGTGCGGTGATAACACGGGCGGTGATTCGTACACGATTACCGCGTTGACAAATGACCCGAATATGACCAACAGTGTGAATACCGCGGTAACAATTCCGGCGAACAAGAACATCACGTTGACGTCGGACGCGGGCCGACGGACGATTACGCAGACGAGCGCTTCGCGTCACTTCATCATTAACGGACAACTGACGCTTGAGAACATTATTTTAGACGGCAACGGCAATGGTACTCCGGGAGGCGGCGTTCAAACCGGCGGCAGCGGCGCAAAGTTGATCATGAGTGGCGGCGCGGCGATACAAAACAGCAGCACAGCTACTTCTTCCAACGGCGGCGGTGTTGAAGTAGGCGCCGGCAGCATATTTGAGATGAACGGCGGCGAAATCAGAACCAATGCCGCTGCAAACAACGGTAGCGGCGTGTTTATCGGAAACGGCGGCACGATGACAATGACCGACGGCATCATCATCGGGAACCGGGCGACTTTCTCCGGCGGCGGCATATCTGCGGCAGCCGGCAGCGATTTAACCTTTTCCCCCACCGGTTATATATTAATTCGCGGAAACGAAGCTCTGGGTGCCGGTGGCGGTATCAGTGCAGATTGCAACCTTGTCATTCCCGCAAATGTTATAATAGAAGGTAACACGGCGTTTCTCGGCGGCGGCGTGTCCTCAGGCGGACAGCTCACCTTAGACGGCGGCAGCATCGTCAGGAACACAGGGACTTTCAGCGGCGGTGGCGTTGTCGTCGCTGCATCTATGCTGATGACCGACGGTACGATAAGTGACAACAATGCCGGAATCGGCGGCGGTATATTTGTAACTACTGCTTCCGCGAACGCTTTCACGATGACGGGCGGCACGATCAGCGGCAATACAGCAGGCAGTCTCGGCGGCGGAATTAGTACGTCAAGCCCGACTTACGCTAATTTGAACATCTCAGCTCCTGCGGTCTTCTCTTCAAACTACGCGGGGCTCGGTGCCAGTATACCGATCGCGAACGCGTTGACAGAGTACCCGAATATCAGGACAACCAGCAGCAGTATATTTGATCACCCGCTCAACAATTACGACATCAATGCGGGCGGGCCGTATTTCCATACGTGGAACATCACGGAGAGATTTGTGGACATAAGCGGCAACGAGCTTGCCGGCGAACAGGTGACTTATGTTCTTCACAACGCTCCCGTCTACAACAAGACTCATCCGGTCATTCCCAACTATGCCCTTGTGGGTTATTATGTCGGCGACCAGTTCTCAGGCGGTCTTTCAAACACAGGCACGCCGGTCATTATTGACCAGGTATCCGGCGACATGATCATCTACTT
>Ga0123353_10004176_pt1 | contig 18532 bp, 15 predicted proteins | sample TergutLab28metaG_3_FD_92763 | JGI IMG/M metagenome (GOLD analysis project Ga0123353, IMG submission 92763) | Labiotermes labralis P3 segment gut microbial communities from Petit-Saut dam, French Guiana - Lab288 P3 | ecosystem: Host-associated > Arthropoda: Insects > Digestive system > Gut ... | reverse complement strand
TCTGCACCGAATGATAGCAAGCATTTCCTGACCTCAATCTGCTCTTAATTTCTTCCGCAATAGAATTTTGATTTGTTAAAGTTGTTCCCAAATATTTAAACTCTTCCACCCTCTTGAAGGTACAATTATCAATCCTCACACTCCGAAATATGAACTACCATAGGAGCCTAAAATATGCACTGAATCAATAATCTGTTAGGTGTTCACATTTTGTTGTTTTGCTCTAGATAAGTCAGATAAAAACCTTAAAAATGTTTTACCCACGAATTTAGTGCATACGGGTTCCATACAGCTTTTTTTATCATCACAGCCCTGGATTTAGCACACACACACACACAAAACAGGTCCCTTTTTTTTTTATTCTTTTTAAGGTTTCCATTAGTCTCCGCTTTGTATTATCACAAACACAAAAGTCTGCTGTGGCTGCAACCAGACTCTCTTCTCTCTTATTTTAACTATATACTCAAATGAATTTTCCACTTGCCCTCTGAAGCATATCCTCAGCATTAGAAAGTTGTCGCTTCTTCTCATCCAGTAGTTTCTCAAGGTCAGATATCTTGTCCGTCTGAACTTCAATTTGTTCAGTTAGCACCGTCACCTGAAGCTGAAGTGAATCCTTGTCTGCTTCAAGGCGTCGCAGCCTCTCATCCACATCAGAGTTCAATGTCGGCTGCTGCAACAAGAAAGTGACAAACATCAGTGACAGGGACAGCACAATGGGCAAATTTAAATCTAGAGGGGATCTTTGGAACAGTAATAACTATTAAGATATAATAAAAGGTAATTGCATAGGCAGTTACCAACATCTTGGAGCTGAATATAGATGCAGTATTTAATGTTTTCCATCCTGAAGTGTTATAACACATAAATATAAACATGTCAGTCAATAACACAATTTATTTTATATACAATAAAAATAGTATATTGTCAGGGCGACATGTTTCAACCTTCATTGGGTCATGTTCAGGCCCTCTGAGAAACAGATCCAACAACATCTATACTTCAATGCATTGCGGGATCCCAAATACTTACAGAATATTTTACAGGAATGTAAACTACATGAGTTTGTATAAATTAGGATCTATGTAACAGTCTTAGCTTTAAAAAGTTAAAAATTATCTAAGAAGGTGGTATATTATTAAAACCAGTTGTGTATAAAAGACTGTATAAAAACTTGGTCTTACTTTTAATTTAAAAAATGTGAACTTTCTTAAGGCGTGTTCTCTGTTTCTTTGGTCATATGAGAAACTGGTGTTTATCTCTCTTCGATGGCGAGGAGACGAAATGATATTCCACTTCCCGTGAGATTAGTTATTACTTGGTGGCACTGTCATGCGTTCTTGCAGAAAATTTTGATGTCTGCATATGGATGGGTTGAGTACGCTGTCTTGTACTTGGGTGGGTATATTATTGTTTCGTAGCATTGTACTGATGTTTGTAGAGCTTGGTGGCGGAGGTGAACGGCCTGACGTATGTTGTCCAGTACTAACTTGTATCACTGTGAATTGGAGTGGTGACCTTGGGTGACACAAGATCACCACTCCAATTCACAGTGATACAAGTTAGTACTGAACAACACATGTCAGGCCATTCATCTCCATCACCAAGCTCTACAAACATCAACATAATGCTACGAAACAATAATCTACCCACCCAAGTAAAAGACAGCGTACTCAACCCATCCATATGCACAGATCGACATAGACCATTTAATCTGCAAGAACGCATGACAATGCCACCAAGAAATAACTAATCTCACGGGAAGTGGAATATCATTTCGTCTCCTCGCCATCGAAGAGAGATAAACACCAGTTTCTCATATCACAGAAGAAACAAAGAACACATCCTAAAAGAGTTCATGTTTTTAAAATTAAAAGTAAAACCAAGTTTTTATACAGTCTTTTATACACAACTGGTTTTAATATACCACCATCTCAGATAATTTTTAACTTTTTAAAGCTAAGACTGTTGCATAGATCCTAATATATACAAGCTCATGTATTTTACATTCCTGTAATATAATCTGTAAGCATTTGGGATTCCGCAATGCATTGAAATAAAGGTATTTCTTGGATCTGCTTCTCAGAGGGCATGAAGATGACCCAATGAAGGTCGAAACATGTCGCCCTGACAATATACTATTTTTATTGCATATAAAATAAATTGTTGTGTTACTGACTGACACGTTTGTATTTATATAGATGCAGTATGTTCATCTGAAATACAGGTAACTATTTAATGGGCTAAACAGATCACAACTGAGGAAACAGTAGTCTTAATATTGCCAATTTAAAATTTTCATAGTGGTGTTGATGATTTAAGTCCTCTGGGATATGCTGTGCTGACTGGAACTTCAGTACAATTTAACAACAAACTGGACAAACAATGGGTACTTCAGCTAGACTGTGCGTATACAATTTACTTGTAATACAGTGTTCAGAGACTCACTCTGTTTAGAAGCCTATATTTTCTTAATGATTATAACACTTAAAAAAAAAACCAAAATATCAAAATGCAAGTAAACTTCCACATCTACCCTTCTGTGACACAACAGATAAATACACACACACACACACACATATACACATACACCCAGTTATTTATTTCAGCCTATATGCATCTCAGCATCAGTGCAGTTTTTCACAGCAATCCAGGGCTTCAGTTTGTCTAAGTTGGCCAGCCATCCTGTACACACAACTGCGTAAAGCACTTCCAACATAACCCCACAAGAAAAAGTCAAGGTTCATCAAATACGGTATACTTGGAGGCTGAACGACTAGGCCTCATATGTCTTGAATAATGCTATCATAATGCAGTGGTGTTTCGTCTTGCTGGAAAATATCAACTTTGTTTTTTTCCAAACTCTGTAAAGACAAAACACTCTTGCATATTAGGGAGATAAGACCTGACTAATCAGTTTCTGAGACAACCAGGTTTGACACTCCATTGCTTTTTCTTTTAGGGTTACATCATAATGTGGTGGTGATGGTGGGAGAGGGGGGGGGGGGCATACTGAGCAACATGCAACATAGCGTATCACTGCAACTGTTGAAGCAAACTCCTTAAATGCTGAGGTGTGTACGGGTTAAAATACCTTATGAGTTAGATATCTGCCATGACACAGGGAGAAACCATTTGGAAATTTGAAGACACGAACAGTCTGAGTTAACATCCATTGTTATATTTTGTTTTTTCAGCACACATAATGGTTAAGAAACTATAGCCTCCCATAACCCTGGAGTGAGTTTCTGGACACACTGTGTATGGGGTATGAGACTACTATCATTGTATTCAAGTTTTCCCCAAGTGAACAATATCAGAGTCCATCACTGACCACGCTTTTCACCAAGGAGTCTGGAGTGATTACTGTCCCTGTGTAGTTCTAATGAAGCACACAAGAGTATTTTACTATCGAGGGGTCTTGAAATTCAAGAAGAGGATTGAGTAATTATATTGAAGCACACTGGAAATCATTAGTTTGAAAAACCTGCCTCAGTCACTCATCAACAAAGGCAAATCAAGTGAAGTGCTGCTGTAGTGCCTCTTAGTTGAAGTTAAATGAATCACACTGCAAAATTCACATTAAAAAAGTGAAACAATGGCGTTCTAGGAAGGCAAAGGCACACACAAACTACTCATATAAATTAGCATTAATTATGCATTATAATTAAAAAATCAGCATTATTATTATTACTTTAATACAATATTAAGTTTTGTGGTATTATACAGCATGTCCACAAAATATGATCTGGGTTGCGAGATATCATGGTTTCATAACCATACACACCTGATGTGAAATGAAGCCTAAATTTGTAACACACTTTAAAGTTTGAATTCCATGTGTGAACCCCTTACAATGTAGCAGGTATCAACAATACAGTCCTTCTTAGTCCAAACTCTAAGGTAATCACAGTGGGTACCATTTTCTCAGATATGCTTAAAAACTTCACAGTTATACCTCTGTAAGAACCCAGTTGAAATTTTCAGGCAAAATGATGCGACTTCATTCCAGCTGCTTTAAATGGGAAGTTTCCAGATTGATGAACAAGGATATGTAGCCAAATTTCATAGGCATACTGACTTAACACTGCTTGATTTCCTTTTTTTGGGCGTACACAAATGTGCAGTTTGTGGAGATGATGGACATGTAGACACTGCTTAAATATCAAAACACAGGATTGTAGTAACTGCTGAAACATGACAATTGCTGCTATGTGTTCGATGTCTCAATTTCTGACTAAGTACATGCGGTGCACACACACAACATCAATAACAGAAATTCTAAGTGCATGTGTTGTCATCTTTATTTTGTTTCATTCAACAATGATATCACATGGTTCCGAAAATATAACACCCAGCAACATCATATTTTGTTGACATACCATACATTCAGTATGTAAAGTATATGGAAGAGATTTTAATGGCTTTCACTACTGGTAGTACAACTGAAGAATCCATTGATGAAATGGCCACAACATGTAGGAAGAAATTAAGTAATAAATGCTGCATTGATAGAATTACTAATTTTTTATACTATTTAGTGAGACTGACAATTGCTAAGATTATATAGTGTAGTGGTAGATGAATGAAATATGAATATGGAGCATTGGTGGAATGATAATGAGAGGGTTACACCGAAGTACTCAAGAGAAAAACACGTCCCCGTGCAATTGTATACACACAAATCCACATCAAATGGCCCAGGCCCCATCAAGGCTGGTGACTAACCACCTGAGCCATGGCACAGCCTTTTGGTTGAATTAAATATTCTAAAATAAATCTGCTGAAGAGTCTGATAGAGTCACTTAGTAAATGGAGATCACTGGGAGGCAGCATGATTCAGTTCTTCCCAGAATTTACTGCCCACATTTAACTATCAACATGGAGAGGAATCACTCTTGACATGCTAACAGACCCTCTGCTAGTCCAGAAAGTCCCTGCATTTTATAGAAACTGGAGGGTCATTACTGTGTTCACAAAATCCTTCCACTGGTCCCTATCCTCAGATACAAGATGAAACTGTACTGTATGAATTGACAAAACATCTGTTACAAAAACACTCAGGACAACAGGCTTTGTTAGAGAACTAAGTAAGCATAAACTGCCCTCTTCAATCACACATGCCTCATGGTTTAAAATTACCAACCAGATATTTTACCCACAAAGTTTCAATTGCTTCTAAGAAAGTCATTAGCAGAAATAACTTCTTAATGGAAGTGATGTATTTTCCATGAGGTAAACACTGAATTTTACACAGAAACCAAAAAAAATTTTGCCCCTTAAAGGGCTCATTTAAAAAAGATATACAGTGAACAAAAAACACTCTCTGTAACACATGTCAACACAGCATCGTAAATATTCACATATTTGACACTGAAACCACTGAAATTCCACAGTAAAAATATGCATTTCATATTACTTCAATTAATGGCCAAATATACACTACTTTCACACCTCTTGATTGTGCAAGTGATTTTCAGAGATGTAATAAAACGTATACAACCTTGGAGCTCATGTGTAACATACAAGAATCCACAATCATTTGTGGATAAATCATTTTGTAATATACACATATATTTGTTTTTAATGTCAAGACAGGTATAAAACACAGATTTTTAATCCAAATACCTACTGTAATTCTCTACTTTAAGAAGTTAAAAAATGAAGCATAATGTTATTAGCAATATCACAAGGGGACATCAATATAATTTTTTTGAACAAAAGTATACAAGTGAAACATGCCTATACTCAGGTCAGGGAAAGAATAAACATGAGTAGAGGAAGTTTATGTTGGCTGCCTGCTCCCTCATGCTACTTACACTGCACATTTCCCCTCTGCAAACACCAGTAACAACTAAAGAGTGCAAAAAGAGACAGTGAGAATACAAGGGAAAACTGGTGGGAGTGGGGAAGGCACTCAGAACTAGGCAGACAGAAAAATATGTGTTCATTCTTTCTTTGACCCAAGTACAGGAGTTCAGATAGAACAGAATGAAAGAAACACAGCTTAACAGAAAGAATGTTAAGACTGTTAATAACATGCCTAACTACATTTAACAGTGATCCACGCACAAGCTGACCTTGCACATAAGCCTCCGTCTGCATCGCTGTTCTGCCTGATAGCCGCACAAGGGGAGGTAGCCATGAGGACCAAAGCAATCTCCTCCTTGAGGCAACATGTTGCAGCACTCTCCTTGCACCAACAGATCTTGATGACTCCCCAAGCCATGACAAATCCGCGAATGACAATCCAACTTCCCAGCACCTCCAAAGTACTGAAGGTCACCTTGGTGGTGATGATGGCGGCGATTTTCAGAGAATGCAGAATCAAATGAGGAAGACATGACATCTTCACGAACAGACGTGGAGGAACAGCAGTGAGCAGGATCATTGTAAAGTGAAGGGTGTAGAGGCTGATGGACGCATTCATGAGAACTTGAACAGCGTAAAAGACTTGTTACTGAATCACAGCAAGAAACACCATGGTTCATGAGAATTTTTGCTGCTTCACTACAGCATGATGTGTTGCTGTAGTGTGGACATTCTACACCCGATGGACTTGCGTGTCTTGCAGGAGAGCGGAATCTTGGAGAATGAAGAATGATTGATGACTGAGATTTCTGATCTCTACTGGCTCTGTTGTGTCCTTGATACCGTCGCCGATCAAGACTTGATGCCTTGTCAAAAGATGCATGTGATTTTAAACCAGAATCATGCCTTGGAGGCTTACGATGAGAAGCTTCACTACTTTCACTAACAAGTTGACGATACTCACATCCATCGGTACCAGAAGCTTGTACTTCACTCTTGTCAATTTCTTTCTCATAGGATGGGGTCATAATCTTCTGGCTTTGCATTATCTGAGGAGGATCATAATCAAGGTGCTGATGATTGTATCTACTACCATCAGATTCTGGGGTGCAGACATCTATGATTCTCTTTTCTGCAGTTACCACATTACTTTTCTTGACAGGCTGCCTTTTTCTGCTGTCTATAACACCTGCTGAATTGCATACCCACTGGAAGTCGTCATCACAACCTGTCGTTGTGAGGTCTGGCATTTGCAAGCAACAGGATCCAAATAAAACAAATGCTTGTTACTCACTACAATTTCTACTAACCTTAAAATTAGTTGTAATAAGAATTAAATACATACAAAACTATTAATTAAACTGTAAAACCTTATTTCCAAATATAACATTACTCAGCTTGGTAGTGAATCCTATGATTTTAAAAAAAGGCATAGATAAGCATTATGCGCTACATGCTTTGCGCTTGAACTCACTGATTTGATGACGTAGTAAGGCCACTGGCTATGTGACACATAAATCTTTGGTCTCATCACAAATTTTGATTAGCATTTTGCAAATTAAATTCAAGAATGGAAATGAATGCAATTCTTGCAGTTCAAAAATCCATTAAAAACTCTGTATATCACTGCCATCCATATGTTTCAAATTACATGCAGATGAGAAAACAAGCTGTATGAAACAGGAGGAGGGAGCACATACTTTACTTACTTACTCCATGGTGCAGAGTCCTTCTTGAGAAGCTAACTGGTTTGCAGTTAGTTAAGAAATTCCCGCATTTCATTGAACCCGAAGGTACATTACCGCACTCACAAGTGTCCGCCGCCTGTCCCTATCCTGGGCCAGCCCAATCCGGTCCATATACCCATATCCCATCTCCTGGAGATCCATCCTAATATTATTCACCCATCTACGCCTAGGTCTCCCCAGTGCACATACTTACTTACACAATATGTGTAAACTTTCTACACAACATCAAGAGTTCTAAATCATGGAAGACAAGACCAAGATTTATCACCAGCCATGGGATATCTAACAACAGGACAGAAGTTCAAAGACACCACCAAATGCATTACCCAATCAAAACACCAAAATGCACCCATCTGATCAATATAAAATTCCATACAAGGCTTATAAAAATTTTCTGTTATGGTTCTGTGACCAGTTTCCTTCCTTTAAGATCTCTGACTTCTACAAATTCTTGATGGAGGAGCAGCGAACCTTCAGTAGGTTGGCAGGATTTGTATGAGGGGCGGATGCGGTCTTCCGCCTCCTCCTCCTCGGATGAGGATGAACTGGAGAAATCAGAGGTGGAGCTGCTCCTATGGCGCGTGGCTGAATCTGAACCTGACCAAGCTGTGCCACTGCACTTGAGGGTTGAATCCTCTTCTTCCTCATCAGGGCTTGACTCATCCCCACCTATACCAAATTCCAAATGATTCTTCACTACGCACCTACACATGCGTATACTTCGACATACAAGCAAGTCTAGAGCACCTTAAGACACAGAGGTTAATCACTTGAAATTTTTGTAAATACTGTGTTTCAGAATTACAAAATGGTTGTGACTTTCTTCAAGGTGATATGTCATGTCCAGTACAGGAATTACGCACCCATGTCCTAACTATTTCATGACTTTTTTAACTGACCCATCCTACATCTTTCACATGCCTGCATAATATTAAATTCAGTATGATATATATATATATATATATATATATATACGGGGATCTGTGAGTCGTGAGAACTCCATTCCACTTTTATTATGTACTGTAATATTTTCAATCTGACCACAACAGCAACTAGTTCATAGGAACTGTGTATAAAAAAATGGTAAGAAGGCAGTGACAAAAAATATCCCAGGAAAAATCAGACCACCCCCAAGAGAATCTCATTCACACAGTCTTGTTCACCACAAATGTACGATGTATCAATCGTAAAATAATACTGGGACCACACAAACAAAAAATATTTTTAATTGTACTGAGAGCCTCTAATACAGTACCTGTACCTTGGAATAAGAACAACCAGTGTCTAATGTTATTTAAATAAGGAAACAGTACTTATTTTTCCAAGGTACAAACAAAATTAAAAAATTTTTTATCATCTAAAGCATGGCATGATGAGTGTTTAATACAAGTTAATCAGAATGTATGCTGTAAATACGATAAAATTATGCATTATATAATAAAAGTATGTTTTCCTAAATAATAATAAAATAAATAACAATAATAATAATACTAATAATAATACATGGCAAACTTAAGTTTCAAAACCCAACACGTGGCATAACAACACATAAGACAGTACCCATAATGTTCAGTGAAGACTTCCAAGTCTCACTATTCTAATAGGTATACTAAACTTTAAAAATGAAAGCCACCAAACACATTAAATAACTTTCCATGAACAACCCTCCACATGACACTTGTATTTACTTACATATGTCACAATTTAAGAAGACTCAATGCAATCAGTACAGCACAGAAATAAAAAAAATGCACTCTCATGTTAAAATTACACCATTATTATGGACTCACAGAAATTCAAACAATATCACAAAAGAGAAGGTATTCTGGAATGTGACGCTGTATAGTTTTGTACCCAGGCACATATCAACCAAACCACACAATACCAAAATGCATGACACCAAACTGTATTAATCAACTCTGTAAGAACCTGAAGTCTAATGTCACAAACAAATAATGTGTACAAACCGAGGCGTACATAGAAAGGAGCTGATGGCTACATGAAATGTTGATGAATGGTGAGTGGTCATTGCCACTTATTCAAAGACACAACAGCCACTGCATATGGGAGAGCAGAACAATGACAAGATGGATGCAAATAGGGCAACAGAATTAGAACCTAGTGGGGGAGTGAAACCTATTTGCAGAAAGATTATTAAGTAACAGCTGGCCAGAAGCCAGAGGTAAGACAAAGAGAGAATTTACTGCCAAGACTATGTGTAATTGCAATGAAAATTCAGGGACATTTTGTAACGAGTGTGCATCGGGTTCACTGACATCACACATCTTTTGATACAGCTAAAAATCTGGATAGACATTCACACAGCCCCCCCCCAAAAAAAAACTCTTGGAAAACATTGCTTGTCAACAAGTTTTGAGAGGTGTTAGGTCAATGGAAACGACACATTCTCCACATCACAGAAGAGTGTGATGTCAAAATTCACTTCCATGAGAACCACACATCTTATGACTACACTGCTCCCAAACTTCCTCTCGCCCCTAGTTTGACATATCATTTCCACTTCCATGACTGGTTTTTCTCCCCACCTTCCCTTCCACAATTTGGCTCACTTCTACCCTGAAGAAGAATGGAATATGCTTCCTTGAAACGTTGATGTCAAACCACACGGCCTTAAAACTTTGACTGCCACAATACAACAGACAAGAGAGTCGCAGCTTACGAGTATGGCACATTTTTAAGCACATTCGTGTATGTGCAGTTCGCAGGGAAAGCTCAGTGGGGCGCTCGAACAGGATTTGGGCCCATATAAAGAAAAAATGTACAGTGAGTTACAGCATTAAGAAAGGCAGCCATTGATAACCACTTTCTTCAGAACAAAAAGGGACAAAACTATTGGCTGTTCCAAACGATGAGTCATTGGACCGTGCATTTTAATATTATTAAACTGTATTTGACTTTATCTTAGTAATTAACCAACTTGATGCACAAGATTTGTTTTACATTAAGTTTATTTCATGCTTCTACATGTTTCAAGCACACATGCCCATCATCAAGAGGTCAAAATTGTATCACACAGCCTCTGGTATCATCACACTGAAAAAAGTGAGTGGTCTAAAATTACTAAAATACATTCTATAGATATAAGCACATAGTAGTAAAATTTATTCACACATAAATTTCACTACTATGTGCTTATATTTAGAGAATGTATTTTAGGAATTTTAGACCACTCACTTGTCTCAGTGTGATGATACCAGAGGCTGTGTGATACAATTTTGACCTCCTGATGATGGACACGTGTGCTCGAAACATGTAGAGGCATGAAATAAACTTAATGTAAAACAAATTTTGTGCATCAAGTTGGTTAATTACTAAGATAAATATACTGAGATGCACGGTCAGCAAAACGTCAAAAAAAGCAATTGGTTTTGTGTAATATACAGTATGTGGAATGAGATAGCACAGTCGGTATAGCAACTCGCTCGCTACGGGCTGGACGGTCCGGAGATCGAATCCCGGTGGGGGGGAACGAGATTTTCCGCACCCGTCCAGACCCAGCCTCCTATACAACCGGTACCGGGTCCTTCCCGGGGGTAAATCGGCCGGGGCGTGGCGCTGACCACCCACCCCCATCTCGCGCCGAGATTAAAGAAAGAATACAGCCACGCTTCCACTCCGCCTCTGGGCCTTCATGGTCTGTTCTAGGTTGAACTTTACTTTTACCTATACTATACTATACTATACTACATATATATATATATGTTTATATTTATACACACACACACACACACACACACACACACACACACACACACACATATATATATATATATATATATATATATATATATATATATATAACTTTAGATGACATTCATACCGGACAAGATAGTAATTAGTTTAGGTAAAACTTCAGTCATTACTGATAAAATAATGGATGCACACTGACAAAAAAAAACCCAGTGTTACAAGTTACACCCAAAGATATGTAAACGGAACTCAACTAATAAATTTTAAATTCTGAAACGATATAGGGCTTTTTTTAGTCAGGCGAGGGCAACGTCCAAAATGCCAACCATGTGTATTATAACAGCCTTACAGCATCGTTAGAATTCTTTAAAAGTGAATCAACGTCTTTAGTTTTTTTCTGACCCTCCAAGCACATGCTGCTACAGCACACATCCTCTGCTGTTCATTATTCACTTACCATCCTATCATTAGACACTATAGTCTGAGCTGCTGGGAGCATCGTTAAATAAAGAGTACATAATATAATCTAATTAATGAGTGCACAAACACAGACGAACACACCTTCATGAACTCCTATGAAATCGCAGTATCACAAACAGGTCAGAGGGGCACCAAACAAATGTGACCTCTAGTGGCTACCTGCTGTCGACTCAACGTACCATGTTCATCATCATGTAGTCTGTCTTATGATAGGTCCAAGCCTCCTTACGACAGGTCTACAGCCTCCTTACGACAGATCCACAGGCTCCTTACTACATGTCCACAGCCTCCTTACGACAGGTCCACAACCTCCTTACAACAGGTCCACAGCCTCCTTACAGCAGGCACACAGCCTCCTTACAACAGGTCCACAGCCTCCTTACAGCAGGTCCAAGCCTCCTTACGACAGGTCCACAGCCTCCTTACGACAGGTCCACAGCCTCCTTACAACAGGTCCACAGCCTCCTTACAGCAGGCACACAGCCTCCTTACAACAGGTCCACAGCCTCCTTACAGCAGTTCCACAGCCTCCTTACAGCAGGCACACAGCCTCCTTACAACAGGTCCACAGCCTCCTTACAGCAGGTCCAAGCCTCCTTACAGCAGGTCCAAGCCTCCTTACGACAGGTCCACAGCCTCCTTACAACAGGTCCACAGCCTCCTTACGACAGGTCCAAGCCTCCCTTAAACAGGTCCACAGCCTCTTCCAAAGTCAGTTCTCCGTGAAGGGCAAACTCGTGCTTCCTCTTTCAGTTTCCATTACCTTCTCGTTCCCTAGTAGCTGATTACTTCCTCTTCCTCTTCTTCCCTCCACTTCTATCTTTTCCTCTATCTTTCCTTCAATAACGTGTTTTAGAAGGCAGTTCCTATGCAAGATGCGACCAATGCAGTTAGCCCCTTTTATAGTGTGTTTTCTTTTGGGTAATTCCCCGACCAGTCTTCTATATGATGGATCTTCAAGAAGGGAGGTTATCTTCTGTTTGTAGTCTATAGTGTTGAGAATTACAGTAGCATTGCCTTTGTCTGCCGGTAGGATGGTGAGGTTGGTGTTTTTCTTTAGTCTTTAATGCTGCCCTTTCCGTTCTTGTTAAGTTGTCTCTTACCCAAAAGAAAACACACTATATTCAGGACACGGTGAAAGTTTGAAATAAAAAATAGTCCTCCTTTCTTTTTAATGTATGTAGGATGTTCCGTTCCTCCTTGACTTCATGCAATACTCCATTTTTCACACGATCGGTCCAAGCGATCTCCTCTGCCCTTCTCCAGCACCACATTTCAAAACACTTTTTAGAGTAATTGGGAGATCCTATTGGAATGAGAACTGTCTACATTCCTGGCAAACTACTGGGTACTCGCATTCCTAGTTGTAGTTATCACAGGCGCCGAAAAGGTTTCTTTCGGTCTAGCGACATGGCGGATGTTGACAGACGTTACAGGATGTTACATCGCTCAACCATCCATAAACTAACGGGTGGAATAAACTACGGTAAAAATAGAACGACTCCATTTTACTGCAGCACGTTAAGCGGCTACAGGCAACTAAAACTGAAATCAGCGTCACGGTGCTTGTCTTCCGAAGGGTAGTACTGCGGTACTTCCCCACCCAATTATCAGACAGAGGACCTCCCACGCCTACCATCAGTGGTAGGCCTATATAAGGGCCACCGGATAACTTCCACATTCATTAACACAGACGACAGCAACTGTAACGTTTGCCGAAACGTCGGGAAATCATTCCTTACGCGGCCTAATCCAGAAAGCGGACTCAACGCAACAAACGCGTTACGACGTGACACCTTCTACTAATATTCCACCCCGAAGACGAAGGCAGCCGGTTCCTCCGAAACGCTGCAGCCCATAAACTACAAGTCGTTACTGCTTCAGGCGGTCAGTCGCCAGCCGCTCACCGCGGAAGCTCGGGTCCGCACCCCAACCCCCTGTGTCGTTGGCGACCGGTTACCGACGTTTCGAAAATACTAAATTCCTTCTAAAAGTCGGTAACAATCACCCAACGACACGGCGTCGAATCGAATAACCCATGACTCCACAGAAACGTTGTTAGAACCTCAAATCTTGTACGTTACGGGCTACATTACCTTTAATTTAACCCCACACTGTGAAAACAATATATAACAACGCATACCAGGGGTTCTGTGTGGAGGATTGACACGAAGTTCTTATAAACCAGAGTAGATATAGGTAAAGGTAAGTTCATCCTAGAAGAGGCCACAAAGGCCCAGAGGGGGGGGGTAGAGGTATAACTCTACTCTTTCCCTAACCTCGGCGCTAGATGGGGTTGGTGGTCAACGCCACGGCCCGGCCGCTTTACCCCTGGGAAAGACCCGGTACCCACTGTACGGGAGGGTGGGTGGGCCCCAGGACCGGTCTAGAAGGGTGCGGAAAATCTTGCCACCCCACCGGAATTCGATCCCCTGACCGTCCAACCGTAGTGAGTCACTATACCGACTGAGCTATCCCGGCCCGACAAACCAGTGTAGTTCTACAATTATAAAGCATTAGTCCTTGGACAGAGCACACGGAACTGCAGGCTGTCTTACAACTTACATTTTGAAAGAGCTTTGGTGACAGGGGCATTGGCCAGGAAAAGGACACTGAGCCACTAACTCTGTCGAGTGTTATGTCCGCCCTCTCAATGAATGCGCGGATTATCTACGCTTTAACATTCCTACGAGATCCACAACGACCCTATTAAATTAGCTTCAAACACATCGGCCCATGCGGCAACACAGGACGCTTTAGACATATACGTCAGTACAGCAGGCAGAATATGGGCTGGACAACCAGGGAATCGGGCTACGATTTTCACTGAGGGCACAGACTTCTTTTAACATCCCGCTGTGATAACATACAAACCACACAGAAATAACCCATCAATAACAACTGAAATTTTATCTTCAGAATTTCTTATCCATTGCGACATATTTCGGCAAACCTGGCAATCTTCAGGTAATTTAAAGTACATACCAACTACATAAGAGGCAGGATATTAGCAGTGCCCAGACTGGTTCTGGGATGAACCCAACGTCTTCATTTATCTCCCCACACCCTCCAACCCGGCGGTCAAGTGCCCGAAGAGTCAAGAAGCTGACCTTCACTTCCATACATACAGTAAAAAGACTAAGAATGCGCGGAATTACACTTCACGCCCTCCTGGCTTGCTGTTTAAGCACAACTTACAGGATTATTCCAATGATAACCTACATTGCTCCAATCCAGTACATCGGTATCTCCGTTTTAATAATTTGGTATTAACGGTACTGTTTATATATATGTTTATATATATATATATATATATTAGATAAAACAATAGCAATTAGAGTCTATACACAACTTTTTATATACTCATCAGTTTAAAAAATTATAAGCAACATGCTTCGGCATTTAAAATACCATAATCAGGTTGAATACAAATCAAGTTAGGATATATATGTTATAATTCTAAGAATGAATGAGATCTCGTCTTACATGAAATTGGAGTTACTGTAACAGGTATTACGTAATTTAAAAAGTTTAAAGATTAGTAAAATCTGGGAAACAATAACTTTAAAATCTGTAAAGCAACAACTTTGAAAAACAACCTTAAAAAACCTTTAAAAATGTTAAGTACTATATAGAAGAGTGACAGACATGTGCAGGTGTGAGCAAGTGGGCTAGCAGACGATATGTGAGCAGCGCCAGCATGTCTCACCGTGCAATTATTAGGATGTAATTTTTTTTTTTACTGTTGGACAGGTGTATGCTCTGATCGGTTTTCCGATAATACACCGCATGTTACGGAAAATCAGTAAAACAACTTTCGCATATATTTTAACCGACATCGCATATTAAGTGAAGTTATTCTGTGAAATATATATAATTATATTTAAAATACACGACTCACTTACTTACTTACTCCATGGAGCAGAGTCCTCCTTGCGAAGCTAACAGGTTTTCAGCTAGTCAAGAAATTCCCCTCATTTTATGAAACCCGAAGGTTTATTACCGCATTCACAAGTGTCCGCCACTATCCCTATCCTGAGCCAGCTCGATCCAGTCCACACCCCAACATCCCACTTCCTGAATATCCATCTTAATATTATCCTCACACCTATGCCTTGGTCCCAAGTGGTCTCTTTCTCTCAAGTTTCCCAACCAAAACCCTGTACACGCCTCTCCTCTCCCCCATACGCGCTACATGCCCCGCCCACATAATTCTTCTCGATTTTATCATCCGAACAATATGGGGTGACGAGTACAGATCACTAAGCTCCTCAATATGTAGTTTTCTCCACTCCAATTTTATCTTATCCCGCTTAGGCCCAAATATTCTCCTCAACACGCTATTATCAAACACCCTAAGCCTACGTTCCTATGTGGGCGATCAAGTTTCACACCCACACAAAACAACATGCAAAATTACAGTTCTGAATAGCTTAATCTTTGAATTTTTGGATAGAAAACTGGAAGACAAAAGATTCTTAACGAATGATAGCAAGCATTCCCTGACTTCAATCTGCTCTTAATTTCTTCCTGAATAGAATTTTGATTTGTTAAGGTAGTTCCCAAATATTTGAACTCTTCCACCCTTGAAAGAGAACTATTATCAGTCTTTATACTGTGACTTCGTCCCGCATTCTGATCTCGAGACATGACCACGTACTTAGTTTTATCAACATTTATTTCTAGTCCAATTTCCTTACAAGCCATTACCAAGTCTTCTGCGCTTTCCTTTATAGTATTTACGCTTCCTCCCAATATATTAACATCATCAGCATAAACCGGAAGCTGATGTTAAAATACACGCCAGGAATCCGAAAACCGATCAGAGCATACATCTATCCACCAGTAACAAAACATTACATCATAATAATTGCATGGTGAGACATACTGGCGCTGCCCACATATCGTCGGCTAGCCCACTTGCTCACACCTCCAAATGCCCTCCACTGTTCTATACAGTACTTGAAATTTTAAAGTTTTTTTAAAGTTATTGTTTCCCAGATTTTATTAAGCTTTCAACTGTTTTAATATGTAATACCTGTTAAAGTAATTCCAATTTGATGTAAGACGAGATCTCGTCCGTTCTTGGCATTATAACATATATATCCTAACTTGATTTGTATTCAGCCTGAAGACGATTTTTTAAAAGCCGAAACATGTTGCTGATAACATTTAAACTGATGATTAATTAAAAGTTGTGTATAGACTTCTAATTACTATTGTTCAATTTACTAGTATATTAAAAACAACATAACGCGGATGCCTTGCCTAAAGCATATACACACATACATAAAAAAACCTGGCCACAAAAATAATCTATCCAACCAGAATCAAAAACCCTCGTCGCCTTATACCCCAACTCCTGAATGACCAAAAGACACCCCATTAGTGAAAAAAAAGGTACAAACCACATAGAACCAGAGAACAAAGAAGGACCATATCAATATACAGAAAACAAACTATCACAAAAAATAAAACCGGCCAGCTCATAACCAATTCAATCCCCCCCCACCCCCTCCCAAAATACAACAAATCTCGTAAGAAATCTCAAGTAAAAACGCAAAAAAACAATAGGAGATGGGCAAATTAACCACATAAGAACACCACCACCGAAAACTGACATAACCTATAAAACAATTATACCTAATTCTATACTATAACCAGTCTCAACTACAATACAATTCCGTGGTAACGTAAAATAGACACAAGCTACACATGTCTTAACGCTGTACTAACTACTGCTGAAAGCAATCAACACCGAACGTACTGAAGCGTGACGACCGGAAATAAAAGATACAGAAAAGTGAATTTGTATCGAAAATTGCCCACTCTCTGAGGTATATTTTAAGAAGAGAGCGTTTCCCGAGTTAGCACAACACGCGTCTTCGAGCGACCGGTCGTTACTTTAATTCAGGTATGGTTTATGCAACGACATTCATCAGCATCTCAGACTGGATGAATGGTAGGACGTTAAGATTCAGGTTTTCTGAGATGTTGTGCTGTGTCTATGGGTAAATATTTCAGGACGTTTCGACGGATCACAGTGCCACGATCTTCAGGGTTCAGCAGTCCATAAGATCTCCCGAGCGGCTATTTCACTCGAACTGCCCTACTTAACCCAACGACAAAGCGCCAACATCGTCAGAACCTCAACGAGTTCAACACCGTGTTCACAGCAGATGTGTTTGTCTGAAGCCAGATGAATGCGGTCCCTAGCCCCGCTCCTCCAATCGTATTTCCTTCGCATCCATAAGATTAAAGTTTTCCCCTGCCCAAGCCATGACAGAATATAGTTGAGCAAACGTATGGCTCCACTCATTCTTCACCACGCCGCTAAGATGGCGATAACTGGTTAACCTCACACCCCCTACCGGTTTAACCTCGCGACAGAACCCTGGTATCCACTGAATGGGAGGCTTGGTGGGCCCCAGACGGTCTGGACATACGGAGAAGAGAAATAAATCACTTGCCCATATCGGGATTCGAACCCTGTACCGCCCAGTTACTAGCCCAGGTGCCATACCGAACACGCTGCCCCAGCTCGCTCTTTCACATCTACTCAAATATCAATTCAAGATCAGGCAATATAACACAGAGAACGTTAACTACGATCTTAATACTGTAGGTACAGCGAATCGCATGTTAATCAGTTCGCAGAACCAACTTTACATGCACTAAATGCATTCTTCACACGTTACAAATACTGCAACATGTTTCGACACACTACACGTGCCGTCGTCAGGGAGTCTGTATAGTTGTTATCATAACGCTTTCAAATGGTC
>Ga0123353_10004174_pt1 | contig 18535 bp, 18 predicted proteins | sample TergutLab28metaG_3_FD_92763 | JGI IMG/M metagenome (GOLD analysis project Ga0123353, IMG submission 92763) | Labiotermes labralis P3 segment gut microbial communities from Petit-Saut dam, French Guiana - Lab288 P3 | ecosystem: Host-associated > Arthropoda: Insects > Digestive system > Gut ... | reverse complement strand
GTCGCTGAGCACCGGGCTGGACTCGGTCGCCGGGGCGATCCGTCTGGCGGCTGTCGCGGCGACCGAGTCGGCCGCTGAGTCTGCTGGGCTCGTCGAGGTCGCCGAAGAGCTTGCCAACGCCGCACAAGAAGCCTCCGCCCAGGCGGGGGTGGCCGCCGCGGCCGCGCAAGAGGTCTCACGCAACGTCGCGACTGTGGCCGACGGGGCCGAGCAGATGGGTGCGTCGATCACCGAGATCGCCGGGAACGCTGCGTCGGCGGCGTTGATCGCCGGGGAAGCCACAGCCGTGGCAGCCACGACCAACGAGCAGGTCGCCCGGCTAGGTGTGTCCAGCCAGGAGATCGGTGCGGTGCTCAAGACGATCACCTCGATCGCTGAGCAGACGAACCTGCTCGCGCTCAACGCGACGATCGAGGCGGCCCGCGCCGGTGACGCAGGCAAAGGGTTCGCCGTCGTCGCAGGGGAGGTCAAAGACCTCGCCCAGGAGACCGCCAAAGCCACCGAAGACATCGCCGGACGGATCGAAGCGATCCAGTCCGACACTGCCGGGGCCGTCGCGGCGATCGGGCAGATCTCGACGATCATCGACCAGATCAACGACCACTCGGCGACGATCGCCGCGGCTGTGGAAGAGCAGACGGTGACGACCGCGGAGATGTCGCGCAACGTCGTCGAGGCCGCTGCTGGCGCTTCCCAGATCGCCGAGAACGTCTTGGCGGTCGCCGTCGTGACCGACAGCTCGACCCAGTCCGCACGCGACGTGGCCACACGTGTGAACGCTATGGCGACCTCGGCCGCCTCGACCGCCGACAACCTGGGCAAGTTCACGTTGTAACCGCCCCCAGACCGGTCATATCGCGGCCGGGGGCGTCGATAGGCACAGCAGAACCCCCGAGAGGAACGCCGTGACCGCTATCCGCGTGTTGGTCGTGGACGACTCGGTCGTCGTGCGCAAGCTCGTCACCGACTCACTGTCGGCGGACCCGCAGATCGAGGTCGTCGGAACGGCCCCCAACGGCAAAGTCGCCTTGGCCCGGGTTGACGAGTACGGACCTGACCTGGTCACCATGGATATCGAGATGCCTGTCATGGACGGGATCGAAACTGTGCGGGCGCTGCGCAAAGCCGGGCACAAGATGCCAATCATCATGTTCTCCACGCTCACCGAACGCGGTGCGGCAGCAACGTTGGACGCCCTGGCCGCCGGTGCCAGCGACTATGTGACCAAACCGTCGAACACCGGGAGCCTGGCCGCGTCGATGTCGCAGGTCGAACGCGAGCTCATCCCGCGGGTCAAAGCCCTCGTCGGACGCCGGCGGGCGTTCACCCCGGTGCCTGCCCAAGCAGCCGCACGCCTGGTCGGCCGGGTGCCGGTGCGCCCCGAACCGGCCCCGGCCAGCGTGCGGGCCCTGCTCATCGGTTCGTCGACCGGTGGGCCCGAAGCTTTGTCGCGGGTGTTTGGTGACCTGGGCAAACCGCTGCCGGTGCCGGTGCTCATCGTCCAGCACATGCCACCGGTGTTCACCGGACAGCTCGCTGCACGGTTGGACAGGCTTGGTCCCACGACGGTCGTCGAGGCCACACGTGGGCAGATGATCGCCCCCGGGCACGCCTATGTGGCCCCGGGCAACTACCACATGGTGCTGCGCCGCACAGCGGCCGGTTTCGCCACCGAGCTCAACCAGGACCCGCTGGTCAGCTACACCCGTCCGTCGGTCGACGTGCTGTTCCGCTCGGCGGTCGCGGTGTACGCCGGGGCGGTGCTCGGGGTCATCCTCACCGGGATGGGTTCGGACGGGCGCACGGGGTGCCAGGACGTCATCAGCGCCGGGGGCACCGTGTACGTGCAGGACGAGGCGAGCTCGGTGGTGTGGGGCATGCCTGGGGCAGTGGCCCAGGCGGGTTTGGCGCACCGGGTCGTGCCGATCGCCGACATGGCCGGGACGATCTCGCGCCGCCTGGCCGCCCGTCTGGCGGGGGGTGCCGCGTGGCGCTGAGCCCCGAGGTGTTCGCCTGGGTCGCTGAGCTGGTGCGCAAGCGCAGCGCCATCCAGCTGCCCGCTGGTAAGGAGTACCTCGTCGAGTCACGTCTGGTCCCGCTGGCCAAGCAGCACGGGCAGGACGTGCACGAGTTCGTCACCACAGCCCGCGCTGGCAACGACGAGCGCGTCCTACGGGCCATCGTCGAGGCGTTGACGACGAACGAGACCTCCTGGTTCCGTGACAACAGCCCGTTCGTCGCGCTGCGCCAGCAGATCGTCCCGGACCTGCTCGCGGCCCGCTCACGTCCGGTGCACCTCAAAGTGTGGTCAGCGGCGTGCTCGACCGGCCAAGAACCGTACTCGCTGGCGATGACGCTCAGCGAGGCCCTGCCCCCGCAGGTGACCTTTGAGATCTTGGCCACCGACCTGTCGCAGCAGGTGCTCGACCGCGCGGCGACCGGCCGGTACTCCCAGCTGGAGGTGAACCGGGGGTTGCCAGCGCCGTTGATGGTGCGGCACTTCACCCGGGTGGGGGCCGAGTGGGAGATCAGCCCAGCCCTGCGCTCGCGGGTGACGTTCCGCCAGCACAACCTCATGGACCCCGTCCCGGTCGTCGGGCGGGTCGACATGGTGCTGCTGCGCAACGTGCTCATCTACTTCGACCTGGCGACCAAGCAGGCGATCTTGCGCCGTATGGCCGGGGTCCTGGCCGACGACGGGATCCTCATGCTTGGCGGCGCCGAGACCACCATCGGCGTGGACGGGTCCTGGGAGCGGATCCAGATCGGGTCTGGGTCTGCGTACCGCAAGATGCTGGCAACCCCAGGGCCACACCCGGTGGTGACCGCAGAGCTGTCAGGACGTGTCCCCACCCAGGCCAGCCGGGCCCCAGCGGTCCCCGCGCCCACACCTGCCACCCCACCCACAGGAGGATAACCATGCGAGCGCTCGTCATCGACGACTCGCGGGTGATGCGTCGCATCGTCGCAGGGAACCTGCACAGCCTTGGCTTCCAGACCCTGGAGGCGGCCGACGGCCAGCAGGCCCTGGACCTGCTCACCGCCGGTGAGCACGCCGACCTGGCGTGCATCGACTGGAACATGCCGGTGATGGACGGGCTGACCTTCGTCACCAAGGTCCGCGCCAACCCCGACCTGCGGGGTATCACCTTGATGATGGTGACCACCGAGTCTGAGCAGTCGCAGATCGTACGGGCCTTGGCTGCTGGGGCCCACGAGTACCTCATCAAACCGTTCACGCCTGAAGCGATCCGCGAAAAGCTTGAGTGGCTCGGGCTGGTCCCGGTAGGAGAGAACGTATGACCGTTGTCGACGTCGAGGCGGTCTTCGAGATCGCTGAGGCCGTTTTCGCTGCGATGATCGACGGTGACCACGGCCTGCTCGTGGTCCGCGACGACCAGGCCCCGGTCGACGACCCCGTCGTGGCGTGGGTCGACATCTGCGGGCCCTACCCAGGCCGTACCGCGGTGACCACAAGTACGGCGACCGCATCGGCCCTGGTCCGGGCCCTGCTCGATGTGGGCGCCGACGCTGGTGTCACCGACGACGACCGTACCGACGCGTTTGGCGAGATCGCCAACGTCGTGGGGGGCAACATCAAAGCCCTGCTGCCTGAACAAGGTTCGCTCGGGCTGCCTCGGGTCGCCACAGCGGTCCCGCCCACAGTCGACCCGTTGGTGCTGACGCTGCGCCTGGCGTGGCGCGGCGAACCGCTGGACATCAGCGTCTGGCTCACGCAACACGAAGGAGGAGCACGATGATCCGGGTCTTGGTCGTCGACGACTCGCGCGTCATGCGCCAGATCGTCATCCGTACGCTGCGTCAGGCTGGGTACGACTGGGAGGTCACCGAGGCCGGTAACGGGGTCGAGGCGATGGCCGCCATCACCGCCGACGAACCCGACGTCGTGCTCTCGGACTGGAACATGCCTGAGATGAGCGGGATGGAGCTGCTCACGACGATGCGGGCGAACGGGTTCGCGACCCCGTTCGGGTTCGTCACCTCCGAAGGCTCACCGCAGATGCGCGAGCAGGCCGAAGCCGCCGGCGCCTTGTTCTTGATCGCCAAACCGTTCACCCCCGAGGCGTTCCGCGAGGTCATCGAACCCGTGCTCGCCTGAAGCTGAGAGGACCACATATGCCCGGGACGCCGCTGCCCAACCCGCAAGACGTCAAAGAGATGCTCGAGATGCTGCTCGGGCGTGACGTGGAGATCGTCACAGGGGCCGACATGCCCTCGCTCAACGCCCCTGGGGGGCAGGTCGTCGGGGTGTTCGAGACCGACCCGTACCGCAAGCTCATCGCGTTGTGGGTCAGCGACCTGCCGTTGTCGGCGGCGATCGGCGCGGCGATCGGGCTGCTGCCGGCCGGAACCGCTGTCGAGGCTGCCGAGCTCGGGCTGACCGCGGTCCTGGCCGACAACGTCCGCGAGGCGATCAACGTCGCCGGGTCGTTGCTCAACGCCGAAGGGGCCCCGCACGTCGTGCTCAAAGACGTCTACCTGCCCGGCGACCGTCTGCCGGCCGATGTGGCGACGTTGGTCTCCTCGTACGTGCCGCGGCACAACCTCAAGGTCGTCGTCGCCAACGGGTATGGCGAGGGTGTGCTGTCAGTCGTCGTGCGCAGCTGAGTTCGGGCTCGCCGATCAACAACCTGGTCATGCGCGTGCCCGGGCTGCGCACATGAGCAGGTTATTGATCGGCGAGCCCTGAGCTCAGGCGGCCAGACGGCGTTTGAGCAGGGCTGTTGTGACCCCTGCGGTGACAAGGAGCACCCCGGCGACCGCCGGGACGTAGCTGCCGAGCCCGTAGACCGCCGCGTCGGCTGGGACCCCGAACAGGTTGAGGTCGATATGGGGAAGCTTGGCCACAGCGTTCGCCCACGGTTCGGAGGCGAACACCCCGAACAGTCCTGGTAGCGCCATGAGCACCCCTGCGGTGATCGTCACCGTCGGGGTCCAGGTGCTGAGCACGACAGCGGCGCCCAGGAGCGCCAGCCCGACGACGAACATCGCCACCCGGGTGCTGTCAGACTCGATCGCGGTCCCAAGGAGCACCGCGACGACCCCGAGCAGACCCAGGACCAGGCCCGCGACGACCCCGAGCACCGTGATCATCACCGGGGGGCTGGTCTTGTGCGAGTCGTAGGGGACGCCAAAAGTGGCGGTCTGGCCCGTCTCGGGGAACGGGTTGTCCGGGGCCGGGGCGTTGACCTGCTCGGTCGCTGTCGGGCTCCAGGTCGAACCAGGGCTGGCCTGGGCAAGCTCAGAGGCCGACAGGCGGATCGTCTGGTGCACCTCAGAGGCTGCGGCCTGACCAGGCATGGCCGACTGGCGCGGCGGGGCGGCGAACGCGTCTCCGGGGCGTTGAACCGCAGGTGACCCGTACGGCCCGGTCGTCGGTCGCCGGGACGGTCCACCTTGTGGCGGGACGGTCGGCGGGGCGGCCGGGGAGTAGGGGGCTGGGGACGGCTGGGCCGGGGCCGGTGAACGTGGGGCCGGTGCCTGCTGGGCCCCGGCGTGCTGGGACGACGGCTGGGGCCGCGAAGGCGGGGCTGGCGACGGCTGAGCGGTGGGAGGGGTGTAGGTGAACGTCGGGCTCGTCGGCGGGCGGTACGCCGCCGACGGCGCCTGCTGGAGCGGGCCAGGCTGGAGTGGGCCAGGGTGGAGCGGGCCGGGCTGGATCGGGCCCGGAGGTGGGGCGATCGTCGTCGGGGGCCTGCCTGCGGCGGCTGGTGCTGGCATCGGCCGGGTCGACGACGGTTTGGCCGGGGGACCCGAGGCGTACGGGCTGGCCGGTGGGCCAGGGTAACGCTGGTCTTGCCATCCCGCGGGGTATCGCCGGTCGGCGTTGTCGGTCACAGCAGCTCCCTTGCCCAGTTCGTCCCCCGTGTTGAGTTGCACCCACGACCTTCTGGTGCCCAGGACGATCGGCCCACGGGCCTGCAAGACCGGTTGTGGTGGCCCGGCGAGCCCGTCGTGCCGTGGTCCCATCCTGCGGTGGCCCCGTCATGTCGTGTGCCCATTATGCCGTGGGCGAACCGTCGTTGTGCCGCAGACGACCCACCGATTTGGCCGACTTGCCCACGACCGGCAGCTATGGGAGACAATTGGGGTAGACCGTGCGACGCGACCGCCCGGCGGTTGACCCGAAGGAGTGCCCCATGCCTGAAGCCTTGTCGGTGTCGGTCGTGGTCTGCTCCTACACGGTGCAGCGGTGGGACCAGGTCGGCCAGGCGTTACGCGCTGCCGCAGCCCAGCAGGTGCCGCCGGACGAGCTTGTCCTCGTCGTCGACCACGACGACGAGCTCGCCGCCCGTGCACGCACCGAGCTGCTCGCCGAGCTTGGCACGCTCGTCGTGCTCACCAACGAGCACGCCCGGGGCCTGTCCGGGGCGCGGAACACCGCCTTGGAACGGGCCACCGGCGACGTCGTGGTGTTCCTCGACGACGACGCCCGCCCCACCGACGACCAGTGGCTGGGCCGGCTCCTGGCCCCCTACGACGACCCGCAGGTCTCGGGGGTCGGCGGTCCTGTCCACCCGGTGTGGCCCACCGGGCGGCGACCGGCGACGTTGCCAGCAGACCCCGACGGATGCGGCGTCCTGGACTGGGTCGTCGGCTGCTCGTTCTCCGGCCAACCAGTGGCACCAGGGCCTGTGCGCAGCCTCATGGGCTGCAACATGTCGCTGCGCCGCGCCCAGGCCCTGGCCGTGGGAGGGTTCGCCGAAGAGCTGGGCCGGGTCGGCCACACCCCCTCAGGCTGCGAAGAGACCGAGCTGTGCATCCGGATCACCCAGTCGGTCTGCGGTGCCCGCCTGGTGTTCGACCCGGCTGCAGCCGTCGCGCACGAGGTCGCCCCAGACCGCCTCACCTGGCGTTACCTCCGTGGCCGCGGGTACGCCGAGGGGATGTCCAAAGCCGTGGTCTCGGGTCTGGTCGGCACCGACGACGCGCTGTGCGAAGAACGGTCCTACGTCGCACGCGTGCTGCCCAGAGCCGTCACCCGGGGGTTGCGCGGTGTTGTCGCTGGTCCACGCCGCCGACGCGACCACGCTGCGAGCGTCGTCGCGGTGAGCCTGTGCCTGCTGGCCACAGCGTTGGGTTACCTGCGCGGCCGTGCCGCCGGCGCTCCGGCGACCACCGCCGCCAGCCGGCGCCGGCGACGTCCTGAGCCCAGCTGACCACGACGCACGCCGTGTGCGGCACCCGGTGGGCGCGGCGCGGGATCGTCGTCGCCGTTCACCTGCAGTGAGGCTCTGCTTCGCCGCCGTGCGACGCACACCCGGTTCTGCGAACACCATGGAGCGAAGAGGTGGGCACCGCCGACGGCCTGTACAGTCGTCGGTTGTGTGGCGGGCTCACGCATCGCGAAGATCCGGGTACGATGCACAACCAACGTGACGTTCGGCACATCCTCGGATCTTTCGTGCACCTTCGTACCAATCGGGGCGAGGCAACCGGGTCTCTTCGTGCAAAACGGCCACACTGGGCGCCGCCGCGCGGCAAGATGGTGGAGTGAGCTCGATGCAGGTGCTGACGGTGTGCACGGGGAACCTTGCGCGGTCCCCTGCGATGGAACGCCTGCTCGACACTGCGTTGTCGCACGCGGGGATCGTCACCAGCTCGGCTGGCACCGCTGCGGCAGTCGGCGAACCAATCGCTGGCCCGATGGCCACCTTGTTGCGTTCGGTCGGCGCACGCGCCGACGATTTCGCCGCCCGGCAGCTGACCGAGCGGATGATCAACGAGTCTGACCTGGTCATCACCGCCACCCGCGCCCACCGCACGTCCGCGGTCTCGCTGGCCCCCGCGGCGGTGCGCCACACGTTCACCCTCATCGAGCTGGCCCGCCTCGCCCAGTTCGTCCCCCCTGAGCAGATCACCGGGTTGACCCACGCCGAGCGCCTGCGCTCCCTGGTCGCCCTCGCCCCGGCCTACCGCGCCCGTGCAGGCCACGGCCCGTCGTCGATCCCCGACCCCTTCGGACGCTCCGAGGTCATCTACCGCCGCTGCTTCGACGCGATCTTCGCCTGCACCCTCGACATCGTCGAAGCCATCACCCGCTGACCCGATATCCTTGGGGGCACGGCCGGGACCGGAGAGGAGGCCTGATGCTACGCACCATGGTGGGTGGCAAGATCCACCGCGCGACTGTGACGCAGGCGAACCTCAACTACGTGGGGTCGATCACGATCGATGCTGACCTTGTCGGGGCCGCTGGCCTCGTCGAAGGCGAGCAGGTGCACGTCGTGGACGTGACCAACGGGGCCCGGCTGGTGACCTACGTCATCGTCGGGGAACCAGGTTCGGGCACCGTGTGCATCAACGGGGCTGCGGCGCACCTGGTCCACCCAGGCGACCTGGTCATCATCATGTCCTACGTGCTTGTCGACACCGCCGAGCTGTCGGGCTACGCCCCCCAGGTGGTCCACGTCGATGCCGACAACCGCATCGTCGACGTCGGCAACGACCCGTCCGAACCCGTCCCCTCGCGATAGCCACGCTCAAAGACAGTGGCAAAGACAGTGGGGACGGTTCCTATGTCTTGCCTGGTCAGAGCGTTGCTTTGGCCGGGGACGGTTCGGCTGTCTTCCTGCCTGGTCACCTCGTCGCCCAAGGCTGTGAAGACGTGCTTCCACGTGGAGGGCGTGTCCCAGTTCGGCGGAGGTGCGGATGACCATCGCTCGGTTCATCCGCGCAGGTCCGCCCCCCAGTGCCCCCCGCAACCCCGCCGTGCCGAACAGAGGGGGCGAACCCACAGGTCTGCCGAGCCAGGCGCAGGACGCCACCATGGACTCGCCCTCGGCCTGTGGTGGTCAGGCGTCCGATAGGCTCGCGAGCTGTGAGCCTGGACCCAGCTGGTGCTGCACCCGCGCACAGCGCAGCGCCGTGGACGGCTGACCAGCGCGCGCCTGTGTCTCCCGACGGCCCGCCCGGGCACGCGCCGCCTCGGCCCTGCGTGGCCCGGACCTACGCCAACGTCCTGGTGGCGGTGTGGCGCGGCAACCTCGCCGGTGCCGCCCACACCGCGGCCCGGCCCTGGTTCTGGCTGTGGGTGTTCGCCCTCAACGCTGTGCTCGGCGGCGCGGCATGGGCGACGGTGCTGCCGATGGTCTCGCGGATGTCGTCGATGGTCGGGCGCACCGCTTTGGGCCTGGACGGCTCAGTGGCCGAACCTGACATCTGCGCCTCGCAGGTCGCGCTCGTCGCCGTCGCGGGTCTGGTCGCGACGTTCGTCGCCCAGCTGTTGCGGGTGCTCGCCGTCCGCCTGACGTTCGCCGTCCGCGCGACCCCCGTCGGCTGGCTCCACGCCACGGTGCCGGTGGTTGTCGGCGCAGCGCCCCTGACGGTCGTCTACGGGTTCGGGTTCCTCGTCGGCCTCGTCCCGACCACCAACGGCTGGTTCGTCGCCGCTGCCGTCGCGACCGGCGCGATCGGCGTCATCGTCGCCGAGACCCTCGTCTTCGTCACAGTCGAACGCACCACCGCCAGCCCGGTGAGCATCCTCATCCCCCACGCCGCCCTCACCGTCGCCTGGGCCGTCGCCGCGTTCATGCTCACAGCCCTGGCCGTCCACCTCACTCCGGTCTAAGGGCTCGCCGATGAATCCCCTGGTCATCTGCGCAGCCCGTGCACGCACATCGCTGCGTCCGACGACGACAACGCGGCGCCGACAGCCTGCTAGGGGTCAGGGGCGGCCCAGGGCGCGGTAGGTCCAGCCGGCGGCGCGCCAGGTGGCCGGGTCCAGGACGTTGCGGCCGTCGAGGATATGCCGTTGGGCGACGATCTCTCCCAGGGCGTGGGGGTCCAGGTCGCGGTACTCGGGCCATTCGGTGGCGAGCAGGATGACGTCGGCGTCGCGGGCGGCTTCTTCGGGGGTGTCGGCGAAGCTGAGGTCGGGCCATGCGGCGCGGGCGTTGGCGACGGCCTGCGGGTCGGTGACGGTCACACGTGCCCCCTGCAGCTGCATCTGGGCGGCGACCGACAGGGCCGGAGAGTCGCGCACGTCGTCAGAGCTGGGTTTGAACGCGGCGCCGAGCACCGCGACACGGCGTCCGACGATGGAGCCGTGGCACACCTCACGGGCCAGGTCCACCATGCGGACGCGACGGCGCATGTTCACCGCGTCGACCTCCTGCAAGAACCGCAGCGCGTCAAAGACGCCGAGCTCGCCGGCCCGGGCCATGAACGCGCGGATGTCTTTGGGCAGGCAGCCGCCGCCGAACCCCAGCCCCGCGTTGAGGAAGCGCCGGCCGATCCGTACGTCGTGGCCGATCGCGTCGGCCAGGGCGGTGACATCGGCGCCGGTGGCTTCGCACAGCTCGGCCATGGCGTTGATGAACGAGATCTTCGTCGCCAAGAACGAGTTCGCGGCGACCTTGACCAGCTGGGCCGTGGCGTAGTCGGTGACGATCAGGGGGATGCCTTCGGCCAGCGGTGCGGCGTACACCTCGTCGAGCAGCACCCGGGCCGCTTGCCCTGCCGGTGTGGCGACGCCGTCGTTGGTCGGCAGGCCGTACACGATCCGGTCAGGGTGCAACGTGTCTTGGACGGCGAACCCTTCGCGCAAGAACTCGGGGTTCCACACCAAGGTCGCCCCGGTGCTCGACAGGTCCTCAGCGATACGTTCGGCTGTGCCCACCGGGACCGTGGACTTGCCCACCACGACGTCCCCGGGTGCGAGGTGCTCGGTGATACCAGCGAGTGCCGCTTCGACGTACCGCAGGTCTGCACGGAACTCGCCGTGCATCTGCGGGGTGCCCACACACACGAAGTGCACCCTCGCACCAGCGACCTGTGCCAGGTCGGTGGTCCAGGTGAGCAGGTCGTCGTCGACCGACCCGAGCAGCTCGGGCAGACCCGGTTCGTAGAACGGGGCGCGGCGCTCACACAACGCGGCGATCTTCGCCTCGTCCACGTCGACGCCGACGACCTCGTGCCCCAGCGACGCCATGCTCACCGCATGGACCGCGCCCAGGTACCCACAACCGATGACACTGATACGCATGACCCTCGTCCTCCACGTCAGGGTACGTGCACCACAACAGACCGGCGGGAGGAGGTGAGCTGCACCTGGCCCGCCGCAGGGCACATTACCGTGCAGCGCACCCCCCGGTCCTGCCGGCTCCCGCTCTGGGCCCCGAACCGGGACGTACGACAGCAGGGACGGTTCCTCTGTCTTCTGGCACCCGGCACCCGTCGGACCGGCCCGCAGCATCGTCAAGAACAAGGCGTCCACGCGAAGGCAAGCCGTCACACCCTTGTTCCTGCGTGGAACCCTTGCCTTGGGGTGGCCGCCGGTGAAGACAGAGGAACCGTCCCCAGTGTCTTCGGCAGGTCGGCAGATATCGCCGTCGAGTGGACAAAGGGCGCAACGAGACCCGCGGCGAACAGGTGATATGGGGGAGCGGGGCAGCCAGGAACATGCCGGTGCGTGCAACCCTGAACATATGGTGAGCCCGGCGTGGCACGGGCGCGTCGAGCCCCGTCGGTGGCGCCGCCGCGTGCTCGTCGCGTGTGCCGCGGTGCTTGGTGTCGTGCTGCTCGCTGGGGTGTGGGTGGGATGGCGGGCGTCGCAGGCGGCACGGGCCCTGTCTGAGGCCCGCAGCACCGCCGCGCGGATGCACACCGACCTGCGCCACGGGTCGGCCCCGGCGCCCGACGACGTCGCCGGCGCGGCGGCTGCGGCGTCACGGGCTCACGCAGCCACGCGCGACCCGGTGTACCGCCTGGCCAGCGGTCTGCCATGGGTCGGCGACCAGCTCGGTGCCGTGGCGAGCGTCGCCGCGGGGCTGGACGAGGTGACATCCGTGGCGGTGCCGCCGCTGGTCGACCTGGTCACCGCCGTCGACGACGGTACGCTGCGCACCGACGACGGGACGATCGACCTGGGGTTCCTCGCTGCCGCTGCCCCGCAGGTGCGCGCCGCTGACCAGACCATCACGACGGTCCGGGCCGATATCGGCGCGATCAGCCGGTCCGGGCTCATCGGCCCGCTGGCCACTGCGGTGCGCCAGGCTGACGACGCCCTGGCCTCGCTGGCCACGACCGTCCACCAGGCCCGGCAGGTGACCGACCTGGCCCCGGCGATGCTCGGCGCCGACGGTCCGCGCACCTACCTGGTGCTGGCGCTCAACAACGCCGAGCTGCGCCCAGCCGGCGGGATCGTCGGGGCTGGGATCGCGCTGAGCATCGACGGTGGCCATGTGACCTTGGGCACCCAGCTGGCCGCGTCGGCGCTGGCCACCGGCCAGGTCCCGGTGCTGCCCCTGACCGACGACGAGCTCGCTGCCGACGGCGACCGTCTGGGCCGCTACCTGCAGAACGCCACGCTCACCGCCGACTTCCCGCGCACCGCCGAGCTCGCCCGGGCCCGGTGGCACCAAGAGACCGGCGAGGACGTCGACGGGGTTGTCGCGCTCGACGCGGTCGCCGTCGCGACTGTGCTGCGTGCGGTCGGTCCGGTGACCACCGACGACGGGACGGTGTTTGCTGCGGACACCTTCGTCGCGGCGATCTTGCGCGACCCGTACCTTGGTGACGTCGACCCTGTCGCCCTGGACGAGACGTTCGCGCAGGTCGCAGCGTCAGTGTTCACCGGGCTTCTCACCGCTGACCTTGACGGTGCCCAGCTGATGGACACAGTGCGTGATGTGGTTGCCGGGCAACGGCTGCGGGTGTGGTCAGCCCACGAGGCTGAACAGGCGGTGCTGGCTGCCACGACCCTTGGTGGGGCGTTCGGCTCAGCGGCGGCCGCGGACGCCGGGGTGTTCCTCACCGACACCACCGGCGGCAAGCTCAACTACTACCTCACCGTGGTCACGTCGCTGAGCACGCCGGTGTGCACCGGTGGCACAGGGACAGCCCAGGTCGAGGTGACGTTCACCTACGAACCACCTGCGGATATCGCCGACGCGTCAGTGTTCTTGCGTGGTGTGGACGAACCAGGGCGCGCCCGCGGTGACGCCGGGCTGCTCGTCACCGTGTACCCCACCGCTGGGGGCGTCATCGGCCCGGTCACCGTCGACGGGGCACCAGCAGGTGGCCAGCAGGTGGTGCTCGGCGCGAGGACCGGGGTACGCGTCCCGGTGACCTTGGCGCCAGGGCAGACCACGACGCTGGTCGCGCAGGTGCCTGTGGGCGACGGACGGGCCGCGGTGTGGACGACGCCAACAGTGTCCAGCGGCGGGATCGTCGTGGCGCGGTGCCCATGAACCCCTGGCCGAGGGACGCCGCACACGGGGTCGGTGTCCCTCGGCCAGGCCTTCACCGTGTGACGACAGCAGCCGCGGCGCCTGCGACGTCGTCGCTGTCCTCGCACCGTGAGCGCGGACTTTTCGCGGTGACATATCGGGCAAACGTGCATGGGCTGGTCGAGTGATGTCGCTGCGCTGGGCGGGGGTCTGAGGCAGGATCTGCCCCACGTCTGCCGTCCCATCGGGAACCATCGAATTTCTTGGGGTTCTTCCGAAAGGACAGGCGATGCGTCCGATTCTCAGGTTCAGTGTGGCTGCGGTGCTCACCGGCGGGGTCCTGGTCGCCACAGCAGTGACCGCCAGCGCAGACCCGGACGACCCGTGCGGTCGCGCCGGGACGTACCTGCCAGGTGTGGGCTGCGTCATGGCGGTCACCGACGTCCGCGCTGGGTGCGCCGACGCCGATGGGTACCTCACGTACACCCTGTCGGTCCCGGTGCCGGCCGAGCAGGTGCAGATCACCGTCACTGACGGCACGCGCACCGGTCACGCCACGGGCGGACCCGCCGGGCAGGTGGCCTGGCCGGCCGAGGTCACCGGCGCGAACGCCACTGTGACGTTCACCACGACGACGACCCCGGCGTACACCGCGTCAGCGGTTGTGGCAACCCCCGAGTGCGCCCGCACCGTGCTGGACAACCCTGAGCCGGCAGGCGCAGCCCCGGCCAACCCCGGTCCGCCTGCTGCGGTGCCCAGCGCACCGGCTCCCAAGAGCGGTGTTGCCAAGGTCCTCGCCGCGACGGGGGCGCATATGGGACCGGTCGCCGCGGTCGCCGCAGGGACGGTCCTCATCGGCTCCCTGCTGTTCCTCGCCTCCTGGCGCCGCACCGTCTAGACCGCGCCGCCACCTCGCTGACCAGGCAAGACATTAGAACCGTCCCCATTGTCTTTCGATGATGTAGTCCAGGCATGCGGTCAACGCGAGCACGTCGTCGGGTTCGACGGCGGGGAAGGTCGCGACCCGCAGCTGGTTGCGCCCGAGCTTGCGGTACGGCTCGGTGTCCACCACGCCGTTGGCGCGCAGCACGGCGGCGAGCCTCGCCGCGTCGACCTGCTCGTCGAAGTCGATGGTGACGACCACCGGCGACCTGTGCGCAGGGTCGGCGACGAACGGCGACGCCAGGTCGTGCCTGTCTGCCCAGGTGTACAGGTGGCCCGAGGACGTCGCGGTCCGCTCTGCGGCCCAGCTGAGCCCGCCGTTGGCGAGCAACCAGTCGACCTGCTCGGCGAGCAGCACGAGCGTGGCGACCGCTGGGGTGTTGAGGGTCTGGTCGGCCCGTGAGCTGGTCAGCGCCGTGGTCAGCGACAAGAACGACGGCACCCAGCGGCCTGATACCTCGACACGTGCGGCACGTTCGACCGCCGCCGGCGACAGCACCGCCAACCACAGTCCACCGTCGGCCGCGAACGACTTCTGCGGGGCGAAGTAGTACACGTCAGTCGCCGAGACGTCCACACGCACCCCACCAGCTGCTGAGGTGGCGTCGATGACGACGAGGGCCTCGTCGCCGCCGACACGTGCGACGGGCGCCAACGCACCGGTCGACGTCTCGTTGTGCGGCCAGGCGTACACATCGGCCCCCGGTGTGGCGGTCGGGACCGCCACCGACCCTGGGTCGGCGCGTACGACCACCGGGTCGGCCAAGAACGGTGCCGCGGCCACGCACTGGGCAAACTTGGCGCCGAACTCCCCGAACACCCCGTGGGCGGACCGGTGCTCGACCAGGCACGCCGTGGCGACGTCCCAGAACGCTGTGGACCCGCCGTTGCCGAGCACGACCTCGTACCCGTCGGGGATCGCGAACAGCTCGCCCAGCCCTGCGCGCACCCGTGCGACCAACGAGCGGACCGGCCGCTGGCGGTGCGAGGTGCCGAGCACCCCGGCGTCGACCAGGGCCTGGACCTGCGCTGGGCGCACCTTGGACGGGCCGGAGCCGAACCGTCCGTCGCCGGGCAACAGACCAGGGGGAATCGTCATCTGGGTGTCCACAGGTGCGACGATACGCGCACAGCGCACCCAGGGGCACCGGCGGTTGAGGCGGAGGCCGTCTGCACCTCGCGAGCGCACGCACCGGACGTACCTGGCTTGCGCACGGACTTTCGTCACACGGCCTAGAGTGTGCCTCAGGTGGTGGACGCCACCGCGAGGCAGCCCGCGGTGCACGGTCCACGACGAGCCGAGGAGGACACCAGGTGAGCGATCTCATCGACACCACCGAGATGTACCTCAAGACGGTGTACGAGCTGACCGAGCAGGGGGTTCCGCCGCTGCGGGCGCGGATCACCGGGCGTCTGGGCCACTCGGGCCCGACGGTCTCGCAGACTGTGGCGCGGATGGAACGAGACGGGTTCGTCGTCGTCGGTGACGACCGGCGCCTAGAGCTGACGCAGGCTGGTCGGGCGCGGGCGGTGCGGGTGATGCGCAAGCACCGGCTGGCCGAACGTCTGCTCACCGACGTCATCGGCCTGGACTGGCCGCTGGTGCATATCGAGGCGTGCCGCTGGGAGCATGTGATCTCCGAGCAGGTCGAGCAGCGTATCGCGGCGCTGCTGCACCATCCGCAGCACGACCCGTACGGCAACCCGATCCCTGGGCTGGGCGAGCTGGGCGGGCCAGAGTCTGAGCCCTTCCTCGACGGTGTGACGGCGCTGGTCACGTGGCCTGGCGGGCAGGCTGTGCTCGCCCGGATCGCCGAACCGCTCCAGGTCGACACGCAGCTGTTGGCGCGACTCGCCGACGCGGGGATCGGGCCCGGCACGACCGTCGATGTCCGAGGTGTCCAGCTCGTTCCCGAGACGTGCGAGGTGGGCGCTGGGGGCGTGGCGCTGGCGGTGCCTGGCTCGCCGGTCCAGGTTGACCTGGTCGAAGAACAGACCCGGCACCTGTTCGTCCGTCCGGGCTAGTCCGGTGCCGGAGCCCAGTGTGATCTTCCTCACTGTCTGACTCCTCCCTTTTTGGCACGGTTGGTCCGACGACACCTGTTTGTGCTGGTGAGAGAGGTGTTACAGATGTGGCGCCCGAGGTTGTCGGTTGTGTGACCCGCCGCGCCCGTGATCAATACGTGACACTGGGCGGACTGTCCGGTAGCGTCGTTCGCGCTCTGGGAGGCTATCTCTCAGGGTCCTGCAGTCGGTCGCCTAGCCCTGCCGCCGCCTGGAGGTACGTTCTGGCAGGGACGGGGGACCCAATTTTGGGGTCCTTTGAGCGAGGGCCCCTCGGGGTGAAGCCGAACGGAGAGATCCGTGCGGCCGGGCGTTCTCCCGTCCGAACCCGACAGCTGACCTCGGAGGCGTGAGGAGAGGGTTGTCTGTGTCTGTCACCACTGCAGCACCACGGCATGCAGCACCACGGCGTTCAGCCAAGCACCGGGCTTCTGGACGGGCGTCGACACCGCTGACCCCGATCGCCCAGTCAGTGGCGCGCGGGTCATCGGTCGCGGTGGCCGCGACCTCGACCGTCGCCGTGGGTCTGGTGGGCGCTGCCCCGGCCCTGGCTGGCGGGATGACCACAGCCATGGACGCCACCACGGCGAACCTCGCCGCCGCGATGCCGACATCTCCGGTGATCGCCGCGGCTCCTGAGGCGGTGAACACCGACCTGCAGGAGTTCGTCCCCGAGTTCAAGGCGCCGGCAGCATCTGCTGGCGCAGCAGCCCGGGGCGTGGGCGTCAAGGCCCCCAAGCACACCCCGGTCCCGGCAGGCACCCCCATCAACGGCGCAGGTGTCGTGCAGGTCGCCAAGGCCTACGTCGGCACCCCCTACGTCTCTGGCGGCTCAGCCCCAGGCGGGTTCGACTGCTCCGGCTTCGTCAAGTACGTCTACGCCCAGTTCGGCGTGAACATCCCGCGCACGACCGGTGCGATCTACTCCGCGGCCCTCAACGGGACCCACGGGCTGTACATCGTGTCCACACCCCAGCCCGGCGACATCATGTGGACCTCTGGCCACGTGGGGATCTACGTCGGCAACGGGATGATGATCGACTCCCCGCGCCCGGGCAAGACGATCCAGGTGCGCGCGCTGTACAAACCCAACTGGGTGTACATCCGCGCTGTGAGCTGACCTTCTTTATCTCTTCGCCAGCGGTGCTTTGACGCGCCTTTGCGCCGTCGTTGTTCTGTCGCGCGCCAGCACTGCCCGCCGTTGTCCCGGGTTGACGCGTCCTTGACCGGCGGTGGCGCAGCCATGCGTCGTCCCTGGTCACAGGCACGTCATGGCTATGGTGGGGCCGCTTCGACGATCGGTGGGCCTGGTGCCGCCGCCACCGCCGCCCTGCGAGCACCCGTGGGGATGTGATGTTCGTCACATCCGGAATGCCCCGGTCTGTCCCGGGGCGCCGCAGGGGCGCGTCTGCCCTGGTGAGAGGCATATTACTCTTGTGTTACCTGGGGTTGGCGCTTGTGTTGTTCAAGAGGTTTGTGATCAATACGTGACATGAGCCCAGTTGTCCGGTAGCGTCGTGTCTGCTCTCGGAGGTTGTCTCCGGGAGTCCTTTGGTCGGTCGCCTAGCCCTGCCGCCGCCTGGAGGAGCTCAAGTATCTGGCAGGGACGGGGGACCCCACACCGGGGTCCTCGTACGAGGGCCCCTCGGGGTGAAGCCAGACGGGGCGATCCGTGTGGCCGGGCGATCTCCAGCCCGAACCCGACAGCTAACCTCGGCGGCGCGAGGAGAGGGCTTTTTGTGTCTGTGAGCACTGCACCAAGGCATGTGACGGGTCGCGCTGGACCCAGGCACCGTGCTGGAGGGCGAGCGTCAACACCGTTGACGCCGATCGCCCGGTCGGTAGCGCGTCACTCGTCAGTCGCGGTCGCCGCGACGTCTACTGTCGCTGTGGGTCTCGTTGGCGCGGCCCCAGCCCTGGCTGGCGGGATGGAAGCCTCTGCGGCGAACCTTCCCACAGCACTGCCCACCTCCCCCGTCATCGCGGCGGCTCCTGAGGCGGTGAACACCGACCTGCAAGAGTTCGTCCCCGACTTCAAAGCCAGCCCGTCGAAGCCATCGCCGGCGGCCGGGGCCCGCACAACGGGCAAGTACTACGCCCCGCTGCCAGCCGAGCTCGCCGGTGACATCCTCGCGATCGCCGAGTACTACAAGGGCATCCCATACAAGTACGGCGGGTCGAGCACCAGCGGTATCGACTGCTCCGGCTACGTCCAGCTTGTGTACTCCAAGGTCGGGATCGCCCTGCCCCACAGCTCGAAGAAGATGCGCGACACACTGCCCCACATCCCCGCGTCCGAGGCTCGCCCTGGCGACCTGGTCTTCATGTACACCTCG
>Ga0123353_10004173_pt1 | contig 18536 bp, 10 predicted proteins | sample TergutLab28metaG_3_FD_92763 | JGI IMG/M metagenome (GOLD analysis project Ga0123353, IMG submission 92763) | Labiotermes labralis P3 segment gut microbial communities from Petit-Saut dam, French Guiana - Lab288 P3 | ecosystem: Host-associated > Arthropoda: Insects > Digestive system > Gut ... | reverse complement strand
TTTAATTGGGAATCAATATTTCTGTACAAATAAATGGACGCAACGGCCAGCAGAGTAACGACAATCAAAGTTCCCCATTTGATGGCTCGCCAAAGAGATTTCAATTGACTTCCTATGTCATAAACCCTTGATATTTCAGAAGAAACGGCAACAAGATCACGGAGGATTTCCGCTTCCCATTCACGCGACAGTATATCAGAAAAGCATGGTTCAGGTCAAGATGATTTGACGTTTCTTGCATATTTATGAATTATTCCGGTTGTTACGAAATCAATGGTTTTCGGTCTTGAATTGATTTTGCGAGCGCTGGCAAAAACTCTTTCTTTACCGCCTTTTTCTTCCGAAACAATAGAAAGGATATTTTTTTCCGGTTGTACTGTGATTGAAAATCACGTTTCCCAAGGAAGTGTCACTCCAGAGTCAGGCATCTGATGCCTGAAAAGAAGGAACTTTTCAATGTTCGTCAAGGCCATATTCAATCACCGAATCCTGACATTGCCGGTTCTCGGCTGTATGCTTTTGTTGGGGATGGCGGGATGTGTCAGCACAACCCATGTGCGACCAGCCGTTTACCCGAGTTTGCCGAAAGAAATGGCCAAGACCTCCCCTCTTGTGGAATATGACATCGGCATCTCCGATGTTCTTATTGTGGAGGCGGTGCAAATGGTTCCCAAATCGCCCTACCGTTTGCAGCCATTGGACGGCGTGAGCATCAGGGGTTACGGTCTTGAAGACATGGAGTACGGCGTCAACATGGACAGTCGTATTCCTCCGGACGGCGTGATCGCTTTACCGCCGCCGGTCGGTGCGATCAAAGTGACGGGGTTGACCTGCGAAGAAGTCAGTGAAATGATCCTCAAAAAAATCAGCGAGAACAGCGGCTTGGCGGATACATCCTCGTTCGGTGTTTCCGTCAGTTTGCTGGCTGTCAGCGGATTGCAACCCATCGCCGGGGAACATACCGTTGGAGCGGATGGCCGCATCAATCTCGGTATCTACGGGAGTGTCCATGTGGCGGGTTTGACCTTGGCCGAAGCCAAAGAGGCCATCGAATTTCAGCTTGTCGAATACCTGGATTCCCCCAATATCGCGGTGGACGTCTTTTTTTATAACAGCAAGTATTATTACGTCATCATGGAAGGCGCCGGTTACGGCGACAGGCTTCAGCAGTTTCCTTACACCGGAAACGAAACAGTCCTTGACGCGATTGCAGGCGTGAACGGCATGGATCGGGTTTCGTCCAAACGCGTCTGGATTGCCCGGTCTTCGCCTTATGGCTATGGGGGAAGCAATATTCTCGTCGTCGATTGGCAGGGAATTACGGCAGAGGCGGCCTACGGCACGAACTACCAGTTGATGCCTTATGACCGTATTTTCATCGAGGAAGACAAGATGGTTGCGTGGGATACAAAACTGTCGAAAGTCATTGCGCCGTTCGAGCGGATCATGGGCTTCTCGCTCCTCGGGGCGCAGACGGCGACGCGATTCACCGGTTCCGTCCTTAAAGGCGGCGGCAATCCCTCCGGATATGGTGGCGGTAGATATTAGGAAATCCAGAGAGTGGAGTGTGGAGTTGTTCTTTCCAGTGAAAATACTTGAAAAGTTCGGTGTGATAGGGTAACATAAATACGGTAACGTGATGATAATGATTGGCAGGGCGGTCACTGCGTGGCCGCCAAAATCAAGCGAGAGGTGTGCTATGGTGGTCGAAAAGAGGCAATGGGAAATTTTGAAAAAAATGAGAATGATTCATTGGATGGTCGTGGCAGGCCTGGTTGTATCGGTTGGGATGCTTTCGACCGGGACGGTCTTTGCCCAATTGGGTGCGACGAGAAACAGTTGGTTTCCGCAAAATAATCCGCCGCCGATCAGTGCATGGCTGGAATTGGAGAGGGTTTCTTCGTCCCAACTGGATTCGTACAACCAATATGTGAGGCCGCAACTTGCAATGGAACGACTTTTGACGGCGCAACGGCGGGAAATGAATCGCCAGATGGACCAGCAGAAGACGATGCAAAAAGAACTTTCGCTTGTGCGCGATTTCCGCCCGCCAAGCCCGAGCTATCAGATACAGTTTGAAGCGTCACCGACTGGCAAAGGCGCCGGTTACGGCAACTATCTTCATTATTATCAGCAGCGCCGCAGATAACGCGCCGACACGGCAACAAAGGGCGGGTGTTGTTTTTTTGACGAAATCAAACGCATTTTTGACGCGCATCTTATCCGGCGGTCAAACCGGCGTTGATCGGGCGGCACTGGACGCTGCGATCGAACTCGGTATTCCTCACGGCGGATGGTGTCCCAAGGGGTGTCTGGCCGAAGACGGACGCATTCCGCTGAAATACCGTCACAAGGAAACCTTCTCTCCGGATTACGCCGTGCGAACGCGGTGGAATGTTCGGGACGCGGACGGAACGCTGATTCTCTATCGTGAGCCGCTCGAAGGCGGAACGGCACTGACCTGGCAGTTCGCCGTCGAGATGGAAAAGCCCGTCTTGCTTGTCGAGCTGGGTTTTCCGCCCGTGTTTGAAGCGTTTTTTCTCTGGCTCCGTGAGAATTCGATCCGCACGCTCAACATCGCCGGACCACGCGAAAGCCAACGTCCCGGCATTTCCGCGGAAGCAAAATCGCTTGTCATGTCCTGGTGCCGGTCGTTGAAATCCGCATGAGGACTGAAAAAACGATTTTACAGTTTCCCTTCGGCGAGCAGGCGTTCCGTTTCGGAATTCGGATTCAGGCCGGCCAGATCATACTCGTCGCTCTTTGTTTCCCGCGAAGCGATGTAAGCCATGAGTGCCCGGTTTTCCGTGCTTTGATCCGTCACAGTCTGCTGAATCATCGATTCGCCGAACGAAGAAACGTTGAATATTTCATCAAGTGCCATACTTTCATCAAACAATATTGCGGCCATTGACGGAGCGGCGGCAGGAAGCGTTTGCGTCAAAAAGCTGTTATGGAAGTCCAGCCGATTTAAAGGATTCTTCGGGTCGTCACGGAAAGCCTTTTTGGTCAGACCGAAATTTTGCAGCAGCAAAGTATAATCCTGGGCGTCAATGGTTTGAGCACTGGAGCCTGCCATATTGTAATTGCAGAAACGAATGTATTGTTCCGCCGAAGGTGAAGAGACATTCATCCCATACACTTGTAAAAACCGGGTATAGTCTTGAGCGTCGATTCTGCCGTCGCCGTTGTTGTCATAAATGACCGGGAACAAGGGAACCTGGTTCGACACAATAGAGCGGGATTGTCCGGTGGCGTTTGTTGTCGTCGTGATCGTGCTTTGTTGCACGGCAAAACCGTTTTCCATCGGTTTCGCACCGTTGCTGAAATCCAACGGAACCGTTCGCGTATCCGACGACGGTCGGAAGGCGATATAACCCAGGAGCGCGTTCGTGTTGTTGCCCTGCGTACCGGAAACCGTTCCTTTGAGGATGATTTGACCGGCGCCTTTGGTAAATGTGGCGGTAACATTGGGTCCCCAGGCAATTTCATCGAAACGCACTTCAAAGAACCTGGGATCGAAGGTGATCACCGTCTCAAAACTTCGAATCCCGGCCGTCGCGGAACCGGTATTGGCCCTGACTTCGACATAAAAGGTTTGCCATTCATGGACGTAACTCAAAGTGCTCCTGGCCGTGGTGTAATCGCAAAATACGAGTTCTACCGTGCCGATTTCGGCACCGGATTTGTCATAGTTGAGGAAACGCTTGACGGTGTTGCCGCCGACAATGATGACATCAGCGGTCCCGTTGTCGTCCAAGCGCCCGACGTGGAACACCAGACTGGACGCATTGGCGCCGTCGAAACTTCCCACCGTCGTAAAATTCGTATCCGTCTTGAGGGTTCCCTTGTTGGCGGGGTCGTTTTCCATGACGCGGAACTGCGTGTTTCCTCCGGTGGTGACCACGCCGACCAACACATCCAAAACCCCGGCGGCATGGAAGTCGCCAAGCGCCAGGTTGCTGAAAGCGGCGATTTCCACATTGTTTCCGGTGACCGTGAAAGTTTTCATGCCCAAGGCAGCGGTGGTATAAAACACGCCGCTTTGCGTCGGATTTTGCGGAAGAATCCAAACGGACTTGCCATCGTAATCCAGGAGTACAAGGTCGTTTCTGCCGTCACCGTTCATGTCGCCGATGGCCGCAGCGGTCGGATAGGTGTTTGTGGTGCCGAAGGTGTACGTGCTTCTGGTGGTCAGGAAAATTCCCGGATTGGCGGCATTATTTTCCAAAACCCGATAATGGGAATTCATCGCGGTTGTCGAGCCGATTCTTCCGTTTTTGACGGCAACAATATCAATATACGCGTCGTTGGTGACTTCACCGACGGCCAAGAGGTCGTAGATGACATTCAGGGTGGTGGTTTTTGCGGCGTTAAATCCTCCGGAACCATTGGAAAGAAAAGTTTGCAGGCGACTTGACGTGGCGGTTCCTGAATCGTCATAACCATAAACGACGATGTCGTCGCCATTGGCGTTGTCGAAATTCGCGACAAGGACCTGCTTTCCAAATAAAACGTCCAACGTCGATGTTCTTGTGAATTTCGGTTCTACGGGGGAAGTCGTTTGATTGGAAAAAACGTGAACCTTGTCTCCGTCAAAACCGAGTACGGCAAAATCCGTTTTTCCATCACCGTTGAAATCGCCGAAAGCGACATCTTGGGCGAAATGCCAAGCGCGGCGAAATCCACCACGACAGACGGGGATTTGGTCACATCCCCGGGAATGAGCCAGGCGAAACGTTTTCCCACCGCCAGGGTGTCAATGTTGCCGTCACCATCAAAATCCGCCGTGTAAACCGCCATGAAATCGGCATTGGCGATCACCGCGATTTGCTTGGTGAACTTGCCGTCGGATTTCCCGAGCAAGGTCTGGTGCATACTCCCATCGGAAATAAAAATGTCATAAATTCCGTCATTATTGAAATCGCCTGTCACGATGTTGACCGGAACGATATCCACCTGATATTCCTCACTGTAGGCGGATATGGCGGTCCCGGTCACGGTGATGACACACAGAGAATACTTGCCCGAAGCTTTGTCGTACAGGGCAGTAATGATCTCCATTTTATCGGGTGTGGAATGGCATTTGGCAATGACCACCTCGCCGATCTCTTTGCCGAAATCCTTGGTCGTGAGTTTTGTCCCGTTATTGAGATAAATATCCAATTTGTTGGCGTTATCCTTGTTGATTGTCACATAATCCGGAGTTTTGTTCCCGGTCAAATCACCGGCGGCAATGACGGCGGAAGGTATCTCGGTTGTTCCCGCCTTGAGCACGGTTGGAACAGCGGTGAACTTTCCTGTTCCGTCGTTCGTGAAAACAAGGTTAAGAGTACCATGCGTAATCGTAGAGTAATCGGGTCTCGCGATATTGTAAGACACGGTACAAATCAGGGAGTCAATACGACCCGTACTGTTTTCCACAAGGGAAATATTGCCGAGTCCGGTATCGAATATTGCGTTGGGGGGAATGTTAAAACTCGACGGAAGGTAACTTCGAAGGAAACTTTGAATCCCCGACCAGGTACTGGTGATTGTATTTGCGGCATAAAACGTCCCGTTTGAACTTCCGGGGATAACAGTAATCGTAAGGACGTTGTTCAACATGTTGGCGGACAGCAAGTCAAGATTATTGCCGCCGGTCACTTTTCCAACCCCCGCTTGGACGGCCCGATAGAGACCGCTTACCGCAGATACCGGCGCATTGGAAAAAGGATTCGAGGTGGTACTCATGTTGTTAAGATAAGTATGGACATCACCACTTCCCTGGATTGTCAAGATGTCCGTTTTTCCGTCATTATTGAAATCGCCGGAAAAAAGCAATCGGTGATCGACCAGATTCGGATTCACCGCAACGCCTGCGGAATCAGGGACATAAGTACTCACCAAAGGGGACTCAAAGGAAACCGACAGCATGTGGCGGTCTTCCAGCGTTTCCAGGTTCAGTGTTTTGCGCTTGGATGCCGACGGCAGGGTTGACTTGTGCGTCGAGGTCTTTCCGCCGAAAAGGAATTGAAGAAAAGTGTCGCGCGTCATGGGAGATTTCCTGAAAATATTTTTGGGGGGAGGGATGAAAGTTTTTGCCGTGTTGGCTATGGTGGAGCCGAAAGTTTGTCCCGGGTTTGTTGACTCAAACTCTAATCATTGTACATCAAGATTCCCTTCATGGAAATATGATGATCCGTTTCCATAATTAAGCAACAATAATCAACAGCCGGCAGGGGGACTCGTGTGGCAATCTCCCTGCCGAACTGTCAAATTCAGGCATCCAAATCCATAGCCAGGCCGATCATCAGTGCCAATTCGGCCTCATCGACATCCTGCGGCGGATGAAGCGTCATCAGGTCGTCATCGGACAGATCAAAGAACGACGTTTCGTCGTTGTAAATCTGCTCGACGGTAAATGAGAAGCGGTTTTCTTCGCGTTGTTGCATGGGGAGCGGCATGGCCACGGCGAGTCCCAGAGCGTGCAATCGCAGGGCGGTGTCCGTATCGACCATCGGGTTTTGCGGAGCCGCGAAAGCAAGCACCGGAGTATTCAGCGTCGTCACAAAACTGCCGTTTTCCTGGACCACCAAGGCGATGAGGTCCGGCTGCGACGCGTTGACCGAAAAGGCTTCGACAGACAAGGCCGCGCTTGACAAAGTTGCGGTTGGGAAGGCCGTCGTGGACAAGGCCGCCGTAGAGTTGCTGAATCCAAGTTTGGGATCGGCATTGGCCGCATCGTATGCACTCGTGATAATCGCCACATCGAACGTGGAAATATACTTTCGGATGCCGGTGGCAAGCGTTGCGTACATCAAATCGTTGGGGTCGGCGGCGTGTAAGCCGGACTTGTCCAATTGACCGATGTATTGGCCGACCACCGCGTTGAAAGCGTCGTAGCTCGTGTTGAAACCGTAAATGTGCCCCATTTCATGAAGCAAGACGGTGAAAAGATCGTAGCGCCCGTTGGCCACCGGCTCACCGATCTGCGAGTACCAGCCCATGCCTGCCGCCGTGCTGTCGAGCGTGATGATCCCCTTGAGCGGGAGACCTTTCGCGTCAACGGCCGTGATTTGTGCGGTCGCCAGTTGATCGTTGCCGGCCCCGAAATCCTGAACCACGATTTGAATCTCAACCGGTCGGTCAAGCCCAAGGGCCGTTTGCCAGGCTTTGTTCGCCGCATCAATGATCTTGTTGACGGTTGCCGCACTGTCCGCGTCCAGTTTCTTGCCGACATATCGTTGCGTGAACGATTGCGGGAATGGAACCGGCACACCGGAATCCCGGGTGATGCCAAACGCCGCAAGGAAAAACGTGTAATCTTTTGCATCCACTTTGCCGTCTTTGTTAAAATCAAGGAACGACAGCAGATAGGAACTCTGCTCGCGGGAATCCACAAACGCACTTAAAAATTGCGTGTAATCTATCGCATCGATGCGTCCGCTGTCCGTCGTGTCGTATGGAACGGCCCATAATTCCGTGCGGGGGGATTTGCCGGCATACGAAAGGACTTCTTTGGCCGATGTCGTCACCTTCACATTTTCCAGGGAAATTCCCAGATCATGCGCAAACCACGCTTCGGCAAACGGAACATTGTCCGTACCGATGGATTGGAATTTGACGCGTCCAAGTAAAACGTATCCGTCTCCCGAGACCAGTTGCGTCGCGTTTCCACCGATCCCGGTCACTTTTCCGAGAGCGTCATGGATGACCGGATTCGAGTTTCCTCGGAAGGCGGGACTGAGTTCCACCTCCACCGCCGTGAAGTAATTGGTGTTATAATTCAAGTCGCAAGTTCCGTCGAGAAAATAGGCAACCTCCGAGGCTTTCACCCAAAGCTCGACCCAGTGCGTCTGCCATTCGTGAATCCAGTCGGCGTTTTCCGGGATAACCGCAACCGTACCGTTGCCGGAAGTCGTCGTCGGCGTCGTTGCAACGCGCGGGTAAACTCCGCCGGTCACGATCTTTTCCGGTGTTTCCGCCGCAAGAAGCGGGGCAGGGCCCACATGGGTGATGGAAGGTCCGAAGGTCTCGATTTGGTCGTTCGATATATTAAAACCATCACCGGCTCCTTGTCTCGCCAACCTTGAAAAATAGAACTCATCCTGTTCCCAGTCATCATAGTTTTCCGGGCGGACAAATTCAAAATTGGGATTCCCAACACCAACTGCTTCGACAAGGATGCGAACCAATTTGAGGCTGGTACCGTTGGCACCAAGCACCAGATCGGCGAAATCCGGGCTTTTCGCCGCTCCCAATCCGGATATCAATCCGTTCTCATGATCAATGGTACCATTCCTTTTGAAAACAAAATAGTCGTCGAAATCATCGGGATCGCCTTCAAGCGAGAATTGAGGATTACCGACTATTCGCGCAACGGAAGGATCATATCGAAGCGAAAAATACATGGAAGCCATACCTCGGGAGAAATCGGCGTAGTCACCCCCGGTCTGGAACAATGTATCACTGACCCAAATTTCAAGGTAGTAGCGATCTCCGACATTGACCTCGAGATTCGCTTTCCTTTCGTCGGGCGTTTTATACGTGTCGGTTGCACTGTATCTATTCGATTCTGTGAGCGGGACCGGCACAGCCACCACTTCGAGCGTGGTTTGGGGGATGGCTGCCGCCTGGAATGACTGCGAAACCGAAGCAGTACCGGCGGCGTTTGTCGCTGTAACCGTTATTGAAACCGGAATGCGATTGTTTGAGGAATTGTAGTTATCCAGGAAAGTGATTCGTAAAATGTTACCGGTTAGGGTCACATTCAGCATTTGTGACTGGTCTGGCCCCTTTTCGAAAGAGAATGCCAGATTATTACCGCCGAAATGTTCTAACAGGTTGATTTCAACAAACGTCCCCATTGTTTTGATTTGATCATCAATTTGCTCCAGAATTTCCGGCGGGTTGTCGATGCCTTTGACCAAAATGGAAATGGTCGCCTTGTTCGACATCAACGCCTTCGTTGCATCAGCGAGAGGATTATCCTTGACCTGGTATTCGAAGGTGGCCGTCGCGTTCGTGCCTGCTCCGTTGTCCTTGTAGCGAGTCCCCGGATTGTAAGTGAGCGTCTTGCCGTCTGCACTGACGATCACGAAATCGCCTTCCGTAAAGTCAATTCTGGTCGTTGTCGTACCAACAGTGATGTTTTGTCCCTGTGTCCCGCGTCCGACCCAGCCATAAACAAGCCCCGCCGTTTCGCCGGTGTCGGGGTCGGTTGATCCGGTGTTCGCAACGGTAATAGCGGATGTCTGATTCCTGTTGATTTCAGGAGCCGTATAGTTATTGGCTTCCGGCGCGTCGTTCAATCCGGTGACGGTCATCGTGACCGTTTTTGATGTCGAAGTCAGACCACCGGGATCGCGGATCGTGTAGGTGAACGTCACGTTTTCACTTTGACCAAGTGGAAGAGATTTGAAAGCGTCTTTCGGGTCAAAGACAATATATTTGCCGTCACTACTGAGTCGCGCTTCGCCCTTGCTTGGTTGGGTCACGATGGTCATGGTCAACTCGGAAGCAGCGTTATCCGGATCATTCGCCAAAGCCATCACGTCATTTGTCGCTTCATTGAGTGTTTTCACCGTGTTCTGGTCTGTCGTCGCATTCACGTCCACGGCGACCGGGGGATCATTGACACCGGTGATCGTGATGACAATCGTTCCAACCGCAGAGACGCCGGATTGCTTGTCTTTAACCGTATATTCCAACGTCAGGACACCGTCTTTTCCGACATTCAGGAAATCGAACTTGCCGTTCGGATTGAACGAAACGGTTCCTTGATTCGTTTCCGTGTTGGTAACGCTCGCGCTAAAACCGCTGATATCCCATGTTTTTCCGTTGGCGGTCACCGAGGGACTGTTATAGGTTGATCCGCCAAACGTAAACGACTTGAATGCGAGCGTCGCTTCAAACACGAAATCATCGTCACCATTCGTAACGCCGATGATCTCCACGCCGGACTTGGCCTCTTTTTCCGTGGTCGTCATTGTCGTCGGCCCGGAGATGACCGGCGGGTTTTTCTCGACGACCCTGATCGTAATGTTCGCTTCATCCGATTCGCCGGTCTGAGTATCACGAACCCTGATCGTCAAAACGTACTCTTCCCCAGCGCCTGTCGTTGCGGGCAACTGCCCCTTGTCAACCGAGATGACGCCGCTATCGTCGATGATGAAACCCGGCATCGTGCCGCCGGGTCCTCCCCCCGGCGTGCCGACGATTTCAAATGCGTAGGAGTCGCTGAAACCCACTGTTGCAACCATGCACGTTGCGACGCCGGTGCCGCTGCTGGTGAGAGTCAGCGTCTGATCATGGATTTCCGGGGGATCGTTGGAACCGTTGATGGTCACTTTCACCGTGCCGAAAACGAGAGACTCGGCTCCATGCTCGTCCTTGACCCAGAACTTGAACGTGTCCGTCGCCGTTTGACCGTTTGTCAGGCTGAGGTAAGTCGAACCCGGATTGTAAATGACGCAGTCGTTTGCGGCATCCAACATGACGTTGACGCCGTCCGAAAATTCGAATCGCGAGATGGAGAATTGATCGCCGTTCGGGTCGGAAGCCAAATTCATCAAGTCGCTCAGCGGAATGGAAATGTCGCCTTTTTTACCGCCGGAGACTTCCACAGGAGCGGAATCGTCGATGACCGGCGGATCATTGACGCCAAGAACCGTGAGGGAAATCGTGGCCTTGTTAGATAATGCGCCATGGACGTCCCGTACCTGGTATTCGAACTCCGCCGGCTTATCATTGCCGACGCCGTTGTTCGCAAAGCGCGTGCCCGGATAATAAGTGAGCGTCTTGCCATCGGCACCGACGATGACATAATCGCCCTCGGTAAAGTCGATTCTGGTTTCCGCTCCGTGGACAAGGTCTTTGCCCTGTGTTCCGCGACCGATCCAGCCGTAAACCAGCGTTTCCGTTTCGCCTTGATCCGGGTCGGTGGACCCGGTGTCCGCAACGGTCAAGGCAATGGTTCCATTCTTATGGGTCGTCAACGAGGCGTCTCCCGCCTTGGGAACGTGATTGGCGACCGGAGCGTCGTTCAGCCCGGTCACGACGATTTTAACCGACCCATTCACTGTCAACGGCGTCGGCGCGTCGTCCGTAATCACAAAAGTGATTTCGACGGTTTGGGATTCGCCAAGCGGAAGATATTGAAAGTCATTGCCGGGATGGAAAACGATTTCCCCCTCGGCGGAAATGGTAACGGAACCGGTCGGAACCGACGCGCTCTTGAGACTCAACACGTCGCCGACATTCCAATCGTCGAAATACGGCAACACGTCGATCGTTTTTTCCGTGTTCTGGTCCGTGGTCTGATCGGGAATGGCGCTTTTCGGGTAAGGATTGGAGTTCACCCCGGTGATAATGAACATGATGGTCCCCGCGGATTCGCGTCCCAGTACGTCCTTGACGGTGTATTCGAAGCTGTCTTCGGCTTGGTTCCCTTCTCTCAAAGACTTGAATCCGTCGCCCGGAGTATAAACAAAGTCGCCGTTGGCATTGATGCTGACGGTGGCGCCGCTCGGCAACGTGGAATTGGTGACTGCGACAAACGTGAGGATGTTTCCCAGGTTTTCATAATCGTGTGAAACCAAGCCCAAGTCCTTCAAATTGTCCTTAACGTCTTTTGTGTCGTTGGCTTTCAGTTCCTCTCCCCACGGATGGTTTTTGGCCACGGGGGCCGTATCATCAATGATTTCGTATTCGAAGGAATATTCCGAAACATTGCCGTGTTCGTCCTCGGCTCGAAACCGGATCGTGTAAATTCCGGTGGTGATGGTATCGGCGGGATTGTCGAACGGACTTCCGGACATGGTTTTCATCACGTTGGCGTCGATGGTGAACGAACCGTTCGTGTTCCAAGGGATATTCGTCCAGGTCGTACCGCCGTCGAAACTGGCCTCAAACGATTTGATATTGCTCTTGTCGGTCACCGTTCCCGTAATGACGGAATCGCCGGTATAACGCATACCATCGGAATCGGTGAATTTTTTTGCCAAATCCGCGTTGATTTCCGGCCCATCCTGGTCGAGATCCAGCGTGTTAAGGCTGACGGTGACCTCTCCAGCCTCGCTGTTGGTCTTGATGGCGGCCAGATCGGTAAAGGTGATCCCTTCGTTGATAATGGTAAATTCCGTGATGTGTTTCAGGGTGATGCCCTGTTTTTCAAGAGCGGCCATACCGACGTGATTCAGCATTCCGTTGCTTGCAAGATACGCGGCGTTTGCAATGTCAACCGTGTGCGAAGTCACGGTTCCGTTGCCATGGATGTCGCCCGGCAGATAAACATCGCACGTGAAGGAACCATAAGTCGATTTGTCGCCGCCGACACGGATGAAATAATCTCCGGGGGACAATTGAACCAAAAGGAGACTCGAGGAGGTGCCGCCGTAATCCGGATTCGAAAGTTTGACGGAATCGGCGGGAAGGTTGGTACCATCCGGGTTCAACACGGAAATTGCAGAGGGATTGAAGCCGGCTGTCGTGGCGTCAACCCGGATGCCCAACACCGGGGCGTTGCCGGTCGCTCCGACATGCAAATTCATTTGCACATACCCATACTCGTTCGATTGGTCGAGCATTCCTTCGACAGTCTGTAAACTTGCTACGGCAAGAAGTTGCCGGTCTTCCAAAGGTTCCAGTTGCGGCTGAAATCGCATCCTTGAAGAATGCGTTTTCCGTGACTTTTTGTTGTTGCCAAAGCTGAAGATTGTTTTCATAATACTCATGGAGAATCACTTTCCTGAAAAGAGCCACACGATCCGGTTCTGCACGGAATTGACTGAAGTTGTTTTGGGTTGGTCGCTAAAAAAGCAAATATCGAAAAGTACCGACATCCACGGACTGAGCAATGAAGAGCCTGCGTAAAATCGGAGAACGAGGTATTTTAAAAAAATTACATAATTAAACTGATATTAATCACCTGAGCAAACCAGGTCAACATTTTTGTTATAAAAAAATTATGTATTTTAGATTTTCTCTTTGTTTTTCTAAACCAAGAAAATGACAATGATTAGGATTAATAAGATTGAAAACGAGATTTAATATCAATAATAAGAGTTTTTCCGAACGTTATTCATGAAAAACGACGTCTTTGAATGGTATGTTTCAAAATATCAAAAAGTTCCTGAAATTGATGTCAATCGTAAGGTTTTTTATAAAAATAACAATTATCTCTATTTGAGTGCCCCGTATAGCAGAGAAATACTTGAAACATGCAAGAGAATCGAAAAGTAATGGTTCGTTAAAATACGCAATCTACCTATTCTATCGGCACTTATTGTGTTTCAACACAACAGTCAAGCACGGTTGACAAACACACCGGAGATCGGTCCACCAACAGCCGCAAGCGAATTTGACCGTCATATATATCGGCACTTGACGGCAATGTCAAAAAATAATCCGGTGATCATTGAATCATAACGTTTATAACAACGATAGCGAAGTCAAAATGGAAAGGCTGCGCAAAAAATTCCATGAGATGCGAAAATAGTATTTAATACAATGGAATGGAGTCGATTGTTTTTTCGTGATTTTATGTTTTCCGTGTTTTTGTGGATCGTTTCGGTTATCCAGAAAATGAGCAATTTGTCGAATCGAATGACTGTATTATGTCGGCGATTCCTGGTGTAGGCGACAAACTCTATTAATGATGACATCCGAAACCAAAATGGAAACAATGAAAAAAAGCCGCAGGACATATTGCAAAGGTGTTCGGTGACTTGGGAAGAAATCAATTCACGATGAAGCAGTAAAAACAGGAGAACGCCCCAGGGATTGGTTTTCTGGAGCAATTTTAAACTCAAATGTTTCTTGGGGGCCATGCAACGGAAGGTTGCGTGCGAGGAGAATTCAATGCAAGCGACTTACAACAGAATTTTGTTGGGAATGATGCTGGGATGTCTTGTGATGACATCCCTTGCCTTTGGCCAACAAGGACCCACACAATACGTTTCCAATGATATGGTTACGGCGTATGGCATGACCGGACAGGTTCAGGAGCAATATGTTCCCAACCAACCCTCGGCCATTTACACAAATACCGGTTACCAACAGGCGGGTGACCCTGTGGCACAAGCGGAATTCGCTTATGCCCGACAAATGGTTGACAGTGATGGCGGAGTCTATCCCGGTTTTTACGGCGACCAATATGCTTACGGCTATCAACCTTGTGCCGCATCATGTTATCGCCCCGGACTGACTTGCGGCCCGTGGTATGTCGGCGGGTGGATTGACCAGGGGGCCACATGGAATACAACGTCTGCCCGAACCAAGCAAAACCTTCCGATGAAGTTCAACGACCGTTTCAACGAATATCAGCTCAACCAGTTTTATCTCACCATGGGACGAAACGCGGCTAATTCCGGTTGCTCCTGGGACGTCGGCGGAAGAGTCGATCTGCTGTACGGTTCGGATTACCTCTGGACCAGTGCCATCGGGCTGGAAACTCATACCACGGCAGGGGGGTTTTACTGGGATGACCCGGCCTTCCTGCCGTCCAAATGGAATGGTAACGACGGTCCCCGGTTGGGAACGAGCAGGAATGCCTCGCGTTTCGGTTTGGCCATGCCGCAAGCCTACGCCGAGCTTTACGTACCGGTTCATTACGGTTTGAACGTCAAAGTCGGGCATTTTTATTCGATCATGGGATGTGAGTCGGTCATGTCGCCCGAGAACTTCTTTTACTCCCATTCCTATTCGATGATGTACGGCAAACCGATGACACACGCGGGGTTCCTGTTTTCTCAAAAGTTGACGCCGCAATGGACCGGAATTTTCGGACTGACTCGCGGTTGGGACACTTGGGAAGACCCCAACGGGAAACTTTCCTACTTGGCGGGATTCCGATGGAACAGTTGGGATCGGCGGACCGAGTTTTCCTGGGTTGCGGCTTCCGGCAATGAAACTGTCACTACTGATCCTGTCACTTTCCAACCGGGTTCCCGGACCGGTGCCATTCGCAGCAACTACAGCATGGTTCTTTCCCACCAGTTGACTTCGCGACTGAAACTCGTCACTCAACATGACTTGGGTTATGAAAAAAATGCATCTATTAATGAATTTCCTAATGGATTGCCGGCACCTGTCAACGGGCATTGGTATTCCTTCAGTCAATACGTGTTTTATCAACTCACGAATAAACTGACGTTGGGAGCTCGCGGAGAATGGTTCCGCGATGTGAATCACAGCCGCATTTATCGGTCTGTTGCTGCTAATCAAATTGCAGGTTCCGATTATTCACAAGTGACCATCGGTTTGAACTGGAAACCTTACGACTGTCTGGTGATTCGTCCCGAAGCTCGCTGGGACTGGTCCGGTGTATGCAGCCCCAGTAAGAACGTTGGCGGCATGTACAACAATTTCAGCGAAAAATCGCAAACCACGATTTCCCTCAGTGCCATGGTCACGTTTTAACAAAACACGGCTCATCGGATTCCGTCACGAACAACAAAACCGGGGGCAAGGTCGCAAGACCCTTGTCCCCGGTTTTGCGTTGGAACATTCCCCGGTCGGGGGCGGACGGTGCGCTGCCGTTACTTCCGGCCGACCTGTTGGTAAATCGCCTGGAGCAGTTCGGTCGTATCCTTGAATTTCTTCTTGTTTTCCAAGGCCGCGTCGATGAGTTTGCGGGCTTCGGATTCGCCGTGACCGAGGGCAAGCAGGGCTTCGAAGGTTTCGGACATGACATCCGGCTGCGTATCGACCTCAGTGACATCGCGGGCGACCATGAGAGCGAACTTCGGCACCTTGCGCCGCAGTTTGGCCACGATGCGTTCGGCGGTTGCGGGGCCGATGCCCGGCAGACTGGAAAGCCATTTCACGTCTTGTTCTTCGATCGCGCCGGCCACTTCGCGCACCGGACGGATCATCGCCCGCAAGGCCTTTTTGACACCGACGCCGTCCACGGAACAGAAAAGGTCGAAAAATTCGCGTTCGGCTTCGGTGAGAAAGCCGATCAACCGTGGGGTCATGCGGGCCTGCATCTGGCCGCCTTCGATGGACTCGATCGTGTGCAACGAAACGTTTTTTTTCAATTCCGGCTGCAAATGACGCCGCGTCATTTCCGGGATCAACACTTCGTATTCAAACGCACCCGCTTCAAGCGTCGCGATTTCCGCACCCAGTGCAACCAGTTTTCCGGTAATCTTCGTGATCATAAGACGGTTTCATTGGATCGAGGTGCGCGGCCACGCCGTGACCGCCCTGTTTTCACGCCAGTTTACCACGATCATTGCGCGCCAATAAGGGGGACGGGGTTTTCGAAAAATATTTTGCAATGGCTTGCATTCCATGATGCCCATCTGTTAAAATAACCGGAAGTACCGTCACCGTGTCTTGTGCGGAACCTTGTTCGACGTTTGACATAATACCCTCGGAGAACCCATCATGACAAAAAAACGCCTGTTGTCGTTCCTTTCCTGCCTTTTCTTTTTTGGTGCCACGATGACTGTTTACGCCCAATCGAATTTCGTTGCCAATTATGATGAATCCAAAGTGCCGCAATACACGTTGCCCGACACGCTCAAGGCGAAAGACGGCACGACCGTTCGTGACGCCGAAACTTGGCGCAATTCACGGCGCGGCGAAGTGCTCGCCATGTTCGAACGCGAAATGTTCGGTAAAACGCCCGAAGCGGCCCAGGCTCGCAAGGGTAAGCTCAACTTTGTACGGCAATCCGAAAAAAAGGACGCCCTTGGCGGCAAAGCAACCCGAAGTGAAGTGCGCATCCTGTTTTCCGACAAAGACAACGGGCCGTTCCTTGACCTGCTGATTTACGTACCCAACAACGCAACGGGGCCGGTCCCGGCATTTTTGGGGCTGAATTTCAACGGCAACCAGACAGTCGCGACCGAACCGGATATTATGATTTCTGAAACATGGATCAATAATGAAATCAGGTCACGACGCGCCGTTGACGACGAGGCGAAGGAAAAATCGCGTGGCGCAACCAAGCACCGCTGGCCCGTTGAGATGATTGTCGATCGTGGCTACGCGTTGGTTGTCGGTTATTACTTCGACATTGACCCGGATTATGACGATGGTTTTCAAAACGGCGTACACCCGTTATTTTATCGCGAAGGACAAACGCGACCGGACGCCGGCCAGTGGGCTGCCATTGGTGCCTGGGCCTGGGGATTGTCAAGGGCGCTCGATTATCTTGAAACATACCAACCCATTGATGCCAAACGGGTTGCGGTGTTCGGTCACTCGCGCTTGGGCAAGACTTCGCTGTGGGCCGGTGCGCAGGACGAACGTTTTGCGATGGTCATCTCGAATAATTCCGGTTGTGGCGGCGCGGCCATTTCGCGTCGGGCATTTGGTGAAACGGTTGGCCGTATCAATACGGTGTTCCCGCACTGGTTCTGTGCAAATTACAAAAAGTATAACGAAAAAGAGGACAGTGCTCCGTTCGACCAGCACGATTTGATCGCTCTGATCGCCCCGCGACCGGTTTACATCGCCAGTGCCGAAAAAGACCAGTGGGCCGATCCCAAAGGCGAGATGCTGTCAGGTTTTAACGCCGACGCGGTTTATCGCCTGCTCGGAACCGACGGTATTGGCGACGCCGCACGAAAATTAATCATCACGGAAAAAGACGGCATGATTTACGACGCCGCCATGCCGCCGTTCAACGAGCCGATCGGCGCGACCATCCGCTACCACATCCGTACCGGCGAACACGATGTCACCGATTACGACTGGCAACAGTACCTCGATTTCGCAGACGCAAAACTGTAAGGCCATTGCAAACGTTCCATGCAGCGGACGATTCTTTTCCAAGCCTTAGCCTGGGGGCGTATAGGATTCAATGTTGTTACCCCGTTCGTAAACGACCAAGTCGGACTCGGTGGGAATCATTTGCACATTTTGGCAATTTTTCATATTTGATTTTTGTTTTTCGGCATTTGAAGGATATTTTATTCGGGAGTAGAACAACCGTTGGACAACCATAGTACCGGCGCACGAACATCCCGTATCATTGCTCTTTGCGGTTGTCGCTCTATAATGTAACGCAGTTTTCCATCCGCCGGCCATCGCCGGCCACTTTGAATCAACGAGACAAAAATGCCGTCATTTTCCGAACGATTGGAAGCCGCTGTCCAAGCGAAAAAAACGCCGGTGTTGGTCGGTCTTGACCCCCGTTACGATCTGTTGCCCGACGAGTTCAAGTCGAGTGCTTGTTCCTGTTGCGACGGAACCCGGCACGAAACGGGCGACCGTGTGGGCGACTACGTCAACCCCGAACAGGTCGCGACCGCCTTCGGGCAGTTCTGCTACCGCGTCATCGACATTGTGGCGCCGCTTGTTCCGGCGGTCAAACCGCAAATGGCGTTTTTCGAGCAATACGGGTCGATGGGCATGTTCGCACTTGAGAACGTGATTCAATATGCCCGGCGAAAAGGGCTGCTCGTCATTCTCGACGGCAAGCGAAACGACATCGGCTCGACGGCGGAGGCTTACGCCGACGGGTTGCTCGGCGCGAACACGAGCGTTTGGGGCGGCGATGCCTTGACCGTCAGTCCTTACCTCGGCGACGACGGCATTGC
>Ga0123353_10004171_pt1 | contig 18542 bp, 10 predicted proteins | sample TergutLab28metaG_3_FD_92763 | JGI IMG/M metagenome (GOLD analysis project Ga0123353, IMG submission 92763) | Labiotermes labralis P3 segment gut microbial communities from Petit-Saut dam, French Guiana - Lab288 P3 | ecosystem: Host-associated > Arthropoda: Insects > Digestive system > Gut ... | reverse complement strand
GAAGAGAGAGATCAAATTATTCTGTGAAAATCACGGGTGGCGCACATGCAAAGGAAGGGTATAATTGCACCTACAATAACAAAATCAATATATCACAGTCATGACACTATTTTTAAATTAATGGTAATAAAATAAAGAAGAAACCAGTAACTGGGCCACAGCATGGAAATTGTGTGTCACTGAACAGAATGTTCTCACGCAGGGAAAAAAAAAATGTTATTGTTATATGGACCAAATTCAACCCAAGAAACATTTCATGGGCTAAAACAACAGAACTTCAGTGCCACTGATAAAAAAGTAAGGATTCTGTGCTAGAAGAACAAGCACCGAAAGTCACCACATCCCTGAAGAGTCTGACGCAAGACTTCAAAGCAAGCAAATGTTGGGCTGTAGGATTTATGTGCTGTAAAGGGTTAGTACTTCATCAAAAGTCTACATTAGTACAAAAAGCCTCCCGTGGGCTACCTTAAAACTCTGAGAGCATAACAGTACCAAAAAATTAATATGCATGACAAATAAGACTGCCTGTTATGACAAATGGACAAAAAAGAACAAACCCCAGTCTTTACTGATATGCCACCAACATCACTTTGAACAAATTTTTTATTCTGGAGAATGAATCTTCCGTCTTCTGGGGAGGGAGGTAATTTCTGTAGAATTATATGCAAATATAATTAAATATGGTAGATAACAGAAAAAATCATGGTTAAATGGCTTGAAAAATACTGAGACAGAGGACCAGGTGGTCTTCTAAAGAAAAGAGGAAATGTTGGTTTTATAGCATGCCAATGGTCATGTAACAGAAAAAGTTAAAACTTTAATTGTAATCAAAAAAAACCAATATCATCTCAGTTACAGGTTCCTGACATGGTAGTTAACAAACTATTCATATAGAGACTATGTCACCTTTATGAGGATTGGCTGCTACCCGGGAACCAACCACTAACACCACCAGGAAACGTAATGGGACTGTCTGAAGTAATACTTGGGCAGTGGAATAAGACTGGTTAGAATGACATTTCACCAGAATCAATTGTCAAGTGGTTTAAAAAGTGTGATGTGTCAAACAATATGAACTGAACAGAATATGGTGTCCTGTGGGAGTAAAGCCATTACTAAAACTTTTCTCCTAGTGATGAAAATTGGTTGCAGTGACTAGTAAACTCAGTGACATGTCTGTAACTTCTTGTTACAATAATACTCTACTATTTTAACATTAATAATTATTTAATTCCAGAATATTGAGCAATCAAACACTGACATGAAAATACAACTAATGTGAATACACATATTCTCCCGAAAACTTACGGCTGGGAGTGGTGGTGGTGGTGATGGTGGTGGTAGTGGTGGTGGTGGTGGTGGTGGTGGTGGTGGTTGTCATCTTCTATGGGGGGAAAAAGGGTATATGCTAACAAGCACAGACAGTGGACAGTTCACTGTTCTCACATGTAAATTGATAACCTTTAAAAAATGTAAACTGTTGCAATTCTTTCATCAAGAAAAATCAAAGTCAGTCTACACACATCTGACTTGACACAGAAAATATAGGTTATTTCGGACTGCTGTTCTACAGTAGTATACATGTAATGTGTGTTCTCATACATGATTCTATTACAAACACAGTGATACATCTAGCATAGTTAGATAATTTGATCATTTGGGGTTTAAATGCAGCTGGTGTACTAAGCTTAACTTGTGTACTATTAATTATGCAAAACATCACACCATGGCAAAGAAAACAACAGGGTAATGTGTGCATAAAATAAAATGTAACATGTCTGAAACATGAAGAATACTGAAGTTCAAAAGTACTCAAGATATCTCAGAAGCTAGAGACACAACAAGACCATAACATCATGTTGAAGACTGGGGTACAGACCAATTTAGAGTCAGGAATCCTCTGGACTTGCTTTGGAAGAGGCTATGGAGCTGTCACAAGACATACTAGGCAACGAAGATATATGTGAAGAAACTGAAATTATTCCAATACATATAGGACTACATTCAAAAGCAGGAATAAAATATTTCTTGAACACGATGTCTTACTTCCAAATGATATAGCAAAGAATCATCATCATCATCATCATCATCACTGAAATAAAAATTTCTAACCCATTTAAACACTAAACTGTTACAAAAACCGTCATCCAGGGTGTGATATCATGGTGTCTGGGAGAGATACATGCACACCCATCCAGACTACATGGTGTTAGATGCTCAAAGACACAAATTATCATTGGTAAATCCAGCAACAATCTAAAATCTCACAATCAATTGTTATGCAGAAATTACCAGTATTACTCTCCAGAATCCTTGGACCAAAGTGCAAAGATATGCACATATGCACGTGTTCATATACATGCAAGATTCAAATTCAGATTACCTCCAAAACTGATGACATAGGAACAATTAAAAATACAATGTTAGAAAGAACATGCTTCATATTCTGAAGACACACAATTATCCCCATATTCTGCATAAATACTAAACAGTGACAAACATGTCCGATGATGGACAACATACATTACTACAATTTAAAAATTACAACATGACTGAAGTCAGAAACTACAAGTTTTTAGCTAGTGCCAGGTGCCAGGATATCAAGAAGCAGCTGTATTTTGACAAACACATCAGCTGGGCAGTTCACTGCTCTCATAAATAAACTGAAAATTTTCATGAAATGTTGCAGTTTCCTTAATAAAATAAATACCTAATATCTTGTTAAATACATATGGGTCTTTTTGTAAACAACAATCAGTATTCTTACACATGATTCTAAATACAAATGTAACAAGAAACAATGAATTATGCTTTGTATTGGTTTGCATAATTTTAGCACCGCAGGTTTTAAATGGAGCAGATAAACTGAGGCTCAACTTCCGTGCTGTCACTTATGCCATCAGTGCTCAGAGAAGGGTTAGCACACCTCAGTGTTTCATCCAACTTATATTACTAACACATTTAATAAAGGTAACTTTATGAAAGAAGCAGGTAAAAAATCTAAAGACTCTATCTGCAAGATCACTGCACTTTCTTCTGGCCACAGTTTAAAAAAAGTACTCTTAAATATAATTTCTTGCATCTCTACCAAAAGAAATTATCTCTCAAAATAGTAATTCAGAGGTACTTGTGAATTTTGAGGTTTTTATAGTGGTGTAATCACATATTTTTGTCTTCAAGTCTGCAAGGTAATATCTCGGAGGACAAGAATCCTCAGTAAGACACGACCACTATACTTCTCTTGACACCAATTTTATACTACTGCAATTTCACCATTCATACAACTGGAATAAACGTTTCATAAATATTACACTACATCAGCAACCTCCCACTCTTAATCAATGTACTATGCTTTCTGTCTAACATTACTATGTAACAGCACACCCAACAGAGCCAACAAAATTTTTTATCACATAATTTTTCCCCTCTCCACATCCCAATATCCAGGAAATATGTGATTATTGTATACTGAAGAAAAGATTGAAAATGCTCTTCCACATAATTTCAATTTTTAAAATACCAATATCAAAACCCACCTTTAAAAAAAAACAGGAATTCAACAGTTCATCACATAGCATGACCAAATCTGTCACTGCTTTGCAAATTCTTCTTTCTAATACAATATCATGACAAATTCCCACACAATATATAGTTTCTAAAAGCTGACATGATTTAATTCATGTCACAAAAAAGAGGAAAATATCTGCCACAGAAAGAGTGATACTTCTTCAACTGTATTCACTCTAAACTGTCAAAACCTTCTCATATCATAAGGTAACAACCTACTGGGCATCTCTGGCTGTATGAAGTTAACAAGGAAATCCTGGCTCTTCGTGTAAAATGTCATAGTTACCTGAATTTTACCTAGCTGTCCAAACACCTTTCAAAAATCAAACTTTGTTTTGGTCAAGTCATGTACATCTAATAATTACCTACTCCCCAATATCAATTAAACAGAAATGCACTGTACATACAGCAAAACTCATACTGCTTTACAATGAAACTGTGCCTATTCCATAAACAGAGCAAGTGAGCACACACAAGCAAGAGGATACACTTAATATACAATATTGAGGGCAATGACTAAAACTGTGACAAAAAAGGCAACATTTAAAATCTCTGCCCTACAATACCTCATTCAACCACTATCAAAAAAGGTCCTTCATCTGAAACCCTGCAACTTCATGGTAATGAGCAAGTTTATATAGCAGAAAGACATCTCCCTTGAGTTGTTCTGAATGAATACGAGCCCAAAGAGATCTGGGACTTCCTCAATCCATTTACAAAAATTCTAGAGTACTACCTTAAAACTGGCTATTTTCTCCCACACTCCTCCTGCTGATCACTCCATATCCTTCAATAATGTCCCACTTGACATACTTAGCTTCAGAAGCTGGTCCTGTATCCAACGAACAGGGTAATGGTTGAGAAACTTTACGTGCTCACCTACTCAAAAGATGTCCTACCTTTTATTGAGTTCATTACAGTCCTTACAACAGCCTATCATTGTTCCTAAGCCACATGAATACACGGATAATAATTTTGTGCATACTAATCTTTCATTTTTGACAAAAGATGGGAAGTTAAAAGATTCTGAAATGAATGACAACAGCATCACAGAGTAGCTAGAAACAAAAATCAGTTACTGCTGATCCTGTGTATTTGCAGTACTGACACGTGTGGAAGCGACCACTTCCACATGTGACAGCACCACAAAACAGAAACAACAGTGACTTGCATTTGGTTGGGGGAGACATGACAAAATTTCAATCTGTGGGGGGGGGGACTCAGTATAATATGCAGACAAGATAATATAACCACAATAACCAAAATAGGTGGGCAAAGGAAGAACAGTATATTGTGAAATACATAGTGGTTAGGGGTTTCAATGGTCCTACCCTATAATTCAGATCAAGCACTGATACTCAGCGCTCAGACCTATCACCAAAATTTCAGATCTGCTGTTTGTTGCCAGTGTCAGTCTTATAATTATTAGTACTTTCACATTGTACGAATACTGTAACAAGATGATGATATTCAAACCTACAATGGGCAGTAAGTCTGTTAATTTCATTAACTGAAAAATACTGTATGAATTATGTTCTATAATATAAAGAATACATGGCTTTTGGCAACCAGCTGAGATACAGGGGTTTATGAAGCAAATAGCAAATTAATGTGTGTGTAATCTGGTTTAAAACAGAACATTGGAAATATGGTTAATTTCCATATAATAACGATAATTCTCACAAGCACCTAGGATGTGAACCCGTATCTGGGCACTGATACAAAGAAACAAAAAAGCATATGGTTTCCTACCTTGTCCGCCATCTTGTGAGCCCCCAGAATCTTGCGAAAGACCCGGTATTGACGCATATATTGCAGATGTCCCTGAAAAGAGTTACACAAATAAGCAAACACTGTGGGTCATCCTCAAAGAGGTGTCTTCTGTCAGGCATTTAAGAATTAGTCACTTAAGTGCACATTTTCTCTTCCACATCATAAACATTTTCAGGCATACTTGAATACATATGGGGGTTGCCTAAAACTTTGTGCAACACCTTCAATTCAGTCAAAAACAAAATCAAAGTGTCCGCATTTTTTTGTGGTTAATTTTGAATGTCCCACTTGCTATTGTCACACCCAGGAACAACACTTTTTCTTGTGCATGCTCGTCCAACTTGCATGGTATGGTGACGTGCGTTTTAAACAACTGAATTTCTTGTGGCAGAGAAAGCATCAATAAAAAAAGAATATTCACAAGCAGTTAAAAAATTTATACGTTATCAGTTCCGTTAACAAGAGCACCGATTGTTATTGGATGTTACGGATTTCAAGTTCTGAGAAAGGACAAGTGGAGCTTACTTAAGGAGCATTGCTCTGGCCGGCCAACAAAAGCATTCACTCTGGTGTTGCTGTAACGTGCTGATGAACTGGTTCAAAACAACCAACGGATTAAAATGAGCCTGCAGTCAAGTTCTCAGTATCCAAGGGATGTGTAATGATGCCTTAGGTTATGCAAAAGTGTGTGCTTGTTGGGTGCTACGAAACCTAACAGACTATCATACAACTGTGTGGAAAGTTCAGATGTGCTCTCCTGTTGCAAGGCTGATGGTGAAAGCTTTCCGTAACAGATCGTCAGTGGGTGATGAAACATGGCCCATAACTTCGAACCGCACACAAAAAGACTATGGAATAGCATCATCCAACTTCTCGGAAAAAGAAGTTTAAGGATATCCCTTCAGCAGGGAAGGTCATGACCACTGTTTTTTGGGATGCAAAGGGGTGACTTCGATAAGCGTTATGATACGTGGACAAACCAATTAGTTCAAAACTGTACATTCAAACTTTCAAAACCTCGCAGAAGCATTTCAGGATAGTTCAATCTCACCAAAATGGTGCTGAAATCCTCTTTCAACATGACAACCCACAACACACAAGTTTGAAAACACAGGAAACCAAAATTCGGATGAACTCTTCTTCCCCACACACCACACAGCCCAGATCTTGCTCCCTCAGAATTACACCACTTTGGAGCCCACAAAGATGTCATCAGTGGGAAGAGGTGTGGGAGTGATGATGTGGTTACTGAAAAAGGTAGTAAGTGGTTGCAAGTGCAGAATTCAAACTGGTACAAGAATGGGATGACGCTCTTGTTTCTCGGTGTCGCAAGGCTGTTGAAGTTGATGGACACTATCTAGAAAAACGGACTGTGTAACACATCCATCTAGTTATTCTATGAGTCAGTTCAAATAATTATATAATCAATTACTACCAATAAAAAAAACTGTGTTGCAAAAACTTCTGAGTAAGCTTCATAAATACTTATATTATCACAAAGAATAACAACGGTGTTCCAGATATGACACAGAGCAGCGCATGATACTGGCATTATGAAAATGCCCCTGATGGGGAAGTTCTTTGGCACGTTCGCAAACTACAAGAAACGACTCTTAGCTTCGGCATGTCTGACCGTGTCCGTATCAAACAATTTAGCTCCCATTGGATGGAATTTCATGAAATCTTATATTAGAAACCTCTATTAAAATCGGCCGGGAAGATTCAGGTTTTGTTAAAATCAAGCAAAAATATCAGACACTATTTAAAGACCTCCATATGTCTATGACAAAATTGTGCTGAATTCTTTCCAGATTATGAAATTTTGTCAATAAAATTTGCTGATGAATTAAAAACATATTTCATGTAAAATACATTTCCCTGAAAATCATGCCTTTTACAAGGCAATTACGAAAAATACAGCAGGTCCAGGCAAGTCTGAACATAACATGTCGCATATATGTGATTTGCAACGGGGTATTGAAGATAAAAACATAAAACTCAGTCATAATAGTCAATTGCTTACATCAAGGAAGATGTGATTTGGTACATACATAGATTATGAATATGCCTATAATTCACGACGAAATACTGTTGGAAGTCTGCAAATACAAAATGTTGTGACACAAATGCATATATAATATATGTATTATGTAAAATATCATGTGTAACAACAAAACATGTGACTCCCTATGGATTAGATGGTATGACTAGGGGTGCACGAATCCTGGAAACGTAATATTTGTGGGGGATCTAAAGTGAACTCTGTTTCATGTCACTAATCTGGCACCTAGAATTTTAAAGTGGCTCCTAGATCTGTCGCAAACTTTTGCACCCCTGGGTATGACCATCTGAGAAGAGCTAAGTACACAGAGGTCCACAGGCACCTAAATGTTACGTTATATCTACATTTCCTATCTTATTAATTCTTAGCAAAGTAAAACAACTGCCTGCGTGGAGACCAAGTCCATCTGTCTGTGACCATCTTTAAGATTTTCACGAAATTCTGCACAGAAGCTCTTCACAAAAAGAAAAATCGTCGAACAAGCATGAGTTTCATGAAACTCGACGCTGTGGAAGGCTACAATTTACTTCAGGGCATAAATGAATTTCTGCTGGTAATTTCCGTATTTCTGGACCGATTTGGGTTAAATTCAGTACAGATCTCCAGCTGACGCAATTTAGCCAAGTACAAGATTCATGAACATCGATGCAATGAAAGGCATACTTGACCTAATGGCGCAACTATAATTCTGACTGTATTTTCTATACCTTTGGTCCAATTCTTGTTCATGCAATGCTGATAAGTACTTATGGGTTTCACGAAAATCAGTGCAGTACAAGGCAGGACATAAAAAATCTGTGCAAGTATTTTCTACATTTTTTCCCCATTTGTATAAAATTCGGTACAGATCCTGTAGAACCATTACTGGCATACAATGTAGGCTGCTCTCAAATGAAGAAAAGTTAGGTGAATTAACCCCCCTCCCCCCCAACCATTCCATATGAAGACAGAAACACGTCTAGCTCCCAAACCATGGTGTTCTGTTTAAAATACATAACAGACAAAATCCAGCAACCAGGTAATCATAGGAAGATCAAATTCTGCAGTGACAACAGCATGTGTCTTCTGTACTTACAGGCGACTGCTCTTCACTTCATAACAAATACATGCATACCGTACTTGGAGTTTGTTTTGTCCTTTCAAGGTCTTACTATCTAGTGTAATATCAGTACTGTTCTGTATTTTGGTTATGAAAAATACAGTAAATGCCTTCATAGTTTTACAGCACAGAGTTATCAGCTTCATATTTTTAATTTTTATTTGCGACAGAGGTCCTCCACTGATGTACCACGTATTCTGGAAGACAACTTAAATATGAACAAACACAATGCCCCCCAGAACAAACAGATGTCCACTCATAACTTCACTACTAAAGTGGAATGCAGCCAAGGTGAATAGGATTGGGTACCAGCCACTTTCTGAGAAGTCTCAAAAAACTTTTGGAAGAACTAAGAGAAACCACATGAAAGAAAACAGCAGAAGGCATCAGGTGTAGTATATACCTTTAAAATGCCAATCTGGCACTACCATACTACTAATCTTCCAAAAATTGCAATGCTTTGCATATTTACACTACTGTATAACACTATAACTGGTGTACAGTATAGTTTCGCCGCATAAAAATCTTGCAAATAATTACCAGAAACCAAAAACCGAAGCCAATAATCAAGTGCCCGTGCAATGATTTTCCACTCTGCAATGTCTACCACTCTATTTCTTGTAAGAAAAAAATGATCATCAATTTAAAAAGTCACAAAATCCTTACGCATTTAATAATGCAGCAAACATACATTTCCTTCCAAATGAAATACTGGTAATCTCCTGCACAGTTAAAACTTTAATATATGGAATGGTAGGAAATGCATAAAAATGAGCAGAGGAAGAAACAATGAAACACTAATTACCTGAATCCAATTAATTAAATGGAAGAAAGGATGACAACAATACCAATTACCATTATAATAATAACAACCTTTGATTTATCAAAGAAGAATGAAGACAAATTATTAATATAAACCAACCCCAAATGACTTAAATAAAAATCAACTTTATCTGACAAGCAAATGTCTACAAATTAAATCAATACAGAACTGAATGATTAACGTAATGGAACTTCAGTGTGTGGAAATTCCACGTCTATGTGAAGGCCAAACAACCACCAAATTAGAAATCCAAAATTCATGGAGGAGCAATGGTGCTGGTGTTAAAAATGCCCTGCATGATATAAGAATTGTCATGAGTTCTTAAAATACAAGTCTTTTAATTAATGTCACAATAGACAAATTAACCTTAAAAGTTCAATTCTTCTGGACGTAATGTCTTTTAGTAGCCACTTAAATCCTCACAAACAATATATTTGAACACAGTATGTTCATTACTTACTTTACTACATGTTTCAGCCATTGCCTTTGACCATTATCAAGTAGAAAATTTAAGTACATAAATAGAAAAGTAAGCTAGGGAAGAGGCCTCTCCTTCACAGGCAGCCTGATAAAATAAAAAAATTAGCTATTGCTCCCAATAAAGGAATAATAAATACAAAAAATATGCATATGGATTTAAATCGCTACCGGTTAACTAGCACAACAGGATGATGTTACCTAGATACATTCGTTGGTTACGTAGTTCTTGTTGGTTACTGAAGAGTACAACTTTGATCTTGGTAGTGGTTTCACAGGCAAAAATCAGATTATTCTATGTACATGATCAGTAACTGGTGTATTCCAGGTAAAATTAGGTTGGGCTAAGGGCAATTACATCATGTCAGGGTGGCTAATTCTATTATGCCAGACAGAACTTCATGTTGCATTCTATTTTCACTTCACGCTTGTTACAACAAATGGTGACCAGTGGAAAGGAACAGAGGCTTATGTTTTTGACATTACCTATGTGCTTTCCCTGCAAGCTTTACCTGGAGATAAGGACCCAACACCCACACTCTCAAAGCCATAGCTTTACTCCTGAGTATTAATATGTACCAAATTTTGGAGAAGCACAATGTCTCCAGCTTAATGCCATTGTGTTCTGACTACTCTTCTTGGATTGCATTATGATGAAGACAGAGACACTGCACTTCTCTGGAATGTCAGTAAACTATTCGCTGGTTTGAATGGCCTAACATCTCAGAAGGCTTGAACCTCCATAAACACAGCTTAACAACTACATTAAATCTTGCAAATTAATGTTGCTGACACACTATTTCAGCTACTTAAATATGGCTCACAGCTCACAATACCAGAAAAAAAAGTGACAAGCCATCGTGAATGATGTTTCTATAAAACTTTTTATGATATTTGTGGTTTACAAACATAATAACCGTGACAAAACGGAGACATAAACTTTTAGCACTATATTTTCTCTTTACACAATCTTGTACAGCCTTGAAGACTGCTTAATACAAGCTGAAACATGTAGCTGCAATTCTGTTTTAAAAAAAAGCATTGGGTTTGACAAATACTTATTAGTGGCTTTGTATACATAATGCAACAGGATATATCACATCAAGTTACTAGTTCAACCCATGAAACCACACACATTTGTAAGCACATGTAAGTATAAATATGTTATTATGTATAGAAAAAGAAGTCCCACTAAACAAATGAGATGCTTGCAGGAATGGCCAATTCTGACCCTCTGCCCTGTACACATCAGAGCGCCAGGCATCAGATACTAAGGCCTAAAAAATATTACAATCTGCTGTTTTGATATTAAAATACCATATGCTTTGTAGCATTACAATTATAGCACTAACATTCATAGCTATTCTTATTTGTTCACTCTATTTTAACAACTTGACTTTCAAAATCACACATCTCAGTGGGTTATGTTTCATGCACTAAAATCTACAACTTGTTATGCTAAGTACTCTAGACACAAATTCACTGATAAAATAGAAGATGAGAAATCCCACATTCGTTGTATTAAAATAAATATTCCACTAGTGTATGGTATCTAAGAAAACACCTCTCCTTATGCATAGGAACTCCACACAATATACAGAGATATCTTGTTTCACTGCGTTTCTTGCTTCTCATACACACACGACAATTCCGTGTCGGTCTGCTATCATGTCTGGTGGGTGGCAGATGCACCAGCACATGTCTTTCTATGTGACCATCTAATCTGATTGGCGGATCTTTCACAGGGGCTCTCCTGGGAACAATTTGTAATCCCACATGTTGCTCTTCATGATTTTGTTGAGGGCCGCTTACACACCCTGAAGCAATAAGACAGTTCTTCCTGTTCTATACCGTCATTTGCACAGGTGACACGATTTCTCTAAAAAAAAATCCCTCAGTGTTCATATGTTAGTATCAAAGACTGTCCATACACATCACAGGGTTAATTCTAAAGTCCAACCTATAAAATTTGTACATCTGGAAAATAGTTCTAGTCTGCAAAAACAATGACACCATAAATTGTTCTCTATTGCTTCACAACATTGGAAGAATGTAATCCACCATTTCACTGTTCAATAACTGGCAGATAAAATCTGCTGTCCAAAAGATAATCACATTATAAACACACAATGCACTAAACCAGGAACTAATTTTCTTAATGTTCAGTCAGACACTCATTCTGCCAAAAAATGTTCCCTACAAAAGTTATAGATCTTAAGGAGATTTGTTACTTTACATCCCACAATGTACAAGATGAAGCATTTCTACAAAAATCTATAACTTCATTTGAGCATCCCGTACCAACCAATAACAACCAAAATACATTTGCATGACTATTTTTAATACATAATCCAAGCAAAAAAATTCACTGAAAACCAGCAACTACTTTCAGAGATAAAACACGTGAATGAACAGACACACCCTCCCCAATGCGTCAATTAAGGAATATCAAAAATGAAGGGAAGATAACACAGATGAGAAAAAGACACAGCCATCTGAAAAATTCACCAAGAACTCAAACATGGAAAATTAAATTAAATGGTAGTTCCTGCTGTTCCCAACAATCCACAAGATAGCCAAAAAAGTGAATATGCCTGATAAACTCAAAGACTGGCTCTGACCACAGACCTGCATATGAAGAAAATCTGTATGAAAATTGTATTGAAAAATCTCACGAGTCTTTTAGGGGAGACAGTTAAGAAATCGAAGAAATAACAACACAAGTAGCACAGATCTTCGAAGTGAAATATATATGTACAGTTGCTCATCCATTCTATATTTCTGTAGCCAAGCTCTTTTCATAGAATCTGGGACGCCATACAATCCACCAGTATGTCAGCCACTCTCCTCTACAACAGTAACCACACACTCATACAGGGATCTACTGTCATCAGCCACCGACACAAGGATAAAGAAAAAATGGTTCGAATGCCAGATTTACCAATGACCATGAAGCAATATCTGACTCCTACCCTCACTAAGGGATATATCTGGCCACTGCACTTACAACCATACATACCAAAACGTCACGGAAATACAAGAGTGAAACCAAGACATGCACACCATTCATGCACTCCTCAATCCATGTACCTGGTGGTCTGAATCTCTCTCTCCTTGTTGATATACTTGAGATGGAGTAAGTTATGTTTATTTTCTGTGTAGAACCATTTAAAATAGGTGACAAAATAGCTTCAGGTCATATTACAATACTGGATCAAAAATCAATAAAACTGTAACCTTAAGCGGTCGTACAGCAACAGAAATTTACAAATTGTTGCAGGAAGGGTGTGGTGACTCAAAATTAGATTGTTGCCAAATTTCACATTAGTTCCAAAGGATCCATCAAGGTCTGGACAATATCAAAGACCAGGAATACTCTGGCAGGCTGAGAACATTTCCAGGGGACACATTGGCAGCTACTAATGCTACCATTCTGGAGGAAGACACACATACGACATGTGTAGAGATAACAACGAATCTGAATACCAGAATCATTCTTTCACCATGTTCTAACTGAGGTGTTAAAAAGAAAGGTAACTGCCTTCTCCATGACAATGCAAGATATCATGTCACACAAATTATACACACTGTTTTTGCTGATTACCACAAACAATGCCTCACCCTGGTTACAGTTCTGATATGAGTGCTGATTTAAACTCTTCCCAAAGCTGAAAGAGCCACTGCATGACCAAGATTTCAGGCTTTAGAAACAAAGAATGTAGACGTGACCCAACATATGAGACAGCTGAATTCCAGTGGACAATCAAATGGTACACCAAAATTACCAGAGCATTGGGAAGTTGTCATAAGATGTGAAGGGGACTACAATGAAGGTTTTTAATGCAAGATGTGTAACACCTTAATGTTCAAATTCAAAACATGTTGTGCATTACTTTTGGGATAACCATCATATACATCTCCTCTCCGAGTCTCTGTTACAACAGTACTGATGTCAAACTCAAAATAACAAGTAGGAAATATAAAACAAAATGCATGACAAAAGTAATCTGTTGATTAACAACAAAGCTGCTTTGTTGTTATATGACCATGAATGCTGCTTGATTACAAATCACATGAGCTAAAAGGACATTAATAACACAAGGTTTGTAGTAGTGGAAGCCTGCATTAGGAAATCAGGCTGTGTGTTCTACTCCAAACTCCTCAACTAATTTCTTTTATGGCAAATAAGCTTAACCACACAAACCAGTCACCTACTAATCTCAGGAAGTATGAAGAAAACAAACTGAAATGTGCACTACATGATGCTGCATACTATGTCTGGCAAAAGAACTCATACAAACAAAATACTCATTCTCACAAGACTGGACCAAGAAAAACAAACTGATTACAGCTGAGAATTCAAACTTTATCCCTTTTATTATTTCATGCATCCAACACAACACGGTTAGAACACAAAGTTCCACAAAAACGTAGGACCACTAAAGCTCAAATTCTAGTGTAATCTAGTGTATACCTAACAAATTGTTGATATAATTCGACAGGCAATGTAGACATAATGTAACAGTGATGTGTGTTCACATAACCATTGTTGCCATGAAAAATAAATAAGTATTACATACTCTCTGAGTGTGTGTTTGTAGCCTTATTGTATCTAGCATGCAATGTGCATGCGCCATACTATATTGTCATCTGTGGCCTGTCCAGCTCTACATTTTTCCACATTATGTCACAAATTTCAGAAAAAAAGTTATTGAATACAAAATGAGTGTTTTGATTTTATCTACAACTTTTGACTGAAACACTTATCATTCTAAGAAGAATTCTGTGTGACCTCATGATAAATGTAACCATGTTTTCATGTAAAGTACATGTTACTCTTAACATATTTTAATGAAACTTGAAATTTTCTTAACGCAATTTCGAAAAACCCTCAAATATCAAATTTCATGAAAATCAGTCCAGTGGGAGCACAATTATTCCATGCCACCAGATGTGGCAATGCTAACAGTCACTTTTTGCAAATTTACAAAGCCGCCTAACAATGGTGAAGCAGAAAATGTTGGACTCTCTCTTTTTTTTTTTTTTGAGGTGGAAGCTAGAAGGGAAATGGTGACTGAAGAATAACAAGTATCAGCAGAAGCCACCTAAATTCTCTCTACATGAAATGTGTAAGCAGTGCTTAACTATATCCCAAGCTAGAGAACTTGGTGCCTGCCTACTTGCATTTAATGGGCACTTTGAATCAGTACAAACGGCAATGTGCACTGCTTATATTAAACTAACACTCAATTTGTCAGGCAAATTTTGATTGAAGTATTCAGTGCTGAACTTCCCACATGTCCAAGTCTTACCGGTGCCACATAGGACTGTAGGCTAACACCAACATCCTAGTGGAATGCAATGTCACCATCTTCAAAGAGCAAGTACTCCAAAGTTCATGTTACCTATGAACCTACAGCATCAAAACCCACAAGTCTCATCTCATCAACATCTACCACAAACACCTAAAAACATACATATATGGTAGTATGTGAGATGCAGAACATTCTCCTCTGTGCAGAAAAGCCTGCTCTCATCACAACCATAATGGTCAGAGGTAAAACTACTTCCCTTACTTTCTTTCCTTCAATCCTCTTTAAACTTATGTTGTGTCACATTCATAGACAGCTATCAAGTATCAATAAATAGACCACAAGCTTTCAAGAATGGTGTACAGCAGAAGCTGGTTTCCTGTCTTCCCACTGGCAAGCATAAAATCCACAGAAGCATGAATATATCTGTGTTATTTCTGTTTGGCCATGTGCAGATAATTTGGTCTTCAGAATATCCATGGACAATTTTCCTTTCAGTTTTCATTACTTGTATAATCTACTGAAGATTTATAAAACTGTAAAGGATACATGTATTCAAATTTGCTTTCTTTCTTGCACACTCCCAAACACGGTCTCTGTTTCTATCCACTTGTCTTATGGTCTCTTTTACAGTCTATGATCTGTTGAAGAGGCTGAAAAGACTTAAATATAGAGGTAAAGATTAAGCATCTGACGGGTGATTGACACCAAACTTTGCTTTACTACGCTTTCATTACTAGAACTGACTATACTAGCATCTGTAACTCAGTGCAAGTGTAGGATGGTAACAGAGCAAATTATATATAAGTCAAGATACTATCTACTTTTTATAAATCACAACTTTCCCTACAGAAAGTCATAGCAGCTGTCCTGAGCAAGATACTTCCAGTTCTTGACCTCAAGCTCCTGAAGATTCACTGCAGTATGAACCTCATCCCTACACCGAGGTCTTCCATGTGGTCACATCAGCCTTGATGATGAGGACACAGCAGGTCTTTAAATCACTGGTTTATGATCCTGCTATAATGCAGCTCAAGCTCTCAGGATCACAGTTACAAACCTTCAGGTTACACAGGGATTTTCTGACTAGCTTACCAAGAAGGACATTGCTCCACGGACTTCGTGTGTTCGTTCATGAGTTATAAGACAACTATTAGCCTAAAGAAAGTTTTAGTACATTTATTCACCATAACAGCCTCAAACCTTAAACAAGAAAACTGTGTTTCACTTTAAAAGCTTTCATCACAACTTTTGACCTTACAGCCATTAGTCTCAAGTAATAAATTTTTTATGACAAGTGATACTTTCTACATTAAAACCCTTCTTATTTTCATTCATTGTGACAATCACAATGTCCATAAAATATGATCCCCTCTTTAGTGTTTTTCTCCATTAGGTGTAATGCCAGATTAATTTCATGTGTTCTGGTGCAGCAGTTCCTGCGTGATGAATATGTGCATAACTCACATAAATGTACGGAAATAAATTCTATTCAGCAACATTCTATACTTGTGACCTGAAATGCAATTACACACTTAAAAGAGCTGTTTTATTTTATTCAACTTTTCACTTCAGAATACTTTCCCATATACCACATCACTTGTATAGACAATTTTCATTATGATGCACAGAAATCAGTACCTCAGATCTTACAAATATATATTATATACACAATAGTGCAACAGTTCTCAAACCAAAATCTCCCACAGCTACGTTTAAAGTTAAAAACCCGTTCTGTGGACATGTTACTTACAACACATCACTCATGCATGCAGAACAGACCATGTAAAGAAGATTATCATCAATTTATAGTTTAGAGAAAACCATGAGGAAAATAAAAAACAATACCGTGCAAATGGTATCTGAGGTACAAATGAACATCTGAAGGTGGCAGCCATTTAAGAGACATACAACACCCATATAAGACCCAACATGTGTACAAAGAGTATGAAAACCCACCACAAGGCTGGAAGCGAGACTCAAGGTGTAAGATTTTCACTTCCAGTTGCACTGCAGCACAGTAATAAGAGTCTTACGATCTTCATACCTTTCCCTCCATGGCATCTCTCACCTTCTGCAGCCAACTAGTATTAAGCCCATTATTTCAAAAGCAAGTTTTGACAATTTCAATCTTTAGCTATGAGATCATCAAATAACGCTTCCACATATGCTCCCTGACACATTACAATTGTCCAAAAATACTACAAAATTACAATTTCATGTAATATGCATTGCCATGTACTAAGAACATGCTTGAAAGCAGCCTAATAAAGTAAGCAGTGCTGCTATGTAAACACAACTTTCTACTGCCAAAGGTCACAGCTGCCATACCTAGTGATACACACAAATAGCTCTCAACTTCAGTAACTGGTAGCAAATTCATCTGTAACTGTAAGAGTAACTTGCTGCTTGGGGACAGAATAAAGGCATAATGTCAACTCTCAGGCTTTTATACAGAAACATAAAAACTCTATTTGGTTGTGTACTATAAAACAGTACCCTTATGTCCATGTTCAAAATATCCTTGGGTATGTATTGTTTTTGAACTGATATGTAACTTCCATGCCACTTCTCTAAAGATTCAACACCTACAGCAAAACCCTCACCACTGATAGTTTCTCGCATTGAATTACACCCTTTCCTAAATCCATGAAGGTTTAAACAATGAAATTCAATTTCCATCTCCTGTATTTTTGCATACACTTCCCTTTAACTTTAGGGCCATCCATAGGAAACCCTCACCAATTTTCCAGCAGACAGATGCTTCTCCAGTTAAGTGGTAACTCAATATCAACTCCTTCACACAGTATGAATGTGGTTACAAGGGTGCAGAGTGTATTCGCAAGAATTCATACTTCAAAGACTTCAAAAAAATAAGGTAACAAACACTCTGGTGCCACAAGCTTTATTATGACTTTAATGCATATATGGCACATGGGCAACAGATGGTGCCAATTAGAGCACTATGCAGTCACCACTGACATTTGACCCACTTTGACACCAAGGTTTCAATCCAGGCATAGAAAGCACCACTTTCCCACAACTGTAGCCAGGAGGTGAAAGCTTCCTGCACGTCAGTGTCTACTGCAAATCACTTGACAGTCAGGCCCATACTGCCAAACTTGTCAATGGTTATACCACTACTGCTAGAAGGTTCAGGTTCACCCTCCCTACAGTCCTGATCTCATGCCGTGACTTCCACCTCTGGCCGCCAATCAGTTTACAACAGACACCACAGCGAAGCATGCTGTCATCATCTGGCCACTGACACTTGACACCATTTTCTTCTAAACTGGGATACAAGCCTTGATGCCAGAGTTGGGACAAATAGTAAAATATCAATGATGACTACGTTCCTTGTGCGCATCAAAGTCCGAAAGAATTAAGTTCTCAGGATCAGAGTGTTCCCTGCCTTAATTTTAAAATTTT